>JADMIO011235838.1_pt1 | contig 17985 bp, 14 predicted proteins | sample 8958161 | NCBI WGS metagenome assembly JADMIO01 (sample SAMN16585339, study PRJNA669376) | soil metagenome | isolation source: Crop rotation soil | place: USA: Cullars Rotation, Alabama | collected 2011
CGTCGATCTGGACCGGTCTCTTCGTGCCCAAGGGCACGCCCAAGGCGGTAGTGGATCGCCTGTACAGGGAAGCCGCAACCACCTTGAAGCTACCGGACATCAAGGAGCGTTTTTCAGTGCTCGGTTCCGAGCCGGCCAGCATGCCGCCGGTGGAATTTGCGGCGAAGGTGAAGCGCGACGCGGAGCGCTACCGGAAGGTCGTGCAGGACATCGGGCTGCAGGCGCAGTGATGCCGAGACTGGAGTGTCGAGTGTGACGTGACGGTCGTAGGGATCGTCTTCCCGGCAAGGCGGGATCCAGATGATGGCTCCGTGCCTGGATACCGGTTTCCATCGGTATGACGTTCTCGAGGTTCGTCTTCCCGGCGCAGGCCGGGATCCAGGCTACGGCTTCGCGTCTGGATACCGGTTTCCATCGGTAGTACAGAGGAGGCGCTAGACCGAACAGGGTCAGTTACTTCTGCTCGGAAGGCAATGGTACGTCTGCGCCGCGGGATTCCATCTTCGGGCGGACGCTCGTGTATCCGGCGTTGACCGTGTAGATCACGACCATCCGGCTGTCCGGCGCGGCCTCGATGCGATGCGCGAGTCCGGCGGGCAGGCTCACGATGCTGCCGGCCGTCAGCGGCACGGCTTCCCGTTCCTCGAACGTCACCGCCCCGCGGCCCTCGACGCAGAACACGACCTCATCGTCGTCAGGGTGAATGTGCAGTGGCGTGATCTGTCCGGGCTCGTAGCAGTTCATGCGCGTGACGAGATCCTTCGAGGAGAGCACGGGCTGGTTGACCCGCGCCTCGGGCGAATACCGCTTGAGATCGTTGATGTTGACCGCTTGAACGCTTCCCTCTGTCGTCATGACGTTCTCCCGCTGCTGTCAATCTAACTGTTTAAACTGGATTTTAGTGTCCTCTGTGGCCAGGAAGTCCTTCTTTCTCAAGCCGTTTGCCCGCCGCACGAGCTTCCCGCTCCCGCGGTGCACCCGAAGCAATGCCGCGCCGTCACGATCCGGCGCTGCAACCAGTCTTCTTCGTTGAATGTCGAGATGTGCGATCCCTGCGGCATCTTCAGCTCCAGGTCCAGCATCTGGTTGAAATCGCAGTCGTAGAGCCGCCCGTTCCAGCCCACGGACAGCGTGTTGCGGCACATCACGCCGTCGAGCGCGGCCGGGTTCCAGGCGTTCACCAGCCGCTCCATGTAGGCAGCGAGATTCCCCGTCGCTTCGAGCCACTCCAGAAAGCGCGAGATCGGCATGTTGTTCAGCACGAACAAGCGGTCGAACGTCACCCCGGCGTCGCGGGCAAGCGCCTGCTTCCACTCTCTCTCGAGCGTGGCCTGTGATGCTCCGAGGAAAGCCCCCGCGGGATTCGAGACGAGCGTGAGGACGCGGCGCGGATCGCCCGCGCCATAACCCGCGCCGTTCAGGAGCTTCAACGCCTTCATCGAGCGCTCGTGAACGCCCGCGCCGCGCTGGGCGTCGGTGTTGGGTCTGCGGTAATGCGGCAGGGAAGCCACGATCTCGACGCCGCGCGCTCCAAGCCAGTCCACGAGGCCCGCATTACGCGGCAGGAGCAGGACCGTGAGGTTGCAGCGGTCCATGACGTGCTTGCCCGCGCCTGCCGCCGCTTCGACCACGTCGCGAAAGCGCGGGTGCAGCTCAGGCGCGCCGCCGGTGATATCCACCGTGTGCGCGCCAGTTCGCGCGATAGCCGCGATGACCTGCTCAACGACCTCGTCCGACATGACGGCGTCGGTGCGGTCGGGGCCAGCGTCCACGTGGCAGTGGCGGCATGTCATGTTACAGAGCTTGCCGAGGTTCACCTGGAAGACTTCCAGGCGCGCGGGCTTGAGCTCGCGCCCGGCGTAACCCTCGAACTCGACGCGCCGACCGTGGCGCGCGAGCGGCACGGCGGCGAGCATTTCCAGCTGACGGGCCGTGGAGGCGAGCGGCGCATCGCGCCGGGCGAGGCTCAGCGTGGCGCGCGGCGTCGCCTCGTCGCGCTCGAGATCGACAGTGACTTCGTGAAGCAATATAGGCGCGTTCATTACATTCCGAGCTTCGTCGCTCCCTCGCGCATCTGCATGCCGTGCACCAGCGAAGCGCCGCCACGGATCGCGACCGCCACGTGCAGCGCCTCGGTCATCTGCTCGAAATCCGCGCCCTTCTGCTGGCAGTCCTGGGTGTAGGCGTCGATGCAGTACGGGCACTGGACCGCGTGGGCCACGGCGAGGGCGATCAGGCTCTTCTCGCGGGCGGTGAGAGCGCCATCGGCGAACACAGCTCCGTAGTACTCGAAAAACTTCTTCCCAAGCTCCGGACTGCCTTCGGAAATCTTGGGGAAATCAGCCAGGTGCTGGGGCTTGTAGTAGGAGTCCATGACGTATCCCTGCGTGAGGAGGCTCAGGGGATTTTACGAGGAGCAGGCGGAAGGCGGAAGGCGGAAGGCGGAAGGCGAGGAGGTGACGCTTGATAGGGCGAAGGCCGCGCGGAGGAGAGTCAAGAGCTGTTGATTCTAGTTCGCGGGCACTTTAAGGACTTCGGGGAAGCAGCTTCCGAAAACGACGCTTACCGTGCGGGCAGGGCAGCTATGACCTCGATCTCGATCAGCATTTCCGGCTCCGCCAGCCGGCTCACGATGAGGAGCGTGTTGGCAGGCGGCGCTTCGAGGTTGCGGTAGCGTTCGATGCGCACCTCGCGCGAGGGCGCGATGTAATCGGCGCTCGTGAGATAGGTCGTGGTCTTCACCACGTTCGCGAGCGTCGCTCCCGCGGCGGCGAGCGCGCGCTCGATATTGTCGTAAACCGCGTGCGCCTGCCGGCGGATGTCGCCGCTCACGATCCTGTAGTCGGCGTCGACGGCTACCTGGCCGGAGAGAAAGATGAGCCGCGCGCCTTCCAGCTCGACCATCTGCGTAAGTCGATTGGCAGACCAGAGGCCGGCCGGGTTGCTGCGCTTGATCTCGAACATGGCACGGCCATGTTAGCATGCCCGCCGGAGAGGAACCCCGCTATGAGCCGATTGCAGATCGCATTCGCCGCCTGCTTCGTGCTCGCGTGTGGCGCCGCGGTGGCGCAGCGCTACCCGGAGAAGCCCGTGCGCATGGTCGTGCCGTTCCAGCCCGGCGGCGGCTCCGACACCGTCGGGCGCGCGCTTGCTCGCGGCATGAGCGAGCGCCTGGGACAGCAGGTCGTCGTGGAAAACCGCGTCGGCGCGGCCGGCAGCATCGGGGCGGAATTCGCCGCGCGCGCACCGGCCGACGGCTACACGCTGCTGCTGGGCTCCACCTCGGAGTTGACGCAGTATCCGGTCGTCAACCCGAAGATCCGCTACGACCCCGTGCGCGATTTCGCGCCGATCGGCTTCGTCGCCATCGTTCCACTCGTTTTCGTCGTGCATCCCGCCCTGCCCGCAGGCTCGGTCGCCGATTTCACCCGTCTCGCGCGCGCGCGTCCCGGCCAGATCGACTTCGGCTCGGCCGGTGTCGGCGCCACGAGCCATCTCGCCGTCGAGCACTTCATCATGCTCACGGGCGTGAAGTTGAACCACATACCCTATAAGGGAAGTCCCCAGGCGACTGCGGAGCTCGTGGCGGGGCAGATCCAGATGGCGATCCCGACACTGCCGTCGGCTATCGCGTTCATCCAGGCGGACCGGCTGAAGGCGCTCGCCGTCTCGACTGAAAGTCGCGTGCCAGGCCTGCCTAGGGTGCCGACCATGCAGGAAGCAGGCGTCAGGGGCTACGTGAACGTGTTATGGACAGGGCTCCTCGCGCCGCGAGGAACGCCGGCCGCCATCGTGAAGCAGCTGCACTCCGAGATCGGGGCGGCGCTCGAGCAGCCGGATGCGCGCAAGGCGCTCGAAGCGGGCGGCGCCACCCCGCAGACGAGCACGCCGGAAGCGTTCGCGTCGTCCATCAAGGCAGAGCTGGAAAAGTGGACGCGCGTGGTGAAGCAGGCGGGAATTACGCCCTGAAAAAGCGGAAGGGGAAGGCGAAAGGCAAGGCTAGCCACGCATGGAATACGTGGCCCGTCCTGAATATCGTCTGCGTTTCTAGGCAGCGGCGCGCGAAGCGCGCTTGCGCTCGTGCTCTTTCAGGAACCGCTTGCGGATGCGAATCGACTGCGGCGTGATCTCCACCAGCTCATCATCAGCGATGAACTCCACCGCCGATTCCAGCGTGTGTCGGATGGGCGGCGTGAGCAGGATCGCCTCGTCCTTGCCGGCGGCGCGGATATTCGTGAGCTGCTTGGTCTTGACCGGGTTCACGACGAGATCGTTGTCCCGGCTGTGGAGACCCACCACCATGCCTTCGTAGAGAGGCTCCCCGGGGTTCACGAACATGCGCCCGCGCTCCTGCAGCTTCCACAGCGCGTAGGCGACGGCCTCGCCGTTTTCCGCCGAGATCATCACGCCGTTGCGGCGCTCGGCGATCTCCGGCTTCACCGGGCCGTAGTCGTCGAACACGTGGCTCATGATGCCGGTGCCGCGCGTGGTGGTCAGGAACTCGGACTGAAAGCCGATGAGGCCGCGCGCCGGAACACGGTAGTCGAGCCGCACACGGCCCTTGCCGTCCGATTGCATGTCCTGGAGATCGCCGCGCCGGGCCCCGAGCGCTTCCATGATCGGGCCCTGGTGCGCCTCCTCGATGTCGACCGCGAGCATCTCGAACGGCTCGCAGCGGGTTCCGTCGATCTCCTTGAACAGCACTCGCGGCCGCGACACCGCGAGCTCGTAACCCTCGCGGCGCATGTTCTCGAGAAGGATCGTGAGGTGCAGCTCGCCGCGTCCCGACACCTTGAACACGTCCGGATCCTCGGTGTCTTCGACGCGCAGCGCCACGTTGCCCATGGTCTCGCGCACGAGCCGCTCCCGCAGTTGCCGGCTGGTGACGTACTTGCCTTCCCGGCCGGCGAAAGGCGAGGTATTGACCTGGAAATTCATCACCAGGGTCGGCTCGTCCACCTTGAGCAGCGGCAGGCCCTGTGGCCGCTCGGGATCGGCGATGGTGACCCCGATGCCGATCTCCTCCACGCCGTTTATGGCGACGATATCGCCCGCCTGCGCCTCCTCGGTGACGACGCGCTCGAGCCCCTTGAACACGAGCACCTGGTTGACCTTGGCGATGATCGGCGTTGCGTCCGGGCCATGCATGACCGCCACTTGCTGTCCCGAGCGGATCCGCCCGCGCGTGATGCGGCCGATGCCGATACGTCCTACGTAGCTCGAATAGTCGAGGGAGCAAAGCTGCAGCTGGAGGGGACAATCGGGATCGTCCTCGCGCATCGGGACGTGCTTCAGTATCGCCTCGAAAAGCGGCTTGAGATCGGTGCCCGTTTCCCCCGATTGCAGGGTGGCCCAGCCGTGCAGCGCCGACGCATAAACGACGGGGAAGTCGAGCTGCTCCTCGGTCGCGCCGAGCTTGTCGAAGAGATCGAAAGTGTGGTTGACGACCCATTCGGCGCGCGCGCCCGGCCGGTCCACCTTGTTGACCACCACGATGGGCTTCAGGCCCAGCGCGAGCGCCTTGCGCGTGACGAAGCGCGTTTGCGGCATGGGCCCCTCGACCGCGTCGACGAGGAGCAGCACGCCGTCCACCATGGACAGCACGCGCTCCACCTCGCCGCCGAAGTCGGCATGCCCGGGGGTGTCCACGATATTGATGTGGGTGCCAGCGTAGTCCACCGCGCAATTCTTCGCGAGTATCGTGATGCCCCGCTCGCGCTCGAGGTCGTTCGAATCCATGACGCGCTCGATGACGTGCTGGTGCGCGGCGAAAGTGCCGGACTGGCGCAGGAGCTTGTCGACGAGCGTCGTCTTGCCGTGGTCGACGTGGGCGATGATGGCGATGTTGCGGATGGCGCGCATGCTGATGGCCGGTTCGACAGCCCGTTTCGACCCGGGTGCCGGGTGCCGTGCAAAAGGGCGCGAGTATAGCACAGGGTGCGCTAGGTCTTTGAATAATAATTGTCTATTCGATCGGTTTGCGTTATAGTTGCAGGTAGCCGGACGCACACCGGATTCTCCAGAAGCCAAACGCCCGGTCACCCCATTACGATCACTTGAGGACGGCATGACCCTTCCCGCATCCGATCGCAGGCAATTCAAAATCGGCAAGTACGACGTTGTCGCCCAACCCGCCCTGGGCTCCGCGCAGATGCTGCGTTACACGGTGCTCCTGGACGGCCGGCGGCTCGGGTCGCTCTTTAGCATGCCGAGCGAATCGGATTGCCGGTTCCTGGAAAGCCCGCCGCCCGTGCCGCCCCTGAAGGCCTTCTACGTGACGAGCCGCCCCGGCAGGCCCAAGAAGAACGCTCCTCCGAAGACTTCTCCTTCGGACGACAACGCGATCTAGAGGTAGCCCTCCAGGCCGGGCAGGATCGAGTAGAACCAGTACTCAAGCCCGCGCCCTACCCCGCCACCAGGCTCATCGGTGAGGCGAACCGGGTTGCCGTCCACTTCGCCGGTCCAGACCATGCGGGCGTGACCGGCGGCGTCGCCCTCGAGCGCGAGGCGCCAGCTCTGGCGCGGTGAGAAATCGCGCTCCAGCCCCTTCACGAGCCTCTCGGCCAGCTCCTCGCTGTCGATCAGCAATCCCGTCTCGGTATTGAGGCGCCGGGAGCGAGGGTCGGCGTTGGCACTGCCTATCCAGATGGTGCGCCGGTCGTAGACGATCACCTTGGCGTGCAGCGCCGAATCGGTGCTGGCCCGGCGCATGACGTGGTCTCGCGGCGCCGGGCGCTCCGCGTCGGCGCGGAACTCGTGGAGCTCGACGCCGGCCCCCAGCAGGGCGGTACGGTAGGGGGCATAGCCTGCGTGGACGGCCACGACGTCGGTCGAGGCGAGCGAGTTGGTGAGGATGCGCACTTTCACGCCGCGCGCCACAAGGTCGGCCATGATCTCCACGCCGCGCCTGCCCGGCACGTAGTAGGCCATCACGATCACGATTTCCTTCTGCACGCCGTTTCGCACGTCCGCGAGCGTGCGCGAGATCTCGGATTGCGAGCGCGCCGTCTTCCCGGCATTCGAGGCTTCGCGTACCGGCCGTTCCGCGATGGATGTCGCACTGGCCCAGACGAGATCCGAAGCACCCTCAAGCAGGCGCTCAGTGAACTCCTGCTTGCGCAGTGCGTATTGAGCGTGCGGGCCCTGGGGCTCGGAGGCGAGCCTTGCGAGCTCGCTGCGCTCGCGCTCGCCCCAGCGCTCGGACAAGGTCACCCCGAATGCTGCCACCGGAACGGCCAGTGGGCTGTTCCAGTAATCGTCGAACTGCCGCCCTATCTCCCGAACGATAGGTCCCGACGCGAGAACATCCACGTCCCGGAAGTTCGATGTTTCCTGGGCCTCGAAGTAGTGGTCGCCTATATTGCGACCGCCGATCACGGCTTTCTGCCCGTCGGCGACGAACACCTTGTTGTGCATGCGCGTTCCGAGCCGGTCGAGCGCGAGCGCGAGCTGCAGCGGCCGCGTCCATCGCACGCGGTTGGGGAAGGGATTGAACACGCGGATTTCGATCTGCGGGTGGGCGTCTACCAGCTTCGCGAGCGCGACATCCTCGAATCCGAGCATGTAGTCGTCGAGCAGCAGGCGCACGCGCACGCCGCGCTCGGCCGCCGCGATCAGTCGCTCGAGGAGAAAGGCGCCGGCCGCGTCGGGCTGATAGACGTAGTACTGGGCGTCGATGGACCGCTCGGCGAGATCGGCCATCGCGGCGCGCGTCATCAACGCGGAGACGCCGCCCTGGATCAGCCGGTATCCCGACAGCCCGGGATGGCGCGATTGGAGCTCGGCGGCTGCCTTCCCCAACGTGGTCTCCTCCGGGCGATCGAACGCGTAAGAGGGCGCAACGGGATAGTTTTCCTGCAGCGTGACGCAGCCGCAAAGCGCCGCGAGAAGCACGACGACGGCTGCGCCGCGCATGGGCAGAATCCGGACGAGGGTCTCCATGCCGGGACGCCGGGTTCTAGGCGCCGTAGTGCGACGACAGCCGCGGGTTCAGGATGTCGCGCATCCGGTCGCCCACCAGGTTGATTGCGACGATGGTGACGAGGAGCGCAATGCCGGGGTAGAAGCTGATCCAGTACTTGCCCGAGATCAAGTGCGCGAACCCGTTCGAGATCAGCAATCCGAGCGAAGGCGAGGTGATCGGCATGCCGAGCCCGAGGAACGAAAGCGTCGCCTCGAGCGCGATCGCGTGCGCGACCTGCACCGTCGCGACCACGATGAGCGGCGGGAGCACGTTCGGCATGATGTGACGCAGCACGATGCGCGGCGTGGTGAAGGCCAGGCAGCGCGCCGCATCCACGTATTCCTTGCGCTTCTCTACGAGCGCCGCGCCGCGCACGGTGCGCGCGTAATACGCCCACTGCACCGCGATCAGCGCGATCACGATCTTGTCCACGCCCTGGCCCGTGACCGCGAGCAGCACCAGGGCGATCAGGATCGCAGGAAACGAGAGCTGCAGATCCACGAGGCGCATGATCAGACCGTCGACCCAGCCCCCGGCATAGGCCGCGACGAGGCCGATCGTCATGCCGATCGCCAGCGCCACGACGGTGGACGCCGCCCCCACGCCGAGGCTGATCCGCAGGCCGTAGAGGATGCCGGACAGCATGTCGCGACCCTGATCGTCCGTGCCCAGCCAGAAAGTCATCCCGGTCATGCTTTTTCCACCGGGCGGGAGCTTCGCGTCCATGATGTCGAGCTGCGCGAGATCGTACGGGTTCTGCGGCGAGATGAGCGGCGCGAACAACGCGGCGACGAGGATAACGACCAGGACGCCGAGCGCCGCCAGCGCAACGTGGTCGCGCGCGAACGCACTGGTGAAATCCCTGACGGGAGCTGCTGCTACGCTCATGTCCAAATCTCACTGCGGAGGCGCAGAGGCGCAGAGAGGCATGATTCGCTTGCGGGCTTTCTCCGCGTCTGCGCGTCTCTGCGGTTCAATCGGCGTCGACGGCGATCGGCGTTCATCTGCGATTTTTCTGCGGTTCCGTTTGCTGTCAGGCCGCCCGTCCGGCCAGCCGCACCCGCGGGTCGAGCGCCGTGTAGGCGATATCGACGACGAGGTTGATCAGTACGAACATGAACACGATGATGAGGAGATAGGCGACGATCACCGGCCGGTCGAGCAGATTGATCGAGTCGATGAGCAGCTTGCCCATGCCCGGCCAGGCGAAGATGGTCTCCGTGACGACCGAGAACGCGAGGAGCGAGCCGAGCTCGAGCCCGCTCACCGTGACGATCGGAATCATGATGTTCTTCAGCACGTGTATCCGCACGACGCGCTCCATGGAGAGCCCTTTCGCCCGGGCGAAGCGCACGTAGTCCTGGGCGAGCGCCTCGCGCGTCCCGGCGCGCGTCAGGCGGATCAGGAGCGAGAGCTTGAAGAGCGCGAGGTTGACCGCGGGCATCAGGATGTGGCGCAGGCCGTCCCACGTGAGCACGCTTACGGGAATGCCCATCACCTCCACGGTGGACCCGCGCCCCGTCGTCGGCAGCCAGCCCAGATAGACCGAGAAAAGCATGATCAGCATGAGACCGACCCAGAACGTGGGAAGCGAAAAGCCCAGTATCGATCCCGCCATGATGGCTCTGCCGATCCACGAGTCGGGACGCAGCCCTGCCAAGAGGCCGAGCGGGATGCCGAGGATGATCGCGATCACCATCGCGGTCAGCGCGAGCTCGACGGTCGCGGGCATGCGCTCGAAGATGAGCTGTACGGCCGGCACGTTCGATACGAACGACTTGCCCAGGTTGCCGCTGAAGGCGCCCATGAGAAAGGTCCAGTACTGACGCCACAGCGGCTGGTCGAGCCCGAGCGCCGCAGTTGCGCGCGCGATCTCGGCCTGGTCGGCCTGCGGGTTGATCAGGATGTCGACCGGGTTGCCGATCGCGTAGACGCCGGCGAACACCAGTGCCGACATGACGAACAGCACCAGCATGCTCTGGAGAAGCCGGCGCAGGAGGAAGGTCAGCATGCGGGCGGCTGCGGGCTATGAGCTGTGGGCTGTGAGCCGTAAGCCGGGTTCAAGCCCGTAGCCTGTAGCTCGTAGCTCATAGCTCGCGTCACTGCTTGCGGACGTCAAACGCGTACGTCCGCTCGTCAGTGCGCGGGGTGTAGGTGTAGCCGCGGCGGGCCGCCCACGTGTTCACCTGATAGTGGAGCGGCACGACGGCCTGGTCGCGTATGGCGATTTCGGCCGCTTCCTGCAGGAGCTTGTCGCGCTTCGCGGTGTCCATGGTCGCGAGCGCCTGCTCGAGGACGCCGTCCATTCTGGCGTTGGCGTAGTGCGACCAGTTCCACGGCCCCGTTCCCTTCTCCGCATTCACGGTCGCCACCAGCGACACGAGCGGATAGGAGCCTTCGCCGGTGCTGACACCCCAGCCGAGCAGCGCGGCGGAGAATTCGAACTTGCGGGCGCGTGTCGTGTAGACCGAAAAGGGCAGCGTCTCCACACGGGTCGTGATGCCGATTCTGGTCAACATCTGCGCGACGGCCTGGACGACCTGCTCGTCGTTGACGTAACGGTTGTTGGGCCCGTGCAGCGTCAGCCCGAAGCCGTCGGGATATCCCGCCTCGGCGAGCAGCTTCCGCGCGCCGGCCGGATCGTACTCGTCAGGCTTCAACGCGGGCGAGAAGCCGAAGAAGCCCTCGGGCAGGAACTGGCCGGCCGGTATGGCCAGGCCGTCCATGACGCGCTCCACCAGCGCCTGCCGGTTGATCGCCTTCGAAATCGCGCGGCGCACGCGCACGTCCTTGAGCGGATTTTTCTCGAGGGGCTTGCCCGCCTTGTCCGTCACGAACGGAGAGCGGTCGCGCTCGCTGTCCAGATGGAAGAAGATCATGCGGTTAGAAGACGTGGTGAAGACGGAGAGATCCTTGTTGGCCTTGACCTTCACGAAGTCCTGCGGCGGAACCACCTCAATGAGCTGCACGTCGCCGGCGAGCAGCGCCGCGACGCGCGAGGGATCGCTCGTGATGAGGCGGAAAGTCACGCGGTCCCAGGGCGGCCGCGGGCCCCAATAGCCCTCGTGGCGTTCGAGCTCGATGCGGTCGCCCTTCGCGAAGCGCACCAGCTTGTACGGTCCCGCGCCGATCGCGGCCTTGCCGGAATCGAAATCGGCGCTCGTCGCGTTCTGCGCCGCTTTCTTCGAGAGCATGTGGAGAAGCGACATGTCCACGGGCAGGTTGGGATAGGGAGCGGCGGTGCGAAAGCGCACCGTGAGCGGGTCCACCACCAACGTCTCCTTGATGAGGCGCGTGAACACCGCAAAACCACCGGGCACCCCGGTCAGGGTGGCGGGTCGGGTAATCGTAAAGGCGACGTCCTCGGCGGTGAAATCGGAGCCGTCGTGCAGCTTGATACCCTTGCGCAGCCTGAACTCCCAGGTCGTGTCGTCCACGAGGCGCCATGATTCGGCGAGGCCCGGCTGCAACCGCTGCCGGGGATCGCGGGCGAGGAGCGTGCCGAACACGTGCTCGGCGATGTTGTTGTTGGGTGCCGCGTTGTTGACGTGCGGATCGACGGAGGTGACGTCGGCGCCCAGGCCGATCACGAGGTCGGCGGCCGAAACGCTGGAAGCGGCGAGCAGCAGGAGTAATCCGAGGACGCGATTTTTCATAGCGGATATCCCTGAGGGAATGCGCCTAGCATTGCAGAAGAGGGCCGGCCCGGCAAGCCGGCAGCGTGTCGGGTGTCGAGTGTCAGGTCCCCCGAGTTGGAGCTGCGGGGACATGCGATGTTATGAGGTGCCACCAACGAGGGAGCCGAGCCATGCCGATGAAGCGGATCACGTCAACAACAGACGTCTATGCGACACCGGTCTCAGCCGCTCGTCGCAGGTCGCTCGACACTCGACACTCGTCACTTAGCGCGGACGGAAGAACTGCGCGAGCGTAAATTCGTCGATGCGCGCGACGTAGTCGAGCTCCTTCTTCATTGCCCAGGTGACGTACTGGTGATAGAGGGGAATGAGCGCGGTGTCGCGCGCGACGAGCGCGGCGGCCTCCCGTGCGAGCGCTTCACGCTTCTTCATGTCGATCGAACCGAGCGCCTGATCGACGAGGCTGTCGAGCTTCGAATTCTGATAGCGTCCCCAGTTCCATGCGCCGTAGCCCTTGTCCTGGTTCGGCCCGGCGATCAGCGATCGCAGCGCGAGATCGCCGGCGAAGGATCCCCAGCCGATCATGGTGAAAGCGAATTCCTCCTTGCGCACCCGCCCCAGGTACGCGGCGAAGGGCATGGCTTCCACGCGGGTCTGCACGCCGAGGCGCGTCAGCATCTGGGCCACCGCCTGCGCCACCTGCTCGTCGTTGATATAGCGGTTGTTGGGCGCTGCAAGCGTCACGGTGAACCCCTCGGGGTACCCAGCTTCGGCCAGCAGCTTCTTTGCGCCGTCGGGATCATAGGGCTCGGGCTTCAGGTCCGGGTTGTGACCGAACACTCCCGGCGACACGAGGTTCGCCGCTGGTATGGCGAGCTTTTCCATCACGCGCTCCGCGAGCGCAGGTCGGTTGATCGCCTTCGAAACGGCGCGGCGCACGCGCGCATCGGCGAAAGGATTCCGGGCGGGAAGCTGCCCGGATTTCGTGGTGAGGGTCGGCGGGTGTGCCCGGTACTGATCGACATGCAGGAAGATGGTGCGCCACGACACGGTCTGAACGAGGTGCAGGCCGGCATTTGCGCGGAGCTTCGCGAGATCGGCGCTCGGTACGTGCTCTATGGCGTCGATCTCTCCCGAGAGGAGCGCAGCGGTGCGCACCGGATCGCTCGGCAGCATCTTCAACTGCACGCGGTCCCACGCGGGCCTCGGTCCCCAGTACGAGTCGTTGCGCATCAGATCGACGCTCTCGCCACGCGCGAACTTGACGAAGCGGTATGGCCCGGTTCCCACCATTGCCCGGCCGCTGTCGAAATCGGCTCCCGTGGCGCTCGATGCCGCTTTTTTCGACACGATCAGTATCGAGTTGATGTCCTGCGGCAGCGCGCCGTAGGAAGCCGTCGTCGTGACTTGCAGGGTGTGCTTGTCGACGATCTTCTTGGCCGCGATCGCGCGGACGTAGCTCGAGAAGCCGCCGGGGCTGCCCTGGATGGTGTGGGGCCGGTCGAGCGAGAAGACGACATCTTCCGCGGTGAGCTCCGAGCCGTTGTGGAACCTGACGCCGCGGCGCAGCTTGAACTCCCAGGTTTTCGCATCGAGCGCGCGCCACGACTCGGCGAGCCCTGGAATCAATCGGGCCTTCTCGTCAACCTCGGTCAACGACTCGAAGACGTGCCGCCCGACGGTGAGGTTGGGCTGCGCAGCGAGAAAATGGGGGTCGAGGGTCGTGACCTCCGCGGAGAGGCCGATTTTCAAGTCAGCGGCGTGCGTGGCCGTCAGAGCGAACGCGCACATCGAAGCAAACAGTGCCGCAAGTAATGGGCGTGACGCGTGACGCGTGACGCGTGACCCCGCACTTACCGAAGAAGCGTTTGATAGCTCCCGCGCGATCTGTAAACCGGAAAATCTCAACATTGAACGGACGGGCAGATCCCGACTCGAGCGGTGCGACGCGTCACCCGTCACGGGTCACCCGTCACTCGCTTACTGCGGCTTGAACTCGAACGCGAGCGTGCGCTCGTCCGCCCGCGGCTCGTAGACGACGCCCCGGCGCGCTGCCCACAGGTTGTGCTGGTGATAGAGCGGGATGATGCCCAGGTCGCCGACGCCGATCTCGGTCGCCTGCTGCAGGATCTTCTCGCGGCGGCCGTCGTCCACCGTCGCGAGCGCCTGTTCGAGCACCGCATCCATCTTCGGGTTGGAGTAACGACCGCGATTGGACGCGCCCATCCCCTTGTCCGCATTGTAGGTAGAGAGCAGGGACTTGAGCGTCGAGGAGGCTTCCATGGTGTCGGGACTCCAGCCGACCAGCAGAAAGCTGAACTCCAGCTTCGAGCCGCGCGAGAAGAACACGGCGGATGGCATCGCGTCCACTTTCGTCTGGATGCCGACGCGCGTCAGCATTTGCGCCACGGCCTGCGCTATCTGCTCGTCGTTGACGTAGCGGTTGTTGGGCGCGTGCAGCGTCAGGCCGAAACCGTCCGGATATCCGGCTTCGGCCAGCAGCTTCTTCGCGCCTTCCGGGTCGTACGCCTCCAGCTTGATCGCCGGCGCGTAGCCGAAAAAGCCCTGAGGCATGAGCTGCGCGGTAGCCGTCGCGGCGCCTTCCATGACGCGCTCCACCAGCCCCTGGCGGTTGATCGCCTTCGAGATCGCGCGGCGCACGCGCAGGTCCTGCAGGGGATTTTTCTCGAGCGGCTTCCCGGCCTTGTCCGTCACGAACGGGGACTTCTCGCGCGCGGTATCCATGTGCAGGTACATGAGACGCGCCGAGACCGTGCGGTAGATGGTGAGGTCCTTGTTGCCCTTCAATTTTGCGAGATCCGAGGTCGGAACGTTCTCGATCGCGCGCAATTCTCCCGCAAGGAGCGACGCGACGCGGGTGGGGTCGGAGGTGATGATGCGCAAGGTGGCGCGCTCCCACGCCGGCTTCGGTCCCCAGTAGACGTCGTTGCGCACGAGCTCGATGCGATCGCCGCGCTGCCAGCGCACGAACTTGAAGGGGCCGGTGCCGATCGTCGCCTTGCCCGAATTGAAATCCTCCGTAGCTGCTTTGGCCGCTGCTTTCGCCGACACGATCAGGATCGTGCCCATATCGGCCGGCATGAGAGGATAGGGCGTGGCGCTCTTCAGGCGGAGCGTGTACGGGTCGACGACGATTTTTTCCGTGATCTGCTTGGTATAGGTGGTGAACGGCGAGGGGCTGTTAGGGACATTGGGCACGCGGTCCAGAGAGAAGACGACGTCGGCCGCAGTGAAATCGCTGCCGTCGTGGAACTTCACGCCCTTGCGCAGCTTGAACTCCCAGGTGAGCTCATCCACGGCGCGCCAGGATTCGGCGAGGGCGGGCTTCAATTTGCCGGCCGCGTCCCGCGTGACGAGCTTCTCGAAGATGTGATCCGCCACGTTGCTGTTCGGCGTGAGGTTGTGGAAGTGCGGATCCATGGAGGTGACGTCCGCGCCCAGCCCAATGGCGAGATCGGCGGCGGAAAGTGGCGCCGCGGCGAACATGCCAGCCAGCGCGACGATTGCAATCGGACGTTTCACGGATGCTCCTCCCTGTTTTAATCTTGGCGCGACCAGCATACCGCAAGTTCACGGGCGCCGTGCGTCATGGCCTGTGCCCGCGCGCTCCCGAGCCGGATTGACACTCTACGTAGCGGCACCTATTCTGCCGGCTTTCCCACCGCGGTTTCCCCTCATGGCAGCACCCGAATCCAGCACGCCGCTCAGCCTGGAGATGATTCGCAGGCTGATCGCATTCCCCACGGTGAGCCGGGACTCGAACCTCGAGCTGATCCACTACGCGCGCGATTATCTCTCGGGCCTCGGCGCCGACATCCGGTTGACGCACGACGACGACAGGCGCAAGGCGAATCTCTTCGCCACGTTCGGCTCGCGCGACGAGCCGGGCGTCGTCCTCTCCGGGCATACCGACGTGGTGCCCGTGGAAGGGCAGGCGTGGGACAGCGATCCGTTCACGGTCGTCGAGAAGGCCGGCCTGCTTTACGGCCGCGGCACTTCCGACATGAAAAGCTTCATCGCGGTCGCGCTCGCCCTGCTGCCGGAGTTCCTCGGCCGCGGGCTCAAGACGCCGCTCCACGTCGCGCTCACCTACGACGAGGAAGTGGGATGCATCGGCGTCGGCCGGCTTATCGGCGACCTTGCTCGCGCGGGCATTCGACCGCGCGCGTGCATCGTGGGAGAGCCCACGCTGATGCGCCCGGTCGTCGCGCACAAAGGCAAGCGCGGCTATCGCTGCAGGGTGCGCGGCCACTCCGCCTACGCGCCGCTCGGCGTGAATGCGGTCGAGTATGCCGCCGAGGCCGTCGCCTATCTCAAGGCGATGGCGCGGCGCATCCGCAGCGAAGGTCCGCACGACCGGGGGTTCGACGTTCCCTACACTACCGTGCACACGGGTGTAATGCGCGGCGGCACCGCGTTGAACGTGATCCCGCACGAGTGCAGCTTCGATTTCGAGTTCCGCCACCTGCCCGGGGACGATCCGGAGCGCCTGATCGCGGAGTTCAGGAACCATCTTGCGACGCGCCTCGAGCCGGAGATGCGCGCGATCGACCCCGATGCGGGCTTCACGATAGAGCCGCTTTCCGAGATCCCGGTGCTCGATGCCGGACCGGAGACGGAGATCGTGGGCCTTGCGCAGGAACTTTCCGGCCACGCCGAAATCGGCAAGGTGTCCTTCGGGACCGAGGGGTCGCAGTTCCAGCAGGCCGGCATCCCGACCGTGGTGTGCGGGCCGGGCTCCATCGAGCAGGCGCACAAGCCGAACGAATACGTGTCGCTCGAGCAGATCGCGCAGTGCGAGGCGTTCATGCGGCGGCTGATGGATCGGATGTGTACAACCTGAAGACCTTATGCCACAGAGGCCACGGAGATCACAGAGGGGGCGCTCCGCTCCTGCGTTCCGGCGATATTCAACTTTCAGCCGGGTTTCTCTGTGTGCTCTGGGTTCTCTGTGGCTAAATTGCCTTGTTGTGCCCGCGGCTGGCCACGCCGCCTACCCCGACCGCCCGATCCGGCTCATCATCTCGTCCGCCGCCGGCGGCTCGCCGGACGTCGTGACACGGATCCTCTGCGTCGAGCTCGGGAAGCAACTGGGACAGCAGATCGTGATCGACAACCGACCCGGCGGTGCCCAGACGATAGGGACCGAGATGATGGTGCATGCGATTCCCGGCGGCTACACCTTGGGCTACGCCAACGTCGTGACGCTCGCCATCAACAAGACGTTGCTGCCGGTTCGGCAACCTGACCTCGATCTCGCCGCACGTGAAGGCGGGGAAGCTGCGCGGGCTCGGGGTGAGCGCACCGCGGCGTTCGCCGGTTTTTCCCGATCTTCCGACGATCGCCGAGGCCGGAGTGCCGGGTTACTTCATCCCGTTCATCCTGTCTGCTTTTCCGCTTTTCCTGGTTTTCAAGGGATTTGACGATGGCAGCTAACGAACACTTCGGCCTCATCATCCGCAACGCCACCATCATCGACGGCACCAAGGCGCCGCGCTATGAAGGCGACATCGCTGTTGCCGGCGGGCGTATCGCCGCGATCGGCCGGCTGGACGCCGCGCGAGCGGAGCGCGAGCTCGACGCGACCGGCCGCATCGCCGCGCCCGGATTCATCGACGCGCACACGCACGACGACCGGCTCCTCCTTTCCGACCGCGACATGACGCCCAAGGCGAGCCAGGGCGTCACGACGGTGGTGACGGGGAACTGCGGCATCAGCCTCGCGCATTCGCCGGCTAACGGCGCCGCTACACCGCCGCTCGACCTCCTCGACGCGGACGGGCTCTGGTTCCGCTTCCCCTCCTTCGCCGCCTATCGGGAGGAGCTGCAGGCGAAGCCTGCCGCCTTGAACGCCGCCTGCCTCGTCGGCCACACCACTTTCCGCGTTGCAACCATGGACCGCCTCGATCGCGCGGCCACGCCGGCCGAAATCGCGAAGATGCGCGAGATGGCGCGGGAATCGCTCGGCGCGGGCGCGATCGGCGTCTCGACGGGAACGGCCTACGCGCCCGCCGCGGCGGCCCCGACCGCCGAGCTGATCGAGGTGTGCCGCCCGCTCACGGAGTTCGGCGGGCTTTACGTGACGCATATGAGGAACGAGGACGACCGGGTCACCGAGTCGATGGAGGAGACGTTCGACATCGGCGCGAGGCTCGGCGTGCCGGTAGTGATCTCGCACCACAAGTGCGTGGGCACCCGCAATCACGGGCGCTCCCCTGAAACGCTGGCGCTCGTCGAGAAGACCATGCGCCGCCAGGCCGTGGGGCTCGACTGCTATCCGTACATCGCATCCTCGACCGTCCTGCGCTACGACCGGCTGGAGCAGTCCTCGAAGATCCTCATCACCTGGTCGAAGCCGCACCC
>JADMIO010634597.1_pt1 | contig 17983 bp, 20 predicted proteins | sample 8958161 | NCBI WGS metagenome assembly JADMIO01 (sample SAMN16585339, study PRJNA669376) | soil metagenome | isolation source: Crop rotation soil | place: USA: Cullars Rotation, Alabama | collected 2011
CTGCTTGCCGCGGCGCGGATCGGCCGGACGCGCCTGATCGACAATCTGCCGGTTAACCCCGCCGCAACATCCTCACCATCGCGTTAACCATTTGTTGGCATCTGGCCGCGAAACAGGCCTCACACAGACGTGAGGGGCATGTCGATATGGGTCACAGCCTGAAATCCGCCGCCTTCCTGGCCGAGAGCCGGATGATCGAGGCGGCGATGGGGGACGTCCAGGCGCTCTACGAGCTGGGCGTCGCTTATTCGACCGGGATCGGCGGGGTCGAGGTCGACTTGGTCGAAGCGCACAAATGGTTCAACCTCGCCGCCCTCAATGGCAGCAGCATCGCCCAGGAATGCCGCGCCGACATTTCCGAGGACATGACCGCGCGCGAGATCGCCGAAGCCCAGCGCCAGGCCCGCGCCTGGCTCGCCGACATGGCCGACGGCCGCCGCGCCGCCTGACCGGCACCCCCGTCATTGCGAGCGGAGCGAAGCAATCCAGTCTGGATTGCCGCGTCGCTGCGCTCCTCGCAATGACGACCTAATTCCCCGCCGGCCGTGCCGGCGCCCCATCCCGGTAGCGCTCGAACCAGGCGAGGATCGCCCCTGCCTTGGCGCCGCTCTGCGAGGGGCGCGAGGCGATGCCGCCATGGCTGGCGCCCGGCACCTTGACCAAGGCGGTCGGCACGCCGCGCAATTGCAGCGCCGTATAATATTGCTCGGCCTCGCTGACCGGGGTGCGGTAATCCTCGCTGCCGACCACGACCAGGGTCGGAGTCGTCACGTTGCCGACCAGCGACAAAGGCGAGCGCGCCCAGAAGCCCTGCGGATCCTCCCACGGATAGCGGCCGAACCAGTAGCGAGAGAAGAAGGCCGGGCCGTCCGCGGTCAGCGCGAAGCTCGCCCAGTCGATCACCGGCTTCTGCGTCGCCGCGGCGCGGAAGCGGTTGGTCTTGCCGACGATCCAGGCGGTGAGCACGCCGCCGCCCGAGCCGCCGGTGACGTAGAGCCGGTCCGGATCGGCGAAGCCCTGCGCGATCGCCGCGTCGACGGCGCTCATCAGATCGTCATAATCCTGGCCGGGATAGGCATGGTGGATCAGATTGGCGAACGCCTCGCCATAGGAGGTCGAGCCGCGCGGGTTGACCGACAGCACCGCATAGCCGGCGGCGGCGTAGAGCTGGTTGTCGGTCGAGAAATGCGGCCCGTAGGCGGCATAGGGCCCGCCGTGGATCTCGAGGATCAAGGGCGCGCGCTGCCCCTGCACATAATTGGGCGGCAGGGTGATCCAGGCGTCGATCGGCCGCTGGTCGGCGGAGGAGGTGACGGCGATATGGCGGACCTCGCCGAGCCGCTTGTTGTCGAGCAGCTCGGCGTTCAACCGGGTCAGCTGCCGCCGCGCCGCTCCGCGCACCAGCACGACGTCGGGCGGCCGGCTCGCGCTTCCCGCCGAGACCGCGACCGCTCCGTCCCGAGCGACGCTGAAGCTGCCGCCGGTATAGGGCCGGTCGAACGCATCGCCGCTCAGCCCTTCGGCGACGGTGCGCAGCGAGCCGTCGAGGCCGACCCGCGCCACCTTGGTCTCGCCGCGATCGTCATACTGGACGAAGATTGAGCGCCCGTCGGCGGCCCAGGCCGGCGAGCCGACGCTGCGGTCGAGCGCGCCGGTCAGCGCCCGCCGGTTCGAGCCGTCGGCGTTCATCACGTAGAGGATCGCATTCTCATAGCCGCGCTCGCGGTCGTCGAAGCCGGTGAACGCGATCAGCCGGCCGTCGGGCGACACCGCCGGCTCGTTGTCCGGCCCGTTGCGGTCGGTCAGCGCGCTGATCCGGTTCGAGGCGACGTCGAGCGCGTAAATCTCGGTGTTGAAGCCCTCCCGCTCCCAATTGGGCGAGCGGTTGCCGCTGAACAGGATCGTCCGGCCGTCCGGAGTCCAGGAGAGCGGGCCGCCATTGTTGTAGGGGCCGTAGGAAAGCTGCCGCGGCGCTCCGCCTTCCGAGGAGACCAGGAAGAGCTGGTCGTAGCCAGCGCGCAGATAGCCCTGGCCGTCGGCGCGGTAGGTGACCGCGGTGATCACCTGCAGGGGATCGGCCCATTGCGCACCTTCGGGCCGGGCCAGCGGCGTTCCCAGGCGCGCGGCCTCGTCGGGCACGAACATCGCATAGGCGATCGCCCGGCCGTCGGGCGACCAGGCGATGCTCGACGGCGAATCGGGCAGGCCGGTGACCGCCACCGCCTGGCCCGAGGCCAGCCAGCGAACGAACAATTGCGCCCGCCCGCCCTCGGCCGCGGCGATGTAAGCGAGCCGGCTCGAATCGGGCGACCAGCGCGGCTGGCTGGCGCCGGTGGCGAGCGGCATCTGCCGCCCGCTCGCCGTGTCGATCAGCCAGACCGAGGGGCGGAAGCGGTCGGTCATGATGTCGCCCGAGCGGCGCGTATAGGCGATCCAGCGCCCGTCCGGGCTGATCTGCGGATCGGCGGCGGCTTCGAGGTCGAACAGGTCGCGCGCGGTAAAAGTGCGCTCGGGGCCGGTCGGCGGCGCCGCGGTCGCGATCGCCGGAACCAGCAGCAGCAACGCCCAAACCAATGTCCGCATGACCTGCCTCCCTGTTCTGCCCCTCGGCGGGGCTCAAGCGGGCGCGATCATATTCGCTTCTGCCCGCTCCGCCACCCGTCATTGCGAGGAGCGAAGCGAAGCAATCCAGCTGCGTGCCCCCCACGCTGGATTGCTTCGCTTCGCTCGCAAGGACGAGGAAGGTCAGCCTTTGCGGAAGGGGGTCATTTCGTCGAGCGCCGCGATTTCGCGGGCGACCGCGCGGCGCTCGGCGGCGAGATGGGCGGCGACCGCCTCCCTCAGCCTTTTGTCGCGCAGATAATGGGCCGAGTAGGTGGTCACCGGCCGGTAGCCGCGTGCGAGCTTGTGCGCACCCTGCGCGCCGGCCTCGACGCGCTTAAGGCCGCGGGCGATCGCAGCCTCGATCGCCTGATAGTAGCAAAGCTCGAAATGGAGGTTCGGCACCTCTTCGAGGCAGCCCCAATAGCGCCCGTAAAGCGCCTCGGCGCCGATCAGGTTGAGAGCGCCGGCGATCGGCACCCCGTCCCGCAAAGCGAGGATCAGCAGCACCCGCTCCGCCAGCCGCTCGCCGAGCAGCGAGAAGAAGCCGCGGGTGAGGTAGGGATGGCCCCATTTGCGGGCGCCGGTGTCCTGGTAGAAGGCCCAGAAGGCGTCCCACTGCGCCTCGCCGATCGCGGCGCCCGAGAGATGGACGATCTCCAGCCCCGCGGTCGCGCGCGTCCGCTCGCGGCGGATCGCCTTGCGCTTGCGCGAGGCCAAAGTGGCGAGAAATTCCTCGAAATCGGCATAGCCCTGGTTGAACCAGTGGAACTGGCTGTCGGTGCGGATCAGCCAGCCGGCCCGGCTGAACAGGGGCACCTCGTCGCCGGCGATGAAGGTGGCGTGGGCCGAGGACAGGCGGTGGCGGTCGACCACGCGCTCGGCCGCCGCGATCAGCGCGGGCGCGAGCGCCGGCTCCCGCGCCAGCAGGCGCCGGCCCGGCACCGGGGTGAACGGCACCGCGAGCTGGAGCTTGGGATAATAATCGCCGCCGGCCCGCTCATAGGCGTCCGCCCAGCCATGATCGAACACATATTCGCCGAGCGAATGGCTCTTCACATAAGCGGGCGCCACCGCGGCCGGCCGCGAATCGACGCCGTCGATGGCGATCGGCAGCGGCTGCCAGCCGGTCCTGGCGGTGGCGCTGCCCGATTCCTCGAGCGCGGCGAGGAAGGCGTGGCTGACGAACGGGTCGTCCGTCCCGGCGCAGCGGTCCCAATCCTCGGCCGCGAACGAAGCGACGCCGTCGGCCAGCCGCGCGAAGATCGGCTCGCCGCTCATCCCGGCGGGGTCTCGTAGATGATCTGGCTGGAATGCTCGGCGGCGCGGGCACGGTCCTGCATCGTGCGCACCGTCCAGGTCAGCACCGGCATTCCCTTCGCCCGCTGGGCGTCGGCGAAGCGCGAAGGCAGGTCGCGAATGTCGCAGGCGAGGAAGTCCGGCTTCGCCCGCCACAACGACCACGGCCGCTCCCAGAGCCCGCGCAGGCCTTTGCCCTGCTCGGTCACCACCAGCCCGCGCAGCCGGTCGGGCGCGTGGCGCGCGAACCAGCGGCCGACTTCGGGATTGAACGACATCACCGCCACCGCCCCCTGATAGCCCGACAGCGCGGCGGCGACGCTTCGGCACAGCGCGGAAACGTCGCGGCCCGGCGCTTTGACCTCGATCAGCAGCGCCGCCCGGCCGCCGATCAAGGCCAGCGCCTCGGGCAGCGTCGGGATCGTCTCGTCCGAATGCCTCAGCCGGATCCGCTGCAGTTCGCCGGCGAGCAGCGCGCAGACCGGCCCGGTCCGCCCGGCCAGCCGATCGAGCGCGTCGTCGTGGAAGACCATCGCCTGGCCGTCGCGGCTCGTCCGGACGTCGAGCTCGATGCCGTGGCCGGCGGCGACCGCGGCTTCGAAAGCGGCGCGGCTGTTCTCGATGCGGCCGTTGCCGTGCAGGCCGCGATGGGCGAAGGGTCGCGCGATCAGCCGCGCCAGGTCACTCTGTCTTGACGGCGACAATCGCGTCGATCTCCACCGCGGCGCCCAGCGGGAGCACCGGCACGCCGACCGCGCTGCGGGCGTGGCGGCCGGCCTCGCCGAACACCTTCTCCATCAGCTCGGAGGCGCCGTTGGCGACCTTGGGCTGGTCGGTGAAATGGCGCTCGCTGGCGATGAACGCGCCGAGCTTGACGATCCGTTCGACCCGTTCGAGCGAGCCCAGCGCCTTCTTCATCTGCGCGATCAGCATCACCGCGCAGCGCTCCGCCGCCTCGCGGCCATGGCCGAGGTCGACATCCTCGCCGAGCCGGCCGACGATCAGCGAGCCGTCCGGGCGGAACGGCAATTGCCCCGATATGTAGAGCAGCCCGCCGGCGGCGACGGTGGGCACGTAGGAGGCGACCGGAGCGGCGGCCTCGGGCAATGTGATGCCGAGCGCGGCAAGGCGGGCGTCGATGCTTTCGGTCATGGCGCCGCTAAGCACCCGGGCCAGGCGGGCGTCAAGGGGCGGGCCCCTCACTGCGGCGCCGCGCCGAAATGCGGGGTGCCGCCGCTCGAACTATGATATCGCGCCCTGGGAGGGGGCGATGCCGCATTATTGGAATTACCGGGTCTATCGAGACGGCGTGGAAACGGCGGGGCTGGACCCGGAAAAGGTCTTGTCGTCGCTGGTCGTGGAGGAAGGTCAGTTCTACCTGTCGCTAGAGGGCCGGAGCCATCTTTATGGCCGGCGGTACGGCCCGGGCGACTGCATGCTGGAGGTCGTGGACGGCTATCTGAGCGAATCGCTGCCCGTCACGCCTTGGCTGTTCCATTGGGTCTGTGTCGGCTTTCCCGGGACTCCGCAGGAAGGCTGGCGGTACGAATATGTCGGCTGCGCCGGCAATCGCCACCCGGACGAGAAGGCGCCGTACCGATCGATGGTCGGCATCGTCAGGCGGATCAACGCCCACGGCCCCGAATTCCCCGCGGGCGAGATCAACACCGTTGTGCTGTGGCTGCCGCCCGACAGCGACCCGTTTTGAACCTCGCCGCGCGCGATCAATTGCCAGGCGAGGGGGAAGATGCCGGCGCCGCCTCAGGCACGACGATCGCCTGCCAGGCGCGGCCCGGCACAAGGAAGGCGCGCGCCGCTGCCTGCAGGTCGGCCGGGGTCATCGCCCCATAATCGGCGAGCTGGCCGGCGATCATCGCGGCGACTCGCGGATCGGTCTGGATCCGGCTGAGGTTGCCGACCCACCAGGCGTTGCCGTGGCGCGCACGCTGGATCGAATCGACCAGCGGCCGGCGGGCGCGCTCCATCTCGTCGGCGTCGATCGGACGCTCGCTGAGGTCGGCGGCGATCGCCTGGGCGTCGCGCAGGAAGCCGGCGAGCGCCTCGGGCCGCGCCTCGATCCGCGCGCTGAACAGGCCGTAGCCGGAATAGGCTTCGGAGGCATCGTGCGAGGCCTGCGGGCTGTAGGTCGTGCCCTGCTCCTCGCGGACCTTCTGGGTCAGTCGCAGCTGGAACACCTGCGCGAGGAGGTTGAGCGTCCGCGCCCGGCGGACATCGTCGAAAAAGCCCTGGGTCGGCCAGGCGATGTAGGCGAGGCCCTGGTCGGCGCGGCCGCGATGGGTGAGCCGGACCGGCTCGGCGGTGCCGGCCGGGAAGGTGATCCGGTCGGTCCGCGCCGGCGCTTCGGGGCGCGGCGGCAGCGCGCCGAAGGTCGCCGCGGTCTGTCTGATCGCCTCCTCGACGTCGACGTCGCCGACGACGATCACCTCGATCGGGGCGCGGGCGAGCGGGCCGTCGAGCACCGCCCGGGCGTCGGCGATGCTGCTCGCCGCCATCTGATCGCGGGTCGGAGTCGCCCAGCGGCGGTCGCCATTGTGGAGGAGGAGGGCCGAATCGCGCGCGAACACGCCGCCCGGCGTGGAGGCGAGCTGATCGTGGATCGTCCCGGAAAGCGCGCGCACCCGGTTCCAGCCGGTCGGCCGCCAGCCAGGATCGGTCATCGACGCGGCGAGCACCTGCATCTCCACGGCGAGATCGTCCGGGCGGGTGACTCCGCCGAGCAGGAAATCGTCCTCGTCGATCGCCAGCGAAGCGCTGTAGACGCGGTTGTTGAGCGCCTCCTGCATGTCCTCGAAGGTCATCCGGCCGAGCCCGCCGGCGGTGAAGCCCGGAGACAGGCCCCAACTCGGGTTCGGCCGGTCGCTGGGAAGAGCGAGCTGGCCGTCGCCGAAGCGGACCTGGACCATCACCTGATTGGCGGCGAAGTCGGTCTTCTTGACGGTCAGCCGGACGCCGTTGGCGAAGCGCACCGCGGTCGCGCCGATCTCGGGCGCCAGCACGTGCCGCTCGACGACGGTGCCGGGGGCGCCGAAGCTCGTATAGGGCCAGGCCTGGGCCTGCCGGACGGCCCCGGCGGGCAGCGGCAGCGCCCGCGACTCGCGATAGGCGGCGAGCAGCGCGCTTTCGCCCTCGGCCACCGCATTCGGCGAGGTCATGTAGAGGACAGGCTCGCCGGCGAAGAGGGTGCGCGCGGACTGATTGATCCGCTCCGGGGTCAGCCCCGCAGCCGCGGCCTCGAACAGCCGCAGGTTGTCGGCCGGAGCGACGAACACATTGTCGGCGTCGACGGCGCCGACCAGCCCTTCGGCGATCCCCGCCGACTGGCGGGTCGCGGCGCCGGCGACCTGGGCGTTGAGGGCGGTACGCAGCAGGGTGAGCTCGCGGTCGAGCTCGCCCCGGCTGACGCCGTGCTCGACGAGCCGCCTCTGCTCGGTTTCGATCACCGCCAGGGCGCGGCGCCACTCGCCGGGCTGGACCACGGCCACCAGCTGGGTGAGGTCGGCGCTCTCCTGAATCTCGGAGCGGGCGGCCTGGGCGCCCACATAGGGGGCCGGGCTCTGGTCGGCGGCGATCCGTTCGAGCCGCCGGTTGAGGATCTGGAGGGCGAGCGCGTCGGCGAGCCGCTCGCCGCGGCGGGCGCTCGTGTCGGGCCGCAGATCGGCGGGCCGCACCCAGGCCAGCTCGACCCGGGCCGGGCCGCCTGGCTCGACCATCAGCCGGGCCTCGGTTCGGCGCGGCGCGACGGCGCCGAGATCGGGCTCGCGTCCGGCCGCGCCGCGGCCCCGCCAGTCGCCGAACCGGTTGCGGATCCGCGCCTCCATCTGGTCGACGTCGAAATCGCCGACCGCGATCAGGGTCGCCCGTTCGGGCCGGTAATAAGCGTCGTAAAAGGCGGCGAAGCGCTCGCGCCGCGCATTGGCGATCACCTCGGGAACGCCGATCGGGATGCGCCGCGGCACCAGCTGGCCGCGCAGCAGATAGCCGATCTCGTCGACGAAGATCCGGTAGGAAGGCGTCGCGCGGGTCCGCTCCTCGGACTGGATGACGCCGCGCTCGCGGTCGATCGCGGCCGGCGCGAAGCTGGCCTCGCCGACCGCCTCGCGCAGCAGGAACAGGCCCTCGTCGATCGTCGCCGAATCGTTTTCGGGCAGGTCGAGCTTGTAGACGGTCTGGGTCCATTCGGTGCTGGCGTTGGTGTCGGCGCCGAACCTCAGGCCGTGCCGCTCGAGCCGGCGCACGAACTCGCCTTCGGGAACGTGGGTGGTGCCGTTGAACGCCATATGCTCGATGAAGTGGGCGAGGCCGCGCTGGTCCTCCGCTTCGTGCAGCGAGCCGGCGTCGATCCGGAGGCGAAGCGAGGTCTGATTGGGCGGCGTCGCATTGCGACGGATCGCGTAGCGCATGCCGTTGGAGAGGGTTCCGAAGCGCACGTCCGGGTCGGCCGGAAGGTCGCTCTTCGCTTGGGGCCAAGGCTCGGCGGCCGGCGGCTGGGCGAGCAGCGGCGCCGCGAGGGCGACGAGCGCGAGCAGGATGAGGCGCGGGTTCATCCCTTGCCCTTTCGTGAAAAACCGAGGAAAATCAAGCATTCCGCGCGATCTGGAAGCCGGCGAAGCTCTGGCTCACCGGCATCATCTCGATCGCGTTGATGTTGAGGTGCGGCGGCAGGTTCGCGACCCAGTGGATGGTCGCGGCGATGTCCTCGGCGGTCATCGGGTCCATGCCGGCGTAGAGCGCGTCCGAAGCGGCCTGGTCGCCGCCGGTGCGCACCAAAGTGAACTCGGTCTCGGCCATGCCGGGCTCGATCGAGGTGACTCGCACGCCGCTGCCGTGGAGGTCGCTGCGCAGGTCGAGCGAGAATTGGCGAACGAACGCCTTCGAGCCGCCGTAGACGGCGCCGCCGCGATAGGGATAGCTCGCCGCCACCGAGCTCATGTTGACGATCGCCCCCTTGCGGGCGACGATTCCCGGCAGCAGCGCCCGGGTCAGCGCCACCAGCCCGGCGACGTTGGTCTCGATCACGTTCCTCAATTCGTCGAAGCCGGCCTCCTGGAGCGGCGCCATCGCCGAGGCGAGGCCGGCATTGTTGAGCAGCAGGTCGACCTCGCCCGCTTCCGCGGCGGCGGCCTCGAGCGCGGCGAAATCGCGCATGTCGAGAAGGAGCGGCCGGACCCGGTCGCCGAGCTCGGCGGCCAGGGCGTCGAGCCGCTCGCGTCGGCGCCCGGTCGCGATCACCGACCAGCCGTCGGCGGCGAACAGCCGCGCCGCGGCCCGGCCGATGCCGGCGGTGGCGCCGGTGATGAAGATCGTCTTGCTCATCTCTTTTCCTCGAGGCGGGACAATATCCAGGGCAAAGCGGCCGGCCAGTCGTCGATGCGCGCGTCGGCGTGGGCCGCCGGCGGAGTGATCGCGGCCAGCTTCGGCTCGGCGATCATCTGCAGCCGCCAGACCGCGGGCGCGTGCCTGGCGACCGATTCGTGGTGGACGGCGAGATCGTCGACAAACACTGCGGCGGTGGGGCGCATCTCCTCGACCAGCTCGAGCACCGGCCGGCCCTTGCCGCCCTGGTTGCAGAGCACGCGGTGGCGGATGTCGAACGCTTCCAGCTGCGCGATCCGGTTGGCGCGGTATTGATCGCCGATATTGGTGAGGATGACGATGTCGGCAGCCTCGGCGATCGCGCGCAGCGCGTCGAGCGCTCCGGCGACGAGATGCTGGCGGTGCATCTCGTTGTCGAAGAACTGGTCGAGCAGCGGCCACACCCGCTCGCGCGCCACCGGCTCGCCGCCCGCGTCGCGAAGCGCGCCGGCGAAGCCCGGGCTGTCGAGCAGGAAAGTGAGGCCATGCGCGCCGGCCACCCATTCGGCGAAATGCGGCGCGAAATGGAGCAGCACGTCGTCGCAGTCGGAGATGAGCAGCGGCCTCCTCACCCTTCCAGCGCCTCCCGCGCCGCGACCAGCCGCGCCGGCGAGACGCCGAGATCGCCCGCGCAGGCGAGCAGGTCGGGCTCGTGGGCTTCGAGGAAGCGCAGCAGGGCAGCGAGGAAGGTGCGGTCCTCGAGCCGCTCGCGCATCCCGGCCGCGGTCAGCCCGGTCAGCGCGACCAGCCGGCCGGCGCGGCCGTCCTCGCTCAGCGTCCAGCCGAGCGCGCCCAGCGCCAGCGCCTCGTCATCATTTGTCTCATCCGGTCGCATCGCTTAACGTGGTCCGGTGGGACAAAAAATCCTGGTTGTCGAGGACAACGAGCTCAACCTGAAGCTGTTCTGCGACCTGCTGCGCGCGCATGGCTACGAGGCGCAGGCCGTGCGCGACGGCCGCGAGGCGCTGGCGAGCGCGCGCGCCTTCGCGCCCGAGCTCGTCGTCATGGACATCCAGATGCCGCACATATCGGGGCTCGAGCTGATCGAGCAGATGAAGGCCGACGCCGAATTGCGCGCGACTCCGATCATGGCGGTGACCGCTTATGCCGCCAGAGGCGACGAGGAGCGGATTCGCGACGCCGGCGCCGAAGGCTATGTCTCCAAGCCGATCTCGGTGATGAAGTTCGTCGAGGCGGTCCAGGCGCTGCTGGCGGCGGCGCCTTCGCCGGAAGAAACGGCAGCCGCGGACGATGGCGGGCCGCCCGATCCGCCCGTGGACGAAACCGGCGGCGAAGACGAGCAACCAGATGTGGGGGAGGAACCATGAAAGCACCGCTCGTTCCGATCAGCTGGCCCTCGATCTACTTCAGCGGGGGGACGCGCGCGCCACTGCCGAAGCGGATGGCGCAGTGCACGCCGGACATGAAGGCGGCGATCTCCGCCGCCGCCGGCGCGCTCGCGCCGCTGGGCGGCAAGCTGATCCTGTCCGATCTGTTCCGCAGCTATGAGGAGCAGGCGAAAGCGCATCAGGATTTCGTGACGGGCAAGAAATCCGCGAACAGCCCGGCGCCGGGCGGCAGCCTGCACCAGGCGGGCCGCGCCTTCGATCTCGATCTCGAGGCGATCCATGTGACGCTCGCGGCGTTCTGGGAGCTGGCCGCGCCGGTCGGCCTCGTCCCGATCATCGACAAGCCGATTTCGGGAGTCGACGAATCCTGGCATTTCGAGTGCCGCGGCAGCCACCAGCGTGTCTACGATTATTACAAGGCCGGCAAGGCCACCAATTTCGAAGGCAAGGGCCAGGCCTACAAGGCAATGGCGGCAAGCGCGATCGTCAGCGTCGGGATCAGGGTCGACAAGTTCGGCGCCAACCAGGACGCGGCCTTCATCCAGTCCGGCCTGATCCGGCTCGGCCAGGACATCGGCAACCTAGACGGCGCGATCGGCGCGGGGACGAGGCGGGGCCTCGCCGCTCTTGGCATCGCCGAGGGCCCGATAGCGGCAATGGTCGCGAGCGTGGATGCCGCGCTCAAGGCCAAGTTCCCGGCGGAATATTGAGACGCGCCCCGAGGGAGTCATCCCGGCGAAGGCCGAGATCCATGAACGCGGCCCATGAGAGCCCGCAGAGGCGGATGTTCCTGGATCCCGGATCGAGTCCGGGATGACGGCCCTAGCGGGTCATCACTTGATCTTGGCTTCCTTGAACTCGACGTGCTTGCGCGCGACCGGATCGTATTTGCGGAACGTCATCTTCTCGGTGATGTTGCGCGGATTTTTCTTGGTGACGTAGAAGAAGCCGGTGTCGGCGGTGCTGACGAGCTTGATCTTGACCGTGGTCGGCTTGGCCATGGCGGGCCTCTTTCCCAATCTGACGAGCGTGAAAAAATAAAGCGGCGCTTGCGGCCGCCCTGTTCGCCGCCGCCTCTGCCGCCGGGCCGCGGAAAAGTCAAGCTCGGCCGGGGACGGTCACTTTAGCTCGGCCGGGGACAGTCACTTTTCCGCACGGCCGGGAAAGCCTGGCACCGCCGTGCGGAAAAGTGACTGTCCCCATTCAGCGTCCCCATTCAGCGTCCCCATTCAGCGTCCCCATTCAGCGCCCCCATTCAGCGTTCCCATTCAGCGGCGTGACCGCCGTCACAGCCCGGTCACGGCGACATGGTTAACGCTCCGGTAACCATATGCGCGCATGGCTGTGCGCGAGGGGCAAAAGGAGCGAAGGCCATGCGCGCCGAATTGGACGGGATGCTGGTGGTGAGGGCCGAGCTGTCCGACCGGCTCGACAGCCTGCAGCGGGCGGCGGCGCGGATGAACGTCCGCGATTTCGCGCAGGGCGTCGCCGCGATCCGGACGATGGCCGCCGCTTACGGCCTCATCCCGGTCGTCTGCCTGTGCGACGCGCTCGACCGGGCGGTGCGCGCCCAGCCGCGCCTGTGCCCGGCCGGCCTCTATTTCGAGCGCCTGCGCGACGCGATCGGCTGCGAGCGCCTCGACGAGGCGGCCGGCGAGGCCCTCCTCGCCTCGGTCTCGATCCGCCTTTCGGCCTAGATGGAAGCGCTGGTCACCGCCTTCGTCGCGGCCTTCCTTGCGCTCTGGGGCGACAAGATCCAGCTGATCGTCGCCGGCCTCGGCGCCGCCACGCGGCGCCCGGCGATGGTCCTCGCCGGCCTGGCGCTGGCGGCGCTGGCGAGCAGCATCCTGGCCGCGATCGCCGGCGTCTGGATCGCCTCGATGATCACGATCCGCGCGATGACCCTGATGACCGCGCTCGCCCTCCTCTTCGGTGGCGCCGCCGCGCTGATCCGTTCGCGCCCCAAGGACCCCGCCCCGACCCGCTGGCCGCTCGCCACCGCTTTCATCCTCTGCCTCGCCGCGGCGATGGGCGACAGCGCCCAGTTCCTCACCTTCGCGCTCGCCGGCCGCTTCGCCAGCGCCCCGCTCGCCGCCGCGGGCGCCACCGCCGGCATCGTCGCCGCCTGCCTGCCGGCAGCCCTGCTCGGCGAGCGGCTTCAGCAGGCCGTCCCCGTCCGAGCGATCCGCTACGCGGTCGCCGCCCTGTTCCTGGCCGCCGGCTTCATCGTCGCGATGAAGGCGCTGCGGCTGGCCTGAGGCGCCGTCCGGCATAGTGGCCCGGGTCATTCTTGGCGGAAATTCTGGTGTCAATTGGGGATTTGCTCCCATTCGGCGTGGGCGCGAATGGACTTCTCGCGCCCGATCCGATCGCATTTTTCGGGTTGCATAGTAGGAAATCCTTTGTTCTATGCTTGCTATGGAACAGAGCAAGAACAATTCCGAGTCGCCGCCGCCCTCGCAGGCCGTCCCGAACCCCGCCGCCGAAGCGCCCGCTTCGCCGCAGGCGCTGACCGTCGCGCCGCCGCCGCCGGCTCTCGCCGACTCCTTCGATCCCGTCCTGCTCCGCTACCGCCACGACGGCTGGACGCCGGCGCGGCAGCGGGCGTTCATCGAGCATCTTGCCGACACGCTCTGCGTCGCCACCGCTGCGGCGCGGGTCGGGATGAGCGAGCAGAGCGCCTATGCGCTTCGCCGCCGCCCGGGCGCGGAAGGGTTCGCCGCAGCTTGGGACGCGGCGCTGCGCCGCGGCATATCCGGGCAGGCGCGCTCCCGCTTCGTCGACCTGGCGGTCAACGGCCGCCTCGTCCGCCGCTTCTACCAAGGCAAGCTGATCGCCGAGGACCGGGTCTATTCGGAGCGGCTGCTGCTCGCTCTCATCGAGAAGGGGGAGAAGCTGTTCCGCGGCGCCGGCGCCGCCGACAGCAAGGCGATCGCCGCCGATTGGGACGGGGCGATGGAGCGGCTCGAGCAAGGCGCGCTCGGCGGCGGCTTTCGGGTCTGGCAGGACTGCTACGGCAATTGGATGACCAATTATCCGCCGCCGCCCGGCTTCGACCGCGACTGCTATCTGGGCGAGCCCAGCGACCCCGATTTCGAGCGCCCGCTGAGCGAGGCCGAGGAGCAGGCGCTGGCGGCGCGGCAGGCGGCGCGGCTCGCCGCCGGCGAGAGCGCGCGCGACGTCTTCTTCGGCTTCGCGCCCCGCCGCCGGGCGATCGATCGGCGGGCGCGCCTGAAGGACTGAGTTTAGCCGGGAGGATTTTTGTCGAACCGGCTAAGCTTCCTAAACTTCCGGCTTTCGCCCGGCTGTCGCGACGCCCCCGCCGCCCCTCGTCCGCTGCCCCGCGGCTCGGTTCGCCGCACGGCGAAATTGCGACGAAGCGAGTCCTAACAAGGCAATTACCATATTGCATCTGCGGCCAGATGAGGCACAATGGATAGTGGCGCTCGAACGGGGGAGCCGCTAGCGGTTGTGGCGCCGCGCCGGAATGCTTATCTGCTTCCGGGCGCGTCGGCTTGTCCGCTGTGGATATCGGGGACAAGCCGAAATTAACCCGCCCCTCCCGTTTCGATTCGCCTAGAACGGGCGCAATGCCTATATAGAACGTATTGGGAACGAGGGTTTGAACATGGATCTGTCCGGCAGCAGCGAGGTGGGTGCGAGCGACGTGGCCGATACGGTCGCGGAGGCGCCGCCGAAGAAGGTCAAGACGAGGACGGGCGATTCGAAAGCCGCGAAGCCGCGGCTGTTCGACGTCGTCAAGGACCATGACCGCGATTCGCTGCTCACCGATTTCGGCAAGGACACGCTGCAGGACCGCTATCTGCTTCCGGGCGAGGTCTTCCAGGACCTGTTCGTCCGGGTCGCCTCGGCCTATGCCGATGACGCCGCCCACGCCCAGCGGCTCTACGACTATATGTCGAAGCTGTGGTTCATGCCGGCGACTCCGGTCCTCTCCAACGGCGGCACCGGCCGCGGCCTGCCCATCTCCTGCTATCTGAACAGCGTCGACGACAGCCTCGAGGGGATTGTCGGCACCTGGAACGAGAATGTCTGGCTGGCCGCGCGCGGCGGCGGCATCGGCACCTATTGGGGCAATGTCCGCGGCATCGGCGAGGCGGTCGGCCTCAACGGCAAGACCAGCGGCATCATCCCGTTCGTTCGGGTGATGGATTCGCTGACCCTGGCGATCAGCCAAGGCTCGCTTCGGCGCGGCTCGGCCGCCTGCTATCTCGACATCTCGCACCCCGAGATCGAGGAGTTCCTCGAGATCAGGAAGCCCTCGGGCGACTTCAACCGCAAGGCGCTCAATCTCCACCACGGCGTGCTTGTCAGCGACGCCTTCATGGAGGCCGTGCGCGACGGCACCGAATGGCTTCTGCAGAGCCCCAAGGACGGCTCCGAGCGCGGCAGCGTCGACGCCCGCTCGCTGTTCCAGAAGCTGGTCGAGACCCGGCTCGCGACCGGCGAGCCCTACATCATCTTCATCGACCAGGTGAACCGGTCGATGCCCAAGCATCAGCGCGACGTCGGCCTCAAGGTCTCGACCTCGAACCTGTGCTCGGAGATCACCCTGCCGACCGGCCTCGACCAGCATGGCGAGCAGCGGACCGCGGTCTGCTGCCTCTCCAGCCTCAACCTCGAGACCTGGGACGAATGGCATGGCGACAAGATGTTCATCGAGGACGTCATGCGCTTCCTCGACAACGTGCTGACCGACTATATCGACCGCGCCCCCGACGAGATGGCGCGGGCGCGATATTCGGCGATGCGCGAGCGCAGCGTCGGCCTGGGCGTGATGGGCTTCCACTCCTTCCTCCAGGCGCGCGGGCTGCCGTTCGAAGGGGCGATGGCGAAGAGCTGGAACCTCAAGATCTTCAAGCATATCCGCGCCCAGGTCGACGAAGCCTCGATGATGCTCGCCCAGGAGCGCGGGCCGTGCCCGGACGCGGCCGACATGGGGGTGATGGAGCGCTTCTCGTGCAAGATGGCGATCGCTCCGACCGCGTCGATCTCGATCATCACCGGCGGCACCTCGGCCTGCATCGAGCCGATTCCGGCCAACATCTACACCCACAAGACGCTGTCGGGCTCGACCTCGATCCGCAATCCGCACCTCGAACGGCTGCTCACGGCCAAGGCCAAGAACAGCGAAGGCGTCTGGTCGACGATCCTCGAGCGCGGCGGCTCGGTCCAGCATCTCGATTTCCTCACGCCTGAGGAAAAGGACGTGTTCAAGACCAGCTTCGAGATCGATCAGCGCTGGCTCCTGGAGCTCGCCGCCGACCGCACCCCCTATATCGACCAGGCCCAGTCCCTGAACCTGTTCATCCCGGCCGACGTCGACAAATGGGATCTCTTGATGCTCCACTATCGCGCCTGGGAGCTCGGCATCAAATCGCTTTACTATCTGCGCTCCAAGTCGGTGCAGCGCGCCGGCTTCGCCGGTGGAGTCGAGGCCGACAACACGCCGGACTTGAGGGAGATCGAGCTTCAGACCACCGATTACGATGAGTGCCTGGCGTGCCAGTGAACGCTTCCGGCTTCGGCGCCGGCGGGAAAGGATGAGCCGCGCGCTCGCCCCGCTCGGCGCGCTTGCCGCCCTGTCCGCCTGCGCGACCCAGAGCGCGGCGGCGGTGGCGCCGGCGGCGCCAGGCTTCCTGCTCGGCCTGTGGCACGGCTTCATCTTCCCGGTCGCCTGGCTGCTGTCGCTGTTCATGCCCGAGGTCGCGGTCTACGCGGTGCCCAATAACGGGGGCTGGTACGATTTCGGCTATTTCCTCGGCATCGCCGTGTTCGGAATCGGCGCCCGCAAGACCCAGGTGGTCTACCGCACCCGAACGATCCGCGAGCGCAGCGTGCCCGGCAGCCACCGCATCGTTCGCGAGGAGGACGCGGGATGAGCGGCCTCACCCTCGGCCATTTCCTCTATGCGGTGGCGGCGATCGAGATCGTCGTCGCGCCGCTGATGGCGCTGAACATGATGCGCTCCGATCCGGACGTGCCGGCGGCGAGCGCCTGGGTGGTGATCGGCGCCGCGATCGCGACCGCGCTCGGCCTTTGCATCGTCGCCACCTTCACCGAAATCGGCAGCATCGCCATATTGTGATTCAAGCGGAGTAAGTTCCAATGCCCCTCCTTCAGGCCCGCAAGCAGTACAAGCCCTTCGAATATCCCTGGGCGTTCGATTTCTGGAAGCGCCAGCAGCAGATCCACTGGATGCCCGAGGAGGTGCCGCTCGGCGAGGATTGCCGAGACTGGGCGCAGAAGCTGACCGAGCACGAGCGCAACCTCTTGACCCAGATCTTCCGCTTCTTCACCCAGGCCGACGTCGAGGTCCAGGATTGCTACCACGACAAATATGGCCGCGTGTTCAAGCCGACCGAGATCAAGATGATGCTGACCGCGTTCAGCAACATGGAGACGGTCCATATCGCCGCTTATTCGCACCTGCTCGACACGATCGGCATGCCGGAATCTGAGTACAGCGCCTTCCTCCAGTACAAGGAGATGAAGGACAAGCACGATTATCTCGCCACCTTCAGCGTCGACACCGACGAGGACATCGCCCGCACCCTCGCCATGTTCGGCGGCTTCACCGAGGGGCTGCAGCTGTTCGCCAGCTTCGCGATGCTGATGAATTTCCCGAGGTTCAACAAGATGAAGGGGATGGGCCAGATCGTCAGCTGGAGCGTGCGCGACGAGAGCCTCCACTGCGAGGGCATCACCCGCCTGTTCCACGCCTTCGTCAAGGAGCGCGACTGCCTGACGCCCGCGGTCAGGAAGGACATCCGCGACGTCTGCCACCACACCGTCGACCTCGAGGACGCCTTCATCGACCTCGCCTTCGAGATGGGCCCGGTCCCCGGCATGACCCCCAAGGAGATCAAGAAATATATCCGCTACATCGCCGACTGGCGCCTCGGCCAGCTGGGCCTCAGGCCGATGTTCATGGTCGACGAGCACCCGCTCCCCTGGCTGGCGCCCTTGCTCAACGGCGTCGAGCACGCCAATTTCTTCGAGCAGCGCGCCACCGAATATTCGAAGGCCGCGACGCGGGGCGATTGGGGCGAGGTCTGGGACAATTTCGACCGAAGGCAGCAGGCCAAGGCGGCGAATGACGGCGAAGGTGCCGAGGCCGCGGCGAAGACGGATGGGGACGACATGTTTACGCGGGCCGGGGTGGCGGCGGAGTGACTATTGACCAAAGGTCAATGCCTCGGTAGCATCGCAAGCGCTAGTCTCCGGGGAGGACGACAATGGCGCAGACTGCACCAGCCTTTGTGCAAAGCTTCATACGCGATCTCTTTCCAGCACATTGGGATCCTAAGCTTAGAATTCCACGTGGACAAGTTGTCGCG
>JADMIO011222220.1_pt1 | contig 17983 bp, 16 predicted proteins | sample 8958161 | NCBI WGS metagenome assembly JADMIO01 (sample SAMN16585339, study PRJNA669376) | soil metagenome | isolation source: Crop rotation soil | place: USA: Cullars Rotation, Alabama | collected 2011
CGGCGGCACGCTGGCGCTCGCCGAGCCGTTCGCCGCCGAATTGTGCGCGGCGGTTCGGGGGAGGCCCGACGCACGCGCCGAGGTCATCGTTCCTCTGCCGCTGTCAGCCTTGCGGCAACGGCAACGTGGATTCAACCAGGCGGATGAGATTGCCCGCCGCGTTGCCGCAAGCTTGAAGATGCCGGTGGTTCGCGGCCTGGCGAGGATACGGGATTCGCCGCCGCAAGCGACTCTCGCTTGGACAGCGCGTGCGCGCAATGTGCGGCATGCGTTTTTGGGCACATCATGTTTGCGGGGCCGCCGGGTCGCGATCGTGGACGATGTGATGACAACCGGGGCGACGCTTGCCGCGGCCACTGAGGCTGCGCTTCGCGCGGGGGCGATCGCCGTCGAGGCCTGGGTCGTCGCGCGCACACTGCCGCCTGATGGATGACGGCATGCGAACCACGACGCTCGCCGATTGAAACAGTGGAACGGCAGTCAGTCTTTACAATAGGCTCCCGTGTTCGCCGTCGTCCTCATCGCACCGGAGATTCCGCCGAACACCGGCAATGTCATCCGCCTCACGGCCAATACGGCGACCGAGCTGCACTTGGTCGAACCGCTCGGCTTCCGCATGGACGATCGCGAGCTCAAACGCGCGGGACTCGATTACCATGAGTACGCACTGGTACGCGTCCACCGGGATTTCGCCGCGTGCAGGTCCGCGCTCGAGAGCGAGCGGCCGCGCCGGTTTTACGCGTTAGCTACGACCGCGACGCATTCGCTCTACGACGCCCGATTTGCGCCGGGCGACGCTCTGGTCTTCGGCTGCGAGAGCCGCGGCCTGCCCGAGGCACTGCTCGGTCAATTTGCGCCGGAAAACCGCTTGCGGATCCCAATGCGCCCGGGCGTTCGCAGCCTCAACTTATCGAATGCCGTGGCGGTCGCGGTCTACGAGGCGTGGCGGCAGCACGGCTTCCGACTGGAGGCGTAGTCCCGAACCGATTGCAGATCGAGCCTCACTTCGCGACCACGTCGAGCACGCTCATGAGGAAGCGCAGCTCGTAGTCACGATCGACGACGCGCTGCTGGTTCGTCTTTCCGGTGCCGTGTCCGCTGTCGAAATCGATGTACAGCAGAAACGGCGAGACCTGGCCGGGATTGTTCTGCACGGCTGCGACGAATTTTTTCGCATGCATGGGATCGACGCGTGAATCGTATTCGCCGGCGACGACGAGCGTCTCGGGGAGATTCACGCCGAGGCGCACGTTCTGGTACGGCGAATAGCGGAGGATCCAGCGAAAGTCGTCGGACTTGTCCGGATCGCCGTATTCGGGGATCCAATAGCGCGCGATCAGGAATTTTTGAAAGCGCACCATGTCGAGCAGCGGAACCTGGCAGATTGCCGCCCGAAAGAGATCGGGACGTTGCGTGATCACGGCGCCGACCGTGAGCCCCCCGTTGCTGCCACCTTCGATCGCGAGCTTTGCGGGCGACGTGTATTGGCGGGCGATCAGCCATTCGGCCACGGCGATCATATCGTCGAATGTCGTTTGCTTGCGCGCCAGCATGCCCTGCTCGTGCCACGTCTCTCCGTATTCGCTGCCGCCGCGAATGCCGGCATCGACGAACACGCCCCCGCGGTTGACGAACGCCGCATAGCTGCCGAGATAAAACGGCGCCGCGCTGTGGTTGAAACCGCCGTAGCCATGCAGCAACGTCGGGTTGGCGCCGTTACGCTGCAGATCCTTGCGATGAACGATGAAGATCGGGATTTTTGCGCCGTCCTTCGCCGGAACGTAGACGCGTTCGGAAACGAGCGCCGACATGTCGAGCGGCGGATCGTCTTCCCAGACGAGCGTCCATTCCAGCGTCTTGCCGTTCAACGCGAACACTTTATACGGCGCTGTGTGAGACGCCACCGTCGCATAAAGCCGGTCGGTATCGCGGTCGTAGGCCGACCGGCTGACGTTGCCGAACACCGGCAACTTGAGCTCGCGCACGCGCTTCCCGCTCTTGTCGTAGACGAAAAGACGCGACAGCACGTCCTCGCGATCCTGCACGACGATCCAATCGCTCGTCGCCGTGACGTCGTCGAGCACCGTCGGCTGCGCCGGAATCAACATCGTCCAATCGCGAAACTCGGGCTTGTCGTACGACGCGGCCATCACTTTCCAGTTCGGCGCTTCGTCATTAGTGCGGATGTAGATCCGGTCCCTGCGGAAATCGGCTTGCGCCTGGAATTTGTCGCTCGAATAGATCGTGCGGGGCTCGCTCGTGGATCCCAGCGGGCGAATGCGAATCGTGTTTGACCAGAAATCGCCGGTCTCGAACACCGTCAAGTCCGCCTCTTCGGGCTCGTACACGCTGCACCAGTTCTTCGCGTCCTGCATCGCGATCAGCAGCTCGTCGTCGGCGCGATTGCTTCCCAAGCGATGCCGATAGCAGCGATGCGGCTCCTGCCTGGCATCCGACTCCGCGGTTCGCGGCGAAATGAACGCAAAGCGCTCGTCGCGCGCCCACGCAAACGAGCGCAGTCCCGTGATCACCGCGCCGATGCGCGCGCCGCTGCGTGAATCGATGATGTGAAAGTCTTCGATCTCGGAGCCCTTCGCATAGACGCCGACGGCCAGTTTCGACGCATCGCGATTCGGCACGACGTCGCCGAGCTTGGTCTTTCCGGACGGATCGAGCGCGATCGGATCGAACAGCAGGACTTCGCGGCCATCGATTCGAGTGTAGAGCCGCGCCTGCGGATCGCCCTTCTTCGTGCGCTGAAAGAACTCGCGACCGTTCTTGAAAAACGGCGCATCGGTCTTGTCGCGATCGAAATAGCGGGTGAGCTCTTCCTTGAGGCCGGCAACCGGCGGCGCTGCGCGGTCGAGATAGCCGACCGTCGCCGCGTGTTGCGCGCGCGTCCAGGCTTGCACCGCCGCATCCTTGCCGTTCTCGAGCCAGCGATAGCGATCGGTCAGCGTGACGCCGAAGAGCGTGTCGACCACCGGCTTCGCCGGTGTCTCGGGCGGAAAGAACGCCGGGTTCTCAGCCCGTGCGGCGGCGGTCATCGCGGCGAACAGCAGGAGCGCTGCATAAGCGAACAACGGCATGATGCGGAATCCTCTTCGTCGATAAGAACATGCGCATCGATATGCGCGATCACACCGCTTCCGATTTCGGTTCGCGCGCGAGCAACGATTCGACGGCGCGGCGTACGGGCAGCGCCTCGTACAAGACGCGGTGTACGGCCTCGGTGATCGGCATCTCGATGGCGTAGTGCCGCGCCAGGCGCGTCGCGGCTCGCGCGGCCGACACGCCCTCCGCCACGTGGCCGAGCGCTGCCAGTATCGCGGGCAGCGTCTCGCCCGCGGCAAGCGCAAGGCCCACGCGGCGATTGCGCGACAGGTCGCCGGTGCAGGTCAACACCAGATCGCCGAGCCCGGCGAGCCCCATCAGCGTCGCCGTGTCGCCTCCGAATGCGGCCGAGAGGCGGGCCGATTCCGCGAGTCCGCGCGTGATCAGCGCCGCACGCGCATTGTGTCCAAAGCCCAGCCCATCGCTCAATCCTGCGGCGATGGCCAGCACATTCTTGATCGCACCGCCGACTTCGACGCCGGCAACGTCGCTGCCGTCATAGCTCCGGAGCGTTTCGCCGCGAACGAGATCGGCGAGATGCGCGGCGAATCGCGAATCGGTCGACGCCGTGACAAGGGCCGTCGGAAGTCCGAGCGCCACTTCCTCGGCAAAGCTCGGGCCGGATATCACGCCCACCGCTTGAGGCCAGCGCGGCGCAATCACTTGATGCGCAAGCGCGACGCCGGCCGGCGCCGGATCGTGCGCGACGAAGCCCTTCGACAACCATGCGAGCGGGGCACCGGCCGCGCGGGCCAGCAGCGCGTCCACGACGTCCGGGAGCGCGGCGATCGGCGTCGCCACGATCAGCGTCGCGGCATCGGCTGCTTCGGCGATGCTCGACGTGATCGAAAGGGCAGGCGGCAGCGAGATGCCCGGCAGATAGCGGGCATTTTGGCGAGACGAGCGCAGCGCGCTCGCGTGATCGCCGGAGCGCGTCCATAGCGACACGCGGAGCTTGCGCGCGCTTCGTTCAACGAGATGCACGGCGAGCGCGGTTCCCCACGCCCCCGCTCCGAAGATCGCGACGTCGTGCGCCATTCGATCGCTGCCGCCGCCTGGAAGAGTCGCTAGAGGCCGAACACCAGCGCGACACGGATGAATCCCGTTTGGCCGTCGCGGTGGCGAACCTTCACCCAGCCGGGCGTCGCGGTCGACGTCGGCGACGTCACGGGCTCCGCCAGTTCGAGCAGGACGTTCTGTTCGGCGCGAAACACGATCGGTGCGCTGTCCTCGGGACTGGCCCGTACGTCGGCCGTGCCAGCGCGCACCACCAGCATTCGCTTGTCCGCGAGCGCACGGTTCGCGATCCAGCCGATCGTGCCGCCCGCGTCGCGTACCTTCGTCCACCCTTCGACGCTGACGAGGGTCTCGACGGGAACGTCGCGCCCGTAGACGAACAGCGGCTTGGCGCGCGCCGACGGCGCGTCGTAGAGAATCGTCGCTGCGTCCGATGTGGCGCGAAAGTCCGCTGCCGCAGCCTGCGACGCCAGCGCGAGCAGCGCGACGACGACGATTCCGCGCAGCCGCTGCCTCACGCCGCCTTCCGTCGTATCGCGCCTAATTGGTGGGCGCCCCCGGCGGCGGCGCCTGCATTTGCGTGAGCTGCTGTTGATAAAGCGCGTCGAAATTGATCGGCGCCAGCTGCACGGGGGGAAAACCCGCGCGCATCGTGGCGTCGGCGACCGTTTCGCGAGCGAACGGGAACAGCACCGTCGGGCAGTGGATCGCCAGCACCGGTTGCAGCTGTTCGGCGGCGACGCCGCGAATGCCGAAGATGCCCGCCTGCGCGGCCTCGATCAAAAAAACCGTCTTGTCGCCGGCGCGCGCGGTGACCGTCAGCGTCAGCACGCACTCGTACATGTCCTTGTCGATCTGCTCGCCGCGGGTGCGGAGGCCGATCTCGATCTGCGGCGCCTCGCTCATCTGAAACGATTGCGGCGCGCCGGGATTCTCGAGCGACAGATCCTTGACGTAGATTTTTTCGATCGAGAACTGCACGAGCGCACCGCCATCGGCCGCGGGCGGCGAGCTGGGGACATCAGCCATCGAGCTTCTCCGGCAACAGGTAAAACGTCGAGTTTACCTGACGGATGTCCCGGGGTTATGCGGCGAGCAGCGGCGCGAGCCGGCCTGCGCGGTCCAACGCGACCAGATCCTCGTATCCGCCGACATGCCGCTCGCCGATATAGATTTGCGGTACCGTCCGGCGTCCGGTCTTCTGCATCATCTCCGCACGCCGCGCCGGATCGAGGTCGACGCGGATCTTGTCGATTTCGACGACGCCCTTCGCGCGCAAAAAGCTCTCTGCCCGAACGCAATACGGGCAAACCGCCGTCGAATACATCAGCACTTTGGCGGTCATTTCTGCACGGGCAGGCCGGCGTCCTTCCATGCCTTGAATCCACCTTGCAGATGATAGATGTCCTTGAATCCCAGCTTGGCGAGCAGCGCAGTCGCCGTTCGTCCCCGCTGGCCGCGGTCGCAATAGGCGATCACCGGGCGAGCGACGTGTTTTGCGAGCTCGCCGCCGCGACTCGCAAGCTGCGACAGCGGGACGTGCACGGCGTTCGGCAGCTTGCCGCCCTCGATCTCCTTCGGCTCCCGCAGATCGAGCAGCAACGGATTCTGCGTGTTGATCAGCTGCGTGGCGCCGAGCGTCCCGAGCTCGCGACCGCCGGACAAGCGACGACCGACGAGCGGCCACAGCAGCATCGCGCCGGACGCGAGAAACGTGGCGACGAGCATCCAGTTCTTTTCGATGAATTCGAGGAGCGACACGGATAAGCCCAAGAAGCAAAAAGGTAAAATGATAACCAAAGTCGCCGTTGCCGCAGCGGCGATGCGATTCCTGCCGACGCCCACTGACCATGGCCACCATCGCCCCGCCACAAACCGAAGCGAAGCCTGCGCTGCAACCGGTCCGTCCGGCGGTACGGCCTGTCGTCCTCGTGATCCTCGACGGCTTCGGCTGCCGGCCCGACGCGCCGGATAACGCGATCACGCGCGCCAGGATGCGGAACTGGAATCGCTTGCTGGCGACCTGCCCGCACACGACGATCGATGCGTCGGAGCTTCGCGTCGGATTGCCGAATGGGCAGATGGGCAATTCCGAGGTCGGCCATCTCAATATTGGTGCCGGGCGCGTCGTTTACCAGGATTTCACCCGGATTGACGTCGCGATCGAATCGGGCGATTTCGCCGCCAATCCGGTGCTCGCCGGCGCCGTGGCCGCCGCGCGCGACAAGGGCCGCGCGCTGCACGTTCTGGGCCTTCTTTCGCCGGGTGGCGTGCACAGCCACGAGCGCCAGATCGCCGCCATGGTCGATTTGGCCGGACGTGGCGGGGCCCCGCGGGTCTTCGTCCACGCGTTTCTCGACGGTCGCGACACGCCGCCCCGAAGCGCTGCGCCGTCGCTCGCTGCCATGGGCGCCGTCTGCGACAGGTATCCCGGCGCGCAAATCGCCACGATTTGCGGGCGCTATTACGCGATGGACCGCGACAAGCGCTGGGACCGCGTCGCCGCCGCCTATGCGACGCTGGTCGATGGCGAGGCCGAGCACGCGGCCGCATCGGCTGCCCAAGCGCTGGACGAAGCCTATGCGCGCGGCGAATCCGACGAGTTCGTCGCGCCCACCGTCGTCAGGGACGCCGCCGGGGAGGTTGCCCGAATGAATGACGGCGACATCGTCGTGTTCATGAATTTCCGCGCCGATCGCGCCCGCGAGATGACACGCGCGCTGACCGACGCTGCGTTCGATGGCTTTCAAAGGGGCCGCTGGCCGAAGCTCGGCCGTTTCGTCACGCTGACGAGTTACGGCGACGACTTCGCCCATCTGCCGATCGCGTTTCCGCCCCAATCGGTGAAAAACGGCTTCGGCGAATACGTGTCGCGGCTCGGGCTCACGCAACTCCGCATCGCGGAAACCGAGAAATATGCGCACGTCACCTATTTCTTCAGCGGCGGCGTCGAAAAGGCCTACCCGGGTGAGGAGCGGATCCTCGTTCCGTCGCCCAAGGTCGCGACCTATGACCTGAAGCCGGAGATGAGCGCGTTCGAAGTCACCGACGATCTCGTCCGCGCGATCGCGAGCGGTCGGTTCGACTCGATCATTTGCAACTACGCCAACAGCGACATGGTCGGCCATACCGGCAACTTCGACGCGGCGAAGCGCGCGGTCGAGGCGCTCGACGTTTGTATAGGACGAGTTGTCGATGCGGTTCGCGCCGCCGGCGGCGAACTGCTGATCACGGCCGACCACGGCAACGCCGAGATGATGCACGACCCGACGACCGGACAGGTGCACACGGCGCACACGTTGAATCATGTTCCATGCGTCTACGTCGGACGCCCGGCGACCATGGAAGACGGCGGCGCGCTCGCGGACATCGCGCCGACGCTCATCGCGATGATGGGCCTGCCGAAACCCGCCGAAATGACCGGACACTCGCTGGTTCACCTGACGCCCGCGCCACGCCCGTGACGGCGCACCAGAAATTTTGCCGGCGGCGCGGAACTCGCGCCGCGTTTGACAGACGAAGGACCGTGGTGCGGCGGCGGCAGAAGAATCCGATCCCGTTCACCGTCGCTCGCGTCGTCAAGACAGCCAAAAGCCGGCTCTCGCTTCTCCGGCCCGGCCCGGCCTTCCTCCCTTGATGCTCTGATGCGCCGGTCACCTCCCTGCGCGGAGGCACCCGACGCGCAAATTCACGGTACGGCGATGCTCGAACGACGCCGATCGGCGGCGGAGCGGCACCCGCAACGGCGAAGAAGCAGGCGTATACTTTCGGCGGCGTCGGGCTGCGGTGATACCGCGAGTCCGGATGCCCTGGCATGAACAGTCGAGGACGCGATGCGCGATGGATTGAAAAAGGCGGGTCTGGTTGGGTTGGGCACGGTGCTGGGACTTCTGCTCAGCCTGAATCTTTCGGTGTTCGCGCAACGCGAATCGCGGCTGCCGATCCCCTATGAAGATTTGCAACTCCTGTCGGCGGTGTTCGGCAAGATCAAGAGCGATTATGTCGAGCCCGTTTCCGATGAGAAGCTCATCAAGGAAGCGATCAACGGAATGGTGCATGGGCTCGACCCGCATTCCGACTTCCTCGATGCCGACGCCTTCAAGGAATTGCAGGTCTCGACGCAAGGCAAGTTCGGCGGCCTGGGAATCGAAGTCGGGGTCGAGGACGGCCTCGTTCGCGTCATCTCGCCGATCGAGGACACGCCGGCGTTTCGCGCCGGCATCAAGGCCGGCGATCTGATCGTCAAGATCGACGATCTCGTTACGCGGGGAATGCCGCTCTCCAAAGCCGTCGACAAGATGCGCGGGAAGCCGGGCACCTCGGTCAACCTGACGGTCGTGCGCAAGGAAGTCGAAACGCCGCTCAACTTCACGCTGATGCGCGAAGAAATCAATGTTAAAAGCGTGCGCTACAAGTCACCCGAGCCGGGTTACGGTTACATCCGCATTCGACAGTTCCAGGATCGCACCGGCGAGGACCTCGCGGCCGCGATCAAGGATCTCTACAAGCAGCAAGGCGAGCTCAAGGGCCTCGTGCTCGATGTTCGCTCCGATCCGGGCGGGTTGCTGAATCAGGCGGTCGCCGTCTCGGCGGTGTTCCTGCAAAAAGATGCGCTCGTCGTCTACACCGACGGCCGCACGCCCGATGCCCGCATGCGTCTGACGGCGAACAAGGACAATTACGTGCGTCGCGGGGACGATTACTTCCGCGACGTGCCGGCCGCGATCAAGAAGGTGCCAATGGTCGTGCTGGTCGACGGCGGTACCGCGTCGGCATCGGAAATCGTCGCGGGCGCGTTGCAGGATCACCATCGCGCGACGGTGATGGGCGCGCAAACGTTCGGCAAGGGTTCCGTGCAAACGATTCTTCCGCTCGGCAACAACGCGGGACTGAAGCTCACGACCGCACGCTACTACACGCCGTCCGGACGTTCGATCCAGGCGAAAGGCATCGAGCCCGACGTACAGGTCGACGACGGCCGCGAATCGGCCAATCGCATTCGTGAAGCGAATCTCGAGCACCATCTCGAAGTGTCGAAGACGCTCGACAAGGCGGTCCGCAACGCGCCGGCGGACAAGGTCGGCACCGCGCCGCCGGGCGCGTCGGCCGATCCGTCGGTCGCGTCTCCGATCAAGCCGCCGCTGCCGACGACACCCGAGAATGGGCAGATCGCTCCGCCGCCGCCGCGCATCGACTTCGGTTCCGACGACGATTTCCAATTGAAGCAGGCGCTGAATCAGTTGAAGGGCGCGCCGGTTGTGACCTCGACGCGCGCCGTGCAGGCGCAAGTGACGCAAACGCAGGCCGTGCCGACCAAGCCCTGATCCGAACACCGCTGGACAATAAACGCCCGGCCGTCGCGCCGGGCGTTATTGTTTGTGCGAGACGATGTTGCCGATGTGCGATGGACGACGCGCAGCTACTCCGCTATAGCCGCCACATCCTGCTGACGGAGCTCGGTCCCGACGCGCAGGACAAGTTCGCCGCGGCGAGCGTGCTGATCGTGGGCGTTGGCGGACTCGGCAATCCGGCCGCGCACTTCCTCGCGGCGGCGGGCATCGGCACGCTGACGTTGTGCGATGCCGACCACGTCGACCTCACCAATCTGCAGCGCCAGATTCTCTTTGCGACGCTGGACATCGGTCGCACGAAAGTCGATGCGGCGACGGCGCGTCTCGTGGCCGTGAATCCGGACGTGCGCATCGAAAGCGTGGGCGTGCGGGTCGGCGCGCCGGAGCTCGAGCGCCTCGTTGTCGCCGCCGACGTGGTGCTCGACTGCAGCGACAACTTCGTGACACGACATGCGATCAACCGCGCGTGCGTCGTCGCGCGAAAACCGCTCGTCTCGGGTGCGGCGCTTCGTTTCGACGGTCAAATCGCGGTATTCGACGTCCGCGAGAATCAAAGTCCGTGTTATCACTGCCTGTTCGGCGAAGGCGACGAGCTCGAGGAGACGCGCTGCGCGACGATGGGGGTTTTCGCACCGCTCGTCGGCATCGTCGGCGCCACGCAAGCCGGCGAAGCGCTCAAGTTGATCGCCGGCATCGGTGAGACGCTCGCGGGCCGCTTGCTGATCGTCGATGCGTTGACGATGCAATGGCGCGACGTTCGCGTTCCCCGCGATCCCGCCTGTCCGGTCTGCGGCGTTCGCTAGCTTGGGCTAGGTTATTTCGACGGGAGGCGGCGCTCGCACTCTGCCACTTGCCCGAGGCGCGCCTTGTCCCGAACGATACGGTCGAGCGCTTCGATCGCGCGCGCCCGCATCGACGCATCGGCCGATTCGAGTCCGGCAATCTTCGTCCGTTCGTCATCGCCGCAACGCGCGAGCAATGTCTGAAGCGACGCGCGATTGGCGCGAACCGTTTCAGTCGAGCGTTCGTCGGCGCTGTTGCGCTCGGCGATGCCGGCCCCGACGATTCGCGCCATGCCAGTGGTACTGCGCTCCAACATTGCAGCGCCGGCCTTGCCGCATGCAACGCGCCGCGTTTCGGGAAGGCCTGCGCCGGCCGAGCATGACGACGGCAGGAGCGCCATGGCAGGCTCGGCCTGCGCGGCCCCGTAGCCGAGGGCAAGCGTGGCTTTCGCCGCGCGATCGGCATCGATCGGAAACGCCGTCACATAGTCCCAGAATTCGAGCCCGCCACGCGACGCGTACTCGTCGAAGCGCTGCTTTGCGGATGCGAGCTCGAGATACGCGATCGCGCCATCGTTGTCGCCGCGCTTGCTCGCGCGCGCTGCGAGAAACATCGTCGGCAAACCGTTGTCGGCATCGCGCGTCGCCCAATCCGCGAGGCGATCGACTGCGTCGCACTCGGGCAGCGTCGGCTGCACCGGTTGCAAACAAGCCATCGCGAGTGCAGCGAGATAAAGATTCTCCTGCGGCGCCGCGACACGAGCGGCTGCTAAGTTGCGGACCTTCGCCGCGATGTCGGTCGTGTCGAACTGCCCCGCGATCCAATGGGAGCGCGGATCGTCGGACGACAACACGCGCAGGCGAATCTGCTCGTCGACGCGCGCGGCGTCGTCCGCCCAGCGCGACGGCGGAGCGGGTTCGGCATCGGACAGATGGTTCCCCCCCTGCGCGATCCCCGCAGAGGACATCACCGCCAGGAACGCTGCCGCGACGCACCGAACGCGGCGTCCCAAAAAGAAGCTCATCGTCATCCAAATAAGAATTTGCGCTGCAAATCCCAGCTTTCCTGCGGCACGCGCTTGAATCCGGTCTTTGCGAAGAGCTGCCAGCGTCCGATGACATATGAGATCAGCACGGCGGCATCCGCATTGGCATCGCCATGCCAGCCATTCGCCGCCTGGGCGATCCGCAGCGATTGACGCAGCGTAGCCTCGAGCTTGTCGGTCAGCTGATTGATCCGCGCCTGCAGCCGCTCATCCTCGTGCACTAGCGCATCGCCGATCAGCACGCGCGTCATCCCCGGATTTTTTTCGGCGAACGAAAGCAGCATTACGACGGTCTGCTCCGCCTGGGCAACGCCGTCGTTCGTCTCGCCGCTGATCTTGTTGATGAGGGAGAACAGCGTGGACTCGATGAATTCGATCAAGCCTTCGAACATTTGCGCCTTGCTCGCGAAGTGGCGATAGAGCGCCGCCTCCGAGACGTCGAGACGCGCCGCCAGCGCGGCGGTCGTCACTTTTTCGCAGCGGGGATGCTCGAGCATCGTTGCAAGCGTCTGCAGGATCTGCAGTCGCCGTTCGCCGGGTTTCATCGCCATGTTCGGTTGCGAAAGCAGCAAGCCTGCGAACAATTGCGCTTCGCTACGCGCCGATGCGCGGCGGCGCGCCGTCTGCGCGGATCATCGTGCCCACGCCTTCGTTCGTCAGCACCTCGAGCAGCAGCGCGTGCTCGACGCGACCATCGATCACGTGCGAGCTTTTGACGCCGTTTTTCACCGCTTCGAGCGCGGAGCCGATCTTGGGGAGCATGCCGCCATGAATGGTGCCGTCGGCGAACAGCGCTTCGATTTCCGTCGCCGTCAAGCCGGTCAGCAGCCTGCCGTTGCGATCGAGCACGCCGCTCGTATTGGTCATCAGCACGAGCTTCTCCGCCCTTAGCGTTTCGGCGAGCTTGCCGGCGACGAGATCGGCGTTGATGTTGTACGCCTCGCCTTCGGCGCCGACGCCGATTGGCGCAATCACCGGAATGAAATCGCGTGAATCGAGCAGGGTGATGAGCTCGGGGTCGATGCGCTCGATTTCACCGACCAGCCCGATATCGACGGGCGCCCCGCCGTTGTCGCTTTTCACCATGAGCTTGCGCGCCCGGATGAATGCACCGTCCTGTCCGGTGAGGCCCACTGCCTTGCCGCCCTGCTGGTTGATGAGGCCGACGATCTCCTGATTGAGCTCGCCCAACACCATCTCCACCACGTTCATCACGCGCTCGTCGGTGACGCGCATGCCTTGACGGAATTCGCTTTGGATTCCCATCTTCGCGAGCAGATCGCCGATCTGCGGTCCGCCGCCGTGGACGATCACCGGGTTCATGCCGACCAGCTTCAGCATGACGACATCGCGCGCGAAACCCGGCTTGAGATGCGCTTCGGTCATCGCATTGCCGCCGTATTTAACGACGATGGTTCGATCGTGAAAACGCCGTATGTAAGGCAGCGCCTCCGCCAGTATCTGCGCCTTCACGTTCGCGTTGACGGCATCGATCGGCATAGGCGGGAGCTTCAAGGCTTGAGCGTCCTTGCTTCCGTACGGGGGGAAGCGACGATTGTACCCGAACCCGATTTGCGTTTCGCTTGTGCCGAATGCGCCGCCGCGCACCGGTTTCGCGCGCCGCATTGCCGTGCGCTCCACGGATTTTGGTATCGTCTCCCACCATGACGAGCCCATTGCCGGACGCCGTACCGCTTCGTGAAGTGAAGCGCGCGCTCGTCACCAAGCTGCGCCACTACGGCGATGTTCTGCTCGCGTCGCCGGTGTACTCGACGTTGAAGCGCGCGGCGCCCCACATCGAAATCGACGCGCTGGTCTACAGCGATACGGCGCCGATGCTCGAGAATCATCCCGCGATCGCGCGTCTGTTCACGATCGACCGCGAATGGAAGCGCCAGGACGCCGTTCGGCATTTCGCGAGCGAGTGGGCATTGTTTCGCGCGCTCCGCGCTCGCCATTACCAGCTGTTCGTGCATCTGACCGAGCATCCGCGCGGCCTCACGTTCGCGCGCCTGTTGCGACCGCGCTACGCGGTGACGCGCGAGCGCAACGGCGACAGCCTGCTATGGCGGCGCCGTTTCACTCATTTCTACAAAACGCCGGCGAAGACGCCGCGCCACACCGTCGAGACGAATCTCGATGCATTGCGGCGAATCGGCATTTATCCATCGCTGGCCGACAGGCGCCTCGTGCTCGTGCCGGGCGCCACGGCGGAAGCGAAAGTCGCAGGGCTGCTCGCACGGCACGGCCTCGCCCGACGACAGTTCGTCCAGGCGCATCCCGGCTCGCGCTGGTTGTTCAAATGCGCACCCATCGAACGCGTCGCGGCGCTGCTCGATCAAATCGCCGAGAGCGGATTTCGCGTCGTGATCACCGGTGCGCCAGACGCGCGCGAGCAGGCAATCGCCGCAGAGATCGTGGCGAGCTGCGCGCCATCGACGCGCTCCGCGCTCGTCGATTTCGTCGGCATGTTGACATTGCCGGAGCTCGCCGCATTGACGGCGCAGGCGCGTGCGTTCGTCGGCGTCGATTCGGCGCCGATGCACATCGCCGCAGCGATGCAGACGCCCACGCTCGCTTTTTTCGGCCCTTCGAGCGAGGACATCTGGGGGCCCTGGCAAGTCGCACATCGGATCATCGCATCGGACGCACATCCGTGCCGTCCGTGCAACCTCGACGGCTGCGGCGGCGGCAAAGTTTCCGACTGCCTGACGACGCTCGCCGCCGACGGTCTGCACGCGCATTTTCTTTCGTTGCTGCGGGACACGGCGGATCGCGCGTCGTGATGCGGCTCGCCATTGTCCGCCAACGCTATACGCCGTACGGCGGGGCCGAGCGATTCATCGAGAATGCGCTCGAAGCGCTGCTGGAACGCAACGTCGCGATCAGCCTCTACACGCGGGAGTGGCCGGAGACAAGCGTGCAGTTGATGGAACCGCAGATCGTCGATCCGTTCCATGTCGGGCGACTTTGGCGCGATGCCGGCTTTGCCTTCGCCGTGTGCCGGAAGATCAGACGTGCGCAGCCCGAGCTCGTGCAATCGCACGAGCGGCTGCTCTGCTGCGATGTCTTCCGCGCCGGCGATGGCGTGCACGCGGTGTGGCTCGAGGAGCGCGGCAAAGGCCGCGGGGCATTCGCGCGTCTTGCGACGACGGCGAGTCCTTATCATCGCTACGTGCTGCGCCAGGAGCGCGCGCTGTTCGCGAGTCCGTCGCTCGCCGCGGTCATTTGCAATTCGAACATGGTTCGCGACGAGATCAAGCTTCGATTCGGCGTCGCGGACGCGAAGCTTCGCGTCGTCTACAACGCCGTCGATGCAAACGTCTTCTCGCCGGCGCTGCGCGAGTACCGCAGCGCGGTGCGCGAGCATCATGGCATCTCCGCCGATGCACTCGTGTTCCTCCTCGTCGGATCGGGCTATGAGCGCAAAGGCGTGATCGCCGCGATCGACGCGCTTGCGCTCCTGCCGCCGCACGCGCATCTGATCGTCGTCGGACGCGAGAGCAGATTGCGCCCGTACGTTCGCCATGCACGCGATCGCGCAGTGCTGTCCCGCCTGACGTTCGCGGGACCGCAACAGGACCCTAAGCCGTACTACGGCGCCGCCGACGCGTTCGTGCTGCCGACCCTCTATGATCCGCTGCCCAACGCGGCGCTCGAGGCGATGGCCTGCGCGCTGCCGATCGTCACCAGCACCAAGTCGGGCGTTGCGGAGCTCGTCATCGGTGCAGGGGCGGGCTTCGTCTGCGATGCGCGCGACAGCGCCGCGCTCGCGGCGCACATGCGGACATTGGAAGATGGCGCGATGCGCGAGAACATGGGCGCCCACGCCCGCAAGGCCGTGCTCCCGCTGTCGCCGCCCGCGATGACGCTGCAGCTTGTGCTGCTGTACAAGGAGCTCCTCGAAGCGAGCGTTGCGAGCCGCCGTGCGGCGAAGTCCCGCGCAATGAAGCGGAAGCCGCTGGGTTCCTCGGCCGATCGACGGAGCGCGTCGCCGCAACAGGGCGGCGATGCCGACGCCTCGTGACGCTGCGCTATACTTTTTCGACGTGTCCACTCGTCTGCCGCGCGTTTTTTCGGGCGTGATATTCGCCGTTGCGGCGTAGCGGTCAACCGCCGTCCACATGACGGGCTATCACCTCTACCTTCGTCTGCTGCATTACGTCCGGCCTTACTGGTGGGCGTTCGCGCTCGCGGTCCTCGGCATGGTGATCGTCGCCGCAGGCGATTTGATTATGGCGATGCTCGTGATCCCGATCGTTCAGACATTCCAGTCGAACGATCCGCTGCGCGCGAAATGGCTGCCCGTCGCCGTGATCGGCGTATTCCTCTTCCGCGGAATCGGCTCCTACGTATCGGAATACGGAATGGCGTACACCGGCCATCGCGTCGTCTTCGACCTTCGCCGCGAGTTGACCGACAAGCTGCTGAAGCTGCCCACGCCCTACTACGACGTCACGCCTTCCGGCGTCGTTCAATCGAAGCTCACGTTCGACGCGCATCAGCTCGCTCAGGCCGCGTCGGGGACGATCACGACGGCGATCCGCAGCACGCTGACGATCGCCGCGAGCTTCGGCTGGCTGATGTGGATCAACTGGCGGCTCACGCTGATGACGTTCTTCGTGTTGCCGATCGTCGCAGTCGTGATCCGCTATTTCAGCCGCCGCTTGCGGAGGATCGCGCGCGACGTTCAGTCACGCACCGGCTCGATGACGCACGTGCTCGAAGAGATGATCGGCGGCCATCGGATCGTGCGCATCTTCGGCGGCGAAGCGTACGAGCGCGGCCGGGCCGTCAAGGCCGCGAATTCGCTGCGAAACTCGATGACCAAGCAGTCGTCGGCGAGCGCCGCGAGCTCGCCGTTGACGCAAGTGCTCGCGGCGATCGCGGTCGGGGTGATCATCTGGGTCGCGCTGGCGCAGAACCAGACCGGCAAGCTCGATCTCGGCATGTTCGCCTCGTATCTCGTCGCGCTGTTGACGCTGCTCGAGAGGTTGAAAGCCCTGTCGGGCATCAATGCGGCCATCCAGCGCGGGCTCGCAGGCGCCGAGAGCATCTTCGGCATGCTCGATCGCGACGAGGAACCCGACACGGGGACGGTCGCGCTCGAGCGCGCCCGCGGCGAGCTTCGATTCGATCGCGTGTCGCTTCGATACGCGACAGCCGAGCGCGAAGCGCTGGTGGATGTCTCGATCCTCGTTCGGCCCGGCGAGACGGTCGCGCTCGTCGGCAGCTCCGGCAGCGGCAAATCGTCACTCGTGAATCTGATTCCGCGTTTCTACGAGCCCACCGCCGGACGGCTGTTCATCGATGGCCACGACGTCACGACGCTCACGCTCAAATCGCTCCGCGCGCAGATCGCGCTCGTTTCGCAGGACGTCATGCTGTTCGACGACACGGTCGCGGCGAACATCGCCTACGGCGCGATGAGCGACACGCCGATCGACGCAATCGAGCGCGCGGCGGCCGCGGCGCACGCGCTCGAGTTCATTCGCGCGATGCCGCAGGGATTCGACACGCGCGTGGGCGAGCACGGCGTGCGGCTGTCGGGCGGCCAGCGGCAGCGTATCGCGATCGCGCGCGCGATCCTGAAGGACGCGCCGATTCTGATTCTGGATGAAGCGACGTCGGCCCTCGATTCGGAATCGGAGCGGCAGGTGCAAGCCGCGGTCGACACGCTGATGCAAGGCCGCACCACGCTCGTCATTGCGCATCGGTTGTCGACGATCGAGCATGCGGTGCGCATCGTCGTTCTCGAGCGGGGACGCGTCGTCGAGCAGGGAACGCATGCGGAATTGATCGAGCGCGGCGGCGTCTATGCGCGGCTCCATCGCATCCAGTTCAATGCGGCGACCGCGGTGGCGTGAGCGCGACCAGCGTGGCTCAGCCGCTGTCCGTTGCGCACACCGAAGCGTCCAACGGATGGGGCGGTCAGGAGATCCGCATTCTCACCGAAGCGGCCGGCCTGATTGGCCGTGGCCATCGCGTCATCGTGTATGCCGCCCACGGCGCGCGGATCCTCGACGAGGCGCCGCGCTTCGGCGTCCCGGCCGAGGGCTTGCCGATCGGACACAAACGCCCCGGCGGCGCTCGTGCACTCGCCGCGGCATTCACCGGAGAGCGCATCGACGTCGTCAATGCCCACAGCTCGACCGACGCCTGGCTGGCTGCGCTCGCCTGCGGCTGGCTGAAAATCCGCCGCCGCGAGCATCCCGTTCTCGTCCGCACGCGGCACGTCTCGATCCCCGTTCCCAACGATCCGGGAACGCGCTGGCTGTATCGCCAGGCGACTGCACGAATCGTCACGACGGGAGACGCGTTGCGCGCGCAGTTGATTCGCGACAACGGCATCGACCCCGAACGGATCGATTCGGTGCCGACGGGCATCGACCCGGGCCGGTACGCGGCGCGCGATCGCGCCGGGGCGCGAAAAGCGCTGGGTCTTCCGCTCGACCTGCCGTTGATCGGCATTGTCGCAACGCTGCGAAGCTGGAAGGGACACCGGTATCTGCTCGAGGCGCTGCCGTTGATGACGCGCAGCGGCGCATGCGCCGTGGTGATCGGCGACGGGCCGCAGCGAACGGCACTGGAAGCGCAGCGGCGGGCGCTTGCCCTCGACTTTCCAGCACATTGGGATCCTAAGCTTAGAATTCCACGTGGACAAGTTGTCGCG
>JADMIO011356732.1_pt1 | contig 17982 bp, 15 predicted proteins | sample 8958161 | NCBI WGS metagenome assembly JADMIO01 (sample SAMN16585339, study PRJNA669376) | soil metagenome | isolation source: Crop rotation soil | place: USA: Cullars Rotation, Alabama | collected 2011
CGACAACTTGTCCACGTGGAATTCTAAGCTTAGGATCCCAATGTGCTGGAAAGGCGGACGCGCGCCGGGCTGACGGAGCTGTACACGCGCCTCGGCGTCCCGGCGTACGTGGCCGGCTACGGCTCCGTCTTCGTCACCTACTTCCTCGAGGGCGAGCCGACGAGCTACGACGACCTGCTCGCGAACGACGTCGAGCTCTTCACCGGCTACCGCCTCGAGCTGATGGCGCACGGGATCTTCGAGCTGCCGCTCAACCTCAAGCGCTCGCACTTCTCGTACGCGCACTCCGACGAGGACGTCGACCGCCTGCTCGAGGCGACCGAGGCCGCGGTGACGACGGTCCTGGAGGCGCGCGCGTGACCGATCCGGCGGTGTCGTGCACGGTCGACCTCACCGCCCCGGGCAAGCAGATCGGGCGCCTGCAGCACCCGAAGATCACGAACACCGGGGGCTGGGCGTACGGCTTCGTCCCGATCGCGATCGCGAACGGCGACGGCCCCACGGTGCTCGTGTCCGGCGGCAACCACGGCGACGAGTACGAGGGCCAGGTGGCCGCGCTGCGGCTCGTGCAGGAGGTCGAGCCCGACCAGGTCAGCGGCCGGATCGTCGTGATCCCGGTGATCTCGACCGCCGCCTCGCGGGCGAACACGCGCATGTGGCCGTCGGGCGCGAACTTCAACCGCTCCTTTCCGGGCTCGCCCGACGGGCCGCCGAACGAGCAGCTCGCCGACTTCTTCACGCGCGTGCTCTTCCCGATGGCCGACGTCGTGATCGACATGCACTCGGGCGGCCGCACCGCGTGGTTCATCCCCTGCTCGCACATGCACGTCGTGGACGACCCGGCCCAGCGCGAGGCGATGCTGCGCGGCATGCAGGCGTGGAACTCGGACTTCCACTTCCTCTACATCGACGTGAACGGCACGGGCCTCCTCCCCGTCGAGGCGGAGGGGCAGGGCAAGGTCGTGATCACCACCGAGCTCGGCGGCGGGGGCCGCGTGCCCGCGGCCGTGCACGCGCTCGCGTGGAGCGGGCTGACGAACGTGCTCCGCCACGTCGGCGTCCTCGAGGGCGAGGCGCAGACGCGGGCGTCCCTCGGGCTGCCGGACGCGGTCATCCTCGACGGCCGCGACCCGGCGAACTACGTGATCGCGGAGGAGGACGGGATCTTCGAGGGCCTGCTCGAGCCGGGAGCGACGGTGCGCGAGGGCGACCCGGTCGGACGGCTCTGGTTCCCGGAGCGGATCGACCGCGCGCCGACCGTGCTGCGCGCGCCGCTCGACGGCGTGCTCGCCGTGATCCGCGCGATCCCCGTCACCGAGGCCGGCGACAGCGTGTTCGTGACCGGCCAGCCGATCGAGGCGTCCGCGCTGCTTTGAGCCCCGCGCTCGGACGCACCTTCGCGAGCGTCCGCAACCACCGCAACTACCGCCTCTACTTCGGCGGGCAGGCGATCTCGTTCACGGGGACGTGGATGCAGCAGATCGCGGCCGCGTGGCTCGTGCTCGAGCTCACCGGCTCGGCCGTCGCCGTCGGCGCGCTCGCGCTCGTCCAGCTCCTCCCCGTGACCGCGCTCGGGCTCTTCGTCGGGACCGCGCTCGACCGCTTCGACGTCCGCGGCGTGGCCGTTCTCGCGCAGTCGGCGTCGCTGCTGATCGCGGCGACGCTCGCGGCGCTCACGCTCGCCGGCGTCGTCACGGTCGCGGAGATCTTCGCGCTCGCGCTGCTCCAGGGGATCGTGCAGGCGGTCGACGGGCCGGCACGCCACGCGCTCGTCTTCCAGATGGTCGGCCGCGAGGACCTCCCGAACGCGATCGCGCTCAACTCGAGCCTCGGCACGACCGCGCGGATCCTCGGGCCGGCGATCGGCGGCCTCGTCGTCGCGGTCGCGGGCGCGGGCCTCGCGTTCTCGCTCAACGCGGCGAGCTTCGGCGCGGAGCTGCTCGCGCTGCTCCTGCTGGACACCGCGCTGCTCTACGCGCCCGCGCGCGACCGCGCGGCCACCGTCGTCGGCGGCGCGCGCGACGGCCTCCGCTTCGTCTGGCGGTCGCCGCGCGCGGGCGTCGCGTTCTTCGGCGTGCTCGTGCTCTCGACGTTCTGCTTCAACTTCAACGTCCTGCTGCCGCTGGTGGCCGAGCGGACGCTCGACGCGGGCGCCGGGACGTTCGGGCTGATCGCGGCGGTGTTCGGCGCGGGCGCGCTCTGCGGCGCGATCACGAACGCGTTCCGCGGCCGCGCGAGCCTGCGGGTGCTGCTGCTCGCCGCGGCGGGGTTCGGCGCGGTCGAGCTCGCACTGGCGCCGCTCCGGTCGCTCGGCGCGGTGTGCGCGTGCCTCTTCCTCGCCGGCTGCTGCTACACGCTGTGGGCAACGAACGCGCTCTCGTCGATCCAGCTCGAGGCGCCCGAGCGGCTCCGCGGGCGGGCCGCGAGCCTCTACTTCTTCGCGTTCCTCGGCGGCGCCCCGCTCGGCGGGCTGCTCGCCGGCTGGCTCGTCTCGGTCGGCGGGACGCAGCTCGCCTTCACCGTCGCCGGCAGCGTCGCGCTGTTGACGGCGCTCGCGTGCGTGACGCGGCTATGGACGGTGCGTCGGCGGACGGTCGCGGCGACCTGAGAGCCATCGCTCGCGCGCGGCGGCGTGGCAGGATCAGCGCGTGGTCTTCGCCCGGATCGCCGGCGCCCTCGTCGCACTCCTAGACGCGCGCGGCGCACTCGGAGCCGCCACGTCTCGCTTCGGAAAGCGCCGCCTTGGCCTCGGCCCCGTCGGCGCGGGCCGTCCTCTCGCCGCCTGGCTCATGTAGGTTCCGGCGCTCAGATGCCTCTCTGGCGGCGCAACAAGGTTACGGTGGACGTCGAGGCCGTTTCCCCGAATGGCCGCGAGGCGATCATGGTTCTCGTCGAGACGAGCGGTGGAACCAGCTTCAGGACCGCATCAACGCATGCGCCCATGCGCTCGAAACGGAGCACGCCGATCGCCCCGTCAAGCGGATTGAGCTTCACACCGACCCGATTGGCGAGTCCGGCACCGGCATGCTCTCGGAGGTCACGCAGAAGCTCGCCGAGCATGGCATCGAGTTCGTGATCGAGATCAACCCGACGTAGCCGCCCGTTTCGCCACCCTCTCTTACTAGATGCGCGCGACCGCCGCGGCGGCGTGTTCGACGTCGTCGTCCGAGATCCCGCGGTGCGTGACGAAGCGCGCGCGGCCGTCGTAGGCCAGCGCGAGCACGCCGCGGGCGGCGAGCCGCTCGACGTCCGCGTCGGCGAGCACGATGTTCGTCTGCGGCTCGTCGGCGCCGATCAGGCGGGCGAGGTCGCGCGCGCGGCGGTGGTCGTCGGCCAGCCTGTCGACGAGGCCGAGCGCGACCAGCCCGGCCGCGGCGAGGAGGCCCGCCTTGTGGATCGTGGCCCCGCCGAGGCGCCTCAGGTGGACGCGGGCCTCGGCGATCACCGCAGCCTCGCCGGCGAGCAGCGCGCCGGCCGGGGCGCAGAGGCCCTTGTTCAGCGAGAGCGCGACCGTGTCGGCCGGCGCCGCGAGCGCGGCGAGGGGCACGCCGAGCGCGACCGCGGCGTTCGCGAGGCGCGCGCCGTCGAGGTGCGCGCGCGGGGCGAGGGCGGCGCGCTCCGCGGTCTCCGTCACGCCGAGGACGGTCCCTCCGCGCCGCGTGTGCGTGTTCTCGAGGCACGCGACTGCGGCCGGCTCACCCACGTCTAGCCCCGCGAGCGCGCGCAGCCAGTCGCCCTCGCTCGTCTCGATGTGCGCGTCGGGCTCGACGAGCACGCGGTCGCCGGGCTCCGTCAGCGCGAGCAGCGCGACGAGGTTCGCCATCGAGCACGTCGGCACGAGCACGGCCGCCTCCTTGCCGAGCAGCGCCGCGCCCCGCGCCTCGAGCTCCAGCACGGCCGGGTCGTCGCCGATCGACGCCCAGCCGAGCTCCGCCGCCCGCATCGCCTCCCACATCTCCTCCGTCGGCGGCGCCAGGACGTCGGAGCGGAGGTCGATCACCGCCGCGGCAGATGACGCCCGGGCAGCGCGCCCGTGTGCTCGCCGTCGTCGACGACGGCCGTCCCGTTCACGAGCACGACGTCCACGCCGCGCACGTAGTTGACGGGGTCGTGCAGCGTCGAGCCGTCCTCGAGCCGGTCGAGGTCGAGCACGACGACGTCGGCGGCGGCGCCGGGCGCGAGGCGGCCGCGGTCGTGCAGGCCGAAGTGGTCGGCCGGCATCGAGGTCATCTTGCGGATCGCCTCCTCGAGCGAGAGCGAGTGCAGCTCGCCGACGTGCCGCGTGAGGTAGTGCACGTGGCCGGCGAAGCAGACGGGGTGCGCGGTGACGGCGGCGAGCGGCGAGTCGACCGCGCTCGTGAAGCCGTCGACGCCGAGCGAGATCAGCGGGTGCGTGATCATCTCCGTCAGGTGCTCGTCGGTGAAGAGCTCGCCGATCAGGAGGATGCTCTCGAGCGCGGGGCCGGCGGCGGCGAGGATGTCGAAGTAGGCGTCCCACTGGTCGACGCCCATGAGCGCGGCGATCTCGTCGAAGTCCTTCCCCTCGAGCTCCGGGAACTGCGGGCTCGACTGGAGGCGCGCGCGGTGCCACTCGCCGCGGTGGATGAAGCGCCAGTAGCGGTCGCAGTCGTGCCGCAGCCGCTCGCGCGCGGACGGGTCGCGGAGGCGCGCGCACGCCTTCTCGGGCCCGCCCTCCATCGCCCACTGCGGCAGGAGCCCGGCCATCTGGCCGAGGCCGTCCTTGAACGGCGTCGTGTCGGCGAGGACGTCGAGGCCCTCCACCTCGCGCGCCGCCTGCATCGTGTCGACCGCGCGCTGCCACGCCCCCTCGGCCGCGCCGGTGCGGTGGCGCACGTTCAGGTGCGAGATCTCGCCGCGCGTGCCGCCCTCGCGGACGATCGTGAGGAACTCGTCGATCGACTCCTGCAGGTGCGCGTCGCGGTTGCGGACGTGGCTCGTGTAGTAGCCGTCGTACTCGCCGACCACGCGGTTCAGCCGGACGAGCTCGTCGGTCGGCGCCATCCGGCCCGGGTTGAACTCGAGGCCGGTCGAGAGGCCGAGCGCGCCCGCGTGCATCGCCTCGCGGACGAGGTCCTCCATCGCGCGCAGCTCCGGCTCGGTGGCGCGCTCCGAGAACACGCCGGCGGCGTAGCGCACCGTGTTGTGGCCGACGAACCACGCGAGGTTCTGCGCGTGGCCCTGCCGTGAGAGCCACGCGAGGTGGTCGCCGAAGCCCGACCACTCGATCGGGCCGTCGTAGGCGAACGTGCGCATGCGCCCGAGGATGAAGTGCTCGGACGCGGCGGACACGGGGGCGTACGTCCAGCCGCAGTTGCCGACGACCTCCGTCGTGACGCCCTGGCGGACGGTGCTCTCGGCGCGCGGGTTGGCGAGCAGCGACCAGTCGCTGTGGCTGTGCGGGTCGACGAAGCCGGGGCAGACGACGCGGCCGCGGGCGTCGACCGTGCGGCGCGCGCGCGAGCCGCCGTTGAGGCTGCCGACCGCGGCGATCCGGCCGTCCTCGACCGCGACGTCGCCGCGGAACGGCGGCGCGCCGCTGCCGTCGACGACCCAGCCGTCGCGGATGAGGAGGTCGGTCACCTACTTCTTCGTGACGGCGTCGCCGACGCCGCCGCCGACGCGCGGGTCGAGCACGTCGCGCAGGCCGTCGCCGAGGAAGTTGAAGCCGAGCACGACGATCATGATCGCCGCGCCCGGGAAGATCGACATCCAGACGCTCTGGTCGATGTAGCTGCGCGCCGTCGCGAGCATGTTCCCCCACGCGGCCTCGGGCGGCTGGGTGCCGAGCCCGAGGAACGAGAGCGTCGCCTCGCTGAGGATCGCGGTCGAGAAGTAGACGGTCGTGACGACGAGCAGCGGCGCGACGATGTTCGGCAGCAGGTGGCGCGCCATGATCCGCACGCTGCCGCCGCCGAGCGCGCGCGCCGACTCGATGAACGGCTGCCCCATCACCTCGAGCACGGCCGCCCGCACGACCCGTGCGAACGCGGGGATGATCACGATCCCGATCGCGATGATCGCGTTGCGGCGGTTCGCGCCCAGCAGCCCCGCGATCACGATCGCGAGCACGAGCCCGGGGAACGCGAACATCACGTCGATCACGCGCATCAGCCCGAGGTCGAGGAATCCGCGGTAGTAGCCGGAGAGCAGGCCGATCAGCGTCCCGAAGACGAGCGCGATCGTGATCGAGAGCGCGCCGACCTGCAGCGAGACCTGCGCGCCGTGGATCACGCGCGCGAGCGTGTCGCGGCCGAGGTCGTCGGTCCCGAACGGGTGGTCCCAGCTCGGCGGCAGGAGCCGGTCGGCGGCGGGGTCGTCCGGGTCGAGCGTCCACAGGTACGGCCCGAAGAGGGCGGTCAGGACGCAGAGCAGCACGATCGCCGCGCCGACGATCCCGATCGGGTTGCGCCAGCGGGCCGGGATCAGCCGCCGCCGGGGGAGGGCCGCGTCGAGAGCCGGAGAGGCGGTCGCCGCGCTCACGCGACCGAGATCCTCGGGTCGAGCCAGCCGTAGACGACGTCGACGATGACGTTGACGACGATGAACACGGCGGCGATCAGCAGCGTCGCGTTCTGGATCACCGGGTAGTCGCGCTGGAAGATCGCGTTCAGGAGCGTGTAGCCCACGCCCGGCAGTCCGAAGATGATCTCGACGACGGCCGCGCCGCCGATCAGCACGCCGACCTCGAAGCCGACCACGGTGATCACCGGGATGAGCGCGTTGCGCAGCGCGTGCTTGCGCAGGACGCGCCGCCGCGGGACGCCCTTCGCGCGCGCCGTGCGGACGTAGTCGAGGTTCAGCACCTCGAGCATCGTCGCCCGCACCATCCGCATCACGATCGCGAGCGTGAAGACCGAGATCGCGATCGCCGGCATGAAGAACTCCTGGATGTTCTGCCACGGGTCGTCGAAGAACGAGACGTACTGGAGCGGCGGCACCCAGCCGAACACGCGCGACGTGAAGACGAGCAGCAGCGTCGCGAGCCAGAAGTTCGGGATCGAGATGCCGATCAGCCCCCCGACGCGCGAGGCGTAGTCGCTCGCGCTGTTGCGGCGGACCGCCGAGATCACGCCGAGCGGGATGCCGATGACGACCGCGATCAGCAGCCCGAAGATGATCAGCTCGATCGTGACGGGCAGCGCGCTCGTGAAGATCTCCGAGATCGGGCGCTGGCTGAGCAGCGAGTTGCCGAGGTCGCCCTGGAAGATGCCCTTGATCCAGCGCCAGTACTGCTCGAGGTACGAGCCGTCGAGGCCGAGCTGCTTCGCGGCGGCCTCCTTCGCCTCGGGCGAGGCGGTGGCGTCGCCCCCGAACATGATGTCGATCACGTTCCCGGGCAGCAGCCGCACCATGAAGAAGATCACGAGCGAGACCGCGAACAGGGTCGCGACCATCGACACGAATCGCTGGACGAGGTATCGGTGCACGGCGCTCCGGGAGCCGGCGGGGCCGCGCGTTGCGCTCGGCCCCGCCGTCCGTCGGGATCAGGTCAGCCAGGCGCTCCGCAGGCCCGTGTTGAAGTCCGTGAACGCCACGTACATGCCCTGCAGCCGCGAGTTCACGACCTGGTACTTGTTGACCGAGATCAGCGGGATCTCGAGCAGCTCCGTCATCAGCAGCCGGTTCAGCTTCTGGTAGATCGGCAGCCGCTTCTTCGGGTCGAGCGTGATCCGCCCGTTCCCGACGAGCCGCCACATCGCGACGTTCTTGTAGCCGCTGAACCACGTGCTGTAGACGGTGCGGCCCTGCGCGCCGCTCGGGTTGAACTCGGCGACGTAGCCGTCGACGTCGCCGCGCATCCCGCGCGCCGTGAGGTCCATCTCGAAGCTGCCGCGCCCGTTGTTGGCGGCGAAGGTCGCCGGGTCCTGCGCGACGATCTTCACGTTGATGTTGATCCGGCGCAGCATGCTCTGGATCAGCGCCGCCATCGCCGGGAAGTCGAGCGGCGTCGAGAAGGTCGAGAGCTCGATGTCGAACCCGCGCGCGAAGCCGGCCTGCGTCATCAGCTGCTTCGCCTTCGCGACGTTCTCCTTCTGCCAGACGTTGCGCAGCTCCTTCTGCGGGATCACCCACGGGCCGTAGCCGGCGGCGACGTGGCCGCTGAACTGCCCGCGGCCGCCGTACACCTTGTCGATGATCTCCTGGCGGTCGATCGCGAGGTTGATCGCCTGGCGGACGCGCTTGTCGTGCCACGGCTTGTTCTCGCCGTCCTTGATCGTGAACTGGAGCTCGCGGAAGGCCGCGGTCAGCCCCTGGAGGACCTTGAGGTTGCGTGCGCCGCGCAGCGCGTTCGCGCTGTCCACCGACACCGTCGCGCCGTCGATCGCGCCCGCCCGCAGCGCCGCGATCCGCGCCTGCTCGTCCGGGATGATCCGGTAGTTCAGCGCGTCGAGGTACGGCTGCCCCTTCTTCCAGTAGTTGGGGTTGCGGACGTAGTTGATGTGGTCGTTCGGGACGTACGAGCCGTCGATCTTGTACGGCCCGGTGCCGATCCCCGTGCGCGCCGCGTTCAGCTCCTTGTACATGTCCGCGGGGACCATCGAGGCGTAGCGCTGCCATGCGAGGTAGCCGAAGACGCGCGCGTCGGCGGTCTTCAGGTGCATGCGCAGGCCGTACTTGCCCCGGGCCTCGGTGCCCGCGATCGCCGGCACCTGGCCGAGCACCGACACGCTGCCGGGCAGCGGCGGGTTCAGCTGCTGCAGGAAGGAGTAGACCGCGTCCTCGGACGTGAACTCCTTGCCGTTGTGGAAGCGGACGCCGCGGCGAAGGGTGAAGTCGATCGTCTTCGAGTCGCGGATCGTGTAGCCGGTCGCGAGCGCCGGCTTGAGGTTGAGGTTGCGATCCCACTCGAGCAGCGACTCGTACATCGGCTCGACGGCCGTCCACCCGAGCGTGAGGATCGCGCCGAACGGCGCGATGTGCCCGGGATCCTGCTCGATGGCGAAGGTCACCCGGCCGCCGCGCTTCGGCGTCGCGCCGCTGCGCGAGATCCGGCGCTTCGCCGCCGACGCGGGGCTCGCGAGCGCGCCTGCCGCGACGGCGCCGGCTCCCAACGCGCCGCCCTTCTTCAGCAGGTCTCGACGGTCGATCTTCTGGTCCGACATCTGGCCCTCCTGACTAGAGGATCTGACCGACACTCGGGGCCTCGCCCTGAATGTCGTCGTAGAACGGCGACTCCCGGAGCTCGAGCGCGGCGAGGGTCGCCATGTTCGCCGCGTCGAGTTGGACGCCCAGCCCGGGCTCGTGGGCAAGCGCGATCTGTCCTTCGCGAATCTCCATTGGATCCACTAGGACGTCTTCCAGCTGCAAAGGATGGTGCGTGTCGTTTGCAAACGCGAACGCCGGCGACGCCGCGGCGACGTGCGCGTTGGCCGTCGTCGCCACGCCGAGCTCCGCCCAGCTCCCGATCGCGCACCACTTCCCGGCCGCCTGGGCGACCGCGCCGATCTGCACGGCCCGCGTCAGGCCGCCGGCCTCGGACGGGTAGACGACGAACACGTCGCACGCGTCCGCCTTGATCAGCTCGAGCGCCGAGCGGAGGCTCGTGCACGCCTCGTCGGCCGCGATCGGGGTCGACACGGCGCGGCGGACCTGCGCGAGGCCCGCGACGTCGAAGTCCGGGACCGGCTGCTCGACGAACTGCAGGTCGAACTGCTCGAGAACGCGGATCGACTTGATCGCCGCCGGCACGCTCCAGCTCATGTTCGCGTCGATGCGGATCTTGACGCCGGAGCCGACGCGGTCGCGGATCGCGGCCACCGTGTCGTAGTCCTGCCCGAGGTCCCGGCCGACCTTGAGCTTCAGCTCGGTGTGCCCCGCCTCGACGAACTCGGCCGCCTTGCGCGCGTTCGCCTCGGGCTCGTCGATGAAGAGGTAGCCGATCACGGGCACCGCCTCCCGGCAGAAGCCGCCGAGCAGCTCGGCGACCGGCACGCCGAACGCCTTGCCCTTCAGGTCGAGCAGCGCCATCTCCACCCCGGCGATGGCGTACGCGGCGATCCCGGCCCAGTTGCGCGAGTACTCCTCCAGCCGGTGGACGAGCCACTCCGTGCGCAGCGGGTCGCGGCCGACGAGGAACTGGCGGAACTCGCGGTCGACGATCGTCTGGATCGCCGGGAGCGTCGGGCCGGGCGCCTCGCCGACGCCGACGAGGCCCTCGTCCGTGTGCACCTCGACGATGAGGCCGGACGCCGACTCCCGGATCCCCCCGGTCCACATGAGCGGCTCGCGCAGCGGGACGCGGACCGCCGTGGTTTGGACGTTTGTGATCCGCAAGAGAGGGTGTACGCTAGGCTCCGGCCGGGCGATTGTCAACCATCCGAGGATTGTCAACAATGACTCGAGTGCAGAGCACGTCCGCACATGTCGAAGCTTCGCCCTCGCGGCGCGGCCCGCGCCGCGAGCAGGTCGTCGAGGCCCTGCGGGAGGACATCGTCTCCGGCCGCCTGGCGGACGGCGAGCGGCTGATCGAGGACCGGATCGCGCGCGAGCTCAAGACGAGCCGCGGGCCCGTACGCGAGGCGCTGCGCCAGCTCGAGCACGAGGGCTTCGTCGTCTCGTATCCCTATCGCGGCGCGGTCGTGATGGGCGTGTCGGAGGACGAGATCCAGGAGGTGCTGATCCCGATCCGGCTCACGCTCGAGCGCTTCGCGTTCGTGAAGGCGCAGGAGCGGATGACCGACGAGGACTTCGCCGAGCTCGGCAAGCAGGTCTGGCTGATGGAGGACGCCGCCCGCACCGGCGAGCTGCAGCGCTCGGTCGACGCCGACATCGCGTTCCACGAGCTCGTCCTCGACCGGTCGGGCCAGCCGCACACGAGCCAGGTGTGGCGCACGATCGCGCCGCGCATCCGCGCCTACTTCTTCCGCTACGGCGCCTCCGCCGACCTGGCCCGCATCGGCGTGGAGCACGGCCAGCTGCTCGCGGCGCTCCGGTCGCGCGAGCCGTCCGTCGTCACCGAGGCGCTCGAGCACCACATCCGCGAGCGGACGCCCGCGCCGGCATGAGCGAGCTGCTCCGCGTCGAGGGCCTGCGGACGTGGTTCGACACGGACGCCGGGCGCATCCGCGCGGTGGACGGCGTCGACTTCACGCTCGAGGCGGGCCGCACGCTCGGCGTCGTCGGCGAGTCGGGCAGCGGGAAGTCGGTGACCGCGCTCTCGGTGATGGGCCTCGTCGACGCGCCCGGCCGGGTCGACGAGTCGAGCCGCATCCTGTTCGAGGGGCGCGATCTCACGAAGCTCCGGGAGCGCGAGCTCGAGGCGCTGCGCGGCAAGGAGATCTCGATGATCTTCCAGGAGCCGATGACGTCGCTCAACCCGGTCTACGACGTCGGGGAGCAGATCGCCGAGTCGGTCCGCCAGCACGAGGGCCTGCGCAAGCGGGCCGCGCAGGCGCGCGCGCTCGAGATGCTCGAGCTCGTCGGGATCCCCGAGGCGCGGCGCCGGATCTCCGACTACCCGCACCAGCTCTCCGGCGGCATGCGCCAGCGCGTGATGATCGCGATCGCGCTCGCCTGCAACCCGAAGCTCCTGATCGCCGACGAGCCGACCACCGCGCTCGACGTCACGATCCAGGCGCAGATCCTCGAGCTCATGGGCGAGCTCCGCGACCGGCTCGGGATGTCGATCCTGCTGATCACGCACGACCTCGGCGTCGTCGCGGAGATGTGCGACGACGTCGTCGTCATGTACGCCGGCCGCGTCGTCGAGCGCGGGCCGGTCGACGCCGTCTTCACGTCGCCGCAGCACCCGTACACCGAGGCGCTGCTGCACTCGATCCCGATGCTCGGGATGACGCAGGCGGAGCCCCTGCGCGTGATCCGGGGCACGGTCCCGAGCCCGCTCGCGTGGCCGCCCGGGTGCCGCTTCGAGCCGCGCTGCGACTACGCGTTCGACCGCTGCCGGACCGTCGACCCGCCGCTCTTCCCGGTCCCGCCGCAGGAGTCCGCCTGCCTGCTCTGCGAGAGCGGGAGGCGCACGCCCGTGCAGGCCGAGGCGGTGCAGGCGACGTGAGCGAGCCGGATGTCCTCCTCGACGCGCGCGGCGTGAAGACCTACTTCCCCGTGCGCGACGGGCTGCTGCGCCGAACGGTGGCGCACGTCCAGGCGGTCGACGGCGTCGACCTCCAGATCCGGCGGGGCGAGACGATCGGGCTCGTCGGCGAGTCCGGCTGCGGGAAGTCGACGCTCGGGCGCACGCTGCTGCGCCTGCTCGAGCCGACCGAGGGCGAGATCTGGTTCGAGGGCGAGGACATCGCGAAGCTCTCGCGGCGTGGGCTCAAGGGCGCGCGGCGGGACATGCAGATCATCTTCCAGGACTCCGTCGGGTCGCTCGACCCGCGGATGACGGTGAAGCGCCTCGTCGGGGAGGGGCTCCAGATCCACGGCGTCAAGCGGTCCGAGCGCCGCGAGCTGGTCGCCGACGTCCTCGAGCGCGTCGGGCTCGCGCCCGAGACGATGCGCCGCTACCCGCACCAGTTCAGCGGCGGCCAGCGGCAGCGGATCGGGATCGCGCGGGCGCTCGTCCTGCACCCGAAGCTGATCGTCGCCGACGAGCCCGTCTCGGCGCTCGACGTCTCGATCCAGTCGCAGGTGCTCAACCTGCTCGTCGAGCTGAAGCAGCAGTTCGGGCTGACCTACCTCTTCGTCGCGCACGACCTCGCCGTCGTCGGCTACATCTCGGACCGGATCGCGGTCATGTACCTCGGCAAGGTCGTCGAGTTCGCGGCGGCGGCGGACCTGTTCGCGCGGCCGCTGCACCCGTACACGCAGGCGCTCCTGTCCGCGATCCCGACGCCCGAGGTCGGCCGCAAGCAGGAGCGGATCGTGCTCCGCGGCGACGTGCCGAGCCCGATGAACCCGCCCTCCGGCTGCCGCTTCCGCACGCGCTGCCCGCTCGCGCAGCAGATCTGCGCCGAGGAGGAGCCGCCGCTCGCACCCCACAGCGGCGACCACCTCGCCGCCTGCCACTTCGCGGGGACGCCGATCGCGGAGACCGTCGAGCGCGCGCACGCGGCCGTCGAGCCGATCTAGGGGTCTGTCCAAGACGTGGGCGCGGTCGATGACGGGTGGCACGTGGCGCGAGGCAAGGACGCAGGGCGGGTTCGTACCCGGAGGCTGTACGGGCACGACCGAGGACGCGGCATCGCGACGCATGACGCCCGTCACCGGCCCCGCTCCATGTCTCGGACAGGCCCTAGTTGACGGAGGTCCGGCTCCTCCACGACCGGCGCGTCCCGATGCGCGACGGCATCACCCTCTCGGCGGACGTCTACCTGCCGCGGGGCGGCCAGGCGCTGCCGACGATCGTCCAGTGGACGCCGTACGAGTCGACGCGCGAGCGCTTCATCGGGTGGGGCGTCTGGTTCGCGCGGCGCGGCTACGCCGCGGTCGTCGTCGACTGCCGCGGCCGCTATGAGTCGGAGGGCACGTTCACCGCGTGGGAGACGGACGGCCGCGACGCGCACGACACGCTGACGTGGGCGGCGGGCGAGCAGTGGTCGAACGGGCGGATCGGGACGTGGGGCCGGAGCTACGGCGGCCTCGTGCAGTGGCAGCTCGTCCACCTCGGCCACCCGAACCTCGCGTGCGTCGCGCCGCAGGTCATCCACGACGACTACTTCTGGGACGGCTACTGGACGGGCGGCGCGTTCCAGCTCGCGCTCACCCTCGGCGCGGCGGCGCTGTGGTCGAGCGCGCTCGCGCTGATCACCGGCCCGAGCGCGGCGGACATCGTGCTCAGCGACCGCGTCGTCGGCCACCTGCCGCTGATCGAGCTCGACGAGGTCTCGATCGGCCGGAAGGTCGACTACTGGCGGCTGTGGTGGGAGCACCAGGAGAACGACGCCTACTGGCAGCAGTTCCGCCACCGGCCGGAGAAGGTCGAGGTGCCGATCTTCCAGCAGGGCGGCTGGTTCGACCCGTACTCGGGCTCGCACCTGCGCTCGTTCGCCGCCATCGACGGGCGCGTGCCGAGCCGCGTGCTGATGGGGCCGTGGTCGCACGAGGAGGAGGTCGAGACGTTCCGCGGCGACGTCGACCTCTCCGCGGGCGTGACGGTGATCCGCGAGCACGAGCTCGCGTTCTACGACCGCTACCTGAAGGACGAGCCGAACGGCTGGGAGGAGCGGCCCCCGCTCGAGCTCTTCGTCCTCGGCGCGAACGAGTGGCGCGGCGAGCACGAGTGGCCGCTCGCGCGCACCGACTTCACGCCGTTCTACCTCCGCCGCGGCGAGTCGCTGTCGCGGGACGAGCCGGGGCCGGACGAGCCGGCCGACCGCTACGCGTACGACCCGGCCGACCCGGTGCCGACCGTCGGGGGCGTCTCGTCCGTGCTCACGATGACGCAGGGCGCCGAGACGCCGGTGCGCCCCGGGCCGATCGACCAGCGCGAGCTCGAGCGCCGCGACGACGTCCTCGTCTACACGACCGAAGCGCTCGACCGCGACCTCGAGGTCGTCGGCCCGGTCGAGATGGTGCTGTACGCGGCGTCGAGCGCGCGCGACACGGACTGGATCGTCCGCCTCTGCGACGTGCACCCGGACGGGAGCTCGATCTTCGTGACCGAGGGGATCGTCCGCGCGCGCTACCGCAACTCGCACGAGGGCGACTCGACCGAGCTGCTCGAGCCGGGCGAGGTCGCGGAGTACCGGATCCGCTGCTACCCGGCGGCGAACGTCTTCCGGCGCGGGCACCGCGTGCGCCTCGACGTGACCAGCTCGAGCTTCCCGCGCTTCTCGCGCAACCTCAACAACGGCGAGGACGTCGGGACGTCGACGCGCATGGTCGTGGCCGAGCAGACGGTGCTGCACACCGACCGCTATCCCTCCCGCGTGGTGCTCCCCGTGCTGCCCTCGTGAGCGGCCTCTTCGACCTGACCGGCCGCACGGCGCTCGTGACCGGCTCGACGCGCGGGATCGGGCTCGCCCTCGCGCGGGCGCTCGCGGGCGCCGGGGCGCGCGTGGGCGTCAACGGCCGCACGCGCGAGGCATGCGAGGCGGTCCTCTGGGAGGGCGCGTTCGCGGCGCCGTTCGACGTCACCGATCCGGACGCGGTCGCCGAGGGCGTCGCGGCCGCGGGCCGGATCGACGTGCTCGTCAACAACGCGGGAGTGACCGTGCGGCGGTCGCTGGAGCAGATCGAGCTGGCCGAGTGGCAGCGCGTGATGGACGTCAACGTCACGAGCGCGTTCCTCGTCGCGAAGGCGGTCGCGACCCAGATGATCGAGCGCGGCAGCGGCAAGATCGTCAACACGTGCTCGCTGACGAGCGACGCCGCGCGCGAGACGATCGGCGCGTACACGGCGTCGAAGGGCGCGCTGAAGATGCTGACGCGCGCGATGTGCGCGGACTGGGCGCGGTACGGGATCCAGGCGAACGGGATCGGGCCCGGCTACATCCGCACCGACATCAACACCGTGCTCCAGGAGGATCCGGCCTTCAACAAGTGGCTGCTCGGGCGCGTGCCCGCAGGGCGCTGGGGCATGCCCGACGAGCTCGGCGGCGCCGCCGTCTTCCTCGCGTCGTCCGCCTCCGACTTCGTCAACGGGCAGATCCTGTACGTCGACGGCGGACTGCTCGCGACGCTCTGATGCTCGTCGTCCGCGGCGCCGAGGTGTACCCCGGCGAGGGCGCGCCGTTCCGCGCCGACGTCGGCGTCGACGGCGGGCGGATCGCGGCGATCGCGCCGCGGCTCGAGGGCGAGATCCTCGAGGCGGACGGGCTGATGCTCTGCCCCGGCTTCGTCGACCTGCACGCGCACTCGGCGCTCGAGCCGTTCCGCGACCCGCTGCTGACGCCGAAGGTGCTCCAGGGCTTCACGACCGAGGTGATCTGCCCCGACGGCCTCGCGCCGGCGCCCGTCGCCGACCGGGAGGCGCGGCGCGCGTACCTGCGCCCGCTCGAGGGGCCGGGGCCGGACGCGTGGACGTGGACGACGTTCGAGGAGTACCTCGACGCCCTGCCGGCGACGGCGACCACGCTCGTGCCGTCCGTCGGCCACGGCTCGGTGCGCGAGTTCTGCGACGCGCGGGTCGACGCGATGCGGGACGAGGTGCGGCGCGGGCTCGACGCCGGCGCGCGGATGCTCTCGTTCGGGCTCGTCTACCACCCGGGCGCCGCGGCCTCGACCGACGAGCTGGTCGCGGTGGCGGAAGTGGCCGCGGAGCGCGGCGTGCCGCTCGTCCCGCACGTCCGCAACGAGGGCGCGGGCGTGCTCGAGGCCGTGGGCGAGATGGTCGAGGTCTCGCGCCGCTCGGGCGCGCCGCTCCACCTCTCGCACCTGAAGTCGTTCGCGGGGCCGCAGCTCGTCGAGCCGCTGCTCGAGCTCGTCGAGTCCTCCGGCGCGACCTTCGACCAGTACCCGTACGGCGCCGGCTCGACGCTGCTCGCCGGGCTGCTCCCCGGCTGGGCGCAGCAGGGCGGCGCGGCGGCGACGCTCGAACGGGCGCGCGATCCCGCGCTGCGCCGGCGGATCGCGCAGGACGTCGCGAGCGGGCTGCCCGGCTGGGAGAACCAGCTCGGCACGCTCGGTCCCGAGCGCATCGACGTCGACGGCGTCAGCCTCGCCGACCGCGGCGGCGACCCGGTCGACGTCGTCTGCGATCTGCTCCTGGAGACCGACCTCGCCGCGACGATGATCCTCCACTACGCCGACGACGAGACCGTGCGCCGCGTCGCGCGGCACCCGGCGCAGCTCGTCGGCTCGGACGGGATCTTCGGCGAGCGCCCGCACCCGCGCCTGTACGGGACGGCGCCGCGCTTCCTCGGCCGCTTCGTGCTCCGGGACGGGCTGCTGCCCGTCGAGGAGGCGGTCGCGCGGCTGACCGCGCGGGCGGCCGACCTGCTCGGGCTCGCCGACCGCGGGCGGATCGAGGTCGGGAAGCGCGCCGACCTCGTCCTGCTCGACCCCGCCCGCTACGTCGACACGGCCACGTACGGCGAGCCGCGGCGGAGCCCGGACGGCGTCGTCGGCGTCTGGGTCGCGGGCGAGGCGGTCGTCCGCGACGGGCGCGTCACCGGGGCGCGGCCGGCCGGCGTGCTGCGAGCGTAGCCAGCCGGTCGAGCAGCGCCTCGCGCGCCTCGGGACGGCCGCCGAACGGGATGCGCAGTCGCGGCTCGCGCGCGTGGAAGTGCCGCCCCGGGAGCGCCGGGACCCCGTACTCGGTCGCGAGCCGGTCGCTCCACGCGTCCTCGTCGCCGTCCACCTCGACCCACAGGAAAGCGCAGCCCTCCGGGAGCGCGCAGCGCAGGCCCGCCTCGTTCGCGGCCTCGACCGCGCGCGGGCGCATCTCCGCGAGCTCCGCGACCGCCGCGTCGATCCAGTCCCGGGGGCCCGTCAGCGCCGCCGCGGCGGCGGTCTGCGCGACGCCGTCGATGGCGAGCGCCTGCCACTGGAGCTCGCGCGCGAGCGCGTCGATCGCCTCCTCCGGCCCGACCGCGTAGCCGACCCGCCACGCCGCCATGCCGAGCGTCTTCGAGCAGCTCCGCAGGACGAGCGTCCGGTCGCGCAGCTCCGGGTGCGAGGCGGGCGACAGGTGCGGGATGCCGTCGTAGAGGACGCCGGAGTACGCCTCGTCGGAGAGCAGCAGCGCGTCGCTGCCGTCGAGCGCGGCGGCGATCGCGTCGAGGTCGGCCGCGCGGAACGCCTCTCCGGTCGGGTTCACGGGCGTGTTCACGATCGCGAGCGTCGTCTCGGGGCCGACCGCCGCCGCGTACTCGTCCCAGCCGTAGGCGATCGTGCAGCGGCCGCCGGCCGCCTCGACCAGCTGCGGGAAGAAGAACCCCGGCGCGTGACACACCGTCTCGCGCCCGAAGGCGCGGGCCGCGAGGTAGAGGCCCTGCATCCCGCCGAGCGTCACGATCACGTTGCGGTCGGGGTCGACGCCGTGCTCGGCGGCGATCGCCTCGCGCAGCGCGGGCAGGCCGCGCGTGGGCGCGTACGGCGCGCGGCGGGCGGCGCGGG
>JADMIO011778271.1_pt1 | contig 17982 bp, 10 predicted proteins | sample 8958161 | NCBI WGS metagenome assembly JADMIO01 (sample SAMN16585339, study PRJNA669376) | soil metagenome | isolation source: Crop rotation soil | place: USA: Cullars Rotation, Alabama | collected 2011
CTTTCCCCCCAACTGCCCCGGGACCCCGCCAATGGCTGTCTTCCGGTCTATCCGCACAACATGATTCGCGTGAACACCATCTTCGAAGTAGTGCGGCAGGCCCACATGTACACGGCCTACTCGGAGAAGCGGCCTTCCTATGACTTCCTCAACGGACCGAGCGGCACGGGCATCCAGGACCTCTACACTCCCGAGATTGCCTTCGACAATCCCGCCGCCAACGACACCCTGAAGAGCGTCACCAAGACCGAGGCGTTCGATCAGCTCCGGGTCAACTCGATTCTCAACGAGATCAACGAACTCAATCACGACGGAACCCACAGCGCGCCCAAGCCGGCGCTCTTCGGGATGAACTTCCAGGCGGTCAACTCGGCCAAGAAATCGTCGCGTACCAGCGGTTATGCGGATGCTCTCGGTAATCCGGATGCAACCCTGCTGAATGCGCTGGCTTATGTGGACGGGGCCATCGGCTCCATGCTCGACGCCATGCGTGCTCAGGGCCTCACCAACAGCACGGCCATTGTGATCACCGCCAAGCACGGCGAGTCGCCGGTAAGCAATCAGCGAACGATCGTGCTGACCAGTGCCATCACGAATATTCTGACTGCTGCTGCGATCCCCTTCAAGAAGGTCACCCAGAAGACCAGCGGGCTGATCTGGCTCACCAATCCGGCGCAGACCGCGGACGCAGTCGCGGCTCTCCGCAATGCCAGCCTGCTCGAACCGGCGTTTGCGGCGAATCTCACGCAGGTGTTGTCCTACGGGAACGGATTGCCCTTCCCTGATCCTGCGCTCGATCCGGCGGTGCCGAACATCGTAGTGGTAATGAAAGACGGCGTGAATTTCGAGCCGACTTTGGGAAGCACCACCTTCGCGGAACACGGCGGTTTCGGGCAGAACGAAACAACCGTGCCGCTGCTGGTTTCGTACTCGCGTTGGTCCGGCGCGACCCAGGCAGCGCCGGTATCCACGCGTCAGATCGCGCCCACGGTGCTGGTCCTGCTGGGACTCGACCCTAAGGCGCTGGACGCCGTTCGCGCTGAGGGCGTAACGCCGTTAGCGGATGTCGTGACGCGCCTGCGCTAAGAATCCAAGACTAAGCCGAACTCCATTTTAGAAGGGAACATTTTTCATGAAGAAGTTATTACTCATCATCACAGTTTGCGCTGCTGCCGCTTTTGCCCAGTCCGATACCGCATCGTTGTCCGGGGCGGTCACTGACCAGGGGGCGGCGTCGATCGTGGGGGCCAAGGTGGTATTGCGCAATGTGGCAACGCGCAACCAGCGCACGGCCCTCACAGACATCCAGGGTCTGTATCACTTCAGCCTGCTGATCCCAGGCGTCTACGAGATCACCATTGACTCGCCCGGCATGAAGCAGTATCACACCCAGGAGTTGTCGCTGAATGTGGCACAGGCCGGGCGTCTGGATGTGTCGATGGAAGTCGGCAGCAACACGGAAGTTGTGGAGGTGAGAATGCCCGGTCTTCTGCTCAATGCGGAGACGGCTTCCCAGGGCACGGTAATCGGTGAGGAAAAGATCGTCTCCCTGCCGCTGAATGGCCGCCAGTTCCTCCAGCTCGCGCTGCTGGTGCCTGGCGCCAACAGCGGCGGGCGGTCGGTGCGGGAAAGGCGGCCTCAGTGTTTCGGGCGGCCGCACCAACAACACCGCCTTCCTGCTGGATGGCGGCATCAATCTCGATCCCGACTACAACAGCCTGAACTACTCCCCTTCGGTGGACTCGATCTCCGAATTTCAAGTGCAGACCGGGATTTTCCCCGCGGAATTTGGACGGGCCTCCGGTGGCCAGGTGAACGTCGTTACCAAGTCCGGCAGCAATGCCTTCCACGGGTCGGCCTATGAGTTTCTGCGCAACGACAAGCTGGACGCCCGGCCGTTCAACCTGCCGACGCCGACGCTTCCGAAATATCGCCGCAACCAGTTCGGCGCCACCATCGGCGGCCCGATCATCCATTCCAAGTTGTTCTGGTTCTTCTCCTACGAAGGACTCCGCCTGCGCCAGGCCGGCGCCGGTCTCACCTCGGTAACGGTGCCCACCGAATTACAGCGGCGGGGCGATTTCAGCGCCACCAAGGGCGGCATCTTTGACCCCGACACGCTCCAGAACGGCGTCCGCCAGCAGTTCCCTTTGAACCAGATTCCGTCCAGCCGGCTCAATCCTCTGGCGCTCACCGCCATGAACGCGCTGCCGCTGCCGAATGTCGGGACCGGCTCGCTGTTCGTCAATTCCTCGGGCCTCCTGAAACAGCAGAATGGCAACTACTCCGGCCGCGTGGACTACGTGATGGCGTCGGGCTTGACGCTCTTCGCGCGGTATTCGATGGCGGACGAAGATGCCATTATTCCGCAGACCGTGACGGGCCGCGACAATCTCAACAACGTGCGGCCGCAGAACGTCACTGCTGGGGTAACGAAGACCCTTCGTCCGACCATGGTGAACGAGACTCGCGCGGCGTTCAACCGCTTCCGCCAGATCAATGGCCTGCCGGAGCTGGACTTCAATGTGAACGGGCAGAGCACCCACCTGCCGCAGTTCATCGTGTCCGGCTACCCAACCATGGGTGGCGCCGGCAGCTTCGTGGGCACCACCGGCGGCGGCATCGTGCTGGTGCGTGACAACACCTTCCAGCTCTATGACAACGTGTTCTGGCAGCACGGCCGCCACGCGGTGAAGTTCGGCGCCGAGGTTTTGCAGCTGCAGTACAACCGCTATGAAGCGCCCAACTCGCTGGCCAATTTCCAGTTCACCAACGGCTTCACTACCCGGACCGCCAACAACGACGGTACCGGTGACGCGCTGGCGAGCCTGCTGCTCGGGCTGCCTGCCGTAGCCAACCGCGCGGTGGGTCCGAGCCGCATCGACGGCCGCCAGCAGTTGTACTCCGCCTACATCCAGGACGATTTCCGCATCCTTCCCAAGCTGACCTTGAACTTCGGGCTGCGTTACGAACTGGCGCCGCCGGTGTACGATGTCCGCTCGCAGATGTCCAGCATCGACTACAGCACGGTGCCTTCGCCGCAAGCCATCTTCGCGTCCGGAAAGACTGCATTCTATAAGCCGCAGTTGTTTGTTTGCGGCCAATCGGGTTATCCCAAGGGCTGCGCCAATACCGACTACAACAACTTCGCCCCACGCCTCGGTGTGGTGTGGTCGGTGCAGCCCAAGACCGTGGTACGGGCGGGCGCCGGTGTCTTCTACGCGGCATCGGATTTCAACGGCCTCTTCCGCCTGGCCGCGGGTCTGCCGGACAACCTGGCGCAGACCCTCACCAGTAACAACTTCATTCCCCAATATCGCGGGTTCGATGTCTTCGGACTCCCGGTGCTGGGCCCCACCCAGATTCAGCAAGCCGGCATAGATCTCAACCAGCGAACCAGCTACTCGCTGCAATGGACGCTGACCGTGCAGCGCGAGTTCGCCCACAAGCTGGTGTTCGAAGCCGGCTACATGGCCTCACTGGGACTGAAGCTGGAGCAGAATGTGCAGCCGAACAACGCCATGCCCGGAGTGGGCGCGGTCGATCCGCGCCGCCCCTACCAGGGCTTGCAGTTCGCTCCTGGGACGGTCTTCCCGCCGTATGTCACGGTGGTGGGCAGTAGCGTACCTGTGGGCTTCATCAACTACCTGCCGCACTCGGCGCAGTCCAACTACCACGCCCTGTTTGCCCGCGTGGAGAAGCCCTTTGTGGGCGGTCTCTCGTGGCTGGCTTCGTACAATTTCTCGAAGGCCATCTCCAATGCGCCTCAATTCCGCAATGCCGGCGGCGTCAACGGGGCCGAGAATTCGCCTCCGCAAGACTCCTTCAATCTGGCCGCTGAACGCGGCCTGGCGTATTACGATACGCGCCACCGCCTGGTCAACACAGTCGTCTTCCAACTGCCGTTTGGCCGCGACAAGCGCTTCCTTCGCTACGGACTCGCCTCCAAGGTTCTTGGCGGATGGGAGACTTCCGGTATCCTGACGCTGCAATCGGGCTTCCCCTTCACCCTGAACCTGCGCGGCGACACGGCCGGCGTAGGCGCCGGCACCGGTGGAATCTTCGTCCGTCCGAATGCCGTTCCTGGCGCCGACTGGCGGCTCTCCGACAGTGAGAAGAGCACCGCGCGCTTCTTCAATACCGCGGCGTTCTCTCTCCCGGCCGCGGGTACGTTCGGCAACGTGGGCCGCAATACGTTGATCGGGCCGTCGTTCGCGAACGTCGATATGGTGCTCTCGCGGCGTGTCCGCCTGGCGGAAGGCCTGCACCTGCAATTCCGGGCGGAGTTCTTCAATACCGTGAACCATCCGAACTATAACCTCGTGGGCCGGATCATGAACGATCCTACCTTCGGGCAGGTACTCAGCCAGTTCGACCCGCGCCAGTTGCAGTTCGCCCTCAAGCTGACTTACTAGTATGCGGTTCGCACCAGGGGAGGCTGTGGGATGAAAAGGGCTGGCGGCCTGGTTTTTCTGGGGCTCTTGCTGTCCAATGGCGCGGCGGGCGCTACTCCCGCCGCTTGCACCATTCGAAAGGGGGTCTATGACGAGTGGCTGTCTCTCGAGAAACGCGGGAGCAGCCCCCGCAAGGTCCTGAAGTTACTGGGCGGCCCGAGGGCGTCCACGCCCGATGCCGCCTCGGGACAGGCCATAGGAGAAGCGTACCAGGGCTATTTCCAGTGTCTGTCGGACACGGTGGTCAAGAAGGAGGAAAAGCCGCCGCTGTCGTTCTGTGAAGGCGCCGCGGGCGACCGGCTGGCGGCGTTTGTTTGCCAGACCGCCGCCTACATCAAGCAGGAGCGTGCCGCGAGCAAGGAGTTTATCGACGCCTTTCCCGCGGGCAAAAAGGCAGGCGAGATGATCTGGGACCTGGACGCCATCGCCAGCCTGGAGTCATCGAAGGAGGCCGTACTTTTCCCGCCGAAAGGTCCGGCCTACAAGGCGATCGATGAACTCTTCGTCCTGGTGCTGGATGGCCAGGAATCGGCGGTGTCGAAGTACTTCAACATCGCCGGCGCCGCCTCGGACGCGGGCGCGCGCTATATGGACGGTCAGATCAAGGTCCTGCTGCTGGAGGCGCCCGCCGTGGTGGTCAAGCAGTGGCCCACCGTGCGCCAATACCTTCCCATCCTCAAGAAGCAACTCCAGGCGATGCCGCCCGAGGAACTGCGCAAGATCCGCCTGGGAATGGCGGGATTCTGCGCGAAGGACAACCTGGATTGTCCGGAGATCTTGAGAACCTTTGGGAAAGAGTAGAGTTGCAGCTCTCAGCTTGCGGCCACTGGGCTCCGGATGTTGCCCGGCACCCAGCTTTACCTGTCTGATTTTGACGCGTGCGGAGAGGCAACATTTCCGGCGAGCGCCGACCCATGGCCGGGTTGGATTCCACTCCTTGAAGCACCGTTCGATTAACCCTTACTGCTTGCGGGCCGCTCCGGCAGCGGCGGCGTCGAGTTCCTGCTCCGTGGGGAAACGGTCGAACGTACGGTCGATCTTCTTGCCGCGCGCATGCTTGTCGAAGAAGTCCAGCATGGCCGTCCAGTCGTCAGCCGTGAAGGCATGGCCGTGATGCGAGTAGTTCACCCCCAGCCGGTCCTTGGCGCCCAGCAGTTCATACGCGGGCTGCGCTCCTAGGATCGATTGGCGGACGGCGTCTGGCAGCGAGATCGTGTCGCTATCGCCTTCCAATGCGATAAACGGACGCGGCGCCGCCAGCGCCAGGAACCAGTGCTCGTCGAAGGGCAGCTTTTCGCGCTGACCCCAAAACTCGTGCAGGTTGGGCGAGAACCAGTTGGGGTACTTCTTCTCCATGATGTCGAGCGTCTCGCTGCGCCGCGGACCGGCGAAACGGTAGGCGCCGATGCCGCCTCCGCCCGTGACCACGGGTGCGCCCATCAGCCGGTCGTCAAAGGCCGCCGCGATCATCGATGACTTGCCGTTGCGCGAGGCGCCGGTGATGATGAGCGTGGATTTGTCGATGGCGGGGTCCTTCTCCAGATAGTCGGCCACGCGGGAGGCGCCCCACGCCCAACCGGCCAGGACTCCCCAATCGTAACCGGGGTAAGCGGGATAGAAGCGCGTGGTGCGGAAGGCCCAACTGCCATCGGCATTGCGCAGCGTGGTGTCTTCGGCGCAATCATTGGCGTTGTAAGTGACCAGGGCGTAGCCTCGCTGGAAGACGCTGGCATACTGTTTGGCGATCGATTCGGCCGTGGGTGGAGCGCCGCCGCGACCAGGCCCCTTGGGAGCCGCCGTCGCGGACTCGGGCGCCGGCCCTACCAGCAGCAGCACGTCTTCCCCGCGTCCCTGGTTCGGTCCCTGCGGCAGGCGCGGCAGAGCCGTGGCGCCGGGAGGCGTGCCGCTCTGCAGGATGATGGCGGGGAACGGGCCGCCCGCAGCCGGCGTGAAGATGCCGATATCCAGGGCGAGTTTCTCCGAGGGGCCGAAGGTAAGGTGCACCAGCCTGTATTTGACCGCGCCTTCGAGCACCGTCTCCGATTTCACTTCCCTGCCTTTGACGTTCTTCGGCGCGGGCGGCATCTGCCCCACGGCATAGTATTCCAGGATGCGCCGCATCTCTTCGCGCCGCTTGTCCCACTGGCGCTTGCTGGTGACGCGCGTGCCGTCGTTCATGGTCAGCACCGCGGGCAGTTCCTTGCGCACCGGCAGGTCCTTCACGCCCGGCATTTTGCCCAGCGGCGTCTTGATGGGCGGAATCGGAATCTCCCGCGGATCGGGACCGCTCGGAACGTCGGCAACCTGCGCCGCGAGAGCACCGGCAGCAGCCAGAATGGCCAACAATCTCATCGGCACCTCCTTGTATATTTGAGCTTAATGCACTGCGGCACCAGGACCCAACCGGAGGCAGCAGGCGCGCGCGTGCCAATATCGCTGCCGCGCTGCCGACAACTCGAATAGCAAATGCGTTACGCAATCGCAATCCTCACTCTCACGATGGCCGCCCTCACCGCCGGCGCACTGGCGCTGAAGGTCAAGGGGCGGCTGCCCGCGGGCGAGCCGGAGATCCGCATTCCGATGGGACATTCGGGCTCGGTGTACGCATTGGCATGGAGTCCCGATGGTAAGCGCCTCGCGAGCGGCGGGACCGACGCGCTGGTGAAAGTGTGGGATCCGGCTGCGGGCGCCCTGCTGCGCACCATCGCCGGTCACGATGACTCGCTGACGTTCACCGGCTGGAGCGCCGACGGGCAGGAGTTGGCCACCGATGGGCCGCGGCGCGGCATCTCCATCTGGAATCCCGTGACCGGCGCCCTGCTACGCACCGCGGTCACCAATTCCGACACCATCGTGGAAGCAGCCTGGAGCCCCGACCGCACGAAGTTCGCCGCCATCGTCGAGGTGGGCACGCGCTCCGACCACCTGGGGCGCATTTGGCGCGCCGATAACGGCGAGCTGATCGCCACACTCGGCGACCACCCCGACACGCTGCGCGCGCTCGCCTGGTCGCCCGACAGCAAGCGGCTCGCACTCGGCGGGACGTCGTTGAAGGAGTACGAGAGCCAGACCGGCACGCTGGTGCGGGCACTCCGCGCCGATACCAACGGCAACATGTACGAGCACCTCCAGTACAGCCCCGATGGCAAACGCCTGGCGGAATCGGGCTACGGGCATCTCAACGTATGGCTGGTGGACAAGGGCGCCATCGAGTGGCACACTTTCGAGGGTCCTCATTTCTTTGCGTCGCTGGCGTGGAAGCCCGACAGCCAGGCGCTGGCCACCGGCGGGATCAAGGAGATCAAGCTCTTTCAGGCCGGCGGGACGCCCATCCGCACCTTCGGCGCGCAGCCGACATGTGTGTGCGCCCTGACGTGGAGTCCCGACGGAACCAGCCTCGCCGCCGCCGGCGATAGCGGGGCAGTCAACATCTGGCAGGCCGACTCCGGTACGCTGGCTCGCACGCTGTCGGGCCCGCCCGATTCGGTCTACGCGGTGGCGTGGAGTCCGGATGGACGCACCATCGCGTCAGGCAGCGAGGATCGCACGGTGCGGCTATGGAGCGTCGCGACGGGCGGCATGGTGCGCAGCCTGGCGGGACACGGCGGCGAGGCCCGTTCGCTCGGTTGGAGTCCGGATTCGCGAGTGCTGGCATCCGGCAGCCGTGACCGCACGGTGAAGCTGTGGGACGCCGGCGCGGGGACGCTGCTGCGCACTCTCGCGGGCAGAGAATCGGGTGCCGGCGAGCAGCCGCGCTACGGCGTGCCAAACACCGTTGTCCTCGCGTGGCGGCCCGATGGCAAGTCGCTGGCGGCCGTCGGCTTCGACGATCCGCTGGTGAAGCTCTTTGACCCGGCCACCGGCGAGCGGGTGAAGGACCTGGCGACGCCTCATACTGGCATCTTCTCGCTCACCTGGAGTCCCGACGGCCAGTCGCTGGCTGCCGGCAGCGGGTACATCCAGATCTGGCGCGGCGACACCGGCGAACTGGTGTCCGAGCACTTTCAGCGGCAGTCGGCGCCGGCACGGCTTGTGCAGTACAGTCCCGACGGCAAGAAGCTCGCCGCCGTCGCAGTGGACCCGCAGATGGACCTGCTGGGCGTCGCGGGGCTCGCTGGGTCGGACGAAGCCGATCTCAAACAATCGCTGGCCAGCGGACAGGCAGTCAAAAAGCCGGCGCTCGAACGCATCACCGTGCGCTTCCCCGTGAAGGCGCGGGCGGTGGCGTGGAGTCCCGATAGCAAGCTATTGGCCACCGCGCACGATGACGGCGTGGTGCGTTTGTGGCGCGGCGATTCGGGCGCGCCGGTACGCGAGCTGACCGGCCACGCCGGGTATGTCGAATCGGTGTCGTGGAGCCCTGACGGCCAGCGCCTGGTCTCGGGCGGCGACGACGCCACCGTGCGCATCTGGAATGCCGGCACGGGCGAGGCCGAGTCGGTGACCACGCTGTTCGCCACGGGCGAGTGGATCACGGTGCTGCCAAAAAGCCTGCTCTACTCCGCCTCGCCGCACGGCGACGAACTCGCGTCGGTGGAGTTCGATGGCTCGAACGCGCGATTCCCCCTAGCCTCGGCGCATTACCGCGGCGCTTTGCGGCGCGACGATGTGCGCGCACAACTCGCCCAAGCGCGGGGCAGCGTGGCTCCGGATCCCCGCTCGATCGCGATGGGCGTGATCCGGGAGTCGAGGCCGGCGGTCACGGTCTGGTTGGTGGGCTTCGGCGTGGCACTGCTGCTGGTGGCGCTAGCGTCGAAAGCCCGGTGGATCGTGGTCGCGGCGTACGCCGCCGCCGGACTCGCGGCGGTGTGGGCGTGGAGTTCGCCGGGAAGGCCGGTGGCAAAGCCCGTCACCCCGACGAAGAGTGCCCCCGCCGCGCCTGCCCCCGAAATGACCAAGCCGCCGCAGGTCAACCCCAAGGATGGCCTGCGCTACGTGTGGGTGCCGGGCGGGCAATTCCAGATGGGCTGCGTCAACGACGAGAGTTGTCCCGGCGAGACCAGCTACGGCGGCTTGCACGATGAAGGGCACGGCTTCACCGTCACGTTGACCAAAGGCTTCCTGATGGGCGAGACGCCGGTGACCGTGGCCGCCTACCGCCGCTTCGCCAGCGCCACCCACACCGCCATGCCCGAAGAGCCCGAGCACTACACCAAGTTCAACCCCGGCTGGAAGGATGGCGACCAGCCCATGGTCAACATCAACTGGACAGAGGCCAGCGCCTACTGCCAGTGGGCCGGCATGCGACTGCCCACCGAGGCCGAATGGGAGCGCGCCGCCCGCGGAGGCTTGTCCACGCCGCGCTACGGCGAGCTCGCCGACATCGCCTGGTGGCGCGAGACTGTGCCCGATGAACACGACGGCCCCATGCACGTCGGCACCAAAAAGCCCAACCCCTACGGCCTCTTCGACATGCTCGGCAACGTGCGCCATTGGACCGCCAGTTGGTACAGCGAGGACTACTACCAGAGCGGTCCGCGCGTGGATCCGCAGGGGCCGGCACAAAGCAAGGAGCGCATGGTGCGCGGCGGATCGTGGAGCAGCGACTCCGACATGTACCTGCGCGCCAGCACCCGCTGGTCGTTAACGCCCGACGAGCGCAACCTCGACGTGGGCTTCCGCTGCGTGGGCAATCAGATTAGTGCCGCCACCGCTCGCTGACCGCGCACGACTCAGAACCGAGCCGTGACCATAAGGGAGCGGTCGTCTGGCAAAGTAAAGTCATCATGCGGTCGAAGAACCAGCTACTTGCCGGAGAGAAACCACTCGATGGACTTGCGCGCTATCTCGGGAGGCACCGTGTGAGGGCCATCGAACTCCTCGAACTTCACCTTGTAGCCGGAGCGCTGCAGCTCGGGCACGATGCGGCGGCTGCAATCGTCGATGGGCAGGATCTGGTCGCGAGTGCCGTGGGAGATGAAAATGTCGGGCAGGCCGTTAGCCTTGCTGCCGGGCGGGACGAAGCCGGGCGAGTAGGCCATCACCTTGCCGAACAGGTCGCCGTTCGACGTGCCCAGGCCGAGCGCGTAAGACGCCCCGTCGGAGAAGCCGCAGAGCGCGATCTTCTTCGGATCCACCGAGCGCTGGGCGAAGACCCTGGTCAGCCCCTGATCGATCCAGCGCACGTCGGGCCCGTAGCCCGGGCGGATGCCGTCCCAAGTGCCGCCCTCGGACGCGGGGGAGAGCAGCAGGAATTGAAACTCCTCGGCCAGCGCGCTCATGCGGCGGATGCCCTGCTGCTGGTCGCCCGTGGCGCCGTGCAGGTAGACCACCAGCGGCGCCGGCGTGGGCGCCTTCGCGGGCACGTAGAAGAGCGTGTCGCGATCCTGCCGCAAATTCAACGGAGTGGCGCCGGGCTTGGAGGTGTCCGTGGCGACGCTCGCCGGGCGTGCCCGCAGGCGGACCGCCGATTGCGCCCGCGAACAGGCGGTGCTGAGAGCTGCAGCGAGAAAGAGTCTGCGGGTGGTCATCCTGGTCTTAGACGCACGTGAAGCGAAAATGCCTCGCGTGCGATTCTAGTGTCGTGAGCCGTCATGCACGACCCCTGCTCGGATGCCTGCTCGTCCTCCTGGCCGCGCCGTACGCCATCGAGTCGTGGCAGTCGCAATCGCCGCCCTCCCGGTGGACCACCGGCTTCTGGTTCTGGCACGGCAGTTCCACCGACATCACCTGGTCGGCCGGCACGCTCGATGTGCTGTACGTCCACGTGGGCAACCTCTGGCAACCGCCCGGCGGCGGGAAGTGGCAGGCCTTCGGCGAGCTGCCGGAAGAGCTGCCCGCAGCCAGGGAGTACTGGCTGGTGTTCCGGTTCGACCGCCAGTCCGTGCCGGGAACGCCGGCCGCCGCCGCGATCGCCGAGCGCGTCAACGCGCTGCGCGCCGCAGCCTCGCGCCGTCACCTGAAGGTGGCGGGAGTGCAGCTCGATATCGATAGCCCCACCGCGTCGCTCGGCGCCTACGCCGCTTTCCTCCGCGAACTCCGCGGTTCCCTGCCCCCCGACCTCGGCATCTCCATCACCGCGCTGCTCGACTGGTTCCGCCCCGGCACCGCCATCGACGAGGTGGTCCACGCGGTGGACGAGTTCGTGCCCCAGTTCTACGACATCGGCCAGGGCGCCGAACTGCCCGCGCGCAACCCCATCGCGGCCAGGATCGACACGGCGCGCTGGAGCCCGGAGTTCAACCGCTTCGGCAAGCGCTTCCGCATCGGTATTTCCAGCTTCGGCCGCGCCGCCTCCGCGGCCAAGCACGTGTACTTTCGCGATCTCAAGCCGCTCGACCTCGCCGTGAACCCCGCCTTCCAACTGGAAGCGTCTCGCAGCCCGGCGGGCGAACTCGTGCTGACCTACCGCGCCGCGCGCAAGGCCGAGTTCGATTACAACTCCTTCGCGCCTGGCGACTCGGTGCAGTTCACGCTGGCCACCCCGGAGTCCGTCCGCTCGGCCGTCGAGAGCGCCCGCGCCATGGGCGGCTATGTGGCGGGCGTGGTCTTCTTCCGCTGGCCGGAATCGGAAGAGAGCCTCGCCATGCAGCCCGACGAGGTCCTCGGCGCGACACCGAGCTCCCCCACCCTCCTGGTGAGCGATGGCCACTGCGCTGCGGTCCGCTGCGTGGATCTCTACCTCCGGGCCGCCAGCCCGTTCTCCCCCACCGCCACCCACTACCGCATCCACAGCTCGGTGGAGCTCGACTATTTCCTGCCCGAAGCGAAGATGCCGGTCCGCATGGCCGGCGCCTCCGACCTCGAATTGTCCCTGCCCCCATATTGCGCGCGCGGGCTGCTCTTCCTCGGCCGCGCCGTCACCGCACGACCTGCCGGCTTTGGCGTGGAGGAGCGGCCATGAAGCGCGCCGCCCTCGCCCTGGCAGCCGTCGGCCTGCTCTATTGCTGCGGCTTCGACAACACCCTCCGCGAGTATCTCGACGCGCGCTTCTGGCTGCCGTTCGCCAAGCGGCCGCACTCCTTCGAGCGGACCAAAGTGCGGCGCGTGTCAGTGCCCTACGCCGGGATGACCGCCGGCGGCGATAGCCCGCTGGCCCGCCTGCGCGAGTTGTACCGGTCGGTAGCAGAGGTGGGCGGAGTGGATGCGGGCGAGCGCGCAGAACTCCTCACCGCCACCCAGGCCGACGCCTCCCTCACGCCCCGCGATCGCGAAGAAGTCCGCCTCATCGACGCCAAAATTGAAATGCGTGCCGCCGAAGCCGAAGGCGCCGACCCGCAACTACTCCCCGGCGCGCGCCAGAAGTTCGAAGCCTTCCTCGCCACCGCCCGCACCCCGGAGCTCGCGAGCGAGGCCCGCGGCTGGCTGGCCCACGTCCTGTACCGACTCGGCGACCAGACAGCCGCCGGCAAGATCTACCTTGACGAGCTCAATCGCGATGGCTCCAACCTGAGCCGCGAGACCCTGCTCACTTCCCTGCAGATGACCTACGGGTACGATGGCGGCGCCCAGTTGATGGAGCACCTCGAAGACTACTTCGACACCCCAGAGCACGCGGCCTTCGCCATCCAGTTGGCCACCAATCCGCACTGGGACCGCGGCTTTGGACCGCGCCCGGTAGAGCGATCCAGCAATCGCGCGCGCTATCGCCCGGTCAAAGAGCTGCTCGAAAAGCACGCCGCCGCAGTGCCCGCGGCCTCCGCCATCCGCCGCGATCCGGACTTTCAATGGATGCTCGCGTCGTCCCGCTTCCTCAGCGGCAACTACGCCGCCGCCGAATCGCCGCTCCTCGCCCTCTTCCGCTCGCCGCGCGCCACCCCCGGGCAAAAAGCCGCGGCGGCCTACGGACTCTGCGGCGTCTATCAGAAGCGCGGCAACGTCGCCGGCCAACTGCGCTACGCCCTCTGGCTGCACACACAGGCCGCGCCCAACGGCATCTACCTCAGCCACCCCGCCGAAATCGCCGACATGACCGTCTACTGGGCCTCCTCCGGCTGGGACCTCGCCCTCCTGCTCGATAGCGAAGCCCCCCTCGAGGCGCTCCAGCAGTTCGTCGAACAGAATCCCGGCGTGCCCGATATCCGCCTGGTGCGCTACTCCCTGGCCGTCCGGCTCACCCGCGAGAACCGCTACGACGAAGCCGCCGGCGTCTACCAAGCCATCAACGCCCAACGCCGCGCCACGCGCCTCCGCGAACTCGCCGGTCTCTATCGCGACTCCACGCCCGAAGGCCGTTACCGCGTCGCCGAGTTCCTCAGCCGCCATCCCGAAGCCATCTACTTCAACGACCTCCTGTGGCACGGCTACCAAACCTATGCGATGACCGGCTCCACCGACAGCCGGCTCACCCGCGCCGAACGCCAGTCCACCATGAGCCACGAGCGCCAGCTCAAGGACCAGCAGGAGGAGCGCTGGCGGGCCTATCAGATCCTCCGCGAGGTAACACGCGACAGCTCCGATAGCGCGCTACGCCGCAAGTCCGCCCTGCTCGCTATCGAATGCCTGGACCACATCTCCGAGCGCTTCGGCCGCCGCGACGACATCCGACGCGCCACCGCTGAAATGGTCAAGCTCCTGGCGATTCCCCGAACTCGACCGCGTGCCGCTCCGGCCCCACCGCCGTAGCTCGATAGCAAGACCCCCACCTGGTAGCCGAAGCCCGGCAGGATGCCGCGCACGGACTCGGGCGCCCTTCGCCGGCTTCCCCAGATATCCGGCCAGATCAGGCAACAATTCCGGGAACAACGATTCGGATCGCGGTGTCAGAATTTAAATGACCCGTACGGTTCTTCTGGTCTGCCTGCTCGCCGCGCCCTCGGCCGCACAGACCGCCGCCATCGAGATGCAAGGCAACGTTGCCTTCGTCAAAGCCTCGATCGGCAATTCGGGACCTCTCGACATGGTGCTCGATTCCGGCACCATCCGCACCACCCTCGACGAAGCCGTCGCCACCCGCCTCGGCTTCGACCTCAGTATGAAGGCGCAGAGCTCCGGCGCCAAAGGCATGCAGCAGGTCTCCATCATCAAAGACCAGGCCATCCACTTCTGCGGGCTCGACGTCACCGAGCCGCTGCTGCTCTCCTACCCATTGGATTTCGTGTCGAAGCGCGTGGGCCGCCACATCGATGGCATCCTCGGCGTGGAATTCCTGCGCAAGTACGTGGTGGAAGTCGATTACCCCGCGCGACTGGTGCGCGCCTTCCAGCCCGCCGGCTGGCGCTACGCCGGCACCGGCGAAGCACTCCCCGTCACCTACGATCGCCGCCTGCCCATCGTTACCGGCGTGATCACGCCCTACGACGCGAAGCCCATCCCCGTGCGCCTGCAGGTGGATACCGGCGGCGCCGGCGCCACCGTGATGCTCTGGAAGAGCTTCGTCGAAAAGAACGAAATGGTAAAGGGGGCGCACGGCGTCACCGAAACCGCAGTCACCGCCTTCACCGGCACCACGCCGCAGAAACAGGGACGCATCCAGGCCCTGCAAATCGGCAAAGTCACCATACCGGACGCGCTGGTGGGCCTGAACGACTTCCAGTTTGGCGACCCCGCCATCTTCGACGGCAACCTGGGCAGCGGCTTCCTCAAGCAGTTCAAGCTGATCTTCGACCTGCCCCACGACCGGCTTATTCTTGAGCCTGCTCCACCGGCGCCGGCGGCTCGCTGAGCGAGATCTGCTGCTGCTGTTGGAAGATCAACTGGCGCGCGTGTCCGCGAATGTGGGAGAGCTTCGTCCAGAACAGCCCCGCCGCCCCAGCACACACCACTCCGCCGAAACCCACCGTCAGCGGCGCGCCCCAGCGGTCCGCCGCCGCACCCACCAGCAGCGCGCCGATCGGCGCCATCCCCATCAGCATCATCGAGTACACCGACATCACGCGCCCCCGCAGCCGGTCGGGCACCATGCTCTGGATCAGCGTATTGGTGGAGCCCATCTGGATCATCAGCGCAAAGCCCATCACCGCCAGGATCACGAGCGAAAGCCACAGCACTTTGGAGAACGCAAACACCGTCAGGCAGATGCCGAAGCAGATTCCCGAGACCGCGATCCAGCGGCTCAGCCCTTTCAGGCTCTGCCGGCTGGCCAGAATCAGCGCCGCCGCCAGCGCCCCCACGCCCGACGCGCCCATCAGCCAGCCGAGCGTGGTGGCGCCGCCGTGCAGAATGCGGTCGGCGAAAATCGGCATCAGCACCGTGAAGGGCATGCCCATCAGGCTCACGAAGCCCAGCAGCGAGAGCATCGCGAGAATCGAAGGGTTCTGCGTCACGAAGCGGAAGCCCTCCACCATGTGAGCGATTGGCGAGCCCGGCGGCGGCCCCTCCTGCTCGCGCGGCACGTTCATCAGGAACAGCCCCACCAGCACCGCGATGTAGCTCACCGCGTTCACGAAGAAGCACCAGCCCTCGCCGATGCTGGCCACCAGCATTCCCGCAATCGCCGGCCCGATCACGCGCGTCCCGTTGAACATCGACGAGTTCAGGGCAATGCCGTTCATCAAATCGGACCGGCCCACCATCTCCACCATGAACGACTGCCTCGCCGGAATATCGAACGCGCTCACCACGCCCAGCAGCGCCGCCAGCACGAAGATATGCCAGATCTGGACCGTGTTGGTGAGCGTCAGGCCCGCCAGCGCGAAGGCCAGCAGCATGGAGATGGTCTGCGTGGCGATCACTACCCGGTGGCGCGAATACCGGTCGGCGACAATCCCGCCCAGGGGCGACATCAGGAAGATCGGAATTTGGCTCGCGAACCCAATGGCCCCCAGCAGCACCGACGATCCCGTCAGCCGGTAGACAAGCCACGCCTGCGCCACATTCTGCATCCACGTGCCCACCAGCGAAATCAGTTGGCCCGAGAAGAAGAGTTGGAAATTGCGGTACCGCAGCGCGCGCAGCGTCGCCGGAAGCTTCATCTTTATTCATTCTACGGGACTAATAGAAGTAGTCCATCAGCCGCCTCAGCAGCGAAGGGCGGCAACCTTCCGGCCCCGTCGCCGGCGCGTTCTCGCGAGGCAGGTTCCATTCCCGGCAGGAGTCACTCAACCGCACCAGGCAGTAGGTCACCTGGCTGCGCTCGCTGCGCCCAATCGCGGGATCCACGCGGTGCTGGGGAGCGTAGCGCCCCAGCGAAATGCGCAACAGCCCGGGAAACGGATCGCGCAGATTGTGCTTGAGGCATAAGCGTCGCACGCGCGGCAGGAACTCCTCCAGCTCGCGGCGCCGCTCCAGGTAAGCCTGCTCCTCGGGCTCCAGATCGTGTGGCGCCTTAGCAGCATAGCCCGGCATCCGGTAATACTTCTGGTAGGCCTTCTCCCAATCGTCCACCGCCCGCAGATACGCTTCGGTAGCGGTCCTCAGATTGGCAACGAATTGCAGGTCGGAGCTGTTCCCGGGGCACATTCAGTTCAAGAGGAGTGGCGGCTGCCACACTCACAGGATCTCACGAGAGCGGGCGCAGTTGTTTTTTATCCGTGTTCATCCGTGTTCATCGGTGGCGAGTATCTTTCCTGTCTTTACCACCCTCAGGCATGCGCCTCCACTGACTCACTGGCGCGCTCCTGGCGGGACTTCCGCCGCTTCCCGCCCACACCCCGAAACCGCTCCATGTACAAGTAAAACACCGGCGTAATGTAAAGCGTCAACAACTGCGACACCACCAGCCCTCCCACTACCGCCAACCCTAAAGGACGCCGCGCCTCCGACCCCGCGCCGAATCCCAGCGCGATCGGCAGCGTGCCCATCAGCGCCGCCATCGTCGTCATCATGATCGGGCGGAACCGCACCAGGCACGCCTCATAAATCGCGGCCGCGGGCGCCGCCCCGGCGTGCTGCGCCTCCAGCGCGAAATCGATCATCATGATGGCGTTCTTCTTCACGATGCCGATCAGCATGATGATCCCCACGAACGAGTAGATATTGAGTTCGTCGTGAAAGATCAGCAGCGTGGCCAGCGCCCCCAGCCCCGCCGAGGGCAGCCCCGAGAGAATCGTGATCGGGTGAATGAAGCTCTCGTACAGAATCCCCAGCACCATGTAGATCACCAGGATCGCCATCACCAGCAGCAACCCCATCCCTCCCAGTGACGACTGGTACGCCGCGGCCACTCCCTGGAAACTGGTCCGCACCGTGTCCGGCAGATACTCGCGCGCCGCCTCCTGCACGTGGTCCACCGCCTCGCCCAGCGAAATCCCCGGCTGCAGATTGAACGAGATCGTCACCGCCGGCAATTGCCCCAGGTGCGCGATCGACAGCGCCGCCGTTTCGTTCCGCAGCTTGGCCACCGTCTCCAGCGGCACCAGCTTCTGCTTCGACGTCCCCACATACAACAGCCCCAGCCTGCTGGGGTCCAGTTGATACTTCGGCAGTAACTCGAGGATCACCTGGTAGTCGTCAGTCGGGGTGTAGATACTCGACACCTGCCGCGACCCGTAGGCATCGTACAGCGTGTTCTCCACATCGTCGGCAGTCACTCCCAGCGCCGACGCGCGGTCGCGGTCGATATCCACGATAATCTGCGGACTCGAAATCTGCAGGTCGCTGTTCACGTCGGTGAGGCCCGGCACCTCGCGCATGCGCTTCTCGGGGAAAG
>JADMIO010768833.1_pt1 | contig 17981 bp, 18 predicted proteins | sample 8958161 | NCBI WGS metagenome assembly JADMIO01 (sample SAMN16585339, study PRJNA669376) | soil metagenome | isolation source: Crop rotation soil | place: USA: Cullars Rotation, Alabama | collected 2011
GCCTGCGAGCCCGCCAGCACCAGCAGCGCCTGCTCGCTCACCTCGTAGGCAAGCGGCGCCAGGCAGCGCTGGCAACGCAACTGCAGCGTCGCCCGCACCCGCAGCTCGAGGCTCGGCCGGCCGCGCTCGTCGCGTACACCGCGCACGACGTAGCGCACGTCGCCGGCGTCGGACACGAGCACATCCTGGAGTCGCGGGAAGCTGCCGAGGGGCAGCGTTCCTTCCTGCATCGCGCCGGCGGTTGCAAACTCAAAACCGTCTATGACCGGCTGGTGCGACATGAAGCAGCGAATGATATCATCGTTTCCCCCGCTAAAACAATGTGATGGCTCAGTCGCGGCGGCTCGTTCTCGCCTCTACCTCGGTCTACCGCAAAGCGCTGCTCGAGCGCTTCGCGCTCGAGTTCGTGCTCGCATCGCCGCAGGTCGACGAGCGGCCGCTCACCGGCGAAGCGCCGCCGGATACCGCGGCGCGGCTCGCCACGCTCAAGGCGCAGTCGGTGCGCGCGCTGCATCGCGACGCACTCATCATCGGCTCGGACCAGGTCGCGACGAGCGCCGGCCGTGTCCTCGGCAAGCCGGGTGATCACGCCACTGCCGCGCGACAACTTCGCTCCCTCAGCGGCAAGAGCGCCGACTTCCACACCGCCGTCGCGTTGCTCGATGCCGCGAGCGGGCGCATCCAATCGGCGCTCGTGCCCTGCCGCGTGCACTTCCGGCAGCTCGACGATGCGCGCATCGAAAACTATCTGCGCCGCGAGCAGCCGTTCGACTGCGCGGGCAGCGCCAAAGCAGAAGGCTTGGGCATCGCTCTCATCGCGCGCATCGAGACCGATGATCCGACCTCGCTCATCGGCCTGCCGCTGATCGCGCTCAGCGCCATGCTCGAGCGCGCCGGCCTGCCCGTCATTTGATTCTCTACGCGATACCGACGCCGCTCGGCGCCAGCGCTGACGCTTCGCTACCGCCTGCGGTATTGGCGCAAATCCGCGTCCTGAAGGACTTCGTCGTCGAGAACGCCAAGTCGGCGCGCGCGTTTCTCGGCGCAGCCGGCGTGAATCCACGCGAAGTGCAAATCGCCGAGCTGAATGAACACACGCCGGCAGGCGATGTGTCGCGGCTGCTCGCCCCGCTGCGCGAAGGCCGGCCGCTCGGCCTGCTGTCGGAGGCGGGCTGCCCGGCGATTGCGGATCCCGGCGCCGCGCTCATCGAAGCGGCACATGCGGGAGGTTTTCGCGTCGTGCCGCTCGTCGGACCTTCCGCCATCACGCTGGCGCTGATGGCTTCGGGGCTTGAGGGCCAGCGCTTTGCCTTCTGCGGCTACCTGCCGCGCGATGCGGGCGAGCGCGCGCGGCGCATCAAGGCGCTGGAACAGCGCTCGCGACGCGAACTGGAAACTGAAATCTTCATCGAAACGCCTTACCGCAACGATGTGCTGCTTGGCGCGCTGCTTGAGACCTGTACACCCGCGACGCGCCTTTGCGTGGCCGCGGATCTCACGCTCGCCACCGAGTCCGTGCGCACACAGGCGGTCGCTGACTGGCGGCGCGCGAGACCGACCCTCGGCAAGCGGCCGGCGGTCTTCCTGCTGCTCGCTAGAACGTAGAGCCGGCTTTGGCGGCGGCGACCTGCTGGTCGGTGCGGCTGGCCGTAATGACCACGCGTTCGGGCTCGCTGTTCGCAAGCCGTGCGCGCTCGGCACCGCCACGCATGTCCGCGTCCAACACCAACATCGCAAGGCCCGTTACCGTCAGTGCTATTGCCAGCGCGATCAGATGGGTCTTCATTGCTGCCTCCCTGGTTGGTATGGCAGCAGCTTAGACAAGCAGGCGCGCCAGCTCAGCGACGCAGGTCGCCGCCCTGGAGTGCGGTATTCACCTCAGCGGATCGGCATCGTCACATAGTTGCGCAGCGCGAAATCGGCGAGCGAGCTCGCCACCGACGCACCGAAACGGCGTGCCACCTTCTCGGCGAAGCCCTCCTTCTTCGTGTAGTCGACCACGTCCTCGGCCTTGATGACGTCGCGCGCCACCGAGTCGAGGCTGCCGTAGCCGTCGGCGAGCCCGAGCTCCACGCTTTTCTCGCCGGTCCAGATCAAGCCGCTGAACATGTCCGGCGTCTCCTTCAGCCGCTTGCCACGCCCCTCGCGCACCACCGAGATGAACTGCTGGTGGATGTCCTTCATCATCGCCTCGATGTACTCCTTGTCCTGCTCGCGCTGCGGCGAGAAAGGATCGAGCATGCCTTTGTTCTTGCCGGCGGTGATCAGGCGCCGCTCGACGCCGAGCTTGTCCATCAGGCCCGTGAAGCCGAAGCCGTTCATCAGCACGCCGACCGAGCCGACGATGCTCGCTTTGCCGACGTAGATGCGATCGGCGCCCACGGCCACGAAGTAACCGCCGGAAGCGCAGATGTCCTCCACCACCGCGTAAAGCGGAATGTCGGGATACTTCTTGCGCAGCCGGCGCATCTCGTCGTAAATGGTCTGCGCCTGCACCGGGCTCCCGCCGGGCGAATTGATGCGCAGGATCACGCCCTGCGTGCTCTTGTCCTTGAACGCGGCCTGCAAGCCGAGGATCACGTTTTCCGCGCTCGCATCGGCGCCGGGCGCGATGATGCCGTTCAGCTCCACCACGGCGGTGTATTTCTTGCCGCCCGTGAAATCGCCGCGGCTGCTCCAGTCGACCATCAGCAGCAGCACGATGGTGATGTAGGCGAACGTCAGCAGCTTGAAGAAAATGCCCCAGCGCCGCCGTCGGCGCTGCTCGACGATCGCGTCGGACGCGAGCTTGGTGATCAGATCGCGTTCCCAGTTCGGATTGCTGTCAGTCATCTTCGAACCCCGTGAAGTAAACCATCCCATCGCGCTCTTCCACATTGAGTTTCAGGAGCCTGCCGCCATTGCACGGGCCGCCGACGCAGCGGCCGGTGGCAGCGTCATAGGTCGCGCCGTGCGTCGAGCAAAGGAGATCGCGTCCGTCGGCATCGAAAAATACTCCTTCCTGCCAGTCGAGTTCCATCGCAACGTGTGCACAGCGATTAAGGTAGGCATGCACGCGGCCACGATAACGCACTGCAAATGCCGGGGCCGGCTCGCCGAAATATTCAACCTCGAAGCGCACGCCGCGCCCCGAATCGGCGAGCGCGCTCGAGGCGCAGATCAGCCGTGCTTCGCCAGCCATTCGCCCAGTTCCGCCACGCTCGCCACGCAGCTGCGCGGTTCGCACGCGCGCAAGCCCTGCTCCGGGTGCGCGCCATAGGTTACCGCGACTGCATCCACGCGCGCCGCGCGCGCCATTTCAAGGTCGTGCGACGTATCGCCGATCATGAGCGCATTCTCGGCGGCGACCTCGAGCTCCGCCATCAGCTCGTGCAGCATCGCCGGATCGGGCTTCGGATGCGTCTCGTCGGCACAGCGCGATGCGCTGAAATAGGGACGCAGCCCCGTCGCGTCGAGCGCACGATCAAGACCGCGCCGTGATTTTCCGGTCGCGATGCCGAGCACCCGATCGTTGCTCAACGCCATGATCAGCTCGCGCATGCCGCCGAAAAGTCCCATCTCGTCCTCGCGCGCACGAAAGTGCTCGCGATAGCGCGCCACGAATTCGGCGGTGCGCTCGGCCGCGAGGCCCGGAACTGCCGCGCGGAGCGCATCGTTCAGCCCGAGGCCGATCACATGCCGCGCCTGCTCCACTGTGGGCACCGCGAGCCCAAGGTCGCCGGCGGCGAGGCGGATGCATTGCGCGATGGTGCTCGCCGAATCGATGATCGTCCCGTCCCAGTCGAATACCAGCAGCCGGTACCTCACAGCTGCGCGGCGAACGCTGCCATGTCGGCGGGCAACTGTGACTCCAGGCGCAGCCGCTCGCCAGTCAACGGATGCGCGAATCGCAGGCGGCCTGCGTGGAGCATCAACCGCTTCACCCCCTCCTTCGCCAGTTCGCGGTTGAGCGCAAAGTCGCCGTACTTGTCATCGCCGAGCACCGGATGCCCGGCGTGCGCAAGATGCACCCGGATCTGATGTGTCCGGCCGGTGAGGAGCCGCACCTGGAGCACGCTGTGGTCCCGGCCCTGCTTCAATACCTTCACTTTAGTCAGCGCGCTCATGCCACCTTCGCGCACGCTGACGCGCCGCTCGCCGCTGGCCGTTACATATTTGTGCAAGGGAGCTGAAAGCTCGAACGACCCCTCGGCCGGCGCGCCTTTGACGATCGTCGTATAGATCTTCTCGACCTCGCCCTCCCGCAGTTGACGATGCAGCTCGGTGAGCGCGCTGCGCTTCTTGCAAACCATGAGCAGGCCCGAGGTATCTCGGTCGAGCCGGTGCGCCAGCTCCAGCAGCTTGGTCTGCGGCCGGGCCGCCCGCAACGATTCGATGACGCCGTAGCTGAGTCCGCTCCCGCCATGCACCGCGACCCCGGCCGGCTTATCGATGACCAGCAACGCAGCATCCTCATGAACCACCGGAAACTCGGCCGGCTTGGCCGTCTTTGGCGCCGTCGACACGCGCACCGGTGGTACGCGCACCCGATCGCCGATCTGCAGGCGGTAGTCAGGCCCGACCCGGCCGCTATTCACGCGCACCTCGCCGCTGCGCAGCACGCGGTAGACATGGCTTTTCGGAACGCCGCGCAGAGTCCGCAGCAGGAAGTTATCGATCCGTTGCGCCGCCGCCTCCTCGCCGATTTCCACCGTTCTCGCCCGCGGCTTGTTTAAGTCATTCATTTTCCAGTATGATCTGCGGGTCGCTTCGAGTTGCGAGGCACAGGAGAGCCGGCAGTGCCGCTCCCTGCAACACGCCTCCTGCCCGGCCACAGCCAGGCCTGAAGCGCTGGTTAATTTCGCTCACCGGAAGTAGCGATACTACTAGCAGCGCGCACAGGATCAGTTTCCAACCGACCTCATCGCCCTCTCGGGCGGCGTTCCACTTAGGAGAGCGTAGAGCGCAAGTCTCCTGCGCGCGCAGGAGAACAACAAGTGAAGAGGATGTTATTCAATGCGACGCAGCAGGAAGAGCTGCGCGTCGCGATCGTCGACGGACAGAAGCTCGTCGACCTGGACATAGAGTCAGCATCGAGGGAACAGCGCAAAAGCAACATCTATAAAGGCATCATCACCCGGGTCGAGCCCAGCCTCGAGGCCGCGTTCGTCGACTATGGCGAGGAGCGGCACGGGTTCCTGCCGTTCAAGGAAGTCTCGCGCAGCTATTTCAAGGAAGGTATCGATGTCGGCCGTGCTCGCATCCAGGATGCGCTGCGCGAAGGCCAGGAACTCATTGTCCAGGTCGAGAAGGACGAGCGCGGGACCAAGGGCGCTGCGCTCACGACCTTCATCAGCCTGGCGGGCCGCTACCTCGTCCTGATGCCGAACAACCCGCGCGGCGGCGGCGTTTCCCGCCGGGTGGAGGGCGAAGACAGAAACGAGTTACGCGATACCCTCGATCAGCTCCAGCTCCCTGATGGCATGAGCGTAATTGCCCGGACCGCGGCCATCGGGCGTACCCCGGAGGAGCTGAACTGGGACCTTAACTACCTGATGCAGCTCTGGCGCGCCGTCGAAAGCGCCGCCACTGACCAGTCGAAGAAGCCGTTTCTCATCTATCTGGAGTCGAGCCTGGTCATCCGGGCCATCCGGGATTACTTCCAGCCGGACATCGGGGAAATCCTGATCGATACCGAGGAGATCTACGAGCAGGCCCGGGCTTTCATGCAGACGGTAATGCCGGGGAACGTCAACAAGGTGAAGCTCTACCGGGACGACATCCCGCTCTTCTCGCGCTTCCAGATCGAGCACCAGATCGAGAGCGCCTACTCGCGCCAGGTGGCCCTGCCTTCGGGCGGCGCCATCGTCATCGACCACACCGAGGCGCTCGTCGCCATCGACGTCAACTCGGCGCGCGCCACGCGCGGCGGCGACATCGAGGAGACGGCGCTGCGCACCAACCTGGAGGCCGCCGACGAGGTCGCCCGACAGCTGAGGCTGCGCGACCTGGGCGGCCTGATCGTCATCGACTTCATCGACATGGAGTCGCAGCGCAACCAGCGCGAAGTCGAAAACCGCCTGCGCGACGCCCTCAAGTTCGATCGCGCCCGGGTGCAGATCGGCAAAATCTCGCGCTTCGGCCTGATGGAGCTCTCGCGGCAGCGGCTGCAGCCCTCGCTCGAGGAGACCGCGCACATCAACTGCCCGCGCTGCTCGGGCACCGGCTTCATCCGCGGCACCGAGTCGACCGCCCTGCACGTGCTGCGCATCATGCAGGAGGAGGCGATGAAGGAGAACACCGGCGCGGTGCATGCGCAGGTGCCGGTCGATGTCGCGTCGTTCCTGCTCAATGAAAAGCGCGCCGAGATCCAGAAGCTGGAGGGCCGGCTGAAGGTGAACATCGTGATGGTGCCGAACCCGCACCTCGAGACGCCGCACTACAAGGTGCAGCGCCTGCGGCACGACGAGCTGAACGAGATGGAGCACGTGCCCTCGAGCTACGAGATGGTCGAGCAGCCCGAGGAGCCGAAGGCGCCGGGCGCCGAGACCGCGGAAGCGAAGGTTGAGCGGCAACAGCCCGTGGTGAAGAGCATCACGCCGTCGCAGCCGGCGCCGCTGCCGGCTGAGCCGCGACGGGAGAAAGTCGCCCCGGCGCAGATCGTGGAGCCCGTCACGGCTGCCGCCAACGCGGGCGTCGGCTTCCTTTCGCGCGTGCTGTCACTCTTCAAGCCCGGGCCAACGCCGGCGCCGATGCAAAGCGCGCCCCAGGCGCCCGCCTCCGCCATCCAGGCGGCCCAGCCGCAGCGCGAGCCGCGGCGCGACCAGCAGCGGCGCGATCAACAACGCCGCGATGGTGGCCGCCGCGACGAGCGCCGCGAAGGTCGCGGCGGCGGGGACCGCCAACAGCACGGACGCCTGGAGCAACGCCGCAACGGCCAACCGCGTGGCGAGCAGCGCGGCGAGCACCGTGGCGAGCAGCGTGGTGAGCGCGGCGAACAACGCCACGGCCGGCAGGAACAGCGCCCGCAGCAACAACAGCGTCCGCCCCAACAGCAGCAACCGCGCGCGCCGCAACAGCCGCAACAGCGTCCGCCACAACAGCAGGAACAACACGCCGAGCAGCAACAGCAGCCGCGCGCCGAGCAACAACAGCAGCCGCGCGCGGAGCGCGACGGCGATGAACGGCGGGGCGGTCGCCGCCACCGGCGCGACCGCGGCGAGCGCGGCGATCGGCAACCCCGCGGCGAGCAGCGCCGCGAGGCCGATCCACAAGCGCACTCGATCGCCGAACAGCAGCGGCGCATTCACGAGCTGGAATCGGCGCGCCTCGACGAGCCGCGGCACGCGGAGCCCGCGCCCGAGATGCGGGCCGCAGAGCACGCGCCCGAGATGCAGGCCGCTGAACCACTGGCTGCAGCGCCGGCGCCACGCATCGAGGAACCGCGCGCGGTGGAGCCGCGCATGGAGGAAAGGCACGTCCCCGAACCACGCATCGATGCGAAGCAGCTCCTCAATGATTCGGGCCTGGTGATGGTCGAGACCGACGGCGCGAAGACGCGCGTGCAGCCGCCGCCGATCGAAGAATCACAGCCGCAGATTGGCCGCCCGCGCCGCGAGCGGCAGCGGCCAAGCGCCCAGGACGAGGAGCTCGTCCAGATCGAGACCAAGCGCTGATATCGTCGTTCCCGCTTAGCGGGAACGACGGTTTAGTGCGGCGTGCCTTTCAATTCCGCGAGGAGCTGGCGGCACGCCGCTTCGACGAGATCGAGCACGCGCTCGAAACCTTCAGGCCCGCCGTAATACGGATCGGGCACGTCCTGCTCCGGCACAAAAAGCCGGACCTTGTGCCGCTCCTTTTCCGGGGCCATGCGCGTGAGCGTGCGCAAGTGGCCGCGATCCATCGCCAGAATCAGGTCGAAGTCCTCGAAATCGCGCTTCGTCACCTGGCGCGCGCGCAGGCTGCTCAGATCGTAGCCGCGGCCTTTGGCATGGTGCTGCGCGCGCTTGTCGGGCGCCGAGCCCACATGCCAGTCGCCGATGCCCGCCGAAGCGATGTGCAGCTCGATCCCTTCCTGCGCCGCGAGATGGCGCAGCACCGCTTCCGCCGTTGGCGAGCGGCAGATGTTGCCCGTGCAAACGAATAGAATCGCGCGCCGTTGCTTCATTGTTCGCTCACATTATGCGTATCCGCTTGGCACGGCGGCGCGACGCGCCGGCACTGACCGCCTTCAACAGCGCGATGGCGCTCGAGACGGAGGCGAAAGTGCTCTTTCCGCAAGTGATCGGCGCCGGCGTGCGCCGCTTGCTCACGCGGCCGGCTTCCGGTTTCTACGTCGTCGCGGAAGACAAAAGGCAGGTGATCGGCGCGCTCCTCATTACCAAGGAATGGAGCGACTGGCGTAACGGCGACTTCTGGTGGGTACAGAGCGTGTACGTGCGACCCGAGCACCGCGGGCGCGGCGTCTATCGCCGCCTTTACCGCCACGTGCAGCGCCTCGCAGCGCGCCGGCGCTCGGTCGTCGGTTTTCGTCTCTACGTCGATCATGACAACGCCCGTGCGCGCCGCGTCTATCGCTCGCTCGGCATGGAAGAGACGCGCTATGCGGTATTCGAGCAGCTAAAGCCCGGCGTGCGCTTCTACCGGCCTAAAGAACGAGCCGGCTCTTCGCCGCGCGGCCGTCGGGCGCGAAAAGCACCATGAATTCGCTCCCCGACCAGTTGTACGCCCAGACTTCGTAGCCGCTGTCGAAGCGCATGACCTTGGCTTCGCCGAGCGCCGCGCGCGTCTCGGACTTGGTATAGCCGGCAAGCGGATCATCGTGCTGCGCCAGAGTTGCCATCGGCTCGAGCTCGACCAGCGTGTCATCCGGCCAGCTCGCATCGCCGAGCGGCAGCGTGTACGCGCGGTCGAGCAGCGCCTGGCAGTCGCAGTAGCGGCGTTCCGCCCGCGGCGTTTCACCGCGCAGCACGGCAGCGTAGAGCCGCGCAGCGCCCATTTCCTGCCGGCGCTCGCCGTAGTGCAGCGTCACACCGAAGATCGGCTGCTCGGCAAAGAACAGATAGCGCACTTCGCGCTCGCTGCAGTAGCTCGCCGGGCTTTGCACGGCGCTGAAGAAGAGATCGAGCATGCCCGGATACTGCGACACCAGCCCGGCGCGCATGCCGACCCGGCACTCGAGTCGCAGGTCGCCTAACCGCCGCGTATTCGCCGGCAGTCCGGGCGTTCGGATGTCGGCGCGCCAGGTCATAGTGTCGGCGGGCCGGTTCGCGCTGACCACCGCATCCTCGGCGAGCGCCTTGGCATCGCGGCCGAGCGTGAAGGTGCCGTCCGCGGCGAGGACCACCGGCTGCTTCACCGTGTCGCCAACCACCTGCAACGCAACCTCATGGGTATCCGTATCGCGCCGGCGCGGCAGCACCCGGTAGCGCAGCTCGGCGTGCGGCGCGAGCGCATGCATCTCGGCGAAGAGGTCCATCCCCTGCACCATCTTGCGATAGGACTTGTCCACCGGGTGGCGCAGCGCGCTGACCACAATGGTCTCGGCGCCCGCAACGTGCGCGGCAGCGAGCAGCAAAGCAACGAGCGCGAGCCGCACTATTCCGACGCCAGCTCCACGCCGAACACGCGCTTCTTGAGCTCCGTGAGCTCATCGCGCGCCTTGGCCGCTTCCTCGAATTCGAGGTTCTTCGCGTGCGCGAGCATTTTCTTTTCGAGCGCCTTGATCTCGCGCGCGAGCTGCTTCTCGCTCATCGCCTCGTAGCGCGCCTCCTGCGCCGCGGCGACACGCACTGCCTCGGCATCTTCCGCCTCGTATACGCCGTCGATCAGATCCTTGATGCGCTTCATGACGCCCTTCGGCGTGATGCCGTGCTCCTGGTTGTACGCGAGCTGCTTGTTGCGCCGCCGGTCGGTCTCGTCAAGCGCGCGCTTGATCGAGTCCGTGACGTGGTCGGCGTAGAGGATCGCCGTGCCATTGATATGCCGCGCCGCGCGGCCGATCGTCTGGATAAGCGAGCGCTCCGATCGCAGGAAGCCCTCCTTGTCGGCATCCAGGATCGCGACCAGTGACACCTCCGGCAGATCGAGGCCCTCGCGCAACAGGTTGATGCCGACGAGCACGTCGAACTCGCCGAGCCGCAAATCGCGGATGATCTCTACCCGCTCCACGGTTTCCACCTCCGAGTGCAGGTAGCGCACTTTCACGCCGTGCTCCGCCAGATAATCGGTCAGCTCTTCGGCCATGCGCTTGGTGAGCGTGGTGACGAGCACGCGCTCGTTCTTCTTCACCCGCGCACTTATTTCCGACAGCAGATCGTCCACCTGCGTCGAGGCCGGCCGCACGATCACCTGCGGATCAACGAGGCCCGTCGGCCGCACCACCTGCTCGACGATGGCATCCGCGGATTTTTCACGCTCATAGTCCGCGGGGGTCGCGGAAACGAAAATGGTTTGCCGCACCACCTTCTCGAACTCGTCGAAGCGCAACGGCCGATTGTCCAGTGCCGACGGCAGGCGGAAACCGTACTCGACCAGGTTTTCTTTCCTCGACCGGTCGCCGCGATACATGCCACCGAGCTGCGGGATGGTGACGTGGCTCTCGTCGATGATCATCAGCGCATCCGGCGGCAGGTAATCGATCAGCGTCGGCGGCGGCTCGCCGGCCTGGCGACCTGAGAGATGGCGCGAGTAGTTCTCGATGCCTTTGCAGAAGCCGAGCTCGGCGAGCATTTCCAGATCGAACCGGGTGCGCTGCTCGATGCGCTGCGCCTCCACCAGGCGCCCGGCGTCCTGGAAAAACTGAATGCGCTCGCGCAGCTCCTCCTTGATCGCTTCGATCGCACGCAGCGTCGTGTCGCGCGGCGTCACATAGTGACTTGACGGGTAGACGGTAAATCGCGCCATCGGATGCAGCACGCGCCCGGTGAGCGGATCGAACACCTCGAGCTTTTCCACCTCGTCCTCGGAGAGCGAGATGCGGATGGCATGCTCGGCGTGCTCCGCCGGGAAAACGTCGACCACGTCGCCGCGCACACGGAAGGTGCCGCGGCGGAAATCGAGGTCGCTACGCGTGTACTGCATCGCCACCAGCCGCGCCAGAACATCGCGCTGCGAGAGCTTCTCGCCATGGCGCAGGTGCAGGATCATGCCGTGGTATTCGGACGGGTCGCCGATACCGTAGATGCACGACACCGTTCCGACGATCACCACATCGCGCCGCTCGAGCAGCGACTTCGTCGCCGAAAGCCGCATCTGCTCGATGTGGTCGTTGATCGACGAGTCCTTCTCGATGTAGAGATCTCGAGCCGGGACATAGGCTTCGGGCTGGTAGTAGTCGTAATAGGAGACGAAGTACTCGACCGCGTTCTCCGGGAAGAACTCGCGGAACTCCGAATAAAGCTGCGCCGCCAAGGTCTTGTTCGGCGCGAGCACCAGCGCCGGCCGCCCCAGCCGGGCGATCACGTTCGCCATGGTGTAGGTCTTGCCGGAGCCGGTGACGCCAAGCAGCGTCTGGAACGCGAGGCCATCCTCGATGCCCACGACGAGCTTGGCCAGCGCCTCTGGCTGGTCGCCCGAGGGCTGGTAGAGCTCGGCGAGCCGGAAAGGACTATTTGGAAACGTGATCGCCACGGTAGAATGTTGCAGCGCGAAACCGCCCATTTTAATTCATGAACGCACCCCATTCGCCCTCGTTGCTCGCGCAGGTTCTGATGGCGCCGAGCGACCCGATCCTCGGCATCACCGAGGCGTACGTCGCCGATCAGAATCCGAAGAAGGTGAACCTCGGCGTCGGCGTCTATTACGACGACGCCGGCAAGGTGCCGCTGCTCGAATGCGTGCGACGCGCAGAAAGCGAGCGCTTGAAGGCGGCGCCGCCGCGTAATTACCTGCCGATCGATGGCCTCGCGGCCTATGACCGCGCCGTGCAGGAGCTCGTTTTTGGCAAAGAGTTCGCCGCCGTCAAGGAGAAGCGCATCGTCACGGTGCAGGCGATCGGCGGCACCGGCGGTTTGAAAATCGGCGCGGACTTTTTGCGCCAGCTCGCGCCGAGCGCGGAGGTCTGGATCAGCGACCCGAGCTGGGAAAACCATCGCCAGCTGTTCGAAGCCGCGGGCTTCACGGTGCGCAGCTATCCGTACTATGACGCGCGCACCAAAGGACTCGATTTCCCCGGCATGCGCAATGCGCTGGACAAGCTGCCGGCCGGCGCAATCGTGGTGCTACACGCCTGCTGCCACAACCCGACGGGCGTCGATCTCTCGCCGGAAAACTGGTCCGAGATCCTGGCGATCGTGCAGAAGCGCGGGCTGATTCCGTTCCTCGACCTCGCCTACCAGGGCTTCGGCGCCGGACTGGATGCCGATGCGCTGGCCGCGCGGCTCTTCGGTGGTGCGATGAGCCCGGTGTTCCTGTCGACCTCGTTCTCGAAATCGCTCTCGCTCTATGGCGAGCGCGTGGGTGCCTTCAGCCTCGTCACCGCGAGCCCCGAAGAAGCGGCGCGCGTGCTATCGCAGCTCAAGCGTATCGTGCGCACCAATTATTCGAATCCGCCGACCCACGGCAGCCAGCTTGCGGCCGGCGTGCTCGCCTCACCGGAGCTGCGCGCGCTGTGGGACCAGGAACTCGGCGCGATGCGCGAGCGCATCAAGCAGATGCGCCGCGAGCTCGTCGCCAGGATCAAGCAGCGCGCGCCGAACGTCGATCTCAATTCGATCATCACGCAGCGCGGCCTCTTCTCTTACACCGGCCTCTCGAAGGAGCAGGTGCAACGGCTGCGCAAGGAGTACTCGATCTACGCCATCGAGACCGGGCGCATCTGCGTCGCCGCGCTCAACTCCGGCAACATCGACTACGTCGCGCAGGCCATTGCGAAAGTGCTTTGACCCCCTGACAAGGGGGTCGCGAGCTTCAGCGAGCGGGGGGTTTTCGGTAGAATGCCGCCCTTCTCCCGGATCCCCGATAGCTCAGTTGGTAGAGCGACGGACTGTTAATCCGCAGGTCCCAGGTTCGAGCCCTGGTCGGGGAGCCAAGAATCAGCTGGTTGCTGGTTAAGCCAAGAATGGTCTCCAAGACTCGCGCCGCATGCTAGGCGACATCGCTAGATCACTGACCTAGCACTGTACGTTACCCGCCTCAGCTTGCGCCGCGGAGCAATGCGCCGCCCAATTTAGGGCTGCGACGTGCGACTGGTCTGCTCCCAAGCGCGCGTGTAACTTACCGCGAATATGTTTAGGGACGGACCGCTCAGTCGCAGGCCGAGAGAGCAGATTCGCTACGGCACAGGTCGCTGTGCGCTGGGGGCGCTGCTCGTGGCGTCGAGCAACCGGGGAATCGTCTCAATCATGGTGCGGGATAGCACCCGGCGGCTGATCCGGGACATCGAGGCCCGCTTTCCCAAGGCGGAGCTCATTTGCGACGCGAAGGGCACTAAGGCGACGGTGACGAAAGTGGCTGCCTATATCGCGGCCCCTTTCCGCCCGTTCAGGCTGCCGCTGGATATCCGCGGCACAGAGCTGCAACGGCGTGTCTGGCACGAAGTGCGCAAGATCCCATTCGGTATGACCTCAACCTACTCGAAGATTGCCGCGGCGATCGGCGCGCCTAAGGCGATCCGCGCAGTGGCGCAATCGTGCTCGCGAAACTGGTTCGCCTTTGCCGTCCCGTGCCATCGCGTCGTGCACACCGGCGCGAGGCCTGGCATTCGCCGACAAGGGCGGCAGTACGAATCGTTGGACTACGAGGCGAAGCTCGTCGCCAGGCGCCTGCCTCGACAGCGTCTGCGTCGACAGCGTTAAGCAAGACCGATTCGTGGATGGTTGGGTCTCACGGCCAGCTTCGAGCCCTGGCCGGAGAGCCAAATAATCACAAGACTCAGCGCCGACCCATTACCGGGCGCTGCTAGAGCGGCGGCATCCGGACAGCCGTTCAGATCCCGCGGGAGTGGATCGACGCCTGCTCAGCAAGCCGGCTGACGATGGTTAGCAGCTCCATCGGATCTGCGCCTTTGCGCACCAAGTGATCAAACCCCGCCGACTTTGCGACGACTTCGTCTTTCGATGTGGTGAATACTCCGGAATGCGCAATCAATACGGGGCGCTTTCGTAGCGGCAGCGCCCAGACCGCACGTGCGATGCTGAAGCCGCCCTTTCGAGGCATGACGATATCCAGCACGCAGACATCCGGGTTGACCCGGCGAATGGCATCTATAACGAACGCTGGATTAGTGCAGATATGCACCACGTGCCCGGCATCTCCCAAGAGAGCCGCGAGGGTATGGACCATGTCCGGCTCATCGTCCACAACCAAAATGCTGAGGGGGTGCGTTGCACGGACAAGCTTGCTTTGGGCTTGCGGCAGCTTCGTCATGAGCGTTAGTTGTCAGCTTCCGTCGCCCATGTCGCCAGCAAGAAGCGTCCCCAAACGCCCATAGAGAGCGCTCCGACGGTGCCGAAACTTGCCCGACTGACGATTACTTCGGGTTTTTGCCGGCAAGCTTTACCAGCAACGTAGCCAATGCGCTCAGCATTGACTCCGGCATATCGGAGTTGCCGTTCATCCAACCTTCCAGCGTGGCACTGCTGATCTTGAGGCCGTCAGCGATAGCGTGGCGGCCGAACAAGTCCGTTGCCGCATGCAGAAGCCGCCGTTGGTTTTGAAGCTGCGTTTTGTCGCCGGATGGCATTGTTTTTTTCGAAGGGTAACCGACCCCTGGATAGCAAGGTGAGCGAGAAAGTCTTATATCCGCCGTGCCACCCTCGATTCACCCTCCCGAATCACCGTGCTGGTGGAAAGCCAGGGCCGGTGTAGGGAGAAGCCCTACACCCTGTGGCCCGAAAACGTCGGCGTACGATAGATCATGATCCGCAGTCGTGGGTATCCTCGGGGGGCTCATGACCGCCGCCAAAAACAACAAGCTCGCTGCGCGACGACCGCTTAGCATTTTGGTCGCGGACGACGACCGCGACACACTCAAGACGCTGGAGGCCATCCTCCTGGACGAAGGGCACGTGGTACACACCGTTGCGCATGGCGCACTCGTCACGGAGGCTGTCCGCCGGTTCAAGCCGCAGGTCTGCGTACTCGACATCGAGATGCCCGGGAAAAACGGCTACGGTCTTGCGCGCGACATCAAGGAAGAACACGGCGCCGCTCGTCCCATTCTGATTGCGATATCGGGAAAGTGGACCAGCCAAATGGACAAGATACTGGCGCAAACCGTGGGCTTCGACTATTTCCTCATGAAGCCCGCGGACCCCAACGAGCTGCTCGCGCTTTTCGGCACACCAAAACCTGGCAGCGCCGCTTAACTCCCCGACCGGCGCAGACAAGGAGCGTCGCAAGCGCACGCCGCCGCCCGAGCTCGACGTGGTCATCGAGATTCCGCGCGGTAGTTTCGTAAAGCGCGGTTCCACCGGACAAGTGGACTTCGTTTCGCCGCTACCCTGTCCGTTCAACTACGGTTCCGTACCCCAGTACCTTGGGCTGGAGGGCGATCTTCTCGATGCCGTGATACTCGGCCCCCGCCTACCGGCCGGCAGCCAAGTACGGATAAAGGCATGGGGCGCGATTACGCTAAGAGATCGCGGGATGATTGACGACAAGCTGATCTGCAGCCACGTACCACTGCAGCCAGGCCAACGCCGCCAGCTCCTGCGCTTTTTCAGGTTCTACGCGATTTGTAAAGGCATGCTGAACTTCCTGCGCCGCCGCTCGGGGCGCAACGCCTGCGAAGGATGGCTGGAAGCAGGCGAGGCGCTAGCTCGCGCGCGCCCTCGCGATGCGAGCTGGTGCGGACCGACGATCCCTTACTGATCTTTCGAGGGCGAAGCACCCTCGCTTGGCGTCAGCTGGTTCCGGAGTTCGACACACGGATGCAGTCAGCTCGCGCGCGCTCTAACTAAGAGCAGGTTCGCAGCGGGACGCTTTGCTTCGCAGCCATCGCAGCGCCAGCGGAAGGCGGCGCGTAGGCGTAGCTCGATAGCGTCCAGACGATGGAAAAGGTGACTGCCACCGCACTTATCAAAGCACTTATCCGTTGCATGGCGCGCTTCCTTTTTGTGAGTTAGCCTCAAGCATGGCGGCGGTATCGTAGCTCCGCAGCCATAGCGCAAAAAGCGATATGTTTTCTTCGTCTATGTGAGTTATATTCACAAGACATGAGACGCGCACTGCCGCCGCTCAGCGCGCTACGGGCCTTCGAGGCCGCGGCACGCCTGGAAAGCTTCTCGCGTGCCGCGGATGAAATCTCTGTCACCCACGGCGCCGTCAGCCATCAGATCCGCGCGCTCGAGCGCGCGCTCGGCGCCGCGCTCTTTGCGCGCAACGGCCGGCGCGTGGCCCTGACGACTGCCGGCCGGCACTTCGCCGAGCGCGTGCGCGCCGCGCTCGAGGACTTGGCCGAGGCCGCGCAGTTCGTGCGCCGCTCCGAGGGCGAGCGCGCCGTCTCGGTGAGCATGCTGCCCTCATTCGCGGCGCGCTGGCTGATGCCGCGGCTCGGCCGCTTCATGGAGCGTCATCCGGCGATCGCCGTGAACATCCACACCTCGATCACCCTGGTGGATTTCCAGCGCGACGATGTCGACCTGGCGATCCGTTTCGGCTCCGGCCGCTGGCCGGAGCTGGAAGTTCACAAGTTCATGGACGAAGAGTTCTTCCCGGTGGCAAGCCCCGGCTTCAACGGCGGCAAGCTACCGAGGCAGCCGTCGGAGCTCGGCAGGTTTCCGCTGATGCGCTCCGACGACGAGCCGTGGACGCCCTGGTTTCGCGCGGCCGGCGTGCGATTGAGGGAGCCGCACAGCATGGTGTTCAGCGATTCCAACTTTCTGCTCCAGGCAGCGCTCGATGGTCGCGGCATCGCGCTCGCGCGCAGCAGCATCGCGGAGGCGGATGTGCGCGGCGGGAACCTCGTGCGATTGTTCAAGCTCGCCGTGCCGGCCCAAGGCGCGAGTTATCTCGTCTGGCCCAAAGGCCGATTGTCGGCGAACGCGACACTCTTTCGCGACTGGTTGCTCGAAGAGCGACGCTCTGACGGCTGATCGCTGCAGTGCCGCTACAGCAGCGTCGCTTACTAACGTAGCGAGGCCGAGTGGACCGCGACGCGGGCACCTCGTTTGCTGCACGCCGGGCGGTAATCCCCATCCACCAAGGAGGAAGCACATGGACCTGAAAACCATCGGCGCGGCAGTCGCAGCGGCATTATTGGCCGTGGCATGCGCCCATAGCGGTAACAGCACGAACAACGGCAGGAGCGCAGGCGGCAGCAGCACCACGACGGGCGCCAGCACGACGACGCCGTCCCAGTCCCCGAGCTCGAGCACGGCATCGGGCAGCGGCACCTCGTCGACCACCACGGGCACCACAGCGGCCGGCAGTTCGTCGAACTGCGTTGGCGCCGACTGTCCGCGAGGCGGCGCCTCGAGCGGCAGCAGCGCGTCCCCGTCGAGCTCCGGCAGCCTGGGTTCCTCGAGCGGCGCCGGCGCGAGCAGCTCGTCCGACAGCTCCACGAGCTCCAGCAGCTCGTCGCCCAGCACCTCCTCGCCGAGCATGTCGTCCCCCAGCACCTCGTCGCCGAGCAGCAACCCGCCGAGCGAGCGGCGCTACTAGCCATCTCGTCCCGCTTCCGGGCTGCCCGCACGGGCGCCCGGAAGTGTGCCGCCGTGTTGTCGTAGTATCGCTGCGGTGCGCACGCCGCTCCTGCCGCGCTTACATATTTCGCGCATCTCATGGCGCGATGCGGCGCTGACCTACGGTCCGTTCCTCCTCGTCATCGTCGTCGTGCTGGCGCTAACGCTGCATTTCATCCGGCCGGCGCCACCCACCACCATCGTCATGTCGAGCGGCGCCGAGGGCAGCATGTTCGAGGTATTCGCCGGCCGCTACGCCAAGATCCTCGCGCGCCAGGGTGTGACGCTGAAGGTCCTGCCCTCGCAGGGCTCGCTCGAAAACCTCAAGCGCCTGAGCGATCCGGGCTACAAGGTCGACGTCGGTTTCGTGCAGGGCGG
>JADMIO011121722.1_pt1 | contig 17981 bp, 20 predicted proteins | sample 8958161 | NCBI WGS metagenome assembly JADMIO01 (sample SAMN16585339, study PRJNA669376) | soil metagenome | isolation source: Crop rotation soil | place: USA: Cullars Rotation, Alabama | collected 2011
TGGGCGCAACTCCGGGCGCCAGCCGCTCCACCGTTGCACCGGCAGGTGCACGCGCGACAGTCGGGTGATTCACGGTTTGGCTGTTGCCGCCGCGGCCAGACGCGAAACCGCCAGTCATGATTGGACCTTGCGCAACCGCATAGACCTGGCCATCGGTTCCGCGAAGGGAAGTAAGCAATAAGATGCCGCCTTGCAGATTGCTGCAATCGCCGATCGCCGCGGCTGTTACATCGATGCGGAGCCCTGGTTGTGCGAAGGCCGGGAGAGTTGCGGTCACCATTACTGCGGCCGTGTTGTTGACGCGGATCGCGGTCGGCGGCACGGAAACACCCATTCGCTCGAGCATGTTGGCCAGGCTCTGGGCCGAGAACAGCGTCTGCCTGCGATCGCCCGTGCCGGCAAGCCCGACAACGAGGCCGTAGCCGATGAGTTGGTTTTCGCGGACACCTTCAATCGAGACGAGGTCTTTGAGGCGCGTGGCAGGCAGCGGCAGAGCGACAGCCAACAATATGGTGAAGATAAGAACCCGAGTGATCATAGGCTAGAACGGAAGTAGGCCGAGCAGGAGGCGGTAAAGGATGAAGGGTCGCTTGATCGCATCGCCCACGACGCCCTTCCCGTTTACATGGACTTCGAGTTGGCCAAGGCGATCGGAACGCACGATATTATCGGCGCCGATGTCGGCGGGTCGCACGATGCCGCGCACCGTGATGGTCTGGCGTTCGGCGTTGACTTCGACGTCCTTCGATGCCTCCACGATCAACGCACCATTGGGCATAACCGCGGCAACGCGGGCAGTCAGGGTCGTGCTGATTACAACGTCTCGACTGGTCGTGCCTTGACCATCGAGTTGCTGATCTCCGCTCATACCAGCCAGATTCGCGAGCGCACCGGCAGCCTTGGTGGGACCCGCCAAGGAGTTCACACTGGCTTTTGCGCTGGAAGCCCGCTGCGTCTTCGTGGTCCCTTTGGCGACAGCCGAAGCATTCTCCACCACCAAAATGGTAAGCATGTCATCGAGTTGACTGGCGCGCAGGTCCCGCGCAGCGTCTGCCAACCGAGAGCCCGGCAACCAGATTGAACCAGGGGCCGCTGGCACCGCTTCAAGAGACCGGGCGCGAGCTTCGTTTACGTATCGATCCAATGGCGTGGGTGCTGCCTGAGCCGGTTTCTTTTTGGCGGAAGCGAAAGCCGCGGGAATGAGGATCAGGAACACAATTGTATATCTCATAAGCTGCCTTTGACCGAGACACGGCCCTCCGATTCTATTCGTGCACGGAAGCGGCGCTTGGATTCCGGATTCTGCACGGTGATCATTTCGCCGACCGCGCCTGACGCCTCCGCGATGCCTTCTGTTTCGAGTCTTGCCAAGCCACTCACTACTTCCACTTTCACCACTTCTCCCTGCCGGACTACCTTCGGGGCGTCCAGCCAGTCTTTTCGTATCACCGCACCGGCGCGAATGGCGCGGTGCGGAACACGGCCGATCAGATCATCAATCATTTCAGTACCCGTGTCGGGTGAATTCGGCCCAGGGACCGTCTGGATCTCCTGCATGTGAACCTGCTCGGCGGCAATTGGCCGTCCAGTTGGCAGATCGGCAGAAGCGACCACGCGCTTTACGGTGAGCTTGACTTCAACACGCGCCCAAACGACGAACTTGTGGTTCACTCCATAAGTGATGTAGCCGAACCAGTAGCCCGGGCGCAAGCCGGACAGCGGGAACTCCAGTTCGCCCTGAGGCGCCGGGACACGGCTGGACTCGACGATTTCGATGCGAGCATCGGGAAGTCTGGCGCGCATGAGTGCCAGCATCCGATCGGACGGTACCACGGCTAGAGGGCGCCGGAAGCAGACGTCGGAGGCGGGTTCGGAGGCAATCCCGAGACGCGCCCCGATTCGACGCAAATCGGCGACATGCAACACGCGAATCACTCCAGGCGCAGGCGCAAGCGCGACTACCGCATCAGGCGCAATCTGGTTCCATTCGGGAAGAGCCCGCGCCACATCCGCGGCGGTGATCTGATCCTTCGGCGCATCGATCGGGAAGCACCCGACCGAAATGGCGAAAGCGGCAAGCAGAATCATCGCGTTAGGTTATTCACCTGTTGATACATGTCGTCGGCAGCCTTGACAACCTTGGAATTCGCTTCATACCCACGTTGCGCGACGATCAGGTTGATGAACTCTTCGACCACGCTCACATTCGATTGCTCCGTGTAGCCCTGCATGAGGCTGCCAAGTCCTTCCTGGCCGCCGGGCACGCCGACGGTCGCATCGCCGCTCGCGTCGGTCGGTGAGTAGAGGTTGCCACCGAGACTATTGAGACCGGCGGGGTTGGGGAAATTCGCGAGCTGAATCTGTCCGGCCTGCTGTGCCGCCGTCTGCCCGGGAGTTGAGTAAGTGACCGTGCCGTCCTGACCGATCGAGACCTGCAGCGCGTTCTGAGGAATCGTAATGGCGGGCTCAAGAGCGTTTCCATCGGAGGTGACGATGTTGCCATCGCGGTCAAGATGGAACTGACCGGCACGACTGTAGGCCAACTCGCCGGACGGCCGCCGCACCTGGAAGAATCCTTTACCTTGGATCACCACATCCAGCGGGTTATCGGTCTGCGAGAATTGGCCCTGGGTGAAGAGGATTTCATTCGAAGAGGTTCGAGTGCCGAGACCGATCTGCAGACCGGTTGGCACGACCGTCTGCTGTCCGGACGCGGAGCCGGGCTGCACGACGGTTTGATACATCAGGTCCTGAAACTGCGCTCGCCGGGCCTTGAAGCCTGTTGTATTGGCATTGGCCAGGTTATGCGCAATGTTATCGACGTTAATCTGTTGTGCGGACATGCCGCTGGCGGCGCTATAAAGTGCACGAATCATAAAATCTCCTCAGACTTTGGCTACTTCTTCAATGGCGCGCTTGTTCATCTCCGCGCCGAGCGTCACGGCCTTCTGCATCATTTCGAACTGGCGCAGCACACTCACCAGGCGGACGGCGGCCTCGGCGGAACCTGTGTTGGAGCTTTCCAATTGCCCTTGTGCCAGCGTGGTGCTTGCGGGTACAGCAGGGCGCAGGTTTGGATCGGCAACCCGGAAGTAGTTCGCGCCTTGCTTCGACAAACCAGCGGTACTGGTGAAATCGGAGAGTTCGAGCTGACCAATGATATTGCCCTCCTGGGTTACCGTTCCGTCAGCCGATATCTGGATGTTGCGCGTGCCATCGAGGACCAGAGGCGTGCCCTGGCGACTGCGCAGCGCATAGCCATCCTGGGTAGTCAGCCGTCCATCGCTGGCAAGCCGAAAGCTGCCATTTCGTGTATACAAAGGACCGCCGGGGCCGTTCACCGAAAAGAATCCTTTGCCATCCAGAGCCACATCCAGCGAGTTACCGGTGGAGTGGAGCGCGCCCTGAGAATGATCGGTCCAATGCCGTTCAATCACGGGCATGGAAGAGAGAGGATCGTTCTCGGTTGCTTCCGGAGCGACATAGAGGCTGTAGAATTCGCGATCGGCTTTATAGCCTCCGGTTGAGGCGTTGGCGACGTTGTTGGCGAGCAGGTCCAGAGACTCCATGCGGGCTCGAAGTCCACTGGCCGCGAGAGCGGTCATTGTATCCATGACGGAGAGGTATAGGGCACGCGTTGGGCCAATGCGGAAATCGAGCTAAGGCGCTCAAAAGACACCGAGGATGGCCGATGAGGGAATTGAGACGAGCGAGTTGTGCGACGGGAAACTGCCGCAATCGGGAGATTGCGGCAGGATTCTGGCGCGCGATAACTGACTAAGGCGTTGAAAAAGCGTTGTGCGGGAGTTGGCCCGCGGGATGCACTGGTGTGCGTCGTGGCTGCTTCGGCAATTGCATCGTCTTCATCCGCAGGCTGGCAGATTCCTGCAGCAACGAACGGGGAAGCTGCGAACTTCGCAGGGAAGCTCAACCGCCAAGGTAGTCAGCAAGATACTCAGGCTGACCAGCCGACCTCCCTGAATCGCATCTTCGCATCCATGTTCGGCGAGTTCGCACGACAAGATGGAGAAGAAGATTCCGCCGAGGATCGGCCAGACAAGGCTCCTCAGACGGAAGCATTGGGCGTGACGGGTAACGGCGTCCCTACCTCGGCGCAGCGCCAGTTGCAGACTCTCCCGGCGGAAGCTGCGGGTCGCCGAGATGCGGGGGAAGCGGTCCAACCTGTAACGCGCGTTGGTCCGACCAAGACATTCGCACTCGGGCCAAGAACTGCGAAGAAATCAGCGGCGATCGATTCCCAAGAGGATTCCGGTCTGCCTCCGGCAGGGAGCGGGGTTGCTCCGACACGTGCTTCCGACAGTGGTATCCAGCGCGCGGGACCCGGCAGATTGGCCGACCCGGGTTGTCTCATTCCTGCATCTCTCGCCACTCCTTCCGCAGAGAAAAACTTCGCTCAGATGCCAGTCCACGTTTTGCGAACCACCGGAGCCGACTCGTCTACCATGTCATCTAAGGCTGCACTGGTCCGCAAGAGAGAAGAGCGCAGCCTCGACAGGGAGCCTTCAACGCTTGCGTCCGCCCTTCCGATGAGTGGCGCGATCATACCTGACCTGCCAGCGGTCTCCCGCCCCGAGCTTCTCCCGGCGCGGCCTCCGGAGAAAGCGCCCCAGCAACGAAACAGCCCCACAGCGCCGCCAGCATCGCAGGGACCATCGGTAAAGCCAATGATTTGGCCTACAGTAGCGGTCGAGGGCGATGCCAAGCCGACGCAATTGACGGACTCCAACTCTTCTGTCCAGGTCCCCGACAGTGCCTCTGTCCGGACGGTTGCGGCCTCGGTACCCGAAACCGGTGAGTTGGCTTTCATTGCCCAACTCGCGCCGATCAAGCAGAGTGCGGCGACTTCATCAGCGCCAGACACCAACAAGACTTCAAAACGGTCTGCCCCGATTCCGCAGGATGCGAAAACGGAGTGCGCCGGCCCCGTTCCGTCAGTCGCCGCAAACGACGCGAAAGCGCTTTGGAACGGTTCCTCGCACACCGGCAAGCCTCCGATGAAGTCCGGCGAAAGCCCGGACCAGCGCGAGGATGCAGAGACACATCATAGAGACGCTGCGACTGGCACTCCGCTACGGCAGGCCACACCCTCTCCGACGGGGGTTAATGAACGGCCTGCCGCAGCGGCCGCAGATCGCAGTCAAGCGGCCGAATCGGCGGAGTCCACCCACCACGCGATGCTGGAACCTGAAGCGGCACCTGCCAAACAGACTGGCCCGGCGCGTGAAATCCGTCTGGAGCTGGGCGCGCAGGATGGGCGTGTCGACGTGCGGCTCACTGAACGCGCGGGCGAATTGAAGGTTGCGGTACGTACTCCGGACAGCCACCTGGCGGAGCGTTTGCGCGCGGACCTGCCCGCACTTTCCTCGCGCCTGGAAGAAAGCGGCATCCGCTCCGAAACCTGGCGTCCGCCGGCTGCAGCCGCTACCGACTGGCGCAACGTTCACGAAGATTCGAGTGCGGGCAGCGCACAGACACAGGATGACCAATCGCGCCAGCAGGGGCGCGAGCAGCAACCAGAGGGCGAAGCGCGTCGCCCCCGATTTACTGAAGAGAAAGACAATCCAAAAGAGAAAGGGAAGGATTTCGAATGGTTCCTCTCCACGACACAGTAAGAAGTGCGGCCCGCAGCGTGCAAACGCCGTGGGCAGGTTCCAAAGGGGTCAACAAGAACTCGACAACCGGCGCAGCGGTCACCCAGGTTACAACCGCGACCGCCACCTCCACCGCGACTCCGGCTGGAGGCACTGCGACCACAGCGACGGTCGACCCGGCCGCCGATTTCAAATCACTGTTCGGCCACGTCAACGCCTCGCTGTTGACGCCCGCACCTCCGGCGGCAGCTCCCAAGCCTCCCAACCCGACATTGCAGTCCGTTTTCGGAACTAACCCGTATGCCACCAACCCTGGCGGAGTTGGGCCAAACGGGGTCTCTTACGGTTACAACCCAACTTATTTCGCCACTCGCGCCACGGCAGACAAGTTGGCGCAGATGTACGGTGGCACGGTCGTGGAAGCCAACGCGATCACACCCTACGGCCCATTTCAGCAGAACCAGATGAACGAGATGATCCGGTTCCCCAACGGAAACGTGGTCAACGCAGGAATTCTGGCCTCGTATTTCGATAAGGGCTGGAGCCAGGAACAGATCAACGGCGCAATCGCTGGGGAAATTAATCAGATCCCAGGCTAGAAAAGGAGACACTACGATGGCAAACACACTCAGCGTCAATTCAAGTACTTCGGTTAATACGTCGGATCCGTTCGCACCGCGGACCAACACCACCGACACCTCCACCACGCAGGTCACCAAGAACATGTTTCTGCAGTTACTGGTGGCACAGATCAAGAACCAGGATCCGATGAGCCCCAGCGACGGCGTTCAGTTTTTATCGCAGCTCGCCCAGTTCCAGCAGCTCGAGCAGGGGATGAATATGGGTCAGGACATCACCGCGATCCGCGGAGACATGGATACGCTGGCAGGCGCCGCGAATTCGAGCACGGCTTCAACAACTGGTTCGACCAACAACTAACGGGAGATTACTAATGTTCACATCCTTCTCAACAGCTCTGTCAGCACTCAACGCCACATCCACCGCGGTGGACGTCGTCGGCAACAACCTGGCGAACCTCAACACGCCGGGTTTCAAAGTCAGCGAAGTATACTTTCGCGACCTGGTCACGCAATCGCTCGGCGCCGGCCTCGGCGAAACGCAGGTTGGTTTCGGTACCGGCCGTCCGTTGACGGTTCGCCAGTTCACCCAAGGGGCGATCCAGGCCAGCACGGGATTGCTCGACGCGGCGGTCCAGGGCGATGGTTTTTTCGTGCTCAAGAATTCGCAGGGCAATACGCTCTACACGCGCGCCGGCAACTTCCAGGTTGACGACGCCGGCAATCTTCGCACCAACACAGGGGAGCGCGTGGAGGGCTGGACAAGCATCGATAGCTCGACCGGAGTCCTCGACACCAATGGCGCAATCGGCGATATCGTGGTTCCGGTCGGCGCGGCCAAGCAGCCTACTGCCAGCACCGCCTTCACCATGGACCTAAACCTGAACTCTTCGGCCGCTGCCGACAGCAGCAGCAAGTTCAGCGACACCATCAAGGTTTACGACAGCCTCGGCAGCTCGCACGTGGTCACGGTGCACTTCGAGAAGACCGCCGCCAATACCTGGTCCTATAACGTCACTATTCCTGGCGAAGACGTCACCGGCGGAACTGCCGGGTCTCCGTTCGATATTTCGGGCGCGAGCGGAACCCTGACCTTCGGGACAGACGGCCAGCTGACCTCGCCCGCCAACGGCTCGCCCATCGGGTTCGATATTCCGGGATTGAGCAGCGGCGCCGCCGACATGCACCTGGACTGGAACCCCTACACTTCCGCAGGCACGGGCAGGATTACCCAGTTCGGCCAACCCTCGGCGCCCTCGGCGAGTTCGCAGAACGGGTCCGCCGCCGCGCAGTTGGTCCGTGTCGGCCTAGCGGACGGAGGCAAGATCCTGGCTCAATATTCGGATGGCCAACAGGTGGTCGTCGCGCAGTTGGCCATGGCCAGCGTCCGCAATGCCGAATCCCTGATTGCCTCCGGCAACAATAATTACCAGACCAGCGCGCGGACCGCGACCCCGGCGATCGGCCTGCCAAATACCGGCGGCCGCGGCGACATCGTGGGTGGAGCTATTGAAGCCTCTACCGTAGATATCGCCCGAGAGTTCACGCAGTTGATCGTGCTGCAGCGCGGCTATCAGGCCAACTCCCGCGTGGTCACGACGGTTGACGAGTTGAGCCAGGAAACCATAAACCTGAAGCATTAATCGTCCGGCTGATCCGGTGCGGGGCAGGGACGCATAAAGCGCGAATCTGCCTCGCGGCCGGCCTCCTCGCCCCAAAACCCTTCATGCGGTCCAGACCCCGGATTTCGCGCCAAAGAGGGAACTAAGCAAAACACCCTAAACTTTTCGTCGGCCTCCGCCGATCAATCAAACGGAACCTGTGATGACTCCACTGGAAGAAATCGCACCGTTAGGCGACGTGCCCATCGATATCGAAGTAGAACTCGACCGGCGCACCATGACCACCCGCGAGGTGTTGCAGCTCGAAGAGGGCAGCGTGATCGGCACATCGCGTAGCGCGGGCGAAAACATCGATATCTACATCGGCGGAGTGCTGTGCGGCTCCGGCGAAATCGTGGTGATCGAAAATTCCCTGGGAGTACGCATCACGGACTTCCGCGACGAGTTTTAGGGGATTTCTCGAATGGATGTGATCCAACAAGTGACGTCGGTAGCAGTGGTGCTTCTACTGCTCTGCGGAAGCCTGTGGTGGCTGCGCCGCCGTGGGATCGCCGTGATCGGAGTGCCGCGGCGCTCCGCCGGCCGCAGGATGGAGTGTGTAGAACGGCTCTCACTGGGGCCACAGCACGCGCTGCACCTGATTCAATTGGGAGACATCGATCTCCTGGTATCGTCTTCGCCCGCCGGCTGTTCGGTGTTGCACAGCCGTCCTCGTCAGGATCATGAGGTGGCGCAGTGAAGCGGCTATGGATCTGCCTCGGCCTGGCGCTTGCCGGTTCGCTCCCGTTGATGGGCGCCGCCGCAGACGATCCGCTTTCCCTGTTCGGCATCTCAGCCAAGAACGGCACTTCACTCGGAGTGCCGATGCAGATCGTCATTCTGCTGACCCTGATGACGCTGCTGCCTGCGGCGGTGATGTCGATCACGCCATTTCTGCGCATTGTAGTGGTTCTCCACTTTCTGCGGCAGGCGCTCGGCACCCAATCTACGCCTTCGAACCAGGTACTGCTCGGGTTGGCGTTGTTCTTATCGATGATCGTAATGCAGCCGGTACTCGCCGACATGTACCACCAGGGATGGGAGCCAATGGAGGCTGGACAACTCACCGGCCAGCAGGCGCTCGACCAGGGGTCGAAGCCGCTTCGACAGTTCCTTGTCAAGTTCGCGAGAGAGAAGGATATCAAGCTCTTCATCGAGCTCGCCAAATCGCCGCCGCCCCGGACCCCCGCCGACCTGGAATTGAAAATTCTGCTCCCGGCGTACATCCTGTCCGAATTGAAAGCGGGCTTTCAGATTGGTGCGGTTCTGTTCCTTCCATTTCTGGTGATCGACCTGGTGATCGCCTCGGTCACTTTGTCGATCGGCATGGTGCAATTGCCGCCGGTCATGATTTCCGCGCCGTTCAAAATCCTCCTGTTTGTCATGGTGGATGGCTGGAACCTTGTGGTTGGCTCATTGATGAAGAGTTTCTACTGATGACACCCGAACTGGTAGTGCAAATCACGCGGCAGGCCCTGATGGCTGCCTTCTGGCTCTCGGCGCCGCTCCTTGCCGTAGGCTTCATCGCAGGCCTGGTGATCAGCCTCGTCCAGATCGCGACCTCTATGCAGGACACTGCTTTCAGCAGTATCCCGCGACTGGTCGCATTCCTTGTGGGGCTGTTGCTCCTGCTTCCCTGGATGCTCTCCCGATCCATGTCCTATACCGTGTCTCTGCTCGGGGACCTGAGCCGTTATGCACGGTGAGTTCACTCTGTCTACCGGCACATTATTTGCTTTCCTGCTGGTGCTGGCACGGGTTAGCGGCGCTCTCATCTTCGTACCGCTTCCCGGTCTAAAAAGCGCGCCGGATGCAGTACGCATCGCATTGGCACTGGGATTTACGCTAGCCCTATTCGGGCAGTGGCCGCCCGTAGACGCAAGCACCATCACCCCCGCGCGGCTGCTTGGATGGGCGCTTGCGGAGGGCTCGATCGGTGTCGCAATAGGCGTTTGCGTGGGTGTGATTCTGGAAGCATTCCAATTGGCGGCGCAGGTATTGGGTCTTCAGGCGGGTTACGGCTACGCCTCCACGGTCGACCCCACCACCCAGGCCGATTCCGGCATCCTCGTCGTATTCGCCCAACTTATCTCCGGCATGATCTTCTTCGCCTTGGGGCTGGATCGGGAGGTCTTCCGACTTTTCGCGCAAAGCCTGAACCGGATTCCACCCGGTGCCTTTGTGTTCCACTTGGGCTCGGCGGAGGCGTTGATCCGCCTCTGCTCCAACATCTTCTCGGTCGGAATGAGACTGGCATTGCCTGTGGTCACGCTGCTGATCCTGGTGGACGTGGCTCTGGCCTTGCTCGGCCGGCTCAACCAGCAGCTACAGTTATTGACCCTGGCCTTCCCGGCCAAAATGCTCGCGGCCCTGCTGGTACTGAGTTGGATCGCGGCCGTGTTCCCGCGCCTGATGCACGAGGTAAGCGGCCATGCCTGGGCGGGCGCGCATCGCGTCCTCGGAATATGACGATCCATGGCGGACACCAGCGGAAAGACCGAACAACCGACTCAGCGACGGCTGGAGAAGTCCCGCAAGGAAGGCCAGTTCGCGTCCGCCAAGGAATTCGTTTCCGCGCTACAGTTCCTGGTTTTTCTGGGCCTTCTTGGAGCCGGCGGAGCGGGATGGTTCACCGCATTCCGTCAGACCACGCGCTCGCTGCTGGCCTTGGCATTCCGTCCCGAATTGATGCCGCAGGACCTGATCCACATCGCGTGGCAAGTCACGCAGAGGCACATCTTCCCGCTGGCGCTGGCCGGAGTGGCGATGGCAGGCGCCACGATCGCCTTACGACTGATTACAACAGGAGGCGGCATCAGTTTCAAGAAGCTAATGCCGGACGGCCAGCGCTTCAACCCTCTGGCCCGTTTGCAAGAGGTTCCCAAGCAGAATCTCCCCAACCTGCTGCAGGCCATGATTCTGATCCCGGTCTTCCTGTGGGCGGTTTACGTGCTCATGCGGGACAAGCTGGATGCGCTGGTCGCCCTTCCCTTACAAAGTATCGAAGCGGGTATGGCGTTCATCACCAGTTCCATCATGGACCTGTTCTGGAAGGCGGCCGGACTATTTGTGGTCTTCGGCTGCTTCGACCTGTTCCGGCAAATCCGACGGCACAGCTCCCAGTTGAAGATGACCAAGCAGGAGATCCGCGAAGAGTCGAAGGACGTCGAAGGCAATCCGCAGATGAAGCAGCGGATCCGTCGCATCCAGCGCGATCGCGCGCGCAAACAAATGATGAAGGAAGTGCCCACGGCCACTGCCGTCATCGTCAATCCCACACACTTCGCGGTCGCGATCCGCTACAACATGGACACGATGGCCGCGCCGCTGGTGGTCGCCAAAGGCAAGAACTATCTGGCACTGCGCATCAAGCAGAAGGCAATCGACAACCAGGTGCCGATTATCGAGAATCCGCCCCTGGCGCAAGCACTGTACAAATCCGTAGACGTGGGGCAGGAGATTCCGCCGCACCTGTACCGCGCCATCGCCGAAATCCTGGCGTACATCTTCAAACTCATGAACGGCAAGCTGCCCGGCTAAATCCATGACCCCATCAAAAACACTTCCGCCATCCGCCGCGTCCACCTGGGTGCAGTCCCTTCCCCTGCAAAAGTTGGGCGAAATGGTGGTTCCGCTCGCCATGCTGGCCATTGTGATCGCGCTGATCACGCCGCTGCCGTCGTTCGTTCTCGACCTGCTGATTGTGGGCGACATCCTGGTGTCGGTCACGGTGCTGATGGTGTCTCTGTACCTGGTGCGCCCGGTCGATTTCAGCTCGTTTCCCACCACCCTGCTGTTATTGACCCTGTTCCGACTCGCGCTGAATATCTCGAGTTCCCGTCTGATCCTGCTCAACGGCAATACCGGAACATCGGCCGCGGGCGAGATCATTGGTGCGTTCGGAAGCTTCGTGGTGGGCGGAAACTACGTCATTGGTACGGTGATTTTCCTGGTGCTGATCGCCATCCAGTACGTGGTTATCAATCATGGCGCGGTGCGCATCAGCGAGGTCACCGCGCGTTTCACCCTGGATGCCCTTCCCGGCAAGCAGATGTCGATCGACAGCGATCTGAATTCGGGGCTGATTGACGAAACCGAGGCCAAACGCCGCCGCAAAGCCCTCTCCACCGAGGCCGAATTCTACGGCGCCATGGACGGCGCGTCCCGGTTCACGCAGCGCGATGCGGTAGCCAGTATTCTGATCACCGCGATCAACATAGTCGCCGGTTTTCTGATCGGCGTGCTACAGCATGGGATGGATCTGCGCCACGCCATCGAGACTTATACCGTGCTGACGATCGGCGACGGCCTGGTGACGGTGATTCCCGCGTTGATGATCTCTATTTCGGGCGCAATGATAGTGACTCGCGCCAGTTCCGAAGACCGCGTCGGCGCGGAGTTCAAGCGGCAGATTCTCAACAACTCGCAACCCTTGCTGCTGGCCGGAGGCGTCCTGATCGCACTCGGCGCTCTTCCCTCCATGCCCAAGCTGCCCTTCCTGTTACTGGGCGGCGGCGCCATTGCAGGCGGATGGCAAATGCGCAAGCGGGAGGTCGTAAAGGAAAGCGCGGCTCCCGCCGAGGAAGCCAAGCCGGCCCCGAAAGACAACGTGGAATCGATGCTGCGCGTGGAGCCGCTCGCCATCGAAGTCGGGCTGGGCCTGATCGGCATGGTAGAGGGCGCGCAGGACTCGCCCCTGCTGCGACGCATCTCGGCAATCCGCCGGCAGTTGGCCGGCGATCTCGGTTATCTGGTGCCGCCGGTGCGCGTTACCGACAATCTCTCGCTGCGCAGCCGCGAGTATGTAATCTCGATCAAGGGCGTGGAGATCTCGCGCTACGAACTGCCCCAGGGCTGCGAACTGGCCATTGCGACGAGTCCCTCGGCGCCGCCCGTCGAAGGCCAGGCCACTCGCGATCCGGCGTTCGGCATGAACGCGGTCTGGATACCGGGCGACCGTGCGGAGCGTGCGCGTCATTCCGGTTACACGGTGGTGGATGGCGTCAGCGTTCTGGGTACCCACCTTACCGAAGTCATTCGGCGCAACGCGAGCGAGCTGTTCTCGCGGCAGGATGCGAAGCGCCTGCTCGATCGCGTCGCGGTGGAGCATCCCAAGGTGGTGGAGGACGTAGTGCCCAAACTGCTCCCCCTGGCCACCGTGCAGCGCGTGCTGCAAAACCTGCTGCGGGAACGCGTCTCGATTCGCGACGCAGTCTCTATTCTGGAGGCACTGGGCGAGGGCGGCGCGTCCACCCGGAACCCCATTCTCCTCACCGAGTACGTGCGGCAGGCGCTGCGCCGCGGCATCGTCAAGCCCTACATGAACCGGGCCGGCGACCTGCCGGCATGGTTCGTCGATCCCGCCATCGAGCATATGGTGGAAGGCGCAATCGAACACGGCGAACAGAGCAGTCACCTTAGCCTGGCGCCCCAGAACATCCGCGACATTCTGAATCGCATCGCGGCGCGCGTGCAGCAGCCAGAGACGCCGGTGGTGGCGATCACTTCCAGTGGCGCACGCTTCTTCCTGCGGCAGATGGTGGAGCCGAACGTGCCAAACCTGTTCTTTCTTTCGCACAACGAAATCCCCTCGGGACTGCGGGTGCAGTCCCTTGGCAATATCCAATAAGCGCGTTTCCGGGGCTACCTACAGGAAAATCCGCTCGCTGCCGATAGCTTCCCGTGCAGCGATGAAGATCAAATCGTACTACTCCCGTTCAGTCGAAGAGGCCATGCAGTCGGCCCGCGTGGAGCTGGGGCCAGACGCCATGCTGGTCAACAGCCGCAAGACCACCATTCAGACCCGGCATCTGGGCGAATACGAGGTCGTATTCGCCACTCTCGCACCCGGCGAGGAGGCACCCGAGAGTACGCTGACACTCCCGGAAACCGCTCCTCGAACCGACCGCTCGGACGATCGCCTTTCGGTGGAGGTGGCAGACCTCAAAAAGGAATTGGAAGGCATGAGGCGTGTGCTCACCCGGACGGCTTATGCGCCCCAGCAATGGGCCGGAGCCTCGCAGGACGTCTCCGAAGCTTTCGCCGCCTTGAGTGATGCGGATGTTTCGCCGGAGCTGGCACGAGAAATCGTTCAGGCTGCCTCGTCGCGGGTTTCGGCTGTGCGCCAGCCCCTTGGTCGCACGCCGCACCGGGCCGACCCGGCCGCATTTCAGCGAGCCCTGACGGAAGAAATCACGAGCCGGTTTACCGTGGAGCCGCAGTTAGGACGCGGGCCGCAGACACCGCGCATTGTAGCGCTGGTTGGGCCTCCGGGCTGCGGCAAGACCACGACCCTGGTGAAACTCGCGGTTAACTACGGGCTGGCCGCGCGCAAACCCGTACTGTTGCTTTCGATGGATACCTACCGCGTTGCCGCAGCCGAACAACTGCGCTCCTACGCGGCCATTCTCGGAGTCGGTTTTCAGGTTTTGGAGACTGTGGGAGCCCTGGCTCAAACGATTGAGGAAAGCCGCGGTAAGGAACTGATCTTCATCGATACACCGGGTCTGGGCTTTGGAGAAGTGGACGACGCCGCGGACCTGGCCCGGTTCCTTTCTACCCGCGAAGACATCGATACGCAATTGGTACTGCCGGCTTCAATGAAGCCCGCCGATCTCACCCGGATGGTGGACGCCTACGAGTTTATGGGGCCTCGGCGCCTCCTGTTCACCAAGCTCGATGAGACCGGCTCCTACGGTCCGATTTTCAACGAGACGGCGCGCACCCGCAAACCGCTCTCATTCTTCGCTGCAGGCCAGCGAATTCCCGAGGATCTCGAGGTTGCAGCCGTTCCCCGGCTGCTGGAACTCGTTCTCGGTACCGGCAGCGGAAAGGTGCGGGCGGCATGAACAGGCGTAAGGATGACAGTTTATGTACGGCTATTCGGGTCATGAGATGACGGAAGAAGATCGTGAACGATTGATATTGGAGCACCTGCCGCAGGTGAGGCTGATCGCCCGCAGAATACAGGAACGGCTCCCGGAAAGCATCAGTTTGGACGATCTGGTATCGACCGGCGTGCTCGGCCTGATCTCGGCAATCGACAACTTCGACCCGGTCCACCAGGTCAAGCTGAAGACGTACGCCGAATACAAGATCCGTGGCGCCATCCTCGACAGCCTCCGTGGTCTGGACTGGGCCCCTCGCCAAAAGCGGCGCAAGGCCAAGCAGATTGAAGCGGCGATCTCCAGTGCCGAGCAGAAGCTGAAGCGCTCTCCCACCGAAGACGAGGTGGCCCGGGAACTCGACGTTTCGCTTGACGAATACCACGAATGGCTGGTCGAGATTCGGGGACTGAATGTGGCCAGCCTGGAGTACGCCGGCGATCAGGGAAAGGACCTGTTGCACTACCTTCCCGATAATGGCGAGAATCTTCCCTCCACGCTGTTGGAGCGGTCCGAACTGGAGCGGCTGCTCGCCGCCAGTATCGAAAGCATTCCGGAGATGGAACGAACTGTGCTAAGCCTCTACTATCAGGAAGAACTCACGCTGCGCGAAATCGCCCAGGTGGTGAACCTGCACGAATCCCGCATCTCGCAACTCAAGTCGCAGGCGATTCTGCGCCTGCGCAGCCATATGGCCGCGCAGTGGCCAGCCTCCCGCGGGATGGTCGGCGTATGAGCACTGAGATGACCGAGCAGGTCAAGACTCTGCTTGACCAGTGGACCGTCGCCTTCGTCCAGGTGCTGGAAGCGATGACGGACCAGAAGCCGGAGGTGAAATGGCAGTCGGGCATCACGCTGGCAGCCGATCCGGAAGCATTATGGTGGGAACAGCCGTTTCAGATCTCCCCCGAAGCCCGGGTCTGGATTGCCGCTCCCCGGCCTACCTGGGAGCACGCCGGTACCGTCACGTTGCAGGCAGCGGGATTGGAAACGGTCGAGATCAACGAAGCTCGCAGCACCTGGCTCGAGATTCTGGGCCAGTCGCTGAGCGGCATGGCAAAGTCGATCGGCGCCCTGATGGGCCGGGAGGTCACGTGTGCTGTCGGAAGCGAGCGGCCGCCGGAGAACTCGCCGGAGTACGGCGCGGCAATCTCAGTCAAGTTCGCCGACGCCGCATTGCCTCCGCTGTGGCTCGGAATCAGCCAAACTCTGGTCTCCCTCATCTGCGATCCGCCGCCGCTGCCAGCTCCCGAAGTCGAGGAACGCGAGGAGCGGCCGTCGACGGGCGAAATCGCTCCTCCGCGTCAGAAATCGGTGCCCGCGACCATGGATCTGATCCTGGATGTGGAACTGCCGGTCAGCATTTCCTTCGGGAAGACCGAACTGCTGATGAAGGACGTACTTAAGCTCACGACCGGATCCATTGTCGAATTGAATCGCGGCGTCAACGATCCGGTAGAGGTGATGGTGAACCATTGCCTGATCGCCCGCGGCGAAGTGGTCGTCGTGGAAGGCAACTATGGAGTGCGAATACAGCAGATTGCCAGCCGTCTGGACCGGATGCGGAGCATGCGATGAATTTCCTGGTAGGTGCGCTCGCGCTTCTGAGCGCGTTAGTGCTGACCGGCACCGCCGTGAGCCTCCTGGCGCTTTTTCGCGCCCAGAGGCTTTTGCGCGAATTGGATCGGCGGGAGGCTGAAGGTCCGCCAAAGATTGCCACCGACCAGACGCAGGACCTGCGCGATGCGATCGAAGGGCTTGCGGCGCAAGTGCACGACTTGCAGAGAGTTCCCGCAGCGGCGCCGGTGGATCCCGCGGTCCCACGCGCCGGACTCAACCTGAGCAAGCGTTCGCAGGCCATACGACTGCATCGCCGTGGTGAATCCGCCGAGCAGATCGCATCTCAGCTTCAGATACCCCGCCAGGAAGTCGAGCTGCTGCTCAAAGTGCATCGTCTTGTGCTGAGTACGGTATAGCTCGATTAGGGTGGTGCGGGCGATAGGACTTGAACCTACACTCCCTTGCGGGAACTGGAACCTAAATCCAGCGCGTCTGCCAGTTTCGCCACGCCCGCACGGCGCTGATCGCATGATAACGCACTCGCGTCCGGGCTACTCCAGCCATCGTTGCGCCCACCGGGCCAATACCGCCGAGCTTTGCGGCGCCGCAAGACTTCGCAGCGCGAGGTCCGCCCGCTCCGCGCCGATTCGCTCCCGGCGGGACTCGAGCAACGCCTTCGCGTAAGCCGGCTCCCACTCCGGATGCCCTTGAATGCCCAGCATCGCCCCACAACGAAACATGGCGACCGGACAATGTTGATTTGAGGCAAGGACCACCGCATCCGGCGGCAAGTCCTCCACCTGGTCCTGACAGCTCATCAACAGGGAGACCGTCTCAAGCGGGGGAACCATCCAGGGCTCGCACTCGCGAATTTGAAACTCGTGTACCCCGACTCCCCAGCCGCGCGGGCTCTTCGCCACCCGTCCGCCCAACGCATGCGCCATCATCTGGTGGCCGAAACACACACCGAGAAACGGCCGCCGCTGTTCATGAAGTTCGCGGACCAGTTTGGCGAACCGATGAATCCAATCGACGTCGTCATACACCGAGAGCCGCGAACCCGTCGTCACCCAGGCGTCGCAATCGTGCAGCGAAGCGGGGAACTGTCCTGCTGCCAGGTCATACACACGCCACTCGGCGGGCAGCCATCGTTGGAACATCCGGTCATAATCGCCACCAATTCCGAGCAGATCAGCCGCCACGTGATCGCATTGGAGCAACCCCAGGGTCATGTCGTCACGGCGCGGAGGTCACAGTGCGCAGGTGAAACGATTTCGGGCGGGTTAACTGCTCAAAACCGAGGATGCTTAGCGCGCAGCCCCGACCGGAATCCTTCACCCCGGTCCACGCCAGCGCCGGATCCAGGTAGTCGCAGCGATTCATGAACCACGTCCCGGTTTCCACGCGATCGCCAATCCGTATAGCCGCCTCTTCATCGGAAGTCCAGATCGCCGCGGTGAGGCCGAAGCGCGAATCGTTCATCAGAGCGATCGCATCTTCATCGGAAGCCACCGGGACAATCGGGGCCACGGGACCGAAGGTCTCCTCCGTCATCACCTTCATGCGCTGATCCACGTTGGTCAAAATTTGCGGCGCCAGATAGGGTGTCCCCGGCTGGTCATGGGGAAATGCCCGCGCGTCGATGTGAGCAATCGCGCCGTGGCTCAAGGCCTCGGCAATCTGGCC
>JADMIO010787648.1_pt1 | contig 17979 bp, 4 predicted proteins | sample 8958161 | NCBI WGS metagenome assembly JADMIO01 (sample SAMN16585339, study PRJNA669376) | soil metagenome | isolation source: Crop rotation soil | place: USA: Cullars Rotation, Alabama | collected 2011
CTTTCCCAGTATTTTCAAAAGAGGCGTGCGATTGGGCCTGGTTCCCACAACCATTTTAGGAATGGTGGATGCAGCCATTGGTGGTAAGAACGGGGTTGATGTAGGCATCTATAAAAATATGGTTGGAACCATTTATCAACCCGAATTTATTTTATACGATTATAGTTTTTTAAATACGCTTCCGGTAAAAGAATGGGTGAATGGATTTGCAGAGATCATCAAACACGCCTGTATCAAAGATGCTTTGCTTTTCAGTATGCTTGAAAGATATTCTTTACACCAGATCCAAACAGACAGTACACTGATCGCATCACTGGTAGAAAAAAATGTAGCGATCAAAATGGATATCGTTACAACCGATGAATATGAAAAGGCAGACAGGAAGCTTTTGAACTTCGGGCATACTTTCGGTCATGCGATAGAGAACCTGCATCATTTGCCCCACGGCCAGGCGGTAAGCATTGGAATGGTAGCGGCGTGTAATTTGTCGGAAAAAATAAATGCATTGCATTTTGAAGATGCGCAACGTGTAGTAAGGCTGCTTGCAAAATATCATTTACCCGTAGACGTTGAAACGGATTATGGAAAAGTTTTTGACGTTTTGAAACTCGATAAAAAAAGAGAGAATGACCATATGCATTTTGTACTCCTGAATAAAATAGGCGAAGCGGAAGCAAAACCTGTCAGTATGGTTTTTTTACAGGAAAATATTAAAAAGATCCTGTGATGATCGCCACAATAGATCCATCAACGATAAACGGAAATATTCATGTCCCTGCTGCCAAAAGTGCGATGCAAAGAGCTTGTGCACTGGCTTTATTAAACAATGGGGAGACGATCATATATGATCCCGGCAACAGTAATGATGATCATGCAGCAATAAATATTATCAAAGAGCTCGGAGCAACTGTAAATAATGATCGAGGGAAATTAATTGTCAATAGTAGCGGCCAGGTAAAAGCAAACAGCATTATTAACTGTGGTGAAAGTGGTTTGTCATTAAGAATGTTTGCGCCTATTGCTGCATTAAGCAATTCGACTGTTTTAATAAACGGCTCAGGGAGTTTGTTGAAACGACCCATGCATTTCATGGATGAGGTTTTTCCTTCACTGAATGTAAAGACGGTTTCACAAAACGGTTTTCTGCCAATAAAAATAACGGGCCCCCTGATACCCGGTAATATCTCTATTGATGGTTCACAAAGTTCGCAATATTTGACCGGGCTGTTGTTTGCATTTGCAAAAGCTGCACAACAAACCGTTTGCATAAAAGTAAATGATCTCAAAAGCAAACCATATATTGATCTAAGCTTGCAAATGCTCGCTCAGTTTGGTTACGATGTTAGCCATGATAATTACCAGGATTTTTATATAAAACCTGTTGATCAAAAACAAAAGAATATTGTGTACCATACTGAAACAGATTGGAGCAGTGCCTCTTTTTTACTTGTTGCGGGAGCAATAGGAGGAAGCGTTTCACTACAAGGCCTCAATATTCATTCTGTGCAGGCTGATAAGGCGATCGTTGATGTGCTTCAGCAATGCAATGCAAATATCATCATTGAAGAAAATAATATTTCAGTAAAAAAGGGAAATACTTTGCAGTCCTTTGAATTTGATGCAACAGATAGCCCCGATCTTTTTCCTCCACTTGTTGTATTGGCCGCTTATTGCAATGGCACTTCCACTATTAAAGGAGTTTCAAGACTGGCAGCAAAGGAAAGCAACCGTGCAGAAACATTGCAGGATGTTTTTTCAAAAATGGGAATTACGATCATTGTAGAAAATGATAATATGCATATCAAGGGCGGTGGTACAATACATGCAGCGATCGTTTCTTCCCATCATGATCACCGTATTGCAATGGCGTGTGCAATAGCAGGACTTGGAGTAAAAGAAAAAATTGTTATTCATCATGCAGAAGCAGTCAACAAATCTTATCCTGCTTTTTATGATCATTTAAAAATGCTTGGTGCATCAGTATCTTTGTCAGAATAAATTGCCACTGATGTCTGATGTCTGATGTCTGGAAATCAATCGCGGCAAAAAAAAAATAATTACCAATGGATAGTTTCGGAAAAAATTTCAGGCTACATATTTTCGGTGAATCGCATGGCCCTTCTGTAGGAATTGTTATTGATGGTTGCCCGGCTGGCTTGTTATTACAGGCTGAAGATTTTTTTGAAGACATAGAAAGAAGAAAAGGCGGTATTCAAAAAGGTACCACGCCGAGGCAGGAAGATGATATGCCTGTTTTTTTATCAGGTTTGTTCAATGGAAAGACGACAGGGACACCGCTCACGATAATATTTGAGAATAAGAACATCCGCAACGCCGATTATGAAAAACAAAGAAATACACCACGCCCGGGACATGCAGATTTTGTAGCCTCTAAAAAATATGGAGGCAATGAAGACTATAGGGGAGGAGGACATTTTAGTGGCAGACTTACTGTTTGTCTTGTAGCAGCAGGAGTTGTTGCAAAAAAAATATTGAAAGATACCCAACAGGATCCTTCCGTTATCTGCAAAGCATCGATACTGGAAATTGGTGGAGAAACAGATCTCGAAAAAGGATTACAAAAAGCCATCGATGCAAAAGATAGTGTAGGTGGTATCGTTGAGTGTGTAATAAATAATTTGCCGGTTGGTCTCGGGGAACCTTTTTTTGATTCTGTTGAATCATTAATAAGTCATGCCGTCTTTTCTATACCAGCTATAAAAGGAATTGAATTCGGGGCAGGTTTCGCTGCAGCAAAAATGAAAGGAAGTGAACACAATGATGCACTTGAAAATAAAGAGGGAAAAAATTTCACCAATCATGCCGGTGGCATCACTGGTGGATTAACGAATGGAAATGACCTTGTTTTCAGGGTTGTGGTAAAGCCAACTTCTTCTACTCCTGCCACACAACAAACATTGAATATCGAAACAGAAACTATTGAAAATTTATCTGTAAAGGGACGACATGATCTATGTATCGCACTAAGAGTTCCTGTTGTGTTGGAAGCTGTTGCAGCCTGCGTGGTAATTGATCTGTTAATGGAAGAACAAAAAATAAAACGAGTGCTATAAAAATAAAGATGTAAAATGTAAAAGTCAGTACGCGTATTAACTTTTACATTTTACATTCAATATTTTACATTTTGCATTTGCCCTATTGAATTAGCATTACTGTTCCTTTCATTTCAACAACCCTATTGTTCTTATCTACACCTTTCAGTATCCATACATAATTTCCAACAGCTTGTTTTTTCCCTTTAAAAGTACCATCCCATCCTTTGAGCCATTGGTTTGTGTCAAACACCAGTTCACCAAAGCGGTTGAATATCCGGAACCAGTCTGTGCGGGCAATGCCTGCAGGGATCACCCTGAAAATATCATTCAACCCGTCACCATTAGGAGAAAATGCATTTGGTACATGATAAGCGGGGCCAGGATATACCTGGACATATACATCATCACTTCCGGTACAACCGGCTATATCTGTAACGGTTACATGAAAAAGCTGGTCATGATCCAATGTAGCCAATGGAGCTTGCACATTGGATAAGTTGAGATCATTGGCAGGTGACCATTCATACGAAACGCCACCTGTTGCGAATAACTGGTGAGCTTGTCCGAGAACAGCGATCGTATCATTTCCGGCAAATGCAACTACGGGATGTTGAACGATCACTGTTACCGGAGCGGACACGCTGAAATTACAACCGTAGTTATCTGTAACCGTTAAATAAAAAATTTCTGTCGCAGGCGGCGTTGCATAGGTATTGGCACCGTGTGGTGTGAGAAGGTTTGTAGTATCACTCCATTCAAAACTAACAGGTCCTGAAGTATTGGTTGCGCTTCCTTGTAGAAGAGCGATCGTTCTGTCAGGACACAATATTGTATCTTTTCCTGCATCAGGAATTGGTTTGTATAAAATGCTAACGGTAATGCTATCAGTTCTTGAGCAAAGCCCCCATTGTGCAGTCAAAAAATAAGTGGTCGTATCTAAAGGAGTTGCTGTTGGATTTTTTATATGACTGTCATCAAGCGTGCTTATAAGTGTTGGGTCAGGAGCAGTCGTCCATGTAAAAATAGTAGCCTGTGGATCTGCCTGCGTCTGGAATTGTGTATGCTGCCCCACACAAATGGTTACATCACTTCCTGCAGATAATGGAGCCATATTATCGATCAAGCCAACATATACAACTGGTGCGGTTGCAACACAACCATTCGTGTCTTTTACTGAAATGGCTGCAAAAGGAATTCCCGGTGCCTGTCCGCCCGATACAATAAAATTAGGTGATGTTTGATAGTTGATCCCATCGATCGAATAAGTATATCCCGGAGTTCCATTGCTGCCAGTAACATTGATCTGGCCATCACTTCCTACGCATGTACCCGCAACAGTTACAGCTGAGGCAATTAATTGCGTAGGTTGTCCCAATATGACAGTTGTATCTTTTGTACAACCTGCAGCGTCTTTTACACGGAAAGTATAACTTCCTGCTGCGAGGCCATTAAAAGTACCGCCCTGGTAATTGGTGAATGGACTCAAAGCATATTGATAGCCTGGTAAACCACCCGATGCAGTTAATGTAATAATTCCATTAGCGTTACCAAAACATAATGGCAGCGTCTTACTAACGGAAAAGAATAAAGGAGTATGCGTTGTAAGCGTGGCATTACCCGTATAAGAACATCCTGCGGCATTGGTAAAACTATAGGTATAAGTTCCTGGTGCCAAGCCGGTGAAGGTTGGGTTGTTAACCTGCGTAACCTGCCCGACTGTACCGGGATTTAAAACATAAGTATAAACAGCAGCAATAGAAGGTACTATTGTAAGAACACCATCATTGATAAATGCACAAGGTGGGTTAGTGATCGTAGGGGCATTGGCTGTTAATGCCGGACCCTGCAGTACAATAGGGTTTGATAGAACGCTTCCGTTGCATCCTGTTGCTGTTGTGAATGTGACAGTATAAGTATTTGGAGCAAGCCCTGTAAATACCGGGTTATTGTTTTGAACAATATTACCTGGATTTAAAGTATAAACAAATGGTCCACCTGTAGCTGGAGGAGTAACTATTATTGTGCCGTTATTGATCGCCGGGCATGCCGTCATTGTTCCCGCGGCAGTCGCAGTAGGAGCAGGATTGTTGTTTATAACAGGATTTGGAGACACACTTCCACTGCAACCTTGCGATGTTGTAAATGTAATTGTATAAGTTCCGGTAGCTAGTCCTGTAAATACAGGATTGTTGTTTTGGACAACATTCCCCGGGTTTAAAGTATAAACAAAAGGCCCGCCTGTAGCAGGTGGTGTAACAGTGATAGTTCCATCACTAACGCCGGGGCATAGTGTGTTTGTTGTAATTGCTGTTGCGGTTGGCGCAGCTCCATTACTAATGACCGGATTTGGAGAAACACTTCCACTACATCCCTGCGATGTTGTAAATGTGATCGTGTAAGTTCCTGTAGCCAGGCCGGTAAAAACCGGATTGTTATTTTGAACAACATTCCCCGGATTTAAAGTATAAACAAATGGGCCCCCTGCAGCCGGAGGCGTAATGGTAATGGTTCCATTACTAACGCCGGGGCATAGTGTATTTGTGGTAACTGCTGTTGCAGAAGGGGCGGGGCCATTATTAATAACAGGATTCACCGGAACCGTACCACTACATCCCAGGGCAGTTGTAAAAGTAATTGTGTAAGTATTCGGGGCAAGTCCTGTAAATACGGGGTTATTATTCTGAACAATATTGCCTGGATTTAAAGTGTAAATAAATGGAGCACCTGTTGCCGGAGGTGTAACAGTTATAGTGCCATTATCTGCACCGGGACAAGAAGTATTAACAGCAACAGCAGTCGTTGTTGGGATAGGTCCATTGTTAACAACAGGATTTACAGGAACCGTACCGCTACAACCCAAAGCCGTACTGAAAGTAACGGTATAAGTATTCGGGGCAAGCCCCGCAAATACGGGATTATTATTTTGAACAATATTGCCAGGGTTTAAAGTATAAATAAATGGGGCGCCTGTCGCAGGTGGCGTGATAGTGATAGTACCATTGTCTGCGCCGGGACAGGTAGTATTTACAGCAACAGCTGTTGCTGTTGGAGCTGGCCCATTACTAATAATTGGATTGGTTGAAATACTTCCACTACATCCCTGTGATGTTGTAAATGTGATCGTGTAAGTTCCTGTAGCTAACCCGGTATATACAGGATTATTGTTTTGAACAATATTACCTGGATTTAAAGTATAAATAAACGGCCCCCCTGACACAGGAGGTGTAATTGTGATCGTGCCATTACTAACGCCGGGGCATAGTGTATTTGTTGCAACAGCTGTGGCAGTTGGCACCGGTCCATTATTAACAACAGGATTCACGGGAACCGTACCATTACAGCCCAGGGCCGTAGTAAAAGTAATTGTATAAGTATTCGGTGCAAGCCCGGTAAATACCGGATTATTATTTTGAACAATATTGCCTGGATTTAAGGTATAAACAAATGGTCCACCTGTTGCAGGCGGTGTAATAGTGATGGTACCATTGTCGGCACCAGGACAGGAAGTATTTACAGCAACTGCAGTTGCTGTTGGTGCTGTACCAACTGTAACAACAGGATTCGTAGCAATAGCACCATTGCAACCTGCAGCAGTAGTGAAGGTAATTGTATAAGTATTTGGAGCAAGCCCGGTGAATACAGGATTATTATTTTGAACAACATTCCCCGGATTTAGCGTGTAAACAAATGGCCCGCCTGCGGCAGGAGGGGTAATGGTGATGGTACCATCATTAACTGTTGGACAACTTGTATTTGTTGCAACAGCAGTAGCTGTAGGCGCAGCACCTGCCGGGACGTTTATATTTGAGATCGTTTGAGAACAAGTACCATTTGTTATCAGTATACTATATACTCCTGCAGCTAAGTTTGTGAATACAGGATTATTTATTTGTACAACATTACCTGGATTTAACGTATAGGTAAATGGTCCGCCTGTTGCAGGTGGTGTAACAGTTATACCGCCATCATTTGCACCCGGGCAGTTAGTGCTTGCAGGTGCGGCTGTACCACCAGATAAAGCGCCTCCGACAACAACAGTTGTGGTAGCAGTACAGGTTGTACCTGAACCATTGGTTATTGTAATTGTATAATCATAATTACCAGGAACAGCGGGAGGAGTAGCAGTTGTATTCTGCGAATTGGAACCAAAACAATTTGGCCCGCTCCATGTATAAATAGCGCCTGCAGGGATAGGGGCAGCAACTGTGCTGGTAAGGTTAACCGTTTGTCCGGGACATACCGGCCCTGTATTGGCAGCAGTAACACTACAAACGATGTCGCATGTTGTACTTGCTGTGCCACCTGATTGTGCGAAATGAATAAAGCCGGGATCTTGCGAAAAGTTGGTTATAAGTAAAAGATAAAATTCCCCTGTCTGGGCGTTATTGATCTGGCATGTTTCGGTAGGATCAGGAGAAAAACTGCAACTAATATTATTGGCAGCTGTCAATCCACCACACATTGATGCCAGGTCAGGAAAAGGCCCCCAGCAACAAAAATCAATATCAAGCCCATTTCCCCCCGCATCTTCCTGTGACATAAAAATGGAAAGATTACCCGGGTTATCTATTTGCATATAATAAAAAACAGGATCGGGAGTTGATCCTAAACAAGTATAAATTCCTCCGCCACCTAATCCGACAGGATTATTTGTGAGGTTTGGAAAATCATAAGAGGTACCGGTACAAAATGGTTGTGCTGAGATACATGAAGAACCCGGAGGAGGGGGAGGTGGAATAGAAACGCAGATACCAAAATTACCCTGCGTGCCGTTGCCAAATCCCCATAGCCTTACCCAAATGGTGGTCCCGCTAGTAAGGCCGCTCTGTATGATCTGTGGCATATTGCCATTGGCACTGCTGTTATCATCACACGCTAATAATGTAAGGTTACTGCAAGTGCCGGTATATAATGCCATCCCTGCATCTGATAATACGCCAAAATTTGTATCAAACGATAATACACCTGTACAGGGAACAACTACCTGGAACCAGATATCGCCTCCATTGTAGTTTGCACAGCCAGGTGCGGGAACACCAACAGATGCAGTTGCACCTACAGTGGTAAAAACCTGGTAATTGCAATTGTTATTTGCAACAAGCGTTGTTGCATTACATGGATCATCATTAACCGGTGGAGCTGCAAATAAGCCAGGCGAGGAGATCAACAAGGATAAGAAAAGAAAATATCTTACAGTTGTGTTTTTGAAAACCTGGCGCTTAAGCATTTTGTTTGAATTGTACAAGGTTAAATATTTTTGTAGTTGACGACTTGGCTTTTAATAATTAATTCATTAAAAGTGGAGGTTACAAAAGGAACATATAGCCTGGTAGAATTTAACGCTTACGTATAGCCTTTTAAGTTAGTTTTTAGAAGGGAGGGATTAAAACAATTTTAATATCAGCCGTGATGCTTAAAATTATCACGAAAGATAACAATTGTTTGGGTTATTCATAGAAAATCCGGCAAAGTTTTTATACAGGAAAATATAGAAAGCAAAATGTAAAAGCCAGGATATCCTTAAACTTTTACATTTTGCATTTTTAATTTACGTTATTGAACGAGCAATACAGTTCCTTTCATTTCTCTAACCTTTCCATTCTTGTCTAAACCTTTAAGTACCCACACATAGTTTCCTATAGGTTGTTTTTTGCCCTGGAAAGTTCCATCCCATCCTTTTAAATATTGGTTTGATTCAAAGACCAACTGGCCGTAGCGATTAAATATCCTGAATGATTCTGTATATGAAATGCCCGCAGGTACGACCCGGAAAATATCATTTAACCCATCGCCATTGGGAGAAAATGCTGTCGGTATATGATAGCCAGGGCCAGGGAGGACCTGTACAAATACCTTATCGGTGCCAACGCAACCTGCAATATCAGTCACTGATACGATGAACTGCTGATCATGATCCAGCGTCGCCAATGGATTTTGAATGTTGGAAAAGTTCAGGTCATTAGTAGGTACCCATGTATAAGCTACACCACCCGTTGCAAATAACTGGTGCGGCTCACCGTAAACAGCTATTGTATCATTCCCGGCAAATGCAGGAACAGGAGGTTGTATAACTACAGTCATCATATCCTGTTCATGGAAATTACAACCATAGTTATCCGTGACTGTTAGTGTGTAAATAGTAACGGGATCAGTTGGGTTTGCAACTGTATTGATAGAATGTGGTGTTACAAGAGTAGTCGTGTCCGTCCATTCATAGTTAACTGTACCCGAAAGATTGGTTGCATTGCCATGAAGGTATACGATTGACTTATCATGACAGACTGCAGTATCCCTTCCTGCATCAGGAATTGGTTTGTGCAGGAGATTGATTTTAATAGTGTCCACTCTTGAACAAACACCCCATGTAGCATTCAATATGTAAGTAGTTGTATCCAATGGCGTGGCAGTTGCATTTTTAATATGGCTGTCATCCAGTGTACTGATTTGCGAAGGGTCGGGTATGGTTGACCAGGTAAAAATATTAGCCTGAGCATCTACCTGTGGCTGGAAAGTAACATGTTGATCTGCACAAATGGTTGTATCATTTCCGATATAGAGTGGAGACATGTTATCTATTAAGGTAACATACACAAGTGGTGCAGCTGCTATACAACCATTATTATCCATTACTGTGATATTAGGATAAGCAGCTCCCGGGCTGGATGCACCTGATACCGTGAAGTTTGGTGAAACCTGGTAAGTAATACCATCAATTGAATATGTATAAACAGGCGTTCCATTCTGACCAGACACAGTTATCTGCCCGTCGTTGCCATTGCAGGTACCTGCAGTAGTTACTGCAGATGCAGTTAATAATGTTGGCTCTCCCAAAGTAACCGTAGTATCTTTTGTACAACCTGCAGCATCTTTTACACGGAATGTATAAGTTCCGGCTGTAAGTCCGTTAAAAGTGCCGCCCTGGTACGTTGTGAATGGACTTAAAGCATATTGATAAGCAGCAAGGCCACCTGATGCGTTAAGGGTAATAACACCATTTGCGTTGCCATTACATAAAGGCATTGTCTTGGTAACGGAGAGGGCTAATGGTGCATGAGTTGTAAGCGTAGCGTTTCCGGTGCCAACACAACCAGATGGATTTGTAAAATTATATGTATAGGTTCCTGGTGCTAATCCTGTAAATGTTGGATTGTTGACCTGTGTAACCTGGCCTGGAGTGCCTGGATTTAAAACATAAACATAATTACCAGCCAGCGAAGGGACAATGGTAAGTATACCATCATTGATGAAGGCGCATGGTGGATTTGTAATAGTAGCTGCATTTGCTGTTAACGGAGGACCGGCCTGTACAACAGGATTTACAGGAACAGTACCACTACAGCCAGGTGCGGTAGTGAAAGTGATCGTATAAGTATTGGGTGCCAATCCTGTAAATACCGGGTTATTATTTTGAACAATGTTTCCCGGATTTAAAGTATAAACAAATGGAGCGCCTGTTGCAGGAGGATTAACAGTGATCGTTCCATCAGTAACACCGGGACAAGTGGTATTCGCTACAACAGCAGTTGCAGTTGGAGCAGCTCCCGTTCCTACAACCGGGTTTACAGGAACAGTTCCGTTACATCCGATAGCAGTAGTGAAAGTAACGGTATAGGTATTTGGTGCTAACCCTGTGAAAATACCCGTGCTATTTGTAATTGCACCCGGGTTAAGTGTATAAGTAAAAGGTCCGCCACTAACCGGTGGCGTTACTGTAACAGTTCCATCATTTACACCCGGGCAGGTAGTATTAACAGCAACTGCAGTTGTAGTAGGATTTGTTCCTGCGCCTACAACAGGATCAGGCGTTACATTGCCAACACAACCTATTGCAGTTGAAAAACTAATTGTATAAGTACCCGTTGCCAATCCTGTAAATACCGGGTTATTATTTTGTACAACATTGCCGGGATTTAAAGTATAAATAAACGGACCGCCTGTTGCAGGAGGTGTAACAGTGATTGTTCCATTGTCAACACCCGGGCAGGTAGCGCTAACGCTAACAGCTGTAGCAGTTGGTACAGATCCGGCGCCAACAACGGGATCCGGTATTACATTGCCAACACAACCTATCGAAGTAGAGAAACTGATGGTATAAGTGCCGCTTGCCAATCCTGTAAATACGGGGTTATTATTTTGAACAATATTTCCGGGGTTTAAAGTGTAAATAAATGGACCGCCTGATGCCGGCGGTGTAACAGTGATCGTTCCATCATCAACACCGGGGCAAGTAGCACTAACGGCAACGGCTGTGGCAGTTGGTGTTGAGCCGGCGCCAACTATTGGATCTGGTACTACATTTCCAACACAACCAATAGCAGTTGAGAAACTGATCGTATAAGTTCCGGTTGCCAGGCCTGTAAATACAGGGTTGTTATTTTGGACAATATTTCCGGGATTTAAAGTATAGATAAACGGACCACCTGTTGCCGGAGGTGTAACAGTTATTGTACCATTGTCAACTCCAGGGCAGGTAGCACTAACGGAAACGGCTGTAGCAGTTGGCGTAGATCCGGCACCTACAACAGGGTTGGTTGCAACTGTTCCACTACATCCTGCTGCATTGGTAAAAGTAATTGAATAAGTACCTGTAGCAAGACCCGTAAATACGGGGTTATTATTTTGGACAATATTTCCAGGATTTAAAGTATAGATAAACGGACCACCTGTAGCAGGAGGCGTGATCGTTATTGTTCCATCATCAACACCAGGACATGTTGCATTTGCAGCAACTGCAGTTGCAGTTGGAGCAGCCCCAACACCAACCACCGGGTTTACAGGCACAGTACCATTACATGCAAATGCATTGGTGAAAGTAATTGTATATGTGCCGGGAGCCAATCCTGTGAATACCGGGTTATTGACCTGGACAATGGCACCCGGATTTAAAGTATAAACAAACGGAGCACCGGTTGCAGGAGGCGTGATGGTTATTGTTCCATTGTCAACACCCGGGCAGACCGCACTAACGGCAACGGCTGTTGCAGTAGGAGCAGGCCCTGAACCCACTACAGGATTTACAGGAACAGTGCCGCTGCAACCAGTAGCAGTAGTAAATGTTATCGTGTATGTATTTGCAGTAAGTCCGGCAAACACAGGGTTATTATTTTGAACGACAGCACCCGGATTTAAAGTATAAACAAATGGCCCACCTGTAGCTGGCGGTGTAATAGTAACAGTACCATTGCCTGCTCCCGGGCATGTTTCATTTACTGCTACAGCTGTTGCAGTAGGTGCAGCACCTGAGGCTACAACAGGATTTACAGGAACCGTTCCACTACAACCAGTAGCAGTAGTAAATGTAATTGTATATGTATTTGCAGGAAGCCCGATAAATACCGGGTTATTATTTTGAACAATGTTTCCCGGATTTAAAGTATAAACAAATGGAGCACCAGTTGCAGGAGGTGTAATGGTTATGGTACCATCACTAGCACCGGGACAGCTGGTATTTACTGCTGCTGCTGTAGCAGTTGCACCTGCTCCGGTAGTAACAGCAATATTATTAACTGTGCCGCCACATCCACCTGCATTGGCAAAGCTTACAGAATAAGTATTCGCTGCCAATCCCGTAAAAATACCGGTAGTATTAACAACAGGCCCCGGCGTTAATGTATAGGTATATGTACCTGTTGGGCTAGGCGTGATCGTTATAGTACCATCATTTACCCCGGGGCAGGTAGCATTCGTATGTGCCTGGCTTGCACTTATTGCCGATGCAGCGAGAACAAATGCACCCGCAACTGATCCACCGCAGCCAGCTGCGTTTACGAAAGTAATAGTATAAGTAGTAGGGTAAGGAGTCAGTCCCTGGAATATACCTGTGGTATTTGTTGCAGGGCCAACACCCGGAGCAGGGGTTATCGTAAATGTATAAGTATTGGATATACCAGGAGTAATGATCATAGCTCCATCATTGGCACCAGGACAGGTTTCATCATGGCCTGAACCCGGGCATACGCTGGCTGTATGACAAAATGTTGCTGGTATTGATCCACCTACGGGAATAGTTATTGAATTGGTTCCAACACAACTTGTTACTGTATTGGTAAATGTAACTGTATAAGATCCAGCTGCAAGCCCGGTGAAAATACCTGTTGTATTGGTAACAGGGCCCGGGGTTAACGTAAACGAATAGCTGCCGGCAACTGTTGGCGTCATAGTAATGGTACCATCATTCTGACCGGCACAACTTGTAGCAGTATGTACTTCGGTTGCTGTAATCGTGCCACCTGCAGCAATTACGATATTACTAATGGTACCGTTACATGGCACGGCATCAGTATAGGTCAGGTTAAAAGTACCGGAAGGCATATTGGTAAACACAGGACTTGATTGTGTATACGGTCCGCCAGGGCCGGTTAATGTAAAAATATATGGCCCTACTCCCTGTGGGGTAATTGTTATTGTTCCATTATTTACGCCTGTACAGGCAGTTCCTGTTGTAACAGCCGTTCCTGCTAATGAAGAAAGTGCAGCAACTGTTTGGTTGATCACAACAGAACAACCGTTAACATCGGATATAGTAATCGTATAAGGTCCCGCTGCCAGGTTCGTAAAAACTCCTGTACTGTTAGTTGCAGGCCCGGTCGCTGGTGGAGGAGCAATCGTATAGGTATAAGGAGGAACTCCAGTATTACCAGTAACCGTAGCAGTGATCGTACCTACACTTGCTCCACAAGAAGTCGGAGTAGTAGTAGAATTAGCAGTAAGATTTGGAATATTATTGATTGTAATAGTGTCTAAACTAACTATGGTAGAACCCGTAGGGCAAGATTCAAATGTTGTACGGATGATATACTGAGTTCCGGAAGCTGTACCGGGACAAAAATTCGGAAAGCTTAAATCCAATAATCCCTGTACAGTAGTCGAAGTATCTGCATCAGCAATATGAACCAGGCCTAAAGTCAGCAATTCAGAACTAAGGTATCTTGAAATGCTGCCATTAGGCGTAAATCTCCAGCCTTCATTCTGTGCTCTCCATTGGGTAGCATTTCTTCCAGGAACAGTAACTGCTTTATTTTGATTCCAGTTTTGAATGCCGAGAATAGCCAGGCCTCCATTCCAGGGCGGTGTTGTAGGACAAGTAAAAGGCTTATTTTCTAAGTAAACTTCTATCAGTCCTGTATTTTCATGAAAGGCAATCTGCTCCGTTACAACAGAATCCAGGCAATTAAAATAAGAAACATGATAAAAACTTGCAACAAACGTTCTGCAAGGAGCAGTTCCTTCTATCCGGTATTCAATTTTTCTGCTTGCAGGAGAAACCGCCGGATTGATATCATGGTAAGCCCCCATGATTGATGCTCGTGGATAGTATGCCGGACTTCCGACATCCGGAGTTCCACCAGCATATGGTGCGGGTATAGGAACAAGCGTTGATTGATCTTGTAATGGCCAGGCATTAGAATTATTTGCATTCGTAACTACATCAAAGGTAATTATGCCATTGGATCCTACTGAACATTTCGTATATGATGATCCATAAAAGCAAAAAGGAAAGCCAAGTGTGATTGAATCTGAGAATTGATCATCAATGTAAATACTTGTAACCTCAGTTCCGGTTGCAGTCGTCCATGCATGCGGTTGATATGCTATCTGGGTTACAGCATAATCATCCGTTGATTTAAGATGCGGGACCTGGAACAGCATGTTAGTACAGGTTTGCCCACAAGAGAAATTGATAACAGATCCGTTAATTCCTGACTGGTAACAATTTTGAGCAGAAGCCTGTATGTTGGTTAAAAATAAAAATGCAATTGATAAAAAGGTCAGCAAAAAAATCCTTCTCATTATAGTGTTTTATGTGTCATAAGATGAGCCTTAAAGATACGATTTTGCTGCCTGATTTTGGCATTATATTAACAGTGGTGAAGAAAAAGGGGGTAACCGGGAAACCTAATATGGGCTTAGCTTTCGCAAATATCTAACTATTTTCGAATTTGTTGAACACAGTACAACTATTTCTCTGAAATCGTTGAATTTGTTTACTATATTTTATCCTGGTCAGATAATATCAAAAAAGGCCACCTGTTTTTTACTATAAATCCTTTAATTGTATTTTAAAAAAAATGAAATGAAATTTTTGTGAAAATATCAATGCAGAATTCAGAATTGCTCAAATAAGCGTTGCTGTGCTGTTTGCTGTTCTTTTATTTAGAAGTGGGGATTTTGATAAAATTTTACCTGGAATTTTATTCAACGCTGTATCCTGGCGTTTAGTAAGATTTTCAAGATCGCCATTTCTTTCCTTCGATCTCCTCCACAAACAACCACGCATTATTTCCCGCCCGGGTTGACCGGCTGCAATGGTCCCATTGCTTTTTGCGAACGTTCCGATAATCCTGTTGTTTTGCACAACATCGATCTTTTTCCGGCAACCTGTTAAAGGTTAATATATTTCCTTGGTTTATTTGATTCTTACCATTTCTGTTTGAGCGTCTTTTTAATCAAATTAAAAAAGGATAATTTGAAAATTTCGCGTTTGTTATCCCAAAAAATAGATAAAATGTCCCAATAACAAAGCTTGAATCAATTAAAATAAGATAGAAGCCCTTGTAACATTTTTTGATCGCCTGGCGAAAAATGTTACATTCTCGTCCCGCCACCGGCTGTAACAAAAAATTGGACCAAGGCAAAAAATGTTACACCAAAAAACAAGGGAAAAAATGTTTCTTTCAATGAATATCAGAGAAAAATTTGCCAAAAACCACCTAAAGGGCCTCAGAATATTAAAAAATTTAGAATGGTAAAAGGTAAAATTTTAATTAAAATAAATTGTATGGCGCACCGGCAAATTTGGTCGTTTCCGGGGCTATCCTTAAGGTTATTTTACCTCGATCTCATCTGCAAATAGCCAGGCATTATTTCCCGCCCCGGGTTGCCCGGCCGCAATGGTCCCATTGTTTTTTGCTACCACTTTGATATAGCGGGTTGTCAACGGGGCACTTGTTTTATAAAGCAGGTTTTTTGTACCGGTCACACTAACAGGCGATTCAATGGCGGAAAAATTTTTCCCATCATCGCTTTTGTAAAAAGAAACGGATGAAGGTTTGTAGATCCAGCTTCCCTGTTGTTCGAATGCATGCAGGATGATCTCATTTATTTGTTGTGTTTCTCCAAGGTCGATCACGGCTTCGAGGTCCTTTCCATTAAAACCTAAAAATTGTGGTGACCGCAACATTCCTTTTTCATTTTGCACGCCATCTACCAGGGCGGCTGCACCTCCATCGGAATAACTTTTATTGGGTTCGGTAGCTAGCGAGATATTTTTTCCTGTTGCCAGGTTCAAATAAAACCGTTGCCATACCCAGTTGCTGATAATTTTATGTTCATTGTTTGTAAGTGCAGCTCCATACAAACCTGTTTTATTAATAATGATCGGCGCTGAATAATTAAGGCTTGCATTCATATTGCTATCCAAAACGTAAATGATCTTCCCGTCTTTGTTCCTTGATTCAAGTTTCCACGAAACTTCATGCTGTTCATTAACGATCACTGCAGGCTGCAGATCATAGTAAGCATTGCTGTAATTAATGCCGAGGAATTTGTAACGTTCAAGAATAGCCGGCAATCTTTTTTCAAAATCAGGCCAACTGCGTTTCTCTTTTGGGCTCCATAAAACTTCTGCTACTGCACTCATTCTTGGAAAGAGCATGTACTCAAGTTTCTTTTCATTGTCGAGGTATTCGGACCACATATTACCCTGTCCGCCTAAAATATATTTTGCCTGTTGTGCTGTCAGTTCTTTCGGTATGGGATCGTAATTGTAAACATATTCGATCGGGTTATAGTGTCCCTGGGTAACAGAATCTTCATTGCGGGTCTGTGAATGGTTAATATAAAAGGGATCTTCAGGGGTCATCACAACATAATGATCTTGCTTTGCTGCAGCAATGCCGCCTTTTTCTCCACGCCAGCTCATGATACTTGCATTCGGCGCAATGCCGGCTTCCATGATCTCATCCCAGCCAATGATCTTCCTTCCTTTGCTGTTCACATACTTTTCAATCCTTTGTGTAAAATACGATTGCAGTTCATGTTCATCTTTTAATTTTTCATCTTTGATCCTTTGCTGGCATACGGGACAGGTCTTCCATTTTTCTTTGGGACATTCATCACCACCGATATGTATATATTCAGAGGGGAAAAGCTGCATGACTTCATCCAATACATTTTCCATAAATGCATAGCTGCTATCATTGCCCGCACACAATACATCGCTGGAAACGCCCCAGGTTTCCATTACTTTATAAGGACCTTTTGTGCAACCGAGAAAAGGGTAGGAGGTTAGTGCCGCAACACAATGCCCCGGCATGTCGATCTCGGGTATAACGGTGATATACCTTGCTGCTGCATATTTCACGATATCTTTTATTTGCTCCTGTGTGAAATAACCACAATAGGCTGTGCTGTCATATTTATCACTTCCATACCGGCCAACAAGGGTTTGATTCCTGCAGCTACCCACTTCAGTTAGTTTAGGGTATTTCTTTATTTCTATCCGCCAACCCTGGTCATCCGTAAGGTGCCAGTGAAATTTGTTGAACTTGTACATCGCCAGGTAGTCGATGTATCGTTTAACGTAATCAACAGAAAACATATGGCGGGCTACATCCAGGTGCATGCCCCTGTAAGCAAAACGGGGATGATCATTGATATATAATTGAGGTATTGCCAATGATTGTATCTTACTTATTGGTAATAGTTGTATCAAGGTTTCAATGCCATAGAATACGCCTGCATCATTGTCGCCGGCAATATAAACTTCTTTGTTGTTTATATCCATTGTATAAGCCCCGGGAAAAGGATAGTCCAATCTTTCAAAATTCAGAACGATGGCATTGCCGTCTTTTTTCTTGTTCCCGATCTTTAACTTAAAACCATACTTCTTCGAGAGATAGTCATTAAAATAAGAGGCGGTTTT
>JADMIO011624648.1_pt1 | contig 17979 bp, 12 predicted proteins | sample 8958161 | NCBI WGS metagenome assembly JADMIO01 (sample SAMN16585339, study PRJNA669376) | soil metagenome | isolation source: Crop rotation soil | place: USA: Cullars Rotation, Alabama | collected 2011
GCCGCGACTTCAAGTCACGTGAATTCCAAGCTTCGGATCCCACTGTGCTGGAAAAACTTCCTTGCGCGAACTCTGCGCCGCGTTGAAAGCCTGCGCCGTGGTGCTTACGAACGATACCGGCCCAATGCACCTCGCTGCGGCGGTCGGTACGCCCGTCGTCGTCCCCTTCGGCAGCACGTCCCTCGAATTGACAGGACCCGGTTGGCCCCCTGGAGCCCGACATGAATTACTGCGTGGCCAGGCGCCATGCGCGCCCTGTTTCCGCCGCGAATGCCCGATCGATTTCCGCTGCATGACGAGCATCACGGTCGAGAGTGCTGTCCAGGCGGTTTTGCGGATTTCTCGCCGCGTTCAGGCGTGAATTTATCTGTAACCTCTCCCTCCTCGCTTCCGTCCATACCAGTAAGTCCGGTGAAGATATGAAAAGCCTGGTGTTGATCTTAAGTCTGTGCGTTTGCGGGGCAACCGCGTTCGGAGCTGCCGTCGACAAGAAGGAAAAGAAAGATCGGTCCAAACAGCTCGAGAAATACGACACAAATAAGGACGGCAAGCTCGATAAGTCCGAACGGCAGGCGATGCGCAAGGATCGCGAAGCCGACCTCAAGAAATACGATAAAGACGGTGATGGGAAGCTCGACAAATCCGAGCGCAAAGCGATGCGCGCAGACCATCGAAAATCTGACGAGAACACGAACCCCGTCGAAAAATCTGGCGACCAGCCCAAAACAGACAAGTAAGCCAGGGTTCACGCGTCCGAACTAAGGGCGCGAGTTTGTGGAATAAAAGGCGCTGATTATTTCGGCGCCTTTTTTCTTTTGCTTCGACCGTCGCTTTGCATCCAATGGCGGCGCGCAGATCGGATGAAGATTCTCGTCATATCGCTTGCCGGCATTGGTGACACCTTGCTCTCGACGCCGTTGCTGCACGAATTGCGTTTGAATTTTCCCTCGGCGCAAATCGACGTGCTCGTCATGCAAGGAGCCGGAGCGCGCGAGTTGCTGGAAGGAAATCCGCACATCAACTCGGTGCGCTTCGAGGACATGCTCGGGAGAGGGACTCTGGGGAACCTGCGCTCCCTCTGGAAGTTTCGCCGCGAACGCTACGACGTTTCGCTGAACACATATCCGCAGAGCAAAATCCAATATCGAATCGTCGCCCGTTACATTGGTGCGGGACAGCGCCTGAGCCACACCTACGACAACTGGGGTTTTCTCGACAACCGGCTGGTGAACCGCACTGTGCCGCAGAGTTACGAACTCCATTCGATCGAGAACAACTTGCGGCTGCTCGACTTGCTCAGCGTGAAGCCCAAATTGACCTCGCACGACAGCGAGATCTTCCTCTCGGACACCGAGAAGAAATGGGCCGATGACACAGTGGCCCAGCTTGGCGCGCCGGGCAAACGCCTGCTCGGCGTACACGTCGGTTCCGGGAAAACCAAAAACCTCGAATTGCGCCGCTGGCCGTTGGAAAATTACATCGATTTATTCCGCCGTCTCGGCCGCGGGGGTTCTGATCTCGGCGTCCTGCTTTTTGGAGGCCCAGACGAAAAAGCGGACCACGAGCGCCTACTTGCCGAAGTCCGTTCTGTTATGCTCGCGCCAAGCCGCAATTTGCGGGAGGCGGCCGCTCTGGTCGCGCGCTGCGACAGTTTCCTGAGCGTCGATACCGCGCTGATGCACATTGCAGCGGCGATGAAGGTGCCTCACCAGATTGTCATCGAAACGCCCACTTTCAACAAAACCATCGAACCTCACGCCCGTCCTTACACCCTCGTGCCCAATCCTGCCGTCAAAGGACGCAATCTGGAGTACTACCGCTACGATGGCCGGGGTATCCAGGGAGCCCCGGAAGAATTGCGCCGTTGCATGCTCGCGGTGACCGTGGACGATGTTCTCCGGGCGGTGAGTGCGGCGATGTCGCGCTGACACTGTTAACGGGACACGGCGGGAGTTGCTATGTTTTCCCCACGAAGGAGAAACCTCCCGCCGGCCCGAACTTGATCGCAGGAGGACTGCGTATCAAACGTTGTGCATCGGCTTAAAAGTCGAACGCCAGGGCGCTTTGGAAGACTTGGAGCGTGCCGTCTGTCGGGCCGCGGTCGACCTTTGCGTTGACGTAGTTGAACTGAAGCTTGGCGTTCGGGTTCAGATACCAGTTCACGCCTGCCGTGATGTCGTTGAGGCGACCTCCCAGGACTCCCTCATCATTCAACTCTGTGTGTGAATATCGGAGGAGCAACTCGAACGCACCCAGTCCGCCGTCGCTGAAGCTGTGGTTGGGAATGACCCGGTCAAACGCGCCGCTGGAGCGCTTGTAATTGCGGTGTTCGCCAGTAATGAACCACGATCCAAAGACGTAGAAGCCGTCGAAACCGGGTGACGTGGAGTTGCCGCCAACGGTGGCCCCGCTGACCCATTCCCGGAAGTATTCGGCCTGTACCGAAAATGGTCCCAAGACAAGTGCCGCTTCCGCGCCCGCAAGATAGGCGTGGTCCGCACCGACCAGGCCGCCGGTATCCACAAATCGATTAACCGTGCGCGATTCAGGGCGAGAGCGGATTTGGACCGCGTCGTTCGTTGCGCCAGGATCGATATAGCTGGCGCCGACCCCGACGTGCAGTAATCGGGCCCCCTTTGCGTCTTCGTCGTACCATGGCAACCCGGTGACGCGCCCCGTGACCCGGTAATTGCTGTCAATCGACGAGCTTCTGCCTGAGTCGGGCGTATCAGTGAAAAGACCTGCTGCATAGGTAAGGTGCTGATCGAGTTTGGCGTCAGAAGCCATGATCCCGATATTCCGTTCGGGAGCAAACGCTTCGACCGGAGCCGACCGCTCGACGAAGCTCAAAAATCGGCTGCTGGTCATCATTTCCAGGCTGAACGGCTCTTTGAAATGACCAGCTTGCACCCGGCCGACAAACGGGATTTTGTCGACGCCCGCATAGACGTCTTTCAGTTGCGTTTCGTCCGAATCGGGCGCGAAGTCGAATTGGACTTTGAAAAAGAACGGAAGGGCAGTGCCCACTTCGCCTTCGAACGCCAGGCGGGCACGACGGAAAAAGACCCGGTCCGGATTGTCAACGCTTAAGGCAGCGATGGGCGAGTTCCGCAAATCCGCATCCTCATCGAACGCGGCAATATCGAAGTGGACCTGCCCGCCGATTTTGCCTTTGAAGAGGCCGCCGGCGGATGTGAAAGTCAGTCCGTCCTTCCAACTGGCTTCGACCGCCGGGCCGGGCTTCTTCTTGAAGTCCGCTTCGGCAGCCGCGAGCGCGTCCTTGGCCTCCTTTTCAGTCAGAATTCCCTTTTTGACGAGTGCATTGAGAGCGGGGTCAGACGTTTGCGCCTGCACGTTCATTGCCGCCGCGCCACAAGCCATAATGCCTGCGACAATACTAGCTGTGGTGATTGTTTTTTGGTTCATACCTGAGCTCTTGTTGTTTTGAATTCCCGTGACGGGCTGAGATATTGGGCATCGATGTTACGGACAAAAGGAAGAAATGTTACAAATACGTTACGACTCGCCGCCAAATACCCCTTTCGTGGGGCGAGTTGCGGCCCTGAAGGGTCACCAAGGCATATCCGTTTCGGCTTGGCTTCCCAACCTGCTTTCCTAAACTCCCGCGCTTCGGGCAAGCGGCCGCTTTGACTTTCGGCCGGCTGCCTTATTTTATTTTCGCGATATGGATTTGAGATTACCCAAGCTGGGCGAAGGGGCCGAATCTGGCACCGTCGTCAGCATTTCGGTCAAAGAAGGCGATGCGGTCACAATAGGCCAGACGATTGTCGAGCTCGAGAACGAAAAGGCCGTTGCGCCGATCCCTTCGACCGTCGCCGGCAAGCTTACGAAGCTGCGGGTAAAAGAGGGCGATAAGGTTTCGGTTGGGCAGGTCATCGCCACGATTGAGGAAACAGGGGGCGCCTCGGCACCACCTGCCGCGAAAAAGGCACCGGTCCAAAGACAGGCTGAACCTGCCGAAGCATCGGAACCTGAGCCCGAAGCCGTTGCTGAGGAGGAACCCGCGTCGAACGCGGCGGTCGCTGCGGCTCCGTCGATTCGCAGGATTGCCCGCGAGCTTGGCATTGACCTCACCAAAGTCAAAGGAAGCGAGCGGGGCGGGCGGATTGTCATGGCCGACCTGCACGCCTATATCCAGCGGTTGCAAAAGCTGGCAGCTCAATCACGCGGGACACAGGCCGGGCGCGGTGTCCCGAGCGCGCCGCCGGAACGCGTCGATTTTTCGAAATGGGGCGAGGTCACGAAAAAGCCGTTGTCTCCACTGCGCAAGACGATCAGCCGCCGCATGCTCGAAAGCTGGAATTCGGTCCCGCACGTTACCCAATTCGATGAAGCGGATTTCACGCGACTGAATGACCTGCGAAAAAAGCACGGCGCGGCTTACGAGAAGAAGGGAACGAAGCTGACCTTGACCCCGCTAGTGATCAAAGCGGTTGTCGCAGCCTTGAAGAAATATCCGATCTTCAATTCGAGCATCGACGAAGCGGCCGAGGAGATTGTTTACAAGGAGTACTATCATATCGGCCTCGCGGTGGACACCGAGCATGGCCTGATGGTGCCGGTCATTCGCAATGCCGATAAGAAGTCGATCCTCGAAGTGTCGCAGGAGGTCAATGCGCTCGCCGACAAGGCGCGCGACCGGAAGCTCAGCCTTGAAGAGATGCAGGGCGGCAGTTTCACGATTTCCAACCAGGGTGGGATTGGTGGCGCACATTTCACACCGATCGTGAACCGGCCCGAAGTCGCGATTCTTGGCCTCGGTCGCGGCGCACAGAAGGCCGTGGTGCGAGACGGAAAGATTGAACCGCGGATGATGACGCCGATTTGCATTTCGTATGATCATCGCGTGATCGACGGCGGAAGCGCAGCGCGGTTCGTCGTCGACCTGGTTCAGGCGCTGGAGAATTTCAAAGAGGAAGAGGTTAAGCTCTAATGGACCCAATCAAAACGGAAGTTGTCGTTGTCGGCGCCGGGCCGGGCGGTTATGCAGCGGCGTTTTACGCGGCCGATCACGGCAAGAAAGTGATTCTCGTTGAGCAGGACAAGCGTTTAGGCGGCGTCTGTCTCAATCGCGGTTGCATCCCATCGAAAGCGCTCCTGCATGCGACGAAGATGATCGGCGAAGCGCGCGAATCTGCCCACCGCGGTATCACTTTCAGTGAACCACAGATCCAGCTTGAGAAGCTTCGCGCCTGGAAGGATGGCATTCTGCAAAAGCTTTCGGGCGGAATCGCGCAGATCGCCAAAATGCGCGGCGTGCAGGTTGTTTATGGGCGCGGCCATTTTGAAGATTCGACGACGCTGCGCGTGGAGACGGAATCGGGCCAGCAATTCATCAAGTTCGATAAAGCCATCGTGGCCGTCGGATCAAAGAGCGCGATGCCGAAGTCGTTCGATCTGGGTAATCCGCGGGTCATGACCTCGCGCGAAGCGCTGGAATTGGAGGAGGTGCCGCAGGACCTCCTGGTTGTCGGCGGCGGTTACATTGGAATGGAGTTGGGGAGCGTGTATGCCTCGCTGGGGAGTCGCGTCGTGGTTGTCGAAGCGCTGGACTCGATTCTGGCGGGCGCTGATCCCGATCTGGCTCGGCCGGTGATGGCTTACGCGAAGAAAGCTTTCAAGGAAGTCCGACTCAAGACGAAGGTCGCGAAAATGGCGACCGCCGGCAAACAGATCAAAGTCGCGTTCGATGGGGACGGGAGCACGCAGGCGGAAGAACTTTACGACCGTGTGCTGGTATCGGTGGGACGCGTGCCCAACTGCGAAGACCTCGGGTTGGAGAACACCAAAGTCGAGCGCGATGAGAAGGGCTTCATCAAGGTCAACGAGCGGCAGGAGACGGCCGATCCGTCGATCCTGGCGATTGGAGACATCGTCGGCGGCGTCATGCTGGCGCACAAGGCGTCAAAGGAAGCGCGCATCGCGGTGGAAGCGATGAGCGGTGAGGCGAGCGTGTTCAAGGATGTTGTGATTCCGGCCGTCGTGTTTACTGATCCCGAAGTGGCGTGGTGCGGGCTTACCGAAGCGGAAGCACGGGCGAAAGGAATAAACATCCAGGTCGCGAAGTTCCCATGGGGCGCTTCGGGTCGCGCTCTCACATTCGATCGCATCGATGGAGTGACAAAGCTGATCATTGATCCAGAAACGGAGCGCGTTCTGGGCGTCGGGATCACCGGTCACGGCGCGGGCGAACTGATCGCTGAAGGCGTGGTTGCCGTCGAGATGGGCGCGACCGTCCGTGATCTTGCAGAATCCGTGCACCCGCATCCCACCCTTTCTGAAACGATCATGGAAGCGGCCGAAGTGTTCTTCGGGCACGCCACCCATACTTTCACGCGTAAACGAACCGAGTAGTTGCCCGCCGTTCAGCGGTGACCGGCCTGCGGAGCGCCTCGTTCGGAGAGATAGCGCACCAGATCGCGAAACTCATCGCGGCGTAACGTGTTTACCAGACCTTCAGGCATCACCGAACCGTTGGCGCGGCCTTCCTTGATCGAACTGCGGCGCAGGCGAATCTCTTTGTTCTGCAACACGTCGCGCAGCACAACTTCATCGCGCGTTTCGCGCACCACATATCCCTGGTGTTCGTCGCCATCCTTCGTCGTGATCGACACCGATGTGTAGCCTTCCTTGATTTCCTTTTGCGGTTCGAGAATCGCGCCGACGATGAAATCGAGCGGTTGCGCGGTGCCAAGCGCGCTGAGATCCGGCCCGATATTCCCGCCCTGACCGTTGATCGAGTGGCAGGCGATGCAGCCGAGTTCGGCGCGGCGAAAAATCTGCTCGCCGCGTTTGGAGTCTCCCGACGCTCGCACCTCCGCTAAAAAAGCGGGCATGTTTGCCGTTGTGACCGGCGCACCGTCTCCTGCAAAACCTGCTGCTGAACTCAACGTCAGGGCGAGTGCGTCGTTGCGCTTGCCGGCCGAATTCATCAGCCGCAAACCGATTTCGGCGGCTGCTTTCGAAGGTTTCTTCGCGGCGAGCGCATTTTCCAAAGCGGTCGCACCGCCCTGGCGCCGAAAGAAAGCGGAGAAAATTTCTTCAGCGTACTCGCCATCGGTGCTCAGGAGATTAGCTGCGAGTTCGCTCGCCCCGCTGAGATTGACTTCTGCAAGCGCAACGATGGCTGCGCTTTGCACCGCGCGGGATTTTTCGTTTGCGAGTTGCGACAGATTGGATTGAGCGGCGCTGTCGCCGAATTTTCCCAGTGCCTCAATGCCGGCGCGACGGAGGGCAATCGCTGAATTCTCGTGCATCGCAAGGGATTCAATACGTGTTCGCAAGTTGGCTATCTTCCATTCTCCGGCGAGCCTGATGGCTTCGCCCTGAATTGTTTCATTTGGGTTTTCGAGTAAGCGGCCGAGGACGTCCGTAATGTCTTTTGGCGCGGATATTTTCCGAGCGTGTGCGCCAGAGGCGAATGCCGGCAACACGGCTGCCTGTAATTCGGGGTCATCGCTTTGCAGAATTGCGATGTAGTCACTGCTATCGCCGACATCAGCCAGAATGCGCCAGTAACTTTCGTGGGTCTTCAAATCTGCTTTCGAAGAACGCGCCAAACTGCGCACCGCGCCGATCGTGTCCGCCGTGCCATCGGCGCGGACGAGCAGGCCAACACGCGATGCCTTGCCGTCGAAGTTCAGCTTCTCGGCTTGAAAAGCGGTGAGCCATTCGGGCTTCAGGGAGAAAACCACTTGGCGTAAAGCGTAATCCAGGAACTTGTCGGTCGGCGAATCAGCAGCGCTCAGCGCGACTTCGATGGCTTCGGGTTTGCGGACATACGCGCATGCCACGATGGCCTGCAAGCGTACGCGCACATTTTCGTCCTGGACCAATGGCTGAAGCAGTTCGAGTGGCTTGTTGAGACGGTCCGCCCAAAGACCAACCACAGATGCCGCATAGGCGCGCGCTCCGGGATCGCGGGCGTGGCACAGGCGAGTCAAGAGTTCGGGCGTAACGATTTCGTGTGATTGGTAGACCCCGAGAGCCTCTTTCAAAGCGTGTTCGGATAAGCCAGGTCCGACGACCCATTTGTCGAGCGCCTGTTTGACTTCATCGCGAGGCCGCTCCGCGAGAGTTCGTTTCGCGAAATGTCGGGTCCAGCGGTCCGGCGATTTCAATTGGTCAATCAACTCAGGAACTGACGCGTCGGCGAGTTTGGGTCGCGATGTCAGCGGACGACCTTTGGCGGTGACGCGCCAGATGCGGCCATGTGTTTTGTCGCGGTTCGGATCGCGGAAGCTCGCCTGATAATGGCCGATGATCGGGTTGTACCAGTCGCAAATGTACAAGGCGCCGTCCGGCCCGAACTTCACGTCGACTGGGCGGAATTTTCGGCTCGTGGAGCGGATCAAGGGCGGCGTGTCTTCAAAACGAAAACCTGCTCCGTCATCAACCACCTTGATCGCCCAGACGGCATTGTTGATGTAGCCGCCGGTGACCAATCGGCCCTGCCAATCGTCCGGGAAATGCGTCGTGCCCACAAAGTCGCCTCCGCTGCACTTGCGCCCCTGGCCAGTCGGCCAGATCAAAGGCGGGGCTTCGTCGCGTCGGTTTGGAACGAGTCCGGGCGCGCCGTAAATGGGTGAACTGTTGTTTCCGGCCAGGACGATCAGTTCGCCCCAATCGGTGAACACAAATCCCCACGGGTTCTGGGGTTCGTGTTCGGTGCCGTAGAAGCCTTCGAGCCGCAACCGTTTCGGGCGGAACCGCCAAATGCCCGCGCGATCCAACCTCTCTGTGCCCCAGGGCGTTTCTACTCGGGAGTGGATGTGCAAACCTTGCGACATCCACAACTCGCCCCCAGGTCCCCACACGAAGGAATTGATGTTCTGGTGATTGTCGCCCGTTCCGAAACCCCGTAGCACCACCCGCCGCTCGTCTGCACGTCCGTCGCCGTCGCTGTCTTTCAGGAACAACAACTCCGGCCCGTGCCCAACGTAAATCCCCCCGTCGCCGAGTTCGATTCCGGTCGGAATCATCAGCCCCTCGGCGAAAACAGTAGTGCGATCACATCGGCCATCGCCATCCGTGTCCTCCAGGATCAATACTTTGTCGTTCGGCGTTTGGCCGGGCTCGATTTGCGGATAGACCGTGCTGCCGATCACCCACAGCCTGCCTTTTGCATCGAACCGAATTTGAATCGGCTTAACGACGCCGTCCTTTTCCGATGCGAAAAGAGTTGCTTCAAACCCTTCGGCGATTTGAAAGGAAGCAAGCTCCGCCGTCGGATCGTCGCTCTCCTGAGGGTGCGCGCAAAATGGCGCCGCGATCGTTGCGAGGACCAGCAAACTTTTGTGAAAGCCGCCCGTCATTTCGTCATCGCTTTGTTTACCGCGCTTTCGATTCGCGCTTCCGCCGCCGTGATCAACGGAACAAATTTCTCCATCTCGCCCGGGAACCAGCGCACCTTTGGATCTCGATGGTCGTGGCTGCTTGGCTGAGTGATACGGTCTCCGCCCAGGAACGCCCAATTCTGCGGCCGCGAGTAATCGAACCAGAGCCGGTTTTTTGCGATGACTTCCTGTCGCACCTGCTCGAATGCAGCGTTCTTCCACTTGCCTGCGCCATCCACTCCGCCTGCTTTCTTTGCGACCTCGGCGAAACCCAGCTGCGCGGCAAACGCCGAGGCAACGATTCCTTGAGCACGAGGCGTGAGTTGGAGGCCATCTGAAGTCAATCGCTCTCCGCTGCTGAGTTCACGGAACACATCGACAAATATAAGTCTGCGCTCGGTGGCCACTTTGCGGATCGCGGCGGCGTTCGCGGCGACGTCCGAGTTGCGCTTCGAGAGATCGGGCAACAGGCCGCCGCCGTTTTCAAACGGGACAGGCGTCACCAGGATAAGGCGCGGCCATTGCTTTGCGAGGCTGTCCAGGAAAGTTCGATACGCCGCTTCGAAGCCTGGCCCATTTCCGTTCAAGGCTTCGCCGCGTCCGAATTGCACCACGAGAACCGTGGCGCCGGCCTTCTGGAGCCTGGAGATAAGCGATGGGAAGCCGAAATCACGCGGTTGCTCGAAGACAGTGTCGCCTTCCCAACCGAAATTTCGGAAGCGCACGCCCGTGCCACGGCAGCCGGTGGCGAGCAACGATTCCAAATGGCCGGAGTGCTGAGCGGCCACAACATCCGCGCTGCCCAGAAACGCGACGACGTCGTTGGTCTGGAACGCGGACTCGCCCGTTGCCGAATACGCAGTGCAAAACGACGCGGCGCAGAGAGCCAGGGCTCGGATGGATAAAGGCAGTTGCAACGCTTCAGTTAATACATAGTTGCGCCTGCGTTGTCATGAGATTCCGGAGTCGAAAACGCCAGAGACCGGGGGTGTAGCTCAATTTCCCGGCGGGAGCGGCGGGGACGCGGGTTCGGAGCGACGGACGTGTTCCCATACTTCGCGCGAAAACAGAAAGCAGAGAATGATGATGGTCAGTATCAGTTGTGCCATGCCGAGAGAATCGGAAAGGGTGTCGCGGCCATGTTTCGCGAGCGCGCCTTCGATAATTACGCGCACGAGGCGCATCGTCTGGCCCAGTGCGCCGAACCCTTGAATGAGCATCAACATCAGCAGCGCCCACCAGGACCAGTACCGCCGGTCCTGAATCGAGAATCCGAGCAACCAGAACAGCACGAATTGGCCAATACCGTAAAACACGGCGCGACCCCAGCCGAGATGTCCGGCGTATGCAGCCGCCAAAAACCTCAAGAGCACGATGAATCCGAGTAGAGCGGCGAAGCGCGTGACGCGTTTTGCTTTCAATGGCGCGTTCTTCCATTGCTCGAGTCGTGCCGCTGCTTCTGCTGCTTTGTCGGACATGTCCAAGTAACTCGTTTCGCTACATGTTTCCGCAGGTGGTTGAAAATCTGTCAAACAAATCCGGACGAGGAGCGCCCACACAATTCCGTAACCTTGGCTTGTGAGTTGCTGTCTGGTAATGTAACGTTCAATTTACTTGTAAGTGCTTGTCAGCCGGGCGAACTCGTTCGAGAATAAACGGAACATTCTTATGCGTATGCGTAAAGCCGCTGCCGGGATCGTTGCTGCCGTTCTGCCTTTTTTAGCTTCCCAACCGGGCTATGCAGCCGATCCGCCCCCACCCACGCTCAATTTGACAGTCACCAATGGCACAAAAACGGTGACATGGGGGCCATTGGTCCCCGCGCTGGAAGTGCTGCGATTCATGAGCGGGGTGGATTTGCTCAGCGTGTCAAACGACACGACGGGCGTCCTTAGCAAGTCGGTGGCAGGTTATCTGTGGCGGTCGACAAATAATTTGCCACGTCAGTTCTATGCTGTCGAAGCCACCCACCTGAGCAGCAACGCTCTTTTGACGGCCAATATTCTCAATCGTCTTGCGTATGGCCCGACGCCGGATGACCTCGGGGCAGTGATCGCCGATCCGCAAGCGTACATTAACCAGCAACTGGCCCCGGAAACCGTTCCGAACACGTTCGAGTCCTACACGGTGGTCCAAACCAATTCGGCGGGGACAGGGTTGCCCAACAGCAATTGGGTGATTGTCAGTGTGACGGGCACTGTGAGCGCCGCGACGGGGCCGTTCTACATCTATCCGCGAGGGGCGGGGGACTATTACCTCGACAGCGTGCAGTTAATGTTGCTTTTCACGAATATCACGGGGTGCGTGACGAACACCAACACGATGGTGGTGACATGCACAACAAACTACGTTCTCGGCACGAACGTCCTCGTTAACGGCGATTTCGAGCAACCCTTGACGACCGGCTGGACTCTCGGCACCAATCTCATGGCCTCCTCCAGCAGCACGGACTACGCATGCTCGGGAACCCATAGCTGTCACATGGTCGCGAATGCGCCAGGATCGACCGGCGGCAATTCGATTCAGCAGAACATTGCTGCTGGCGCCTTGACGAACGGTCATCGGTGCGTGCTTCGATTCGCTTATCTCCCTCGTAACAATACGCGGCTGCTGACGCTCCGGTTGTCCGGCACCGGTATAATTGGTTCGGGCGCCGATGACACTGGGCAGCCAGAGTGGATTTACGCGACGTATACCGGCACTTCCACCGGCAGCCGGTTTCTGTACATTTACATCTCGGGAGCCGGTGACGGCTGGGTGGATGACATAAAACTTGTCCCCGGCAGTGTGGCCGGGGTCGGCGCGAACTTATTGCAGAACGGAGGTTTTGAATCGCCATTCGTGTCGCCGTGGTTCGCCGTCGGCAATCACAGTGCTTCGTTCATCGATAATACTGTCGCCTATTCGGGTGCGGCCAGTTTGCATATCGTCGCGAGTGGCGCGGGTTCAGGAAACCAGACAAACGGCAACTCCGTAGTTCAAACCGGCATTGTGGTCACAAACAACGGCACGTATACGATCAGTTATTGGTATCGGCCGGCGACACGGAATCGAGCAATCACGGTGCGCTTGTCCGGTCAACCGGCGGATTTGTCGCCAGACCGATTGGCAAGCGGAATCAAACGCCGGCTGGATGCCGCGGAGTGGGGCGTCAGCCTGGATGATATGCGGCGGTGGTTCTGCCAGAATGCCGTTGGTTCGCCGCGGCAGTTGCTCGAAGTGCTTACGCAGTTTTTCGAAAACCATTTCGTCACGTATCACTCCAAGTCGCGAGACTTTCTCGATCCACCTTACAACGACGGTGCTCTGGAAGACGCGATCGCTACCGAGATGGAATATCACGAAGTATCGCGATGGCGTAACGCGCTGTTAAATCCTAATTGCACGTTCTACGACCTGCTCAAGATTCACGTCGAGAGCCCGGCTGAAATTATATACCTCGACACGGTCGAAAGCCGCGGTGATGGCGCTCGCATCGCCAACGAGAATTACGGCCGCGAACTCCTGGAGCTTTTTACGATGGGTGTTGATAACGGCTACGAGCAGAGTGACATCGTCGCCTTGTCCCGCGCCTGGACCGGTTGGACGGTCCGGCTCGTGCGCCGCGAAGATGCCAATGACCCGTTTGCTGTCGCGGTCGATCGCAACGGCCAGCCGGCGGCCAATTTGAATCTGATGCAGTTCGGGAACTACCCGGGGCTCGGTTCGTCCGCGGTCTCGAATGTGATCGGGTCCTGGTCCTTTGTATTTGATCCTGCGTGGCATGGCACCAATCGCGCGCCGATCCTCTCACAATGGGACCCGAACAGTCCCGCAACGAATCCGGTGGCGATCGGACCGAAGCGGTACGCGGCGCGTTTGGGAGCGCCGTGGGCCGGGCAGTCTTATCAGATCACCATCCCGCGGCGGACGGGCACGAACGCAATCCAGGACGGTTACGATGTGATTCGTGCGCTGGGAAATAACATTTACACCGCGGAGTATCTCAGCGTGAAGCTCTGCCGCATCTTCGTCCACGACGATTTCCCGAATCCGACGACGAAGGTAGGTTTGCCGGAATATGACTTCTACACCTACACAAACCCGAACCGCACGCCGGAAGCGGAGCTGGTTCGGCGATGCATCGTCGCGTGGGACACGCCAGGACCAGATGGCCGCAAGGGAAATATCCGTGCCGTGCTGAGCACGATTTTCAATTCCGAACTCTTCCGCAGCCACTCCGGTTCGCGGCAAAAGGTCAAGACTCCGCTCGAATTTGTGATCAGTTCCGTGCGCGCGCTGCGCTCGGTTGACGCCAGCGGCAACGGCAGCGCCACAACGGACGGCAACTTCAGCACTCCTCTGAGCCGCATGGGGGGGATGAGTTTGTTTAACCGCTCTGATCCCGACGGCTATCCGGAAGCCGGGCCGTCATGGATCAGCGCCGGTACTTTGGCGGAGCGGTTGCGCTTCGCGCAAAGCCTTTGCAGCGATGCCGCCAGTCAGGTCGCGCGGCCCAGCGATGCCGGCAACACCTTCTCCGATCCTGTTATGCTCATCCAACGGAAGTTGCCCGTCGCGAGCCAGAATAACGCCGGCGCGGTGGCCGATTATTTCCTGCGCTTGTTCTTCCCGGGCGAGGGTATGGCCAATCTGGACCAATATCGACTTGCCGCGATCAACTTCCTCGATGATGGCAGCATCGATTTTACGGCGGGCACACGTGCCCAGAGGTTCAATCAATTACCGGTGAGCAACACTACGGACTCGGCGTACGAAACACGGGTGCGGGGGATGGTTTCGATGTTGATGACGCTGCAACGATTCCAGGAGCAATAATTATGCGACATTCCAGGCATTCCAATTGTAATCTGAATGTGATCACCCGCCGGTCGTTTATCGATCGTTCGCTTAAGACCGGTGCGGCCGTAGCGCTCGGCACGCTCATGGACATTCCGCTTTTTATGAAGCGGGCTCTCGCGGAAGGAAACATCGGGTTGCCAGGCCCCAATGGAAAGAAAAAGAAGCTGCTTTTCATCTGGCTGCGCGGCGCGAATGACGGGTTGAATTCGCTCATTCCAATTCTGGACCCCTCTTACGCCACGAGCCGTCCGAATCTGGCTATCCCGATGGATCCCGCCACCACCTACAGTACCGCCGGCGCGGCGGATTTTCCGCTGGCGGGCGCAGCCTCCACCTACGGCAATTATCCTTTCGCCATCCGGCTGGGGAACACGTTTGCCGCCCTGCATCCCTCGCTAAAATTCCTGGCGCCCATTTACAACGCCGGTGATCTGGCGCTAATCCACCGCGTGGCCTATCCGAGGCAGTCACGCTCGCACTTTGACTCGCAGCGTTACTGGGAGAATGGCTCGCCGAACAACAACCTGAGTAACGACGGCATTTTCTACCGCACGATGCTGGAGTATCTGCGCGACCAGGGTTCCGCCGCTTCTGCGTTGACGGGGGTATCTATCCAGTCCTCGCTGCCGCTGATCTTGCGCGGCTCCGAAGCGCCGATGACGAACCTGACCGATCCGCTGCGGTATGACCTGCTCGGGTTGCCGAACAATACGAATGGGAATGCCAAGGCGAGCCTGTACCTCAACCAGGCCAATGCATATCCGTTTGCGCCCAAGAACAATCGTGGTTTACTGCAGCTCCAGTACGAGAACCTCGCCAGCACGCTCAATATTTTCGCCCAGAACATCGACTTCACCGACGCCGCCAACGTTTACCAGGACGATGTCAAAACCGACGACGACTCGACATGGTTGCCGATTGATGCGAATGGCGCCACGATACCGGGGGCTGACCCGTCTAAAGGCTATTTCCTCTTTCCCGGCACACTGGCCAACGGACAATCCAATAATGACAAGAACGGCGGCTGGCGCCGGCCGGATCGCAGCGTCACGGCCAATAAATACGTTGTGCCACCGAGTCTCGCGACGTTGTTCGACCGTATCAAAGCTGCCGCTCTCATTCTCAACAAAACGGACGCGCTTATTGCCGGCACCGAGTATGGCGGATTCGACACCCATCAGAATGAAGGCCAGCTCAACGGCACACACCCGGACCTGAATCGCGGCTTTGGGTGGGCGATGTATGCTTTGCGCAAATACTTTACGCTTTATTCGGACAAGGCGACGTGGGATGACGTCGTCGTCGTGACGTTGACGGAATTTGGCCGAACGACGATAGAAAACGCGGACGATGGAACTGACCACGCCGAAGCCGGCGTCATGTTTGTCGCCGGTGGCGGCATCAAAGGATATGATGCAACCGTAGCACCGGTTCGTTCCGGCGTTTTCAACTGCAATCCCAATGACACGACGGTAGCGCAGAACGTGCGTTGGACATCGGGCGGCAGCGGTTCGATGTTCGGCGTGAGCGGCCGTTACTTGAGCCGCGTGACAGATTATCGGCAGGTGCTCGGAGAAATCATCCGCAAACATATGGGCGCCACGCAGAACCAGTTGAACCGGATCATCCCTGGGTACGCCACGCCCGGGGAGAACCTGCTGGCGGGGGGACCATCTGTTGATGGCACACAAATTCGTGCTGAACTGGGGATTCTCTAAACGTTTTTGGACCGGAGCGGTTCTGCTTGGAATCGCTTCGGCGTCCGCTTTTGCCGAAAGCATCGCGCTCAACCCGAGTGCCGATGCAACCTTGTTTGAAGTTGCGCCCACCAACGCAGCCGGCGGCGCGGGTTATTTTATTTCAGGGACGACACAAAACCAAACGCGCAATCACGCTTTGTTGCAGTTTGATCTGGCAGGCTCAATCCCGGCGGGCTCACAGATCACCGGTGTTACGCTCGAAATGGAAGTCATACGCCAGCCAGGTTGCGGATTCGAGCCATCCTTCTTTGGCTTGCATCGAGTGTTGGTGCCGTGGGGCGAGGGCACTTCGGTCCCGCTGGACAACATGGGTGGCAAGGGCGGACCGGCGCTGCCTGGCGATGCGACCTGGTTGGATCGACTTGCGTTTTCGGCTCCCTGGACTACCCCCGGAGGAGCCGCAGGCTCGGACTACGCAGCGGAGTTCAGCTCAGGCGTTCCCATCTACGGACTGGGCGTTTACGACATCGAGGGGACGCCCGAGATGATCCGTGATCTGCAATTCTGGTTGGACAACCCGGGCTCGAACCATGGATGGATGCTGATTACCGAATCCGAAGACACGCCTTTTACTGCCCGGATGTTTGCTTCGCGCGAAGATCCTAACGGCGGCGCACCGCTTCTTTTTGTCAATTACGAGCCGGTTCCCGAACCGAGCACCTGGGCGCTGCTTGCAGTCGGAAGTATCGCACTCGTCATCTGGGCGCGTCGACGGTCTTCCGCGGCGTAACACTCCTCCGGATTTCTTATAAGAAAGTGTGTCGCCATGGACTCGTGTCTGCAGTCCTGCCTTGCCTGTCTCGAAGCGACCTCCGATTTCACATTTGATTTTGAAAGAATCGACCTTCGGCACCGTTTTTTTGATATGAACAAACGTGGTTTACTCCTCATCGGACTGCTGTGCGCATACGCTTTTTCCGCTACCGCGCAGAACACGTCGTTTACCTACCAGGGCCGCCTGCTGGATAATGGCACGCCGGCCAACGGCATTTACGACCTGCGTTTCAATCTCTTCGCTGCCGAAACGAGCGGTGTCGCGCTTGGTGATCCGTTCAGTCAACTCGCGATTCCGACTAGCAATGGACTCTTTACCGTTGCGCTGGACTTTGGCGCCGCGGTTTTTATGGGCGGTGACCGGTGGCTGGAAGTCAGCGTGCGCACCAACGGCGATGCCGGTCCTTACACAACCCTTGTTCCCCGGCAACCGATCACTTCCACGCCCTATGCCTGCAGGCGTTGAACGCGGCGAATCTGATGAGCTTCGACAATGCGCCACTGGACATCAAAGTCGCCGGGGTTCGCGCCCTTCGGATCGAGCCCCACACCAACAGCCCAAACATCATCGGAGGTTTCCTGGAAAATCTGGTCGGGCCGAGTGTTGTGGGTGCAACCATCGCCGGTGGTGGCGGGATCGTCTGCGATCCGGACAACCCGCCATTTTGCGAGGACGTAATTAATCGAGTGGATGGAAGCTTCGGCACAATCGGCGGCGGCCTGGGAAATCGCACGGTCGCTTTTGCAGCCACGATTGCGGGTGGACAGCAAAACAGCAGCGCGTTGAATGCATCCGGTTCGTTCATCGGCGGGGGCTTTGGCAATACGATTCTGGACTATGCTGCTTCGGCGACAATCGGGGGTGGCTATAATAATCGCGTCAACGGCGGCTACGCGTTCCTTGGGGGCGGCTACGAGAACCGCGTGGACGAGTGGAGTTGGGAGGCGGTCCTCGCAGGAGGTCTGCGCAATATTATCGAGGGCGCCGCTCCTTTCGCAACGATCAGTGGCGGGGTGCAAAACCTGATCCAAACGAATTCTGGCCGATGCACCATCGGTGGTGGCATTGGCAACCTGATTCAGCGCGATACCGAAAGTGCGACCGTTGGCGGTGGCGATGGGAACGTCATCGGCAGTGATTCGTTCTTTTCGGCGATTGCCGGGGGCGAACACAACATCATCGTGGGGGAGGCCTTTCCAGCACATTGGGATCCTAAGCTTAGAATTCCACGTGGACAAGTTGTCGC
>JADMIO010634598.1_pt1 | contig 17975 bp, 16 predicted proteins | sample 8958161 | NCBI WGS metagenome assembly JADMIO01 (sample SAMN16585339, study PRJNA669376) | soil metagenome | isolation source: Crop rotation soil | place: USA: Cullars Rotation, Alabama | collected 2011
GCTGGCCGCCGGGCTGTTCCTTGCGTTTTTCGCAATTGCCGGGACCTGGATCCTTAAGCTGTTCGGTTTGAGCCTGCCCGCCATTCAAATTGCCGGTAGCATCGTGCTCCTATTGGTCGCGTTGGATATGATTCAAGCTCGACGCTCCGCGACGCACGAAACCCGGGCGGAAACCAACGCGGCGGCAGAAAAGGAGAGCATTGCCTTGATTCCACTGGCCGTGCCGATGTTGGCCGACCCTGGTGCCATCTCAACCACACTTATTATGCTCAACAAGGCAGTAGACGTGCGGCAAAAGGCTGCTTTTTACCTCTGTCTTGCCGCAGTGATTATGGCCACTTATGTCATCATCCGGCTTTCCGTGCATGGCGCGCGGCGGCTGAGCCCGGTCATTCAAAAAATGATGGGTCGGATGATGGGGCTACTGCTCTGCGCTATGGCTGTTCAATTCACCATCAACGCCCTCAAACAGATGGGTGTTCCTCTGAACCTGTAATGTTCGACCATGACAACGACCACGCTAACCACATTTCCTTGGAATCTGGTGACCAAGAATTTCCCCGGACCCGTGCTGCTGCGGAACAAGATTCACCAGAAAATCTCCAAGTTCGAAAAGCACTTAAAGCATTTTTCCCCAGACGCGGTGTATTTGCAGATCGCGCTGGAGCGGCATCCGAAGAGGAAGCGGTTCCTGGTCGCGCTAACTCTGCGCGTGCCGTCGAACATTCTGCGCAGCGAAAAGTCCGGACCAGACATCATCAAGGCATTCGACCAGGCGGTGAAGGCGTCGTTGCGTCAACTCCAGGGGTTCAAATCCAAACTGCGCCGCGATTCGCTCTGGAAGCGCCGCGACCGCCGTGCCGAACGCCACACCGCCGGGACAACGCGTTTCTCCGCCGAGCCGCAACCGGCTGGCGCCGGCCCTCAAACGTTGGCCGACAGCGTCTCAGCGCTCCTTCAGGAGGAGCATTCACGTCTTGTAAGCTACATCCGCCGCCAATTGCGGCGCGACGAATTGGCCGGAGAGATTGTCCGAGGTGTGATCGATCCGCGCGCGGTGGTGGACGAAATCGCGCGTCAGGCGCTGTCCGCGCCTGAACGCAAACCCGTCGACGCTTCCTACCGGCTCTGGTTGTACAAACTTGCTCGGCGCGAGTTGAGCTCGCGGCTCCGCACATTTCGTCAGCAAAGCCGCGAGACCGTCCCCTTGGAAGAACCACGAGTGTTGGCCGATGAGGCCGGACGTACCGAAGGCTACGAACCAGAGCACCCTTTGAATATCATCGAAGAAAAGCTTGAACCGCCCGTGGTCGAAACGAAAGATTTGCTTGCTGACCCCAACACCTTACCGCCCGACGAAGAACTGGCCCAGCGCGATTGGATTGAATTCCTGCAGCGGGCCTCCGCCACATGGCCAAAAGTCGAGCGCGACGTTTTCGCGCTCCATTTTCTGGAAGGTTTCGAGGTCGGTGAAGTCGCAATGATTGAAAGTCTCAAGCCGCGCGAGGCGGAACAGCTCATCCGACAAATTCAGAGTCGCCTGCGGGAGCTTACCGAAAGCGCGGCGACCTTCGAGGGACGCCTTGCTTAACCTTCGGTTTACCGGCCGGGAGCTGCCCGTCGATTTCGCCGCGCACGGAACCAGGCAGGCGAATATTGCAAAATGCCGAGGCGAGGCGCTCGTATGCGCTGGGTTCTCCCGCGTTGATGGCCCATTTGTGGACCGGATCGTGGCACTACCTTTGCTAGAAACTTTTTGAAAGATCGACCTATGGTTAAGATGATCCTCACCCAAATTCTGCTTCCGATTTATGACAATACGGGCAAGCGGTTTTCTCGAATATTGCACCGCGAAGTTAAGCTCGAGCTTTCGGAGAAATTCGGAGGGCTCACCGCGTATTCGCGGTCACCGGCCGAGGGACTTTGGAAACGCAACCGGGCGACTCGGAGGGACGACATCATCGTGTATGAGGTAATGGCGAGGCGGCTGAATGGGTCGTGGTGGTCGAAATATCGAAAAGAATTGGAACGACGCTTCCGGCAGTCGGTGGTGGTTATCCGCGCGGAGCACATTTTGGTGATGTGAAGTATGGCAACACCGAAGGCCAAAGACTTGTATGGCTCCGTGCCCGACAAGTGCCCCGTGGCGCTGTTACTAATTGATGTAATCAACGATTTCCAGTTTCCGGAAGCAGCGGCTCTTCTCCGCTACGCGGTGCCAATGTCGCGGAAACTGAAAGCCTTGGCTTCCAAAGCGCGAAGAGCTTCCGTTCCCGTCATCTACATCAACGATAACTTTGGAAAGTGGCGCTCCGATTTCAGCTCCACCGTTAAGCACTGCACTGCGGGAGCGGGGAAGGAAGTCGTGAAAAATCTTCTTCCCAAGAAAGACGATTACTTCGTTCTCAAGCCGAAGCATTCAGCGTTTTATTCAACTTCCTTGAGTGTGCTTCTCGAATGCCTGGGCACCCGCACTCTCATCATCACGGGGATCGCCTCTAACATCTGTGTTCTTTTCACCGCCAATGATGCCTACATGCGGGACTTCAAAATTAAAGTGCCAAGCGATTGCGTGTGCGCCAATACGGAGCGCGAAAACAACAACGCACTCGGTCAGATTGAAAAACTTTTGAAGGCCGATGTTCGGCCAGCCCACAAAATAGTATTTAACTTGTCTGGGCCCGGGGAACGCTAACGGATGCTCAAGAACCGAGAGCTTGCAGAATGCCTGGCGCCCGAGACGGAGTTTCAGCCTCCTCTGGGCCGCGGATCCAAGCGCGCTTCGCGCGCGTCTATCCTTTTTGGGCGGAAAGAGCTTTCGAAGATTCCGACAGAGCGGGTAATTCATTTTAAGGTGAGAGAGGCGCTAGGAAGACAGGAGCAGGGCAAACAAGACGCGGATTTCCACCTTTTCACATCGCAGATTGAACACCCGGACCCATTTGAATTCTCTTTGTTCTGGTTTTTAACAACCCCTCGAAGGAACACGAATACGAATAGAAGTGAGGCTATCGGTTTGATTTCTTGTGACCTTTCTTTACCGCGCGCTTTACCAGCTCAACCGCCTTTTTTGCGCTACCCTTGCCTAAAACCCTAAATTTCTTGCCATATGCCTGGTTGTAAGCTTTGAAGAAAAACTCGATTGCTGAGATCATCTTATTCGTGAGCTTTATCTCCTCAAGTTGCGTGGGCGTTTCTTTTGGGATAGCCTGGCCGATGATCCTGTCGTTACGAACCATTTTTGTCCCGTCTGATTGTTCCGCGATGATGATTCCCACCGCCTTGACCTGAAGCAGGCAACCAGCGATGAGCGGCTCTTCGTTGAAAACAAGCACATCAATTGGGTCTCCGTCATCGGCCCGGGTTCCCGGGATCATTCCGAAATTAAAAGGAAAAACCATTCCCTCGGGCAATGCCTTCTTTAAAGTCAAAACGCCCGTTTCCATATCGAAGGCATATTTTACATTGCTACCCTTAGGAGTTTCGATGAGTACGTTCCAACATTTGCTCCCTTTATCAAAAGGCTTAATTGACAGGTGTGATTTTTTCATTCGATGGCCTCCAGTGTTGTAAAAGTGGAGGAGAACGGATTCTCAAAGGCTATTTTTGTGGTTTTGCCCTGGGAAGCTCATTGGCTGCGTTGGTGTAGGCCGGCGGAACATAACAATTAAGCGTCACCAGGTCTGTCTTGCCGGTGCTGCGAATCTCGTGGTTCTCACCGCGCTCGATGAAAAGAAGGCTGGAGTCTCTAAGAGAAACTTTTCTGCCTGCGATAGTGGCGGAACCTCTTCCTGAAATTACAAAAAGCCACTGGTCCGCCCCTCGGTGATTATTATCCAGGCTTCCTTCTTTGCCTCCAGCCGCAATGACCATGGTTGCCGCCTGCGACCTTTTGTTTCCTGCCACCACGGCAAAGCCTTTTCCAAATTGTAATTGTTTTATTTTCATTCTTCGTCCGCGAATCGCCTTCGAAAATCTCGTTGGATACGCAGCGCTTCACTCGTGAACCGAGATCAGTCTTTAATCACACTTAGCTGGCCGTTTCTTTCATAGTACGCAGCTTTGACGCCATGGAGCTGCCCCATATTGCCGTTCATCCGGACATCTTCGAGCAAATCATGTTCGCTGAGGTCGTTCCCCTTCATGACGGTCGTGTCTATTTTTCCTTCTTTAATTACCAACTGAGCCCGTCCTTTTACGAGGTTCCCAAACCAATGCGCATCTCGGGTTAGAAATGCCAGAATCTTGTGCAGTCCCACGATGACAAATCCGCCCCCTAAGGTTGGAAAAAAAGCGGAAGAACCGTTAACGGCCCGAGCGAGCATCGAGGCGAGAATAAATCCAACAAGTGCGTCAAACGCGGAGCGTTTAGAAAGGAAGCGTTTGTCTCCGAGGCGAAGCATTATGAGCGTGGTGACAAACACACATGCCCCTCTTAAGCTTATTTGGAGAAACGTGAAGTCCTTTGGGTCAGCTCCGAGGCCCAAACAGTTATGAAGGATTTGTGACATTATATTCGTTCTTCTTTGGTTAAAATTGTTTTGTGCGACGGGTTTAATCGGTCGCAATCGGGATGCCAAGATTCAGGCCGCAACTTTCTCAAAGGAAAAAGGGGATTGGGAGAATCCGTACTGCAAAATGAAATTGGGGCCATGCGATTTGCGCAGGAAGGGCAATTTTTAAGAATCGTTTTCTGCCAGAAGTAAACGCGTTCCCCGGCGTTCGGAGTCTTTTCAAGGCAATCAAAAGGCGGGGGTGGCAAAATCGCTTTTGGCCTCTTCCTTAAAGGAGTAGGAAGTCTACCGATTCATCCAAGATCGCGGCAATCGAAGATCTCGTTGACGGGCGATGACTGCGGGTCATCGCACTACCAATTTCAGATTACTGTCAGGGCTTGGGGAGCGCTGTTTTTGATTTCGGTTTGCACCCAGGCAATAACACGGTCCAAATCGGAGCATATCCTAGGCACCGCTTGAGCAAGAGGGGAATTCGGTTGAACCTTAGCAGCTTGTTCCAAAGGAATCCATGCCGTGCGGACTCGATGAGCCACAAACATCAGGTTTTCGAGATCTTGTAATAGCTCCATTCCGCGGATTGGTTTGGCTTTCGGGAATTCGGGTTCTGACAAAGGTCCCGGATCGAAGACATTCTCGAACTCTTTCATTAATCTCTGAAGCGTCAAAAGATGGTTCTCGGACCATCCCGCAAACAGGATGCAATTGCGACGAATGTGATAATCGTTGGGATGACGGGATGCGATGGTTCGGAGGGCCGCGCCCAGATGATTTTCGAAGGTGCTCAGCCGGTTTAGAATGTATTGGGAATGGTTCATGACTGCAACACAGGAACCTTGGACAGTTGGACCGCAGCGTATTTGAAGAATGGTTGCTTGCTCACGGGATCCCAGCCTGTGACGGTTAATTCATTGGCGGCGCGATTGTGGGCCGCATGATCCCAGTAACCATAATGAAACGGAACAAATACCTCCCCGGGTGAAATGTCTCCAATTCGGGCGGGGACGACTATGCTGCCGCGTCGCGAACTGACTTGAACCAATTCACCAGCGGCAATCCCGAGCGTGAGAGCATCTGGTTCCGAAAGCTGAACGAAAGGTTGCGGAGCAGCTTCGTGCAATTCCTTCACACGACCGGTCTTCGTTCGAGTATGCCAGTGATAAACCAATCGTCCTGTAGTCAGGAGAAAAGGATAATTCTCGTCGGTATCTTCAGGAGGGGCGACATGTTGTGCGGCTTTGATAATCGCGCGTCCCTTAGGATCGGCAGCGCGGTATGTTTCCTCTGCGATGGGCGCGCCCGTGACCAGGTCGTGACCGAATAGTTCGCAATAATCCGCCTGTGTATTGAAAACGCCGTCGGTGTAAAGTCGCTCCTTGCCTTCCGGATATTGGTCATTGCACGGCCATTGAATGCCCGAACCCGACAGTTTCGCGTAGGACAAACCGCTGTAATCGCAAGGACGGCCACGGGAACAATCTCCCCATGCCTGAAACGCCTCCTCCGGTGTTGTCCATTTGATAAGCGCCTTCCCGTCCTTATCACGAAAGTCCATTGCCCGGGCATACTCAAGAAATATGTCCAAATCCGAACGTGCCTGTCCTGGGGGGGCCACGGCCTGCTGACAGAGGTGAACTGTTCGATCGGGATTAGTGATGCACCCAGTCTTCTCACCCCACATGGCCGCCGGCAGCACCAGGTCCGCCAAAGCAGCCGTTTCACTCAAAAACGGATCCTGTACAACGACGAACAGATCATCTTTGGACAAAATCTCTCGAATCCGTTGCAAGGCCGGCAATGTTACCGCTGGGTTAGTTCCAATAATCCAGAGAAAGCGAATGGAACCTTGCTCTGCGTAGCGAAAGATCTGCAGGGCATGCGTCGGGGGTGTTGCGTGGGGAATCCGCTCTGGAGCGACGTTCCAGACCCGGGCGAGATCGTTGATGTGAGCGCGGTTGTTCCAGTTCCTGAAAGCCACCATTTCGCCGTTCGCTCCGCATTCTCGCGTGTTTTGAGCGCTGGGTTGCCCGTTCATTTGGAAAACCGTCGAACCAGGTTTGCCAATCAGACCTCGAACCAAGTGCAGGTTGTTCACCTGAATGGCCGAAGCGCTGGCCTCGAAAGACTGGTAAACCCCCTGCAACACGGTCGACACCAGTGTTGGCGAGTGTCCCAGGATATCGGCGCATCTTTCCAGTTGGGCTGGCGGGATGTGAGTGACCTTCTCAGTCTGGTTAGGGGTCCATTCTTGGACCGCATTTTTCAAGCTTTCAAAACCAACCGTCTTTTCAGCAATAAATTGTTCGTCCAATCGTCCTTTCTGAAGGATCAAATGGAGTAATCCGAGCATCAATGGCAAGTTGCTTCCAGGTCGAGGGGCCAAATGAATGTCTGCCTCGCGTGCGGTAGCCGTCCGTCGGGGATCGACAACGATTAATTTTGGGCGCCGAGGTCCCATTAACCTGTCCAGTACGCGTGACCACAGCACCGTTTGAGTCTCAGCCATGTTGTGACCGAACAAGAAAATCGCCTCGGTCGTATCGAAATCATTGAAAGACCCGGGATTGCCATCTGTGCCAAAAGATTCGATGAGCGCGATTGCGGCAGTCGAGGTGCACAATCGCGTGTTCCCATCAACATGCGGGGTTTGTAACCCGCAATCAGTAAGCAAGGTTAAGGTGTAGTATTCTTCAAGCGTAAGCTGACCGGAGTTATAGATGCCAAGAGCTCCTGCGCCAAATTTTTGTTTGGTGTCCCTGGAGTGATTCACCAGCAATGCCATCGCTTCTTGCCAACTAGTCGGCTTGAGTTGATCGCCATGGCGGACAAGTGGTTGAAGCAATCGATCGGGATGATTATTCGCCTTCCATCCGTGCAGGCCTTTGGGTCCGAGGCGCCCACGATTAACGCGGTCTACCGGTCGACCACGAACGCCAACGATTTTTCCGGAGGCGACTCCAATATCCAGGGCGCAGCCGACCGAGCACAAAACACACGTCGATTGAACCCACTTCTCAGGGGGAGCGGTTAAATGTTCATCCTCCCGCAAGGACCACTCGCCGAAATGAGGGGTGCGCTCGCCCCAAATATCTTTGATGCTGTCCCGCATATTTAAACAGGCGTCGCCCCGCCACGAGAGTAGCGGTTATGTGCGTTCGGGGCTTAACAGCACAGGGGGTGCCACCCAGCAAGAGTTCGCTAGAGGGGCATACACGGGAACCTGAACATGCACCCGTTTTTTTAAACCGCTGGCAATTATCAGCCCTCAAGCGTGTCAAATTATCGCGTCACGTGACGCTTAGTTTTATCCAGAAGTCAGCAAGCTTGAAGTTAGCGATTAAAATTTTTTTGCAGATTGCAGCGAGGGAGTTTGCGGTCTGCAAAAATCCGAGGAGAAATTAATTGATGCCAAACTGATATGGGTTCTCATTCAGTCGGGCTTTATTAACCATCGCGCAAAAAAATCACCAGCTGTGCAAGTGGACCAGGGTTCTGCCTCCTGGGGCATCTTCGGGAAGCCGCATGCATTCTCGGGTGGATGTTCTGATTGCATTCGGCGCAGTGGCCAGAGCAGCAATGTGTTGCAAGTCGACGAGAACCGCTGCTCGAGTGGACGTTTGCCAGAGTCAAGGTGCTTGGCGGTTACCTCGGGTTGGCGCCTTCGCCACAGAAAATCGTCCCAGTTTTTTGGCAAGTAGTCCTATTCATCCGGGATGCATTTCATAAAATGTGCGCATGTATCACATGGCCCGATGGCGTGCTATTAACGCGTTTGCCGCGGTTTTTGCGCTCTGGCTCCCACCGCACGCGCGGTCCCAATCTGCCGACCGGCAAGCAGTTATCTGGCGCCAACCACAGGTGCGCTACCTCCTGGCTGATATGACACTCGGCGGTAACAGGAAGCTGTATCGTGATTACCCTGCGACTGAACGCGATCCCGATTCGCGCGAGGCTATTCGCTTAAGGGACGCGGGCGTTCGCGTAGTGAACACGAACGAATTCGAGCGACGCTGGGTCGCAAATCAGTTCGGCAAGGATGGCCGCGGGATGCGCGTCGTCTTTCGCGGCTCGAACCGCACCATCGCCGGCAGCGAAGTGTTGCTCTCCGCCGACGGAACTGTGAATGAGAATCACCCGGTATTGCATTCTCGACTTATCGCTGGGGCGTCCCGAGAGCGACCTCGATGAGCGACAGATGAACTCCGAGGCACGCGAGGCGTTGCGGAGATGGAAATGGCAATCTCCGCATGTCCGTTTGTAAACGCAAAGGCCCTCCCCGTGTCTTGCAGCTTCTCGGTTGAGGTTTCCAAGTGGAGGATCTGCCGTTGCGTGTCGGAATAGCCCTCAACCTTGCCTTGCTTGATTGCGAAGAGCATCGGCGAGCGTGGCGCAAAATAAAACGGCACGTAATCCCAAAGCGTTCCCCCTGCCGCAAGCGCTGTTCCGGCAAGGTTTTTCACCTCTCTTCGTTTACGCCGTTCCTTGATATGCTGATGGGCGATGCTCACGACTTCGAGCCCTTGCTCCTCCCTCAACCGATCGCAGCAAAGAAAACCGCTCCCCAGAATTCCCGGCAAGTTTCTGATGTGCGTGATGTGGGTAAAGCAGCGGCATCGGCAAAATGTGACTCCTCCAAATGATCCCGCAAAGCGGCGGCAAGTGGAAGCCTGAACCAGAACAGGTCAGAGGTGTTGGGAACTGCGCCCGCTCAAACTGCGGGGAGCTCGTCTCGATTGACCGTTCGAGTGATTTCCCCGTTTTCGGAGCGGCCCTATCGATTCGACTGGTTTGCCTTCATAGAGGGACGCCTTGGTGGTGCTGAAAGTTTGCAGCAAAAAGCTCCGCGCCCCAAATGTGTGACAGTTGGGGGTTTGGTTTTGCGACTGCATCAATCGTCCTTCGCTCCTCAACCGTGATTTGGGAGTGCCCGCCGGAGGGGGTGTCAGTATTTGTGTCAGTATTCCGCAGTGGCGGAGTTAGGAAAGGTAGTGAGCGAGTGGGCTTGATTAGTCTGGATTTTTGAGGAAGCTGCCTCAAGATCATTGGAAAAAACAGTGGATGTCGGGGCGAGTCCTTCCTCTGGAGCCAGTTTAAGCGGGGTCGCACTGGTGTAGTGCAGGAGTTACGGGAGAGTCGCAGAAAAGGGGCAGAATGCTTGCCGGCGGGTAAAAGCAACCAATTGAGCTAATCCGCCGGTTGCGAGATGGCCAATGAGGTTTTCTTGAGCCTGGCTCCGGGTTCGCAAGTGTTTCATCCCCCAACCACCACCGTGCCGCCGAGCCGCCGTTCTTTGCTTTTTTGCTCAAGGCAATTCGTAGCTGCGGTAGAAGCGGCGCGGGGCGTTGGTGGTGGCGTTTTCCGTGATGGAGCCGGGCGTCGAGTTGGTTCCGATGGGCCTCCAGTGAACCAGGTCTTCGGAAGACTCGATGACGTAGAGCCGGCCTTCGGTGCCTTGGATGGAGAGAGTCGCACCCATTCCCGGAGTAAAGGCGTCGAGGCGAAGCATAGATGCTGGTGCCATGCCGAGTTGGCGGATGGTGAAGGGCTGCCCGGCAATCAAGAGGACGGCAGTGCGCGCGACTGTGGAAGTGTTGACGGTCAGGGTATAGCGAACGAAGGCACTATCGGAGCCGTTGAGACCCGCCGTGAGGTTGACCCAGGAATTGGTCTCAATCGTGGTCCAATCGCACCCGGCCGTGGTGGTAACGGCGACGAGTCCCGTGGTGGAACTGGCCATATGCAGCGCACTGGTGGCACTGAGAGAAAAAGTGCAGGATGCGGTGTTGCCAAATTGGACCTGGTCAAGCCAAGCTCGATCTTGTCCGGCTGAGAGGGCGGCATCTTTAGAATAGGTCCACTTCAAGACATGGGCGCCGGAAGCGATGCTGGCCGTCCTTTGTTGCCATCCGGTTTCGCCGCTGATGCGCATCTGTTCGACGCCATCAATATAGAATCTCAAGTCGTCGTGATCGGCTTCCGAAGAAACTTTCCACCAGAAACTGAGCGAACCGGGGCCACTGATGGTGGTTTGCAGAGTTGAGGAAGCGGCGTCCGGGATGCTCCCGCTTTGAGCGGCGTCCACCCCGTCATGAGTGACGATATCCTGCCCGGTCCAGGCCACTGCGCCTGAGCTAAGCCAGGCGAGGGATGCATCGAGGGTGTCGAGCGCTTCGGGCAGAGCGATGATGCTGTTGGACGAGGGAGGGGTATCGTTGCCGCTTTGCGTAATGGCGAAAGCCTGGCCGGCGATCTGGATGTTGCCGGTGCGGGTGTTGGGCGAATTATTCGCGGTGATGGCATAAAACACCGAGGCGTTGCCGGCGCCAGTATTGCCGGAGACGAAAGTGATCCAGGAATTCGTGTTCAAGACCAACCAAGGGCAACCCGGCCCCGCCGTCACTGTCACGCTGTTCGACGCCATGCCAGAGCCGTGATGGCGGGTGGTCGGGGAGATGGAATAGGCGCAGCCGCCGCCGGCCTGAGTGACGAGGAAAAATTGGTTCGCGATTTGCAGGATACCAGAGCGGACTGAACTGGAGGGATTGGCAGCGACCGAGTAGATGACGGTGTCACTTCCAGTTCCGCTCGAGCCTGACACGATGGAAATCCATGAGTTGGTGTTGGACACACTCCAGGTGCAAGCGGACCCGGCGGCCACCTCGATTAATCCGGTGGAAGAGCCGGAGGAGGGGGAGGCACTGTTAGACGAGAGCGTGACCGGGCAAACGGCCGTGGGGACGAATTGAACTTGATCGACCCAGCCACCATTCTGGGCTGACGAGAACGCGGTGGTTCTGCTATAAATCCACAGCAAGCTGAAAGTTCCCGGCGGAATCATCACGGTCCGCTGCTGCCAGTCCAGCTCTCCCTCAATGCGTGCCGTTTGGGATGAACCAACGAAGAAACGCAAGTCACTGTTTGTCTCTGGTGAAGAAATCTTCCACCAGAATGTCAGGGTGCCGGGGCCGGTCACCGTCGTTTGCAAATTGCCTGCCCCGACCGAAACAGAGCCGCTCCGCGCCGCGTCAACACCATCGTGAGTCACCTCGGATTGAGCGAACCAAGGTGCGTTCCCCGCAGTTATCCAGACCAGCGGGGTACCGATGGTGTCGAGTGCTTCCGCCAAAGAGTTCGGCACGCCGGACTGAGTGACGGTAAAGGTTTGCGCATCGATTTGGATCTGGCCGCTGCGGCCGAAGAACGAAGGGTTGGTTGAGACGGAATAAGTTACCTGGCCGTTGCCGGAGTTACTCAGACTCGAGGTGATCGTGATCCAAGCGTTGGTGTTGGACACATTCCATGCGCAACCAGCCGGCGACGCCACCGCGATCGTTCCGGTCGCTCCGCCATTACTGTGCGTGCGGTAGGGCGGGGCAATGGAATAGGCGCACGGACCACCGAGTTGGACGAGCGTGAAAGTTTGGCCGGCAATGGTGACGAGGCCGGTGCGAGCCAAAGACGAATTATTTGCCGGCAAAGTGTAACGAACAAAACCGTTGCCCTCGCTGCTGCTGGCCGTGACACCGATCCAGGCATTGGTGTTGATGACTTCCCATCGGCATCCCGGATCGGTCGTCACATTGATCTGCCCGCTTTCGAAACCCGCAGAATGGCTGGCGCTGATGGTCGAAAGGGTTATGACGCACTCGCCCGCACCCGGCACGAACTGCACTTGATCAACCCAGCCCCGGTCCAAGCCCCTGGAGTCGGTGGGATTCTTGGAATAGGTCCACTTGCAGACCTGCGGCCCGGCGGGGACGACAAGGCGCTGCGATTGCCAATCCACTTCGCCGGAAATACGCGACTGTTGCACCCCGTTGATGAAGAATTTCAAATAATCCTTGTTCTCTTCGGAGGAAACCTTCCACCAAAAGCTGAGCGCCCCCGGGCCTTCCACCGTGGTCTGCATGGTGGCGGCAGAGTTGTGAACCACGGCGCCGCTCTGGGCTGCGTCCACGCCATCGTGCGAGATGGAGGTTTGGCCGAACCACACCGGCGCGCCGATGGTGTCCCAATTCAGCGTGCCCACTGTGTCGAGCGCGGTGGCGAGAGAAATGAGATTGGTGGACGAGGCCAACTGCGTGAGAGTGAACAGTTGGTCGCCCACGGCCAGATTGCCGCGTCGCGTCGCCCCGCCATTCTCGGTGAGAAGGTATTCAATGACGCCATTGCCGGTGCCATTCGCTCCCGAAACGATCTCCACCCAGTCATTGGTATTGACGACCGTCCAGGAACATCCGGCCGAAGTGCTGATGGAAACGAGTCCGGTCAGTGACGTGGAACTATGAGTCCGGTTGGTGGGAGAGAGAGCAAGGTTGCAGGAGTTCGAGGGGGCGAATTCCACCTGGTCCAGCCAGCCGCGATCCTGTCCGGCGGCTCCAGAGTAATTTTTCGAGTAGGTCCATTTTAGAACCGGGCCGCCTGCGGGGACGGCGAAGGTTTGCTGCTGCCAGTCCTCCTCCCCGGAAATGCGCGTTTGCTGGTCTCCGTTGATAAAGAACTTCAAATAGTCGCGGTTGGTCTCAGAGGAGACTTTCCACCAAAATCGGATGGTGCCCGGGCCGACGACTGTGGTCTGCACGGTGACCGCTGCGTCATCGCCCACCGGACCGCTTTGGGCCGCATCCGCACCGTCATGCGACAGGAAGGATTGCCCAAACCAGGTAGGAGTTCCTACCGAACTCCACGAAAGCGAGCCTTCCGTATCGAGGGCTTCCGCCAAAGTCAGGCTGCTATTCGTCGCGTCGCCACCCGCCTGCGTAATCGTGAAGGTCTGGTCAGCGATGCGGAGGATACCGCTTCGGCTGATGGGGGAGGGATTTTCTGCGAGGGCGTAGAGGACTGTACCATCACCGCGATTCATGATGTCGGACAGGATGGTCACCCATGCATTCGTGTTCACGATGTTCCAGGGACAATCCGACGTCGCCTGCAATGCGACCGAGCCGGTGGAGATAGATGAATCGAAGCTGGCCTCGCTGGCAGAGAGAGAAAAGTTGCACAAGACCGTGAGCGTGGCCGGAGAACTGTAGGCGGTCGTGTTGGTGGCCTCCGCGAGGGTAACACTCACCACATAATTTCCCGCCTGCGCATACTGGACAGCGGACAAGGTCAGGGTAGAGGTCGAAGCTCCGAGGATTCCGTGGCCATTGGTCAATGGGACGCCGTTGAAAAACCATTGGTAAGAGGAAGCCTGGAAACCAAGGACCGTCGCGCTAATGGAGGCGGTTCCCCCGGCCAATACACTCTGCGTTTGCGGTTGCATCAGGATGGTCCCCAAGCCGGCCGATTGGTTCACTCGAAAATTGTGCCCACCAATCGTGAGGTTCCCGCTCCGGGCCAAAGGCGCATTATTCGGTGGCACACTGTAGCTGATCCCTCCGTAGCCGGAGGGACCGTTCGTCGACGAGGTGATCGTGATCCAAGAGTTTGTGTTGACCACGGACCAGTCGCAGCCGAGCCAAAACTGCACATCACCGGCCGAACCTCCATTTCCATGCGAACGGCTGGCGGGCGACATGTAAGCCAGGGGACAAAAAATAACCGGCTCGTTCGCAACAAGGTTTTGCGCCACGCCATAGACCACTCCCAAGCTGTTGGAGACCACCGCGCGGTAGAAGTAGGTGACGCCGACCAGCGGGGAAGGAATGTCCTGGCTCAAGGTGGCGTCGAATCCGTTGCCAAGGGACTGGAGGGGTGTCGCCTGACCGTAATCCTGGGTCAATCCCCACTCAAACCAACCGTAGGTAGGCAGGTTATTGGGATTGACCAGCGCCGTCATCGTCGCCGGATTTTTGGAGGGGCTGCTTGTCACGCCCGGAACGGCCAGCCGGAATTGCTGCTCGACGCCGAGCACGACCTGACCTTGCGCATTGGAGCCGACGGCGCGGTAATAATAAGTCACGCCCGTGTTCAATCCGCTGATGACTTGGGAGAATTCAATGAATGAATTGCCGTTCCCCATGGGCTGCGTCGCCGTGACCTGTCCGTAATTCGTGCTGTCGCCCCAGACAAACGACCCGTTCACCGCCTGGCGATGCGGGTGAACGGAGCCGTTCAGGGTGATGCTCGTGTAACTTGCGCTTGTGGGCACGCGGGTAAGGGCGACCGGTGGCGCGTTGCTCCGCTCGGTATTGTTCCGCAACAACAGCGAGACGGTGGACGGTGGATCACATCCGTCACAATAATAATGAGTGGCTCCGGCGATCAGGAGATCGAGCCGGCCGTCGTTGTCGTAGTCGCCCCATCCTGCCGAAGCATGGGCGACGGGCGGCAGACTGGGTGCGATGCTGGCCGTTACGTTTGTAAATCCGTTCGGCGTATTTCGCCAAATCTGGGCGAGGGAACTCCATGAACCGATCAACAGCAAGTCAGGCCGTCCATCATTGTCGTAATCGGCCCAAGTCACCGAGCCTTCCACCGTTCCAGGCAAACCCGGCGCCACGGTGGCGGTGACGTTGACGAAGTTGCTCCCGGTGTTACGCCACAGTTGGGAAAAGGAACTAGTACGGGTGCCCCCACTGAGCACGAAGTCCAGTCGGCCATCGTTATCGTAATCGGCCCAAGCTACCGAACTGTAGAAAACTCCGGCCAGACCAGGGGCAACGGTGGCCGTCACGTTTTCGAACCCGCTTCCGGTGTTTCGCCAGAGTTGGGCGATGGGTGTGTAATAGGGATAATCGTCGTCGAGATCAGTGCGCCGGGGAATTCCTCCCGTGATCAGAAAATCCATCCGCCCGTCATTGTCATAATCTCCCCACGCCACGCAGCCCCCGTCAATGCCCGGCAGGTCGGGCGCAACGGTCGCGGTCACGTTGCTGAACCCGCTCCCGGTATTCCGCCAAATTTGAGAGGCGAACCCGCCGATGGAAAGGAAATCGAGGAGGCCATCGTTATCATAATCAGCCCAGGCCACTCCTCCGGAACTGGCTCGCGGCGGCTCGGGCAAGACCCCGTTGGGCACGTTGGTGAATCCATTGCCGGTGTTCAGCCAGAGGGGCGGAGGATGGAGCGGAAAGGTGCTGCCACTCCCGTCCGGGTTATGAATCGAGCCCCAGTAAAAACCTCCGAGCAGAAAGTCCAATCGCCCGTCGTCGTTAAAATCAAACCACGACACCGAGGCCCAACCGACCTGGGGCAGGCCCGGCGTGACGGAGTCGGTGACATCCTCAAAGACGGGCTGGGCCGCCCGCACCGATGTGACCCACAACAACACCACGCACACAAACCATCGCGCGAACGCAGACCGTCTGGCCGGTTCAATATTGGAAAACAAATGTCTGTTCACGAAATTACGTCATTGATGTTATCACTCGGATCATTTTCTGGACCCGGAGGCATGATGCCATCGGATATGACATTACCCGGATTTTGCCTGCGCTTATTATTCCTTTCATCGTTATTCAAGTGCAACAAGTGGAATGGCCCGACCCATACGATTCGTCCTGCCGTAGAAATACAGATCGTCCCGCGATGAATGTCCACGGGCATGCGCATAATACCGACCCCCGGGATTGTCACGACCTACGACGGCGTCCGCAGCTTGCAACTTATTCCGGCTGAAATTCTGGACCGAATAGGAAACTTGATTGAAGCGGTCGGTGCTGGGTTAATCGTTAGATATATTAAATGCCAGAGCAGCCATTAACGCCGCCTTTCCGTCGTCGTCGCAGGGATGACAAGGCCACGAACCGCAATTCGTTCGTTCGGTCCTGTGATATTCTGACCGAGATAGTCCTGTGCTTCATGATCGTATTCAGCCCGTGGGCCTTTGGCACTACTCAGCCTTGGTCCATTTGGACAATGAATGTCTGCGGTTTTTTCCTTGGAGCGCTCTTGTTGGCCACGAAAATCAGCCGCCCACCAATCAGCGGTGATCAAGCAGCCTCTCCCCTCCATCTCGACTGGTCTTCCCGCGGGCATTACTTCACTCTCGGCCTGATCGTCTTCACCTTCTTCATTCTGGCTTACTGCCTGGTATCTGCCTTGAATGCCCGTGCCCGCTACATCGCGGCACAGCAGTTCTTCGAATACTTCGAGAATTACATCCATTGGCTGCCTCACAGCTACGATCAGGATCGAACAATGGCTTCTTTCTGGAATTACCTGGCCCTGGCTCTGACTTTTTGGGCCGCTTACAATTGGTTGACGAACGACCCGGTCGCACCAACCCGAAGGGGCCACTCCGCTCTACAACATGCCGGCAGGGATGCCGGCGCTCCCAGCATTTCGCCGGCGATGCCACGACTCCATCGGTTGTTCTGGCTGCTTTCCATCAATGGTGCGCTCCTCGCCTTCCAAGGGTTACTTCAGCGTGTTGATGGGGGAAACAAGCTCCTATGGATCATGGAAACGCGCCTCAATCGGGAAGCCACCGCCCAGTTCGGCCCCTACGCCTATCGGTCCAATGCCGCGCAGTATTTTAATCTGCTGTGGCCAGCCATGCTGGGTTTCTGGTGGTGGCTGGAATTGCGCTGCCGCGAAATCCGCAGCTTCAGCACACGTCATCGACTTCTGCTCCCGCTGATCGTCCTCGTGGCAATCTGTCCCCTCGTATCCCTTAGTCGGGCCGGCGCCGCAGTTGCGGTCATGAATGCTGTCGCGGTGGGAGTCATCATATTCTTCTCCTGGCGCGGTTCTCGGGCCAGGCTGGTGGGAATCCTCGGCATTATCCTCATGGCCCTCGCTGGCATGGCTTACTTATTCAATGGAGCTACGCTCGCCAAGCGGTTTGCATCTTCGTCCGAGGACTTCCTGGTGGGTCGCGAAGCCACCTACGAGACGGCCAGAAAAATCCTCGCGGACTACCCCATCTTCGGAACCGGCCCTGGGACCTTTGAACCGGTCTTTCAGCTCTACCGCAGTTCTCCTGATCAATATTGGCCCACCCAATTGCACAACGATTGGCTGGAAACGGCCATTACCTTTGGAACCGTTGGATTGACGGCTACGCTCCTGGCCCTAGCGTTGATCTTTTTTCAATGGCTGGTGGCGGGCTCAAGCCGCACTCCCTGGTCGTTTGCGGCTATGCTCTGGGTGGCCCTGGTCGGCTGCCTGGTTTTTGCGAAAGTGGACTTTCCCTTCCAAATCTATTCCATCCTGTTCCTCTTCCTGATGCTTTGTGCGGTGCTGCTGAGCGTTTCGCACGTCAATGGCCGGACCGGCAAAAGCGTTTAGGCTAGGACAGATTTTCAGCCGTCACTGTTAAACAGAGGGCGGCGTTCACGCCGCATCAACGCTTTGCCCGCTGTGATTTGTGAGTGGCAAACACTCAAGGGGGCTCTTCATCGATGCGGCCTCCAGGCCGCGCTCGTAACGCCGAACAGATACTCGAGCCTGTCTCTTCCGCTCAAACCGAAATCGAAGTGCCCCGCTCCTCCTGCTCTTTTTTCTCCTTACGAGCCGCCAGGCTTTCTCCATTAACGGGTTTCTCGGTGTTGTCGTCTGAGCCGTCATGGTACG
>JADMIO011011165.1_pt1 | contig 17975 bp, 6 predicted proteins | sample 8958161 | NCBI WGS metagenome assembly JADMIO01 (sample SAMN16585339, study PRJNA669376) | soil metagenome | isolation source: Crop rotation soil | place: USA: Cullars Rotation, Alabama | collected 2011
ATTAAGGTGAATTACTATATAATAATTTAAATTTTCGACTCTAAATTTTGAATATTCAACTATTTAGACAAGAATAGTATTTAAAAGCAATACTAAAATTACTTTTCTAATTAAAACCAAAAACCCATATACAATCATTTTCTCAAAACGCTGAAAAAATAAATATTCTTTCTCTTTCAATATTCTAGTTTTCAAAAAATAATCCATCCTATTTTTTTCTCATCTTTATGATATAATAAACTGCGTGGTAGAAAAATTCGATATTCTATTATGCTACAAGGTCTCTATTATTCATATTGAAATTTCAAAGCAAATTTATATACTGTATCTCTTTTATTTTTCACTCACCTACAGTATATTTTTTTTCTTTCTATTACTCAGCCCCTGAAAAAGCATTTTTACGGCAAATTAACATGATTCCTTCATACGATATACATTTCCATTATAATCGAGATTATCCTCTAACTAGACAAAGTATGTTTGCAATGAAATATACTTTCCAACTGTGAACATTATGAATTCATATTTATAACAATATACAATGTCTGGCTTTTTGCCAAACATGAGTAGTAAGCTTCTTCATTATAAAAAGCCTTTATTTATAAGTCTTCCTTTAACAACTTGGTCAATTCGGGCCCTTTTTACCCTCTATGACCCCTTCGAGCTTCATCCAGCAAAGCGGACAAAACCTCTTTATCGTAAATATCTGATTAGCGCAGTTCACACAGCAACACCTATGTGCACAAGGCACGAATATTGCTTCCCTTTCCCCATTTAGGCACACAACACACATTCTCTCATATTCATCTTCTGCTGGATTACCTCTTCTAAGGGAACTTTTTGACTTTGACGAGAAATTGCTGTGCTGTGAGCCTTGTTCCAGCATCAAAGCGAATTTTTCGTCCTCTTCCTGCTGCTTGCTGAGCTGGTTTTCCCTTTCGAGTTCCTCACGCTGGAGCTCGATCGCAAACCTGATATCGGGGTCTGCGATACCTGATAGGTCTGAATAGCTTTCCAGGGATTTACCGATCTCTTCGTGGTTTTTACGAATCCCGTCGAGTTTTTGCGCTAAGAGGGATTAGTTTTAAATGAAGTAGAATTCAAAAATCTGTTAAGGAAATTATGTAGAGAACAATGATAATGTTTATCGTATAGGAAATTACTCCCTAAGTACCCCCAAATTAGGTCACTATAGAGAAGACATAATCTATTAGGAAGGGATTTAGGGTAAGATTGAGCTTAATTGTGCCACATTAGGAGATCAAAATTCAAAAGAGGAAGAAAAATTGTACCGCTTCGGATATTCGGGCTAGGTTTTATCCTGTTAGCGTTTGCTTGTTTGTTATTTTGAGCCTCGGAGAAAATCGCCTTGAGTATTTCGATTTTTAAGGCCGCATCGCCCTCTAATACACATGAGACTAGAAGATAGAATAACCTACGGGCGTTGGTACAAATATCCTGAATGACTTGGGGATCGCAGAAGCTGAGTAAAGTTTGTAAGTCTTGGGGATTGCTAAAATCGGGAATGTTCATGGTGAGAGAGTGTTGGGAAGAGTACGTGAGGTGGTGTTTGGAAAAGCGAAATTATTGATTTTTGAATTAGTTTAGACAGAGGAGTTAAATTTTATTTTTTGTTCGAAATTTGTTATTTGGAAACATTGGCCTTTTGCGAAAAAAATTTTTAGTTTGGAGATTGGATTATTATTAACTTTTCCGGTCAAAAGAAATTTCGATTACATGAGATAAAACTTCAGGATGGGAGACATTTAAGTTTTTCAAAGAAAAAGCTAACAAGAGAAAAGGGATACTATGTGTAAAGTATATTTTTGTAAGGGAATTTGAATTGACCCCTTTACAGATTTTAAGGAATTCGAATATTTCAAATTGATCGATTATAAGTTCTATCACATAGCCTTAACATTTAATCATAAGTCTAGACCCTCTGTCTTCGGAGAATGGTCTGAATAGCCTTGAACCATTTCAGAGAAGGCTTGAATAGTCGTATGTAGTTAAAGAGTGGGTGTTTATTCAGGCTTAAAGATTGGATAGAATCGAATTTATTATAGAGAAGATGTGACCAGTTCTTTTCGCTCAATTTAGGAATTAAATTACTTTAAACGGCAAAATTTCTTTTATAGACGCGTATCATATAATGGCCTTCAGTTTTTGTATCACATAAGATTTATATTTCCCTCAAAAATAGGCTCAAAATCCAGTACTCATCAGCTCATAGTTACCTAACAGGTATAATTTAGCATTGTTTGGTCTTTAGTATCTCTAGGTATCAACAGGCCAGAGCTTGTTAGGCTTTGGTAATGGAAAGGATGCAGAAAGGGTTTCTATTAATGAATAGCGTGAACTTAGACATGTAAAAATTGAAAGCATCAAAATTTTATCAGTGAATAGAATTCAAAGGCTAATTAATTTTTTATCCAAATTCCGATCGTAATTTAATGCTAAGATCGTAAATTTTGAATAGCTAATTGTTAGACCTCTTCATTCTCTCCTGCCAACCTTTCAACAGAAAAGCTTTGTTTTAGGCATAAATGTCTGGAAAACCTATTTTCTATAAATATAAAAGCCTATTTATTAGGCCTAAGTTTAGAAAACTTTTCTTGCAAAAAGGCCAAGTAAAATAAGTATCTATTTGAATAAGCTTTGAGAGGTGTTGTATATACACAGGGGTGCTTTTTCCTTTTCTATTATCTATTTTGAGTGAAAAACTTAGAGATTTTTATCAAGATGACTTTATAAACACCTTCAAAGGGAACATTAGAACAAGATTGACAATTTTCTAACTTAAGAAAAATAGATTAAAAGCGAATTCATCTCCAATGCTAACTGTAGACCTAAAGACTGACTAAGCCAATATCTTTCTGTAAAGAAAATCAATCATGTTTGGCGCTATCCATAAATTAGGTTAAAATACATTTTAATATAGTTTGCATAAAAATCTGAACTAATAAAAATTATCGGTAGTTTAATCTGAGACAAGCAGATAACAATCATAACATGAAGGCTTTTGAATCCATCAGTCTCCTTACCTAAGGGCTTTTAAGCACTATTTATCGATGGTATCCCTGATCCTAAAGTGAGATACTTGCAAGGGAATGGGAAACTTTCATCCTACATTAGGATATTTATCCAAGGTAATATAGGAGAGAGGAGATTAGCAAGGTAAACAAGAGACTCGGAAGGCTTCGGGAATACTCAGAAGTCAGTCTAAAGATTGAGATTGAAGCTGCTTATGAACGGAAAGGCTCAAAGCCACATACAAATTTTCGACATGTATATCGAAATTGATGGAAGGAATGAAAATGTTTGTGAAAGTATTTTTATTTGTAATTTAAGGAAATTATCCAAAGAAAAAAGAAAAGAAAATACTTGAAACAAAGAAGATAGCAGCGAGTCCATTTAGAGGTGATTGCTATAAGGCCTTAGAAAAGCAGAAACATTATATTTATTGTCTTGAAGGGTTCTCTAGAGGTGAGTTAACAAGTGGTTCAAGTGGCCAAAGTATTAAAGTGTGAGATGTGAAACTGATATTTAAGCTAAAACTCTTTTCTTACATAAAAAAATATGGTGAATACTTGAAATTTATTACGCACAGATGAGTTGGCTATTGTTTATAGAAGATCACTGTCTAAGTCTGGAATTTGAAAACCCAGAGCCTTAGAACCATATCTCCAAGAGTTCGAAGGCAAGTCGCGGTTTTCACGTTCCAGATTTTGATAGTGAAATCCTCTAAGGACATAGAAAACTCGTTTGCGAAAAATCTTTCGGTTAATATAAATAAAAGCATGTCATATTAATAATACTTGGAATCATAAATTATTGTCTGAATATGAGCTAGCTAATGGATTGAAGGATTATTCAAGCAAAATAAGAAGCTGTTAAGCTTAACGGAGATAAAATAATGAAGATGCTGATATGAATAATATTTTGTAAGTGCGTAAAAAGGAGCATTATATTGTATAGACAGATATTTTTATAACACTTTGCAGCAGAATAATAAACAAGTAAGAAAATGATAGTTTCCTCAATAGAAAAAGACTTTAAGATGGCTCTCCTTTAAATTTTCTCCAAGAATTAAGAAAAATCTAAGCATTAGGCATTATTTTTGTAATAACAGCTTAAAAAATCTTTACAATACATTTTCTATTATTAGAACGATAGGTATAGTGCTAAAATAAGATATTAAATTACATAGCAGTACATGTAAATTTGAAAGGAAATTCTTCCTGTGAAAAAAATTAGGTCCTTTCTATAAGTTTATGAGGTCACAATTTGATTAAATTACGTATTTTACTTCAACCGCCAAGTTCAAAAATATAGATTTCTATTTTTGTTTATTAATTCCTCTCAGTTCGTCCTTCGCCCTTCACCCGCCCTTGAAGACAAGAAGACTGCCTTCTCAACTCTATCGCTTTAATTTTCCCTTTACATAAGAACTCCTAAGACCTTATTATCATTTCTTTTTATTTTTTCTTCCAGTTTTTTATAACAGTTACTTATTAGAAAAAATTATTTATTTTACGCCACGAATTTATCTATTAGTGTAAACAATTCTGACAGAATCCATTGATATTACATAGCAAAGGGAGTTCGACCTCCTTTTAGCAATTCTAATATGCAAATTGTTGAAATTGATAGGAGTAAGGAGCATTCTTTAAGCCTGCTTTTTATGGTTAAAATTTCCGTAACACTAGGTAAAAAAAACGATTAAATTATTGAGAACTTATCGAGGTTCTCGCTGCACTTAATGCAGTTCAATAGTTATAGGAATTTTTTTTCTCAAAGCATGAGAAAAGGGTAATCTGAGCCCTTGTTAGCTTTTGGATAGTTTTAACCGAAAAAGAAGAAGTTTAAAATAATAAAATAACTGGTTCTTTTTAATTTAAGAATGAACTGGAAAAACCAATTCTATAAACAGGTCGCTTTATAGTCTAAAAAGAGACAATATCATATTCTCCCTATTCTCCTAGCAGAACCCTAAACCTGAATAAAGATTTTAAGGGACTTAATTGGGATAAATTTCAACACATGAAGTTCAAAAAGTGTTTTTTCTGGACCAAGTGACTCCACTTTTTAATGTTTTATTTCTGATTATTATGATTAAATACTGACCATGTCAAACCCTAATTCCTTTTAATCAAAGAATCTTCCAGAATCAAACACATATTCTGATTTGAAATAAGGCTTAGGCTTTCTTTTCCCTTTGCAATGAAATTTCTTTATAACCTTCATGTAAAAAATAGTCCAAAATTTTCAATTTTTTTCTTCATTAGGTGGCTTTTTGTTTGAGAAAAAATGATGTTAGAACAAGGATATCTTGAATTAGATTAGGATTATAATTAGATCAGAAGGATAAAGCGTATTGGAGAGCTGGGTCTAAACTTGAAAGTATTTTTCCTCGAAATTTTTAAAGCAAACTAAAAATCAATTCCGACAGAAAATTTAATTCAATTAAATTCCATTTATTTTCAAACACATAATTTTAGTTCGCAAGACATCAATGCAAAGAACATCCCTTGAAAATGCCGACACCTTCGTCGATTCCCTGCACTCCAACGCCTCTCCGGCCGAGAAGTCCAAGACCCTCGAAAAACATCTCACAAGTTCCTCGCATAATCAATACCCAAGATCCTATGTTGATTCCCAATTATCCACAAGGTACCTTTTTCCTCCTTATTTAAACAATTAAACCCTAAGTGTTAGCTCCGAATCCGCAAACGCAAGCCCCTATAACCGAAGACTGGCCTATCATCACGACTCCACGGACTCTGCGCTCGATTTTAGCGATCCTAATGCCAGATTTCCGATCCTTGTGCAAGATAAGATTAGTAAGCTAAAGGCCAGGATGAGGAGGTCTGAGGAAAAACCCAGGGAAAGAGAGGTCTCGGAGACCCCAGTGACCGAAGAGGACGCTGAATATGAGGTATTTGATTTAGTATTTAGTCTTATTTGGAAAAATAGAAGGAAAATATGGTTTTGAAAAGGGTTCCGGTAGTGGAGGATGCTGAGGAATTCAACATAAAAAGCACGAATATTAACAGGCTAAGGGGAAGAGACCAGAATTTGAACAAGGAGTTCGGTCGATGCAGGTCTCTCGAGAGTTCCTTTTTGCCTTTAGATTGTGTGGAGGAGGATAAGGACGAGGAAGAACTAAATACCTTTAAGAGGAGAAAACACTTAGAGGACCTTAATGTCGAGGATTTGAACGAATTTAACCAGAACCAGAAAGGAGAAAGGACCCCAACTGATAAAAAGCTAAATAGGAAGCATTCGCTGCAATTTACCCCTCAGGAGGCGATCCTAGAGGAGCAGGAGACTTTTATCCCTCACCTTCCTAATATGTTTGGGAGTCTTAATACAAGTCATGGGAGTTTACATAATAGTCCGGGACCGAGACTTAAAGTGGATGAGATTGATTTAAAGGAGAAGAAGTGGATTAAGGATGAGGATGACAATGAGGAGATAGAGATGATTATGGAGGAATCTGAGGAGAAAAATGCGGAGCAAGTGGTGGATGATAATAAGGAGTTCCAAGCAGGTATTTTTGGGTTGGGTTCTAATGTGCTAAATTTTGAATAGCAAAACAGAAATTGCATGAGGAGAAGGAATTTATGAAGAAAGTTGTTATGTAAGTGAAAATTAAAATGTATTAGAGTGTTAATGTTTTTGTAGAGGTGAGATGATAGATCAAAATAATACAAACTTCGCTAAAGTGAGCTCAGAGTTCCCATATGTTGGTAGCGGAGCTATCGAGGAAGTTATTGAGGAAGATAGGAACGAAAATGCCTAGCTGAAAGTCTATAAAACGCAAGATATAATATGATATACATACATGGATTTTCAGTAATAGATTATATAGAAGTGATGCTAGGGTTAAATTTTGAAATGAAGAGGGACTCAGTTTCTCTACTATAAGGAGCTGGGGACTCGAAGATAAATTCTATAGTATTTATAAGCACATTATATCTACGTTACTTTTTATATTACCTATTCTATCTATATATTTGAATCGGAAATACGATTATCCTCATAATTGCAAAAATAAACTCTCATTTTCCCTTGCTTATTTTTATTGATAATTCTTTTTATTATAGTAAAGAAGCCTTTATGGTAGAAGCAGTAAATTGTTTTTGAAGGTTCCTTTTAGGTTTGAAAAGACTTTCTTTTCGAGCAAAATAAAATAATTATGACTTTTTAATACAAATGTACAATAAAAGCCCAATTTTTTCCCTTCTAAAGCAATTTTTTAAAGCAAAATTATTTCAAAAAGAGAACTAAGGGAATTAAAAGATATCAATATGACTTACTTCATGCATGCCTTTTTATTTCTTATATCGTGCTGTTAGAGGATCAAAAGGATTTAGGTTTGACCGGCAATAGGGTTAAAAATTTTTCGTTATAAAGAAATTCGAAATAATAAGGAAAAGCAGGAAATTTTTAGCGCTAAAAAGTTTAATTTAATAAATGTACCCAATTTCCTACTTATAGCCCTCACAATTTTCCATGGGCGATGAACAGGACACCCAGCAATTAATCTCAGACATCGAGGCCTCTCCAAAGAAGGAAACTGACAGCAGTAAAGACCCAGACCTATCGGGCTATACCCCGCCTCAAACATCTTCCCCTCAGGGACAGATTCGAAGCTCAGTTCAGCAATTGACACCTTCTTTTCTCCCTCAGACCTCGAATTTCACCCAGGAACTTAGGCCTGGAACACATGGTGGGATAATAGAATGTCCTCATTGTAAAATTCGAGTAGTGAGTCGAAGAGGATACGAAATGGGATGGGATAGTTGGAAACTTGTAATAGGAGGACTCTTGATCGTTAATCCATTGTTTTCTATTTTGCCTTGTTTGATTAGCAGTTGCAAGGATGTGATCAGTTATTGCCCGAGATGCAATTACCAGTTGTCACGGAAAAATGTTAAACTTGGATATTGGCTAATAGTATTGGTGTTAGTTGGAATAGTGGAAGGAATGATATTGTACTATACATTTTTTTCTTAATTATTTTTACTTCATTATATTCTATATTCGTGAAATAATAGCCCCTGAGGTAGGTATTTATAGAAGAACAAAAAGATTTTATCAAAAAGATTCATAAATTTAATGCTCAGATTTATAGACAAACCAAAAATCTGTATATCTTATGAATAATTTATCACTTTTAACGAAAATCTAATTTCAATAGGAGCAAGTATTAACTTAAAGGAGAAAAAAAGTTTTAGAGTTAAAAATAATTAAGAGATCTTTTCAATTAGAACAGGTTAAAAGGATAATAGAACTCTCAAAAAGTTTAGAGATCTAAAAAAGTCTTTATGAGACTTCATGAAGATCTGAAAATGTCAATATTGTTGGTTAAAAATGAATAGTTTCCTCAGTATTTTAAGTGAACTTTACTGCTGAGATTGCTTTTAATAATCGATATAAATTCAGAGAAATATCTCCGTTTTTTCCTTTTAAAAGTAGAAAATATTTTGAAATGTAAAATTCAAAAGAAATTGAAATCCCTTTTCAAGAATACTTCTTTGCTGAACATTATATTCGTAGAACACAACTAAGATATATAGATGCCCTTCGGATAAAGGTTTCATCTAATTAAACATTCGATATCTAATATTATTATTAAACTTGACTAGCAATTATAATCGATTTCTAAGAAGACATTATTAAGATAGACTATTAGTTCGATCTTGAAACCATTACATTTTAAAGAAATACTCTACAAATATAAAGCAATGCAATAAAGTTTTCTATAAAATACCAAATAGTCTACGTAATCTGATATATCAGCACTTCACAAATGAATTGTCATCATAATTATGTTATAAAAATATAAAGTATTTCGGATTTTCTCGGTATGTAAGGACCGAGAGCTTTAGCCAAGAGTCATTTCTAGTAACTTAAAACCTAAGAATTTGAGTTAGAAACCTAGAAAGGATTCACCATCTCTGCGAGAGGCTATAGTATCTGAGAGAATTCTTTCTTGCTCTCTATTTGATTTTTGGTATCGAGGATATGATTAAAATAATACGTCACATTATCTCTGATTCTCTATTCATAAAGGGATAACCATATTTCTTAATCGCTGCTTAATTAATGTTTAATTAAAATTAAGAATTATTTATCCAAATTTAAAATAAATTGTTATCTTTGTTTCTTAAATAATTCTATAAATTTGATCTTTTTTCCCTTCTTCTTTGCCAGCAAAAAGCCTATCAATTGATATTTCGAAGCCCACAAACACAAATGAACCTTTTGGCCAAAATTTGTATTGGATTGCTATTAGCCTGCATTCCCATGATGTTCAACGAACATGACTATTACTATTCGACTCCCTGTGATCCTGGAATTTGTGTTCCTGAAGAACCTTCCAGAGAAGAAGAGGAAGAAGACTTTAAGTACAAAGTGAGTTTTAGATGGCAAAACAGTACCGCTTGCGATAAACTAGGCCTTAAAGGGACAGCCACTATGACGTTTACGTATTTTATGGACTTTAGGACTCCTTCAGGAAAAGTAATGCACATATTTCAAAGTGATTATAACCTTGGTCCTTTTGATGATAATTCACATCGTGAGTTCAGCGTGACAGTAGAAGATGATGATCAAAAGTGTATTACAACGATTAAAACGTTAGCGTTTCAAGAATACTTGGTAAATTTCATTAAAGACCTATACCGAAGGATAACTGAACTAATACCGATAACGAGACAAGACAGTGATGTTCAAGCAAGAAACCAACCATCAATACAACATGAAGCAATGAATCCTAATGCAATAAATCCTTATAATGTAGAAAGATGCAGACGTTTGATAACCGAAGTCAAAAATGTTAATGAAATAATAGATGGCCAAGCTCCATTGCATTATGCTGCGTCGACCTGTAGCCTAGAAATTTGCAAAGCTTTGATCGACAGAGGAGCAAACATTAATGTAAAAGATCAACGGCTATATGAAATGACGCCACTACATATGGCCACGAAATCCGGAAGCAACGAAGTTTGTGAGCTTTTAATCGAAAAAGGAGCAGACATTCATGCTAAAACTTTTTTGGGCGAGACACCATTGCACTTTGCTGCTGCACGAGCTGACTTAAAAATTTATAACCTGTTGATCGAAAAAGGGGCAGATGTTAGAGCAAAAGACAATAATGGCCAGACACTATTACACTTTGCTGCTGAAAAAGGCACTGCAGAAACCTGTAAATTCTTAATAGAGAATGGAGCAAACATTAATGAATTAACCAAATGGGGAAGTACACCATTAAACGAAGCTGCACATCGTAACAATACAGAAACATGCAGGTTTTTGATAGCTTCGGGAGCAGCCCTCGATGGCAAGGGCTACAGAGGGAACACACCATTACATAGTGCTGCTGCATCCGGCAACACAGAAATTTGCAAACTTTTGATCGAGAAAGGAGCGGAGATTGAGGCAAAAAATGAAGACAAGGAAACACCATTGATGAATGCTATATCTTATAGCCGAAACATAGAAACTTGCAAATTTTTGATAGGAAAAGGAGCAGATATTCATGCAAAAGACAAAAGGGGTTGGACGCCTTTGCACTTTGCTGCATCGGGGGAAAAAAGCGAAATTTGCGAACTTTTAATAAAAAAAGGAGCGGATGTGAATGCAAAAACCAAAGATGGTAAGACACCATTGATCCTTGCTGCAAAGAGTGAGGGTCTCTTAATCTGCAAACTCTTGATAGAAAATGGCGCAGATGTTAATGTGAAAGATCGATATGGTAGAACATGGTCAGAGCTTGCAGGATCTTATGAGCTAAATGAAGCTGGGTAATGTTCTGTATGAGGAAGCCAAAAAAGTAGAAAAATAGAGCTTATTCAATATTGCTATGTAATATGTACTAGTATCAATTGATTGTTAAATTGTTATAAAAATATCAGAATCGAAATTAAGAAAAAGCGAGAGAGTGAATGAAATTTGAAAACTACAAATAACTACGGTATTGATTTTATATTGCTTTCTTGCTTCGATAACAACGATGTTTTTAGATTTATATCTTATTTAGTGTTGCCATAATCCAATATTTTAGATGACTTTAACTTATATTTCTTAATCGTCAAGTAATCAATGCTGAATTAAATTCAAGCTTTATTTAACCTAGCTTAACATAATCTATTATCTTTATTTCTTAAACAGTTCAATCAATTTAGACTTTTTTCCCTTCTTCTTTCCAGGAAAAATCTCTCGCTTGATATTTCAAACCACACATAAACCACAAATGAATCGTAACATCAAAATTGGTATTGTTGGATTGATATTAGCATTTATTCCTTGGCTATTCAATAAAAATTACTATTACTATTACTATTCACAGCCCTATTATCCTGAAATTTGTATTCCTGAAGAACCTATTAGGATGGAGAATCTCAAAAACTTTAAGCGCAAATTGAGTTTTAGATGGCAAAAAAGTCTCGCTTGCGATAAATTAGGCCTTAAAGGGACAGCCACTATGAAGTTCAGTGATGGGATAGATCTTATGACTCCCTCAGGAAAAATAATGCAAATCGGCATAACAGGATACTCAAGTGGACTTTTCCATCTCACTTCTCAGAAAGTTTTCTGCGTTACATTTGAAGATGACGATCAAGGATGTTATCTAGACATTGAAACGTCATTGTTTCGAGGATACTTGATAAATTTTATTGGAGACCTATTCCGAAGGATAAGTGAGCCCTTACCAATTAGAGAAGATGTCGAAATTCCCGCAAAAAATATGCCAGCAATAAAATGCGCTGCAAAGTACGGTTATGCAGAAGAATGCAAATTTTTGAAAGCTGGGGTCAGGGATGCGGATAAAATAGGTTGGTACGGCGGTACTCATTTGCATCATGCTGCGTCCGCTTGTAGCCTAGAAATTTGCAAAGCTTTGATCGAAGAAGGGGCAGCTGTCAATAATGAGGACAGCCAAGGGGACACACCACTGCACCGTGCTGTTAAACATGGCAACACAGAAATTTGCAAACTTTTAATCCAGAAAGGAGCATATATTGAGTCAAAAAATAGAGAAAAGCAAACACCATTGATGGGTGCTATATGGTATAACAGAGACATCGAGACTTACAAAGTTTTGATAGCAGCAGGAGCAGATATTCATACAAGAGACAAAGATGGTCGGACGCCATTGCATATTGCTGCATTGAACAGAAGGTATAAGCTTTGCGAACTTTTAATAGAAAAAGGAGCAGATATTAATGCCAAAGATATAGATGGTGAAACACCATTGATCAAAGCTGCAAGGGGTGAGAGTGCAATAATCAGCAAACTTTTGGTAGAAAATGGCGCAGATGTTAATGGAAAAGATTCCTTCGGTAGAACATGGTCAGAGATCGCAGTCTCTTACGAGCTAAATGAAGTTAGATATTGAGTTTGCCTACGATACTTCAGATGTTCTTCTGAATGAGGAAGACAACAAAAGTCAAACGAATTGTAGTTCTAAATGCAGTATAAAGATCATAATGCAGTAATTAATTATAAAGCTTAAAATATATTTAGTCATTGTTTAGCATCAAAGATCACTGTACTGCCCTCAAAATAGGATTAACGCATTCCTTAAAGACCACTACAGTATTCTTCATCACAAATATAGCAAACTAATATAGCATTTGACATAATAATAATAATAACAATAACATTAAAAATTTACCATACTTATAGACAAATTGGCTTCCTTTTTCTCATAGCAATTATGTATTCTCGAATATTAAGGAATAGAATAAATCTATTTATTCTTAATGATTAAGTCATACATGTCCGGACTTTTCTCGAAAATTTTGATGTTATATACAGTAACTACACTCAAGCTTTATATAACCGAATTTAAATAATTTATTATCTGTATTCCTTAAATAATTCAATAGATTTCGACTTTTCCCTCTCTTCTTTGCTAAAAAAATTTAATCAATTCAGACTGAAAAGCACACAGACACGAAAATGAATATGTTAGTCAAAATTGGCATCCTTGGATTGATTTTAGCTGGAATATTCAATAAAAACCACTATCACTATCAGCTTCCCTGCGGACCTGAATCTTGCGCTCCTGAAGAACCTATCAAGATAGAGTTGGAAGAAGATTATAAGCAGAAATTGAGTTTTAGATGGCAAAAAAGTACCGCTTGCGATAAACTAGGCCTTAACGGGACAGCCGCTTTGACGTTTCGAAGTCAAATAGACCTTATGGCTCCTTCAGGAAAAGAAATGTTCATAACTCTAGTTGGATCTGAAAGCCCCCTTTTTGATCCTAATCATTATTACGAATTCTATGTGAACGTGCCAGATGACCATCAACGGTGCCTTGCTGTCATTAAATGGTCAATGTTTCGAGGATATTTGATAGATGTCATTGCAGGCCTATACCGAAGAATAATCGAATTCTTCCCGGTGATGAGAGAAGAGTACGTAGATCCTGAAACAGAATACGAACGTGCTGAAATGGATCATAAGGCAACAAAATGCGGATCTTTGCTGGCCTTAGCTAGTCTAAATAAGAGTGAAGTAGACCGGTTTGGAAAAACTTCAATGCACTTTGCTGCTTCCTCCTGCAACGCAACAATTTTCAAAGCTTTGATCGACAGCGGCGCAGATATCCATGCAAAAGCTAGATGGGATCATGAGACACCACTACATAGCGCAACAAAACACGGAGCGAACGAAGTCTGTGAACTTTTAATAAAAAAAGGAGCAAACATTCATGCAACAACTAAAATGAACCTAACGCCATTACACAATGCTGCTGGACGGGACAACTCAGAAATTTGTGAAATATTAATTGATAAAGGGGCAGATGTTCGAGTAAAAGATGACTCCGGCGAAACCCCATTGCACTATGCTGCTGAACAAGGCACCACAGAAATTTGCGAATTATTAATAAAAAATGGAGCAAATATTGATGCTATAGACAGCTGGGGAAATTCACCATTGAACATAGCTGCACGCAGAGGCAATGCAGACATATGCGCGTTTTTGATAGCAAAAGGCGCAGATATCAATAGCAAAGACAAAAGTGGTGAAAGACCATTACATGGTGCTGCTGCAGCAGGCAACAGAGAAATATGCAAATTGTTGATCGATAAAGGGACAGAAATTGACTCAAGGAATGTTTACGGAGAAACGCCACTTATGCACGCTATAGACCGTTCTAGCAGCGTAGAAACTTGCGAAGTTTTGACAGCAGCAGGAGCCGATATTCATGCTAAAAGTGATGCTGGTTGGACGCCATTACACTTTGCTGCATTTAGGAGAAAGAGCCAAATTGTAGAACTTTTAATAGAAAAAGGAGCGGATGTGAATGCCAAAACGAAAAATGGTGAGACGCCATTGATATTGGCTGCAAAAGAAGAGAGTATAAGAATCTGCAAACTCTTGATAGAGAATGGGGCAGGTGTTAATGTAAAAGATTTTAGAGGCCGAACCTGGTCAGAGCTCGTTGGATCTTACGAGCTAAACTACACTGAGTGATAAGTTTACCTGAAGAAAGCATAAAAACAAAATTAGTTCAATATTTTTATATGAATATAAATTGAGTATTAACTTGTAAAAAAATAATCCTAAACGATAAAGAGAAAAATGAAATTGGAACGCTACAAATAACTACGGATTTAGATTTATATCTTATTTAATGTTACCATAACCCTATATTTTAGATGACTTAATCACACGGGAGCTATAAAGTAATATATTCATAATATGACTTAGATACATTTTACTCCTATTCGATTATCTATTTTCCATTTAATTTCTGATCGATTTTTTAAATCATATCTTCTTGAATTTGGATTATATCCTTTTAGACTGGAAGATGATAACCCCTTATTATTATCACTCTCTCCCTTTTAATCCTCAAAACATCCTTCTCTACTATAATGAAAAAATCTGAGCTGAAAGTCAATCTTCTATATTTATAACATTCAATTCATTTTTTATCAGTTATCAGCATTTTTACAAAATAGCTCATGCTTCCACTGTATAATTCTGATTCTCTTATGTAGTTTAATTTGATAAGTTCAATTATCTCAATTGAAAATGATAAGTCATCAGTCTGAATCGATACTGCGTTTTTCCTCATCTCTAAAACCCCTCGAAATTGGTTTTCGAAGGCCAATGAAGCTAAAATTTATTAAGTTATTGCCAAGTTTAAGCCATTTGGTTTATGCTCTTCGTCAAATAAAATGGCCTAAAAGTGTTTGCTGGATTCAAGATCTCTTAATATTCACCTAAGCGGCTCTTAATTGAACCTCAAATCTGAATTAAATAAATTTAAGACAATCCCTAGCCTTTATTTCTTTAATAATTTATAATTTTCACACGTAAATGAATATTTTGAAAGCACTGCTCGTTATTGTCATCATCGAGGTGATCTTAGCCCTCATTTTTGGGATATCCAACAAGAATGATACCTTCTATCAGGACTCCTGTTATTCTAGTATTTGTATTCCTGCTGAACCTATCGAAGTTGATTACCATGCGGACAATAATTATACTATGAAGTTTAAATGGGAGGATAGTAATGCTTGCGTTAAACTGGGCCTTAAAGGAGAAGCCTCTCTATCAATTCTAAATGATGCAGTAATTGTGACACCATCAAGAAGGACAATAACCATGTCCTTAAATAAAGATGAAAGAAGTTATTCTATTGATTCTTCTTATTTTTTATCTGTGAGCATGCAAGACTACAACCTGGGGTGCTATACTGTTATTCAAACTTCAAGGCTTCGAGGATATTTTATAAATATCCTTGAGGGCCTATACCAAAGAATAATAGAATCCAAAGCTATTCATGTAGAAGATAAATGGCCATTACATCAGGCTGCAAGAGATGGTGATATAGAAGCTTGCAGAGCCTTGATAAACAAAGGAGCAGATGTTAATGAAAGAGATGAGAGTGATGATACACCATTGCATAACGCTGCTGCTTATGGAAAAGCAGATACCTGTAAATTTTTATTAGAACAAGGCGCAAATATTACTGCAAGAAATAAATTGGGAATATCACCTTTACATGAAGCTACAATCTCAAACAATACAAAAACGATCCATCTTTTGATAGCAAAAGGAGCCGATGTCCAGGCTGCAAACGACTATGGGGAAACACCATTGCACTATGCTGCTCGGCAAGGCAGCCCAGAAATGTGTAAATTGTTGATCGTAAAAGGGGCGGCAGTTGATCCAAAAAATGAACAAGATGAAACTCCATTGATATACGCTTTAAAATCTGGGAATAATGCAGAAACTTGCAAGGTTTTTATCGCTGCAGGTGCAGATATTCATTTAAGAGTAAATGCAGAAGAAGAAACCCTATTGCACCTGGCGGCAAAAGCTGGTATGGCAGAAGTTTGCGCAATATTGATAGAAAGAGGGATAGCAGTTGATGCAAAAGATGACATGAAAGCAACACCATTAACATATGCTATATTTGAAGGTCACAGTGTAGAAACTTGCAAAGTTTTGATAGAAAAAGGAGCGGATATTCACTTAAAGATGTATTGGGATAAACGACCACTGCTAAATATTGCTGCAAGTGGAGGTCACATCGAAATTTGCGAGCTTTTAATCGAAAAAGGAGCTGATGTTAATGCTAGAGACGATTATGGAAATACGGCATTGCATGCGGCTGTATGGGATAAACATATCAAAATCTGTGAACTTTTAATATCAAAAGGAGCGAATATTAATGCGAAAGCCAAAGATGGCGAAACACCATTAATTAGTGCCGCAAAGAGTGGTAATACAAAAATCTGCGAACTCCTGATAGAAAAGGGTGCAGATGTTAATGTAAAATTTCAGGGTCGAAAATGGTCAGAGATTTTGAAAATGAACAAAGGTAAACAGGAAGACCTATGAGCTTTCACTTAATGTTTTAAATGAGAGAGGCAATACATCGTTAGAATACATGGTGTTTTCAATGTTTCCTATACTGGTTTATATGCATTTATAGTTCATTTTAATGTTATAAAAGAGCATAAGGAAGTAAAGGAAAAATATTTTATAACCTTAAATATGAAGATCAAAAAATATTATACGTATGATTAGTGGTGTTATAAACTGAAAAGATACTTTTCTATTTGGTTAGAAAGGTTTAAAGAGATTGGGGTATTGAACTGAAAATAGTGTTAGGCATAGTTGAAACAAAAATGATCTATTCCGCTTAATTGAAAATATTTAGAACATTCAATTTTCTTAATCAATTTGTCAACGTGTTCAGAAAATAACACGTATTTCCTGCTCATAGAACTAATTTTCTTATTTAATTCGATTTGGTAAATCCTTATTGGGAATAATATGTCATTTCGCTTTAATAGTTCTTAATTGAACACGTAACCAGTACTATTTTAAACTCAAACTTTAATTCAAAAATTTTAAGACAGCTTAATACATTTATTTCCTAAATAATTTTGCAAATTTTAACTTCTTTCTTCTTTTTTTTTTTTCAGGAAAAGCCAGCAAACTGACTTCTAAACAAAACAAATGAAGTCTCAAAGAGCATCCAAACGGATTTTTATTATTAGCTTCATTGGATTGATCTTAGCCTGGATTTATTGGTCTCTCCATGTTAACTATTATTACTATTTAGAACCCACTAACCCTCGCTGTTGTTTACCTGCAGAACTTATCAAGATAGATTACGATGATAGAACAACTATGGAGTTTAAATGGCCAGAGAGTGATGCCTGCTCTAAACTAGGCCTTAAAGGGCCAACCTCTCTAGAGTTATCTCATAGAAATGAGATAGATCTGATGACTCCATCCGGAAAAGAAATGCTCATAGAAATCGACAGAAGAATAATACAGGTGCATCCGACAGCTGAGATCCTTTTAAGGGTCCTATTGGAAGGTGAAATTGAGGCTTGCGATACCTTACTAAAAACGTCAATGTTTCGAGGACCTTTCATAGATTTCATTTCAGGCCTATTTCGAAGAATATTGACATTAATAGG
>JADMIO010996636.1_pt1 | contig 17973 bp, 17 predicted proteins | sample 8958161 | NCBI WGS metagenome assembly JADMIO01 (sample SAMN16585339, study PRJNA669376) | soil metagenome | isolation source: Crop rotation soil | place: USA: Cullars Rotation, Alabama | collected 2011
CGCGACAACTTGTCCACGTGGAATTCTAAGCTTAGGATCCCAATGTGCTGGAAAGTGCCGCGCTGCTCAGCGACGCCACCGGGAAAGTCGAGCGAATCCACGGTGTGCTGGTGCAAGAGATGCTGGTCGGTGGCCTCGAAGTGCTGGTCGGCGTCCAGCGGGATCCGCAGTTCGGACCGGTCGTCGCCTTCGGCGGTGTCGGTGGCGTCCACGCCGAGTTGTTCACGGACGTCGCGCTTCGGTTGCCGCCATGTACGCGTGAGGACGCGCTGGCGATGATCGCGGAAACGCGAGCGCACCAGCTCCTGCTCGGATTCCGTGGTTCGGCGCGGCGGGACATCGATGCGGTGGTCGATGTCCTGGTACGCGTGGGACAGCTCGCGCTCGACTTTCGGGACGTGATCGCGGAAGTCGACGTCAACCCCCTTTTTGTCTTCGAGGAGGGTAGCGGCGCAGTGGCGGCGGACGCGCTTGTCGCCCTGATCACCAACTCACGTGCAGAGGAGCGCCTGAACCAATGAGCACCAACGGCCACGCGTACGCAACGATTCTCTACGCGACCGAGGACGGAATCGCGACCATCACGATGAACCGGCCACGCGTGCTCAACGCGCAGAACGACCTGATGCACGACGAGATCGGTCAGGCCCTGGATGCTGCGGAGCGAGACCCCGCCGTGCGCGTGGTCATCATTACCGGGTCCGGTCGCGCCTTCTCCTCCGGGCACGATCTGAAGGATTGGGCCGATGCGACCGACTGGCCGCACACCGTCGACAACTGGCTCGAAACATTCAGCCAGTCGCAGCGCGGACGCGTCCTGCGCTTCTGGGACATGAACAAGGTGACGATCGCGGCTGTCAATGGCGACGCCGTCGGCGCAGGCTGCGATCTGATCATGTGCTCGGACCTCGCAGTCATGTCAGAAACGGCGCGGCTCGGCTACCCGGAGATTCTCACCAGCTCGTGGACGATCGCCTGGATGGTCGGCCTGCGTCATCTGAAAGAGCTGATGCTGACGGGTGAGATTGTCGACGCCCAGACGGCGTACCGCATGGGGCTGGTAAACCGCGTGGTGCCGCCCGAACGGCTCATGGACGAGGCGCGCGCCCTGGCGAAGCGGGTGATGCGCGTTCCGCGGACGGGAATCTTTTTCAACAAGCGCACGATGCGCGAGATCTTCGAAGTGATGGGCATCCGCTCAGCGCTCAAGAGTGGCCTGAACAACGCCACCCTGCAGATGCTTTCGGAGCCGGCTGAACAGGTCGAGACTCGCCGACGCCTGATCCGCGAAAAGGGGCTCAAGCGCTTTCTGGCCGAGGCCAGCAGTCCGATCATCGGTGATCCGGGCGATTGATCGTCGTCCGGTGACCGACACCGCCAGCCGGATCCTGTTCGGCGGGATGATCGTCACGATGGATGCGGAGCGCCGCATCCTGCGCGACGGGGCGATTGCGATTCGCGATGGGGCCATCGTCGACGTCGGACCCTCCGCCGCGGTTCTCGCGAGCTGGCAAACTGGGGACGCGCTCCACCTGGCAGGGCAGGTGGTACTGCCGGGGCTGGTGAACGCGCACGTTCACATCACGGGCGCGGACCTGTTCCCGGGCCTCGAACCGTCGGGCAGTCCACAATCCGAGCACCTGAGCCGCTGGACCCTCCCCGCCTACGAGCACTCGGCCCCCGAGGACGAGCGTGCAACCGCGCGCTTTGTTGCCAGCCAGATGCTTCGGCACGGCACCACTGCCTTCATCGAAGCCGGCACCTGTCGTTTTCCGGAGGCTGTGCTCGACGGCCTTGCCGACATGCGCATCCGCGGCGCCATCGGTACCTGGGCCTGGGACCGATCAGCGAATCCGGCGGCTTTCGCCACCGATACGCAGCAGGCGCTGCAGCGGATCGAGACGGCGCTGGGCCTGGCGGCGCCCGCGGGTGGCCGCGTGCAGGTCTGGCCGGATGTGCTGGGTCCGTCGCAGTGCTCGGACGAGTTGCTGCAGGCGGCGTTCCGCCTCGCGCGCGAGCACGATCGCCGGTGGACCTTTCACCTTTCTCCGCGTGCCCAGACCGCGGGAGTGGCTGACCCACGCCGCGGGCAGGGATCGATCGAGCACCTCGACGACCTGGGCGTGCTCGACGAGCGGTGCGTCCTCGGCCACGCCATCCACGTCTCCGCGGGCGAGCTGGACCTGCTCAATGCCTCTGGTGCTTCCGTGGCGTTCTGTCCGTCGGCGGCCCTCCACCTGCCGTCCGGTATCACGCGCACTGGTGGCCGACATCCCGAAATGCGCCGCGTTGCACTGGGGACCGACGCGCAGAATGCGTCGAACCACATGGATTTGTTGCGCGTTGCGGGTCGGGCGTGCGACCTGTACGCCGAGATCCGCGACGATCGCGCCTCCCTGACCGCGGAGCGTGCGCTCGAATGGCTGACCCTGGGTGGGGCCGAGGCGCTGGGACTGGCTGACCAGATCGGATCGCTGGAGGTCGGCAAGCGCGCCGACGTGGCGGTGTTCGACGTCACGCAGCCCGTGTACAACGCGGCCAACGCGCTGATCTTCGGCTCTACGCGTAGCGTTCACACCTTCATCGACGGCGAGCACGTGCTGAAAGACGGGCGCATACCAGGCGAGCAGCAGATCGTCGCCGACGTCGCCGCCGCCGGCCGCCGCGTGGCAATGCGTGCCGGCTTGCCGCTGTCAACGGGTTGGCCGCTCGTCGACTGAGCGCCCGTGGTTGCGGAAACGGGCGGCGGCGTTTACTCCACAACCAGTGACGTTGGCTGGGTGGCGTCCTGTTGCCCCGTCAGCTTGCGGAGCCGCTCCGCATGCCGCCGGAAGTGCTCGGTCAACAGGTGCACCGCGTGGTCGATCTCACCCTGCCGGCCGGCTTCGACAATCGCCGAATGTTCCGTCTGAACGAGCTTCATATACTCCAGATCGAATGGCGGGAAGAAGAGAGACCTGGCCATCAGGTGAGCATTGATTTCGGTAATGGTCTGCGATTGCGCCAGGTCGATCAGCGCGCGATGGAAGCTGTTGTTCGAGCGTCGAATGCGCTCAGCGTTCTCGGATTTGAGCTCCTGTTCGCCCTGCTGGACCACGCGCGCCAGGCGCCGGATCGACAACTTCTGATCGGCCTCGGCAGCCCGTCGAATGGCGAGGCCCTCCGTCAGGGCGCGTAACTCGTAGATATCGATCAGGTCGTTGGCATTCGGATTGGCGACAAACACCCCTCGATGCGGAACATTCTCCAGGAATCCCTCGGCCTGCAACGCACCGAACGCCTCGCGCACGGGCGTCGCGCTGACACCCAGCCGAATGGCAACCTCGTCTTGCTGGAGCTGCGAGCCGGGCGGCAGCGTCCCGTTGAGAATGTCACGCCGGATTGCCTCGGCGACGACGTCCCGCTTGGTGAGGAAACGCGCCGGCAACACTGCTCCGCTAACCATGTGCTCGGCTCGAACCATACTGCATTGTGGCGTGGCGCGCTCGTGGGGCGCGAGTACGGGTCACATGCCGACCGCCTAGGGGTCCAGGCGAACAACGTCCGCCGCCTGCAATCGACGCACCTCTTCCGGTCCGATTCCCAATGTTTCGAGCAGCGCGCGCGACGCATCCCCAACGCGAGGGGCTGCCGCGGGGACCAATGCCGGGTAGGCGTCCGTCCGCACCGGCAACCCCGGGACGAGGCAGGTGGCGTTGTCGGCATCGGCCAGCGGGACCTCGACCAGCCCGCCCGTCTCCTTCAGGTGGGTGTCCGAGAGAAGGTCGAGCGGCGTATTCACGGCCGCATGCGGCACCTGCCATGTCTCGAGCCGTTCCGTAAGCTCGGCGGCCGTGAGCAACGCCGCCGCGTCGCTGACGCGCGCCTCGAGCGCCAGATAGTGGATGGCTCGGCCGGGCGGGGTGCGTAAGGTGAGGTCCGCCCACAGGTCGTCGAAACCCAGCGCCGAACACAGTCGTTCCCATTGCGAGTCGCTCACCACCTGGATGAGCATGCTCCGCTCGTCGAGCGTGGTGAACAATCGGTACACCCCGACCTCCGGCCGACCGCCCTCCTCTCGCTTGGGTGTCGGTCGGGGTGCCGTGTGGGTCACGCTTGCCTGGGCGACCTCGCTGCCCACCCAGAACGCGGCCGTCTCGAAGAGACCCACATTGAGATGCTGGCCATTGCCGGTCGCCGCTCGCGACAACAGGCCCGCCAGAATCCCGAGCGCACTCCAGACTCCCGCGGTGAGGTCCACAATGGGCACTCCCGCTGGAAGTGGTCGCCCCGGCGGACCGGTCATGTACGCGAGACCGGCCATCATCTGCGCGGAGCCATCAAACAGCGGCCGGTCGCCGCGCGCGCCCGGCAGAAAGCCGCGAATGCCACAATAGATGAGGTCCGGCTTGCGCGCGACGAGCGTTGAGTAGCCGATTCCCAGCCGCTCGAGGGTCTCGGGCAAAAGATTGTCGAGCACCACATCCGCGGTATCCACCAGCTTCAGGTACAGCTCGCGACCCTCCGACTGCTTCAAGTCGATCGCGAAGCTGGCTTTATTGCGGTTCAGGGTCGCGAAGAGCGTACGCCTGGGATACTTGCGCAAGGGTTCTCCAACCGGCGGCTCGACCTTGATGATGTCGGCTCCCAGTTGCCCCAGGATCATGGCGGCCGCGGGCCCCGCGACGTACTGGCCCAATTCGATGACGCGGATGCCGGAGAGCGGAAGTTCGTTCACAGACGCGGGTCGCGGTTGACAGCGCCACCTGCGCGTACCTCGATCACGAGAATCGTTCGCGGCCCCTTCGTCGCATCAGCGTACGGACGTACAATATATCGGCTGCCCTGGCGTGTCAAAAGCGCCCGCTCGCGTGAGGAACTGCTGAGCAGAGCGCGCCGCATGCTACGGTCGGTGGCTCGCAGACTCCAGGTTGCGGTGCATCGGACGCAGCACGGTGCGTGGCCCGCGACATCAGCGGTCCATCCCCGTGGGCCAGGACGCATGACCGACACCCTCCGGCGTTCGGGCGTGCCCTCGACGCAGATACCGGAGCCGCCTCTCGCGCGATTCCTCATTGCCGACACGCGGATCGCCTGGTTCTGGCTCATCGTGCGCGTGTATGCCGGCTGGCAGTGCTTGGATGCGGGGTTAGGCAAATTCGGCAGTCCCACTGGACCGGCGCGAACGCGGGGCCAGTCGTACGGGCTTTATCAATGCCGCGCTCGCTCGGCGAGATCGACGTCGGCGTGGGACTGATCGTCGGCATGCTGACCGGCGTGGCCGCGTTCCTTGGGGCCTTGATGAATGTCAACTACCTGTTCGCGGGGACCGTCAGCAGCAATCCCCTGCTGTTCGTTCTGGCGACCTGGCTTGTCTGGCCTGGCGGGTCGCCGGCTGGTGGGCATCGACCGCTGGTTGCTGCCGCTGCTGGGGACGCCCCGGGCGCCTGGCCGCGTTGGACCCCGCCACTTCCCCGCGGCCACGCCACTGCTGAGTCAGCCGTGAGTTGGCGCAACGCCACCATGCTGGCGACGACCGTCATCCGGTCGCCAGGAAGCTACACACCGAACCTCGCGCCGCCCGCGGGGTTCTGAAAGGAACCCGGTGTGAAACGTTCACGCCCCCTTGGCGTCTCGATCCTCGCCATCCTGGCGGGCATCGCGGGTGTGGTCGCCGCGTACCACACGCTGCAGTACCTGCACATCCTGCCGTTCTCGCTCGGCTCGGTCGCCTTTTACGGGGTCGATCTGTGGGCCGCGTTCCTGTGGGGCGTCACGACGGTGATTTACGCGTGGGTCGTGAGCATGTTGTGGACGGTCAACCCGGCAGGGTGGCTCTACGTGATCATCATCTCGGGGTGGAACCTGATTCTGGCGATCCTCGACATTTTCGGCGCGTCGACGGTGAGCGCCATGCTACCCGCGCTGCTGATCAACGGCGCGGTGCTGATCTACTGCCTGCTGCCGAGCACCAAGCGCGCGTTTGGAGCGCCAGTCGCTGCCTGATCGCCGCCGCCGGTGCCTGATCGCCAGTCGCCGCGTGATCGCCGCTGCGGCTGGGCGTTTCGTCGCGCGGCATGGCTTCCGTGCCCGCGTGGCGTGGCGCTTTCTCGCTGGATCGCCCGCCTGTCACCGGGCACGTGAGACGCGCCTCGCTGCACCGCGAACTGGGCGTGCTGTGAATGCCCGCACACCGCCCGTGTGAGTTTGGCCACAGCTTTCTGGCCGCCGCGCGCCTATGGTCGATGCATGCAGTTTCGGACTCCTGCGTGGCGACGCCTCTTTGCCGCAAGCCTGTTCGTGCTCGCCCTTCTCGGCGCGCCATTCCTGAGCCGCTCGCACCTGGACAGCGGAAGCGCGGCCGCGATCGTAGCCGATGGCCCGCCAGGCACCGCCGGCGACGGCAACGGCAGGTGGCACCCAGCCTAGTCAGGCTCAGGGTTTCATCGCAACCCACTCGGACCTCTGACGCTCGCTTGGCCGTCCACGAATTCGGGATCGAAGAGTCGATACCGCAACTGACTAGTCCCGCCCGCCCGAGATTTTTTTGGTCAGACGGTTCGATACGCATTTTTGAGTCGCCCGCCATCTGATTCTTTGGGTCCGGCTAAAAGATAGACACTCGACTCGCCCAGCCCCTGTAGTTCTTTGGGTCGGGGGGCTGCGCCCCCCGCCGCCAGTCGCTGCTCCGCTCGCAAGCTCACTGCGCGCTCCTTGTAAGGTGGACTCGCTCTTCCTCGTCGAAACGACGGGGTAGGGTTGTATTCCACTGGAGCTGGGACGGCGTCGCGCTCCTTGAAGATTCGATGCTTCGTCGGGAAGACTGCTGCCCCGCTCCGCGAGGTGCCACGAATGAGCAGGTTGTGTCGGCTCGCGCCGTCACGCTTGACGAACAAGGCAGTGGATGGCTCGCGGAATGTCGGGGGATTTCGCCCAGCTTCGCCTGTTGTGCTGGGGAGGTCCCGATCGTGATCGCCGTGGGTATCGATGTCGCCAAACGCACGCATGAGGCGTGCTTCATGGGTCAGGATGGCTGCCAGATTGGAAAGGCACGCCGCTTCCGCAACACGCGGCGCGGTGTACGCACCTTGCTGAACGACCTGGAGCAGTTGACCGAGCCGACAACCATCGGTCTCGAGGCGACGGGTCACTACTGGCTGGCGTTGCACGACGAGCTGGTGCGAGCCGGCCACCGCGTCCAGGTCCTCAACCCACTGCAAACGCATGCCTATCGCCAGACGACCATCCGCAAGGTCAAGACCGATCGCAAGGATGCCTGGCTGATTGCCGACGTGGTACGTATTGGGCGGGGACGCGCCGCGTACGTGCCAGACGAGACGATTCTGCAGTTGCGCGAGTTGACCCGTTTTCGATGGGCCCTGGTGGATCAGATTGGGGATGCCAAACGCCGCAGCCTGACCATTCTGGACCGCGTCTTTCCCGAGTACGAGACGCTGTTCAGCGATGTGTTCATCAAAAGCTCGCGAGCGCTGCTGGAGCGGGCTACGACCGCCGCTGAATTTGCGGATGCCAACCTGGACGAATTGACCGCCATGCTCCAGCGGACGAGCCGCGGCCGGCTTGGGGCGGAGAAGGCGGAGGCGCTGCAGCAGGCGGCACGCGACTCGTTGGGGATAACTCGGCTGGGCAGCGTAGCTAGCTTCGAGTTGCGGACGCTGCTTGCGCAGATCGCGTTTCTCGAGCAGCAGGTGGCCGCGGTCGAGCAGCAGATCGAGACCCGGCTGGCGGAGATCGAGCAGCACGTGACCGACATCAAAGGCATCAGCCCAGTGATGGCGGCCAGTCTGATCGCGGAGATCGGCGATGTGCAGCGCTTTCGTCGTTTTGAGAGCCTGGTGGCGTACACGGGCATTGACCCGAGCGTGCGGGCCTCGGGCGAGTTCAGTGCGACCGAGACGCATATGTCCAAACGGGGCTCGCCGCACTTACGCCGCGCGCTGTGGTTAGCGGCGGTCAACGCCAGTCAGTCGAATCCTGATTTGGCCGAGTATCTGCGGCGTCGCCTGGACGAGGGTAAGCCGTGGGGAACGGCCATGGGAGCGGTCGCACGCAAGCTGCTCAGCCGCATCTATGTCGTCCTGCGCGACAACCGCCCATACGAAGTCCGCTGACGGCGGCGCCACATATCGGGGCGAAGCCCCCATCAAACGAATGACCGACCGCTATTCAGGTCTTGACATTCCATAGCAGGTCTTCCCGCGGCGACCCCCCGCGTACGTGCTGACCGCCGTCGTACGCGGGGGGTCGCCGCGGGAAGGAGCGCGCAGTGAGCTTGCGAACGGAGCAGCGACTGGCGGCGGGGGGCGCAGCCCCCCGACCCAAAGAATCAGAAGACTGGCGACTCGGATGGGTGGATAACGCCGGACCCTAAGAGAGTTATCGGATGGGCGAATCAGAATGCGGTATCGAGTGCCTGACCTGAATGAATCGAGGTGTATGGGTGACTGCTGACGTGGGCGTCTGGGTCGAGAGCTTGGAAAGGGTTACTCTTCGATACGCCGGGTAAACGCGGTGCGGCCGCCCAGGACCACCAGGCTTTTGCCCGCGGGGCCGCCGGCTACCAGTATTTGAAAGCAGTCGGGACTGCGGTACATGGGGACTTCCTCATCAGGAAAATCGTGCAGCCACGCCCACTCCGGCCGGACGCGGGTGGTTTCACCGACCGCGTACTGGGCGATGTCTTTGCCGGTGACCCCCGGTCGTTCGCGGACCCGCAGCGTCGCGAAGTGGTGGATGACTTCTTTGATGCCCCCTTTGCTCCAGCCGCGCCCGGCGAGCATGCTGGCGTGGTCGGGGCTGAGGATGACCAGGCACTCATCGTGGTAGTCCTGTGGCTTGAGCTGCATGGTCTCGGTGGCGTTGAGCAAGTTGTTCGCCGACATCCACCGGCACGACGCGACCACTCCGGGCGCACACACCGCCTGCGCCAGGCTTTCCAGGAACTGGCGGGGCTCTTTGCTCGCATCCGCGTGGCTGATCGACGTCTCGGCCACGAAGACGGTGACGGTACTGTCTTGCCGATCGAATCCCCGTTCGACGTGCAGGGGCTCCCATGGATTGGCCGCCTCGTTCTCGGCCATACACATGCTGTACTTCTTGGGATCGCCATGGGTGTCCATGTCGGTGACCCCCACGTAGTTGCCGCCGATGTTCATCAACATCAACCGCACGGCTCGACCAATGGCGGTGTTCACCGCCGACGGCGCCCCCGGGCCCAGGTAGCAGCTACCGGAGTTCATGCCGATGCGGCGCGTAATTGGCCCATTGACGACCACGAGCGTACTGTAGTTACCGGTAGACACCGCATCGTGGTGCAGACCGAACTCCGGTTCGGCCATGCACTCCACGGCAGCTATCAGGACCGGCAGATGCGCCGGTTGACAGCCAGCCATCACCGCGTTGATCGCGATTTTCTCTACCGTGGCAATGCCGTAACACGGCAGCAGGACAGCAACCTCTTCCTCTGGGGCCCTGCGCGAGCCCGACAACATGCGGGCCACGGCCTCCGGGGTAGGCGGGACGATCGGGAAGCCGTCACCCCAGCCCCGCTCGAGGAACGCCGCGTTCATCGCCTGCCAGGCACCCAGTTGATCTTCACCTTCAAACGTCTCGATCTCGGGCGTGTCCAGACCGAACAACGTCGCGGCCAGACTCACCCTGCCCGCGGAGTCCTGCCGCTCGACGGACGGTTGGGATGCGGTGAGATTCCTGACCACCGTGTCCGACACGGCCTCGACCAGGCGCTGAATCTCGGCGTCCTGGAGCGTGGTGAGACCTGTCTCGACGACCGCGACGTACGGCAGCCCCGGTACACCACCGCCCTTGGCGAACGCTTTGAACTCGCGCTCGGATGTTTCGGCGATCAGGGCCACGGTCGGCACGCTGCCGCGCTCGACCTCTGCCAGATCCTGAGCGAGCCACTGCGTACTGGACCCGTCATCCGCCGTCGAGCCGATGACTGCGTTGAACGTCTTGAGATACTCCAGCGTTTTTCGGGGTGCGGGCTTGATGGAGCGGATGAGTTCGAACTCGGACGCCGGAAACTGGCTTTTCAGCACGTTGCTGATATGAACGAGGGCCCGATCGCCGCCCGGCTTACCATTCCAGTACAGCGCGATGCGTCGGTCATTCAACGTGTTCAGCCGCGGCACCATCGGGAACGCGCTTAATTGCTGAGCCAGAGCTACCGGATTCCGAATCGACAGCGTTGCCATGTCCTGCCTTTCTCGAAACGTGCGACGGTTATTTATCCAACCAGACTCGTGTAAACCGTAGCGAGCTGGCGCCCTTGTAGACGGGCGGCACAAAGCCCTTGACGTACGACTGCACGGGTCGATACGCCGTTGGCCACCACAGGGGAATGCGCTGACAACTGGTGAGCAGCAGCCGCTGAATCTGCAGGACGAGCGCGTTTCTCTTCGCTTGATCCAGAGTGACACTCTGCTCCGTCAACAGCTTGTCTAACTGTGGGTCGCTGAAGGCCTCGAAGTTCCGGTTGCCGCCCGTTCCGAAATTCGGAAACAGGTCGCTGTCGGGATCAGGTCCCTCCGATCCATTGGTCTTGGCGCGGAACGGGATGTCACTCTTCACCTCGAGCGAGTCGTACTCTGCAGCGTCCATGATTTTGGTGCGAGCCGTGATACCTACCCTGGCGAGGTGTTGGGGAACCAGCTCCGCGATCTGGGTCGCAAACGGCAGCGTCGATTTCCCGACAATGGTGACCTCGAGGCCGTTGGCGAAGCCGGCGCTGGCGAGCAGACTCCGCGCGTGCGCACGACGCGCCTCCATGTCCAGTCCGAAACCCGGCAGCGTCTGTAACTCCGCGTCAGGCAGGAGATAATGTGGCATTGTCGGGCTGTAGAACCCTTTCGCCACCTGGCCGTCCCCATCCCCGTGCACGGACAGGAGCGCCTGCTTGTCAATTGCTTCGGCGATCGCCTGGCGGACTCTGACGTCGTTGAATGGCGGGAATTTGGTGGACATGCCAATAAATCGATAGTTGACATCCTGATACGGAATCATGTTGCCGGTGGGGGCTGAGCCACGCAGGATGTCGGCGTCCTGTTTGATGATGGGTTGACGCGGTCCAATCATGTCGATCTTGCGAGTAGCGAACGCGACGGTCTGCGCGGATGAGTCGTTGATCTGCACGAACGTCAGACCGTCGGTGAGCGGATAGCCGGCGACGTGGTAATCCGGGTTCCGTTCGTATTCGACGATCTCATTGGGCCTGAAACTCTTGAATTTCCACGGTCCACTTCCCACGATTGTCTGTGTCAGGTCGCCCTTCTGTTCCACGACGTGCTTGGGAACGATGGCCTGGTCCAGGCTGGCCAGCGTGCCGAGAATGCTTTGCGAGATCGCCTTCAGCTTCATCACGACGGTGAAGTCGCCGCGGGTTTCGATCGAATCGACGGACGCCAACAACGCCTTCCTGACGCCAATGGTTCGAATGCGTTCGAGGCTGAACCGCACGTCTTCGGACGTCAGTGGCATGCCGTCGTGAAACTTGACCCCTTGAAAAAGCTCGAACGTGTATGTTTTGCCGTCATCGCTGATCGTCCAGCTCTTGGCGAGGCCAGGAACGAGGGTGGCGCTCGATTCTTCGGCCGTGCTGGGGTCGAAATCGAGAAGGGTCTCGTAGGCGGGACCGACGATGTCGGTGGTGCTGGAGGCCGTGCTGCTGAGGTGCGGGTCGAACTGGCCGGTGAGGACCCCGGCGGTCGACCCGCCCACCACGAAGATGCCACCCCGTTTCGGAGGCTGCGCGCTGCTGGCGGCTGCCGTGGGCTGGACCGCGGGGGGTGCGGCCTGGCCGGCCGTGGCAACCGGGGCAGCGGCCGTGGCAGCCGGGGCAGCCGCCTGGCCGGCCGTAGCAACCGGGGTTGCGGCCTGACCGGCCGTGGCAACCGGGGCCGCGGCTGGCGGGCTGGACGCGGGCGCGCCACAGGCAGCAAGCAGGCCGGCGGCGCCCAGCACCATTGCCTGCATGTGCAGGAAACGGCGGCGGGTCCATTGCCCGCTGGCACCTCGGGCGCTCGGCTCGGCGGCAGCCACGTTCGTATCAGCGCTCATGAGCGGTCCTCCCCTTTCGCGTTGCAGAACAGATGCGATGTACGCGCCGGTCTTTGTATCCCGCCAGGCCGGGCGGCGGCAAAGGCATGCACTCGCGTGCGGGGCAGGGGCCGGCGCGATACCAGCACCGGCGCCCCGCCACGGCCGATGACCTGACCGGGGATGCTTCGCCTGGGTAGTGCGACCCAGGATCAGCTCGCCGGAGCGTCACAGGACGGTCATGAACCGGGCGGCAGGATGCGCGCCGCGAGGAAGAATGCGGCCACAAACGCCACGCCGAAGATTCCAGCGGCCAGGACGTGCAGACTCCGCTCACCTCGCGCGGGGACGTGGCGAAGTGGAACGACCATGGCCACGATCGGCGCACACACGATCCAGACCCACACGGGAACTACCATGAGGCTCGATACGACCAGCGCCGGTGTGCCGAACACCATTGGCAGCAGGATGCTCGAAGCGATCAGCGTGGCTCCGGCTGCCGCGGCGATGACGCCCCACGCCTGCCAGCGTTCGACTCCGCGAGCGCGCAGCGCAAGCGCGGTCCAGGCGCCCGCCAGGACGGCCGGGCCGAGTCCAAACGGCACGATCAGCGCTCCGTTGCCGCGAAACGACCACGGCGCACCGTCCGAGCCCTGCGGTCCATAGCGCGCCAGGACGAACGTCAGCACGTCCAGGACGAAACCGGCCAGCACGGCGGCCCCGAGCACGGCTCCGAGCATGCCCACTGCTCGCCGCGGGCCATCGATCGTTGGTGGCCCGGGACGCGTGGTCAGATCGTGTCCAGCTCGGGATGAGCATACGCCCGCGCGACCGTCACCTTGGGAGAGCTCCACACGTGGCAACGCGCGATTCGCCCCGAGGTGCGGTCGGCGATTGGGTGCCCTACCAACCGATGGACAATGCTGTCGCCGATGCCCCAGCTTACTGCATCCGTATGGCACCCGCGCCGTCTCGCGGGTCGGGCTTGCGCCGCGGAAGGGTACGATCGGGTCGATGACTGATGCGAGCGAAGTGAACCGCATTCTGTTGCCTGGCCAGGCTGCAGGCGTGTTGGCATGACCCAGGGCGTGGAACTGGATTCGGGGCTACAGAAGCTTCTGAAGGAGCCCGCGTACGGGCAGCTCGCCACGCTGATGCCGGATGGATCGCCGCAACTCACCCAGGTCTGGGTGGACACCGACGGTCGACACGTCATCGTCAACACGGTCGTCAGTCATCAGAAGGTCAAGAACGTTCGCCGCGACCCGCGCGTCGCGATCAACGTCCACGATCCCGCCCGGCAGTATCGCATCGCGAATATCCGCGGGCGGGTGGTCGAGCTCACCGAGGCCGGCGCTGACGAGCACATCGACGCGCTCGCCCGGAAATACCTGGGCGCGGACCGCTATCCGTTTCGCCGCGCGGGACAACGGCGGATCATGCTCAAGATCTTGCCCGTGACCATTCACTCCATCGGACTGGATTCGTAGACCGGGATTCCGAGGCCGAGCCTTGGTGCGGCCAGCCTGGTCATGCTGCCCGGGGTTGCCACCGATGTGAGCAGCGCGGCGGCGGCCATGACGTCAACGGCGGCGCTGTGGGCGGTGGTCCAGGAATCCCGCGGGTATATCCACCGCGTCGCCTGAGCAGTTCCTGAGCGCTGCTTGTCTCAGACTCCGATTAATGCCATGTCATGGCGGGCCAGCGAATCACGACTGATCATGAAGGATTCGCCGGTCTAGCGCTGCGTTTGCGTGGGCGCACCGGCCTGACTCAGCGCGATGTCGCCGCGGGTCTGGGTGTTCACGTGCGCTCCGTGCAGCTGTGGGAGGCGGCCGCCAGCCACCCCAACGCCGCGCGCTTGCAGGGCCTGATTCGGTTCTTCCTGGATACAGGCAGCTTCACCGAAGGGTCGGAGATCGAAGAAGCTGAAGCGTTGTGGCATGCGGCGATGCTGGAGTCGTCGCGCCTGAATACCCCATTTGACCGATCCTGGTTTGCCCACCTGAATGATGGCGACCGCGGCGGGCGCGCGGCCGTAGCCGCCGCGGGCCCCCGACCGCGGCACAACACCCGTCAGCACTGGGGCGGGGCGCCCGACGTGTCCGGCTTTCTCAGCCGCTCGCGCGAGCAGCAGACCTTGCGCGTCTGGCTGCTCGATGATGCGTGTCGCGTAGTGGCGGTACTGGGAATGGGAGGCATTGGCAAGACCCTGCTGGCCGCTCGGGTCGCGCATGACCTCGCGCCGTACTTTCAGCGCGTGTACTGGCGGAGTTTGCACAACGCGCCCGCCTTCAGCGAATGGTTGGCGGGCGCAATCAGCTTTCTCTCACCACAGGACCCGGTCCTGACGGCAACGGACGATGTCCGCTACAACCGGTTGCTGGAGCTCGTGGCGCAAATCCCGGTGCTCCTCATCCTGGACAACGTCGAAACCGTTCTTCAACCGGGCGATCGCACCGGTGGCTACCTGCCCGGTTACGCCGGCTACGGCGCGCTTTTGCAAGGCCTGGCGGAAACGCCTCATCGAAGCGGTCTGCTGCTAACGAGTCGCGAAGAGCCTCCGGAGCTTGGGCCGCTCAAAGGTGTGGGCAGTCGAACCCGCACGTTGAGCCTTGGCGGTCTGGCGGTTGAAGACGCGCAGGTCCTCCTGCGGGATAAAGGTCTGCATGGCGACCAGGCGGCGTGGGAGCATCTGGTCAGTCGCTACACGGGCAACGGTCTCGCCTTGAAGCTCATCGGCGAGAGCATCCACGAGCTGTTCGGGGGCGACATCGCGGCCTACTTCGACGACGTAGCGACGTCGCAAGGGGCGTTGTTTGGGGGCGTGCGCCAGCTCCTGGAAACCCAGGTCGGGCGACTGTCCGAGCTCGAGCACCGCTTGATACGACGCCTCGCCGTTGAGCGCGAGCCCGTGAGCTTCGCCGAAGTCGCGACGGACCCTGACAAAGGGGTGGCTCGGGGCGACGTACGCGAAGCGGTCGAAGCGCTCCTGCGGCGATCGTTGCTCGAGCGGCACGAGCCCGGGCCACTGTTCGCGCTGCCATCGGTGGTGCTCGAGTTCGTGACCGAGCAGCTCGTGGACGAGGCGGCGGACGATCTCGAGCGCGGCTAAACGCGGGAGCCCTCGAGCTGAGGCGGGCGGCGCTTGAGCGGTGCTCCGCCGCAATGCGCTACCGTTTTCGGCGGGTGCCCGACGATCGCTATCAGCGCGAGTCGACAACCGTCCTCGACGCCGTCCGCGCGGGGGATGAGGCGACGTTTGTTGCGCTGGCGGAGCGCTACCGGCAAGCGCTCCACGTGCACTGCTACCGCATGCTCGGCTCGTTCGACGAGGCCGAAGACCTCGTGCAGGAGACGCTTCTGCGGGCCTGGCGTGCTCGCGGCAGCTTCGCCGGGCGGGCCACCTTCCGTACCTGGCTGTACCGGATCGCCACCAACGCCTGCCTGAACGCGCTCGAGCGCGGGCCGCGACGAATCATGCCGCCCGACGTCTCAGCGCCCGTGCTCGCCACATTCGACGTCGCTGATGCGCGGGCGCAACCGTCCTGGGCTCCCGAGCTTCCGTGGCTCCAGCCGTACCCGGACCACCGGCTCGAGCCGGTCGCGCCAGACCAACAGGATCCCGAGACCCTGGTCGTCTCGCGCGAGACCATCGAGTTGACATTCCTGGTGGCGCTCCAGCATCTCCCCGCGCGGCAGCGCGCCGTTCTGTTGCTGCGCGATGCGCTCGACTGGTCGGCGAAGGAGGTGGCCGAACTCCTGGATGTCTCAGTCGCCTCGATCAATAGCGCGCACCAGCGCGCGCGTGCCACGATGCGCGCTCAGCGGCCGACGTACACGGCCAACGCGCCCGTGCGCCCGTCGAGCGAGCAGGAGCGGGTGGTGCTCGGGCAGTTCGTAGACGCCTGGGAGCGCGCCGACGCGGCGGCGCTCACCCGGCTCCTGCACGACGACGTGCGTTGGGCGATGCCGCCGGCGCCGTTATGGTTCCTCGGCCGAGCCACGATGGCGCGGGTCTTCGCGCTGTATCCGCTCAGCCAGCAAGGCGACCTCCGCTCGGTGGCGACCGGAGCGAACCGCCAACCCGCCGCCGCCATGTACATTCGGCCACCCGGGGCGCCGGTGTATCACTTCGCCGGAATCAATGTCCTGCGCGTCGCGAATGGACAGGTGGTTGAGGTGACCACGTTCGGGCCGGCCCTGTGCCGCGGATTCGACCTGCCCGCCACGCAAGCGCCGTGATCATCGCCGTTCAGGACGCATGCAGTCTGCAAGCTTGCGGCGCAGCCCACCTCGTTCGGCTGGCCAGCGGCGCCGAGCTCAGTGCGCACACAGTCCTCATCGCCACGGGGGTGGCGTATCGCCGGTTGGAGGCGCGCGGCGTGGAGAACCTGACCGGGCGTGGGGTGTACTACGGCGCCGCCCTCGCCGAAGCCCCAGAACGTTTCGGAACACGAGGTGTACGTCGTTGGCGGAGCCAACTCGGCCGGGCAGGCGCGCGAACGGGAGCCGTTGCCGCTCGAAACGAGCTTGCCAGGGGTATTCGTGGCCGGCGATGTGCGCCGCTCCTCGATGAAGCGGGTGGCATCGGCCGTCGGCGAAGGTGCCATGCCAGTCTCGCTGGCCCATCAGTACCTGGGGACGCTGTGACGATTGCCGACGAGCTTGGCGGGACTTTTCTCTTCGAAAGCCTTTCCATAGACCAGCGGCGCACGCTGGCGGAACTGGGCGGCGAGGTGGGGTTCGATCCCGGCGAGACGATTTTTGTCGAGGCCAGCCGGCGGAGTTTCTGTGGGTGCTTCTCGCGGGCGAGATGGAGCTGGAGCGGCACGTTGGCGGTCAACGGATTCGGATTGCGACCGCGACGCGGCCGGGGTCGTATGGCGGAGGTCTGCAGGCGTTCGCAGGGTCGGGCGTGGCGAGTGGGTACCGGGCGACGGCCACGGCGCTCCAGCCGAGCCGCTTTTTCCGTCTCCCGTCGACCGACCTGGGACGCTTGCTGGGCGAGTGGTCCCCGGTCGCGAGGCACCTGCTCGACGGATATCTGCAGCGGCTGGAGGGTATCGAGGCGACGGTGCGCGAACGAGAACGCCTGATCTCGCTCGGCAGGCTTGCCGCGGGACTGGCGCACGAGGTGAACAATCCGGCGGCCGCCGCGGCGCGCGCTTCAAGCGATTTGCGCGAGGCCTCGCAGCAGCTCCAGGAGGTGGTCGAGCGGCTCGCCGATCTGGAGCTTCAACCCGATCGGTTGCGCGGGCTGGTGAGCTTGCAGCGCGCGGCCGCGGGCGCCGCGCGGCCGCCCCTGCGCGACGGAATTGCCGAGGCCAATGCCGAGGACCGGATTGGGAGCTGGCTCGACGAGCACCAGGTCGACAACGCGTGGAGTCTCGCTTCCACATTCACCTCGGTCGGACTTGATGAAGCCTGGCTCGAACGAGCGGCGCGGGAGCTCGGGAGGATTGAACTGAGTCTTGGCCTCAACTGGATCGCGGCGACGCTCCTGTCTGGCAGTCTCCTCGATCAGATCGACGATGCCCTCGGCAGGATCTCGCAGCTCGTGTCGGCTGTCAAAGAATACCTTTCCAGCACAGTGGGATCCGAAGCTTGGAATTCACGTGACTTGAAGTCGCGGCCGCACTGACCCTATAGTGAGTCGTATTAATTTAAATCATACCAACATGGTCAAATAAAACGAAAGGCTCAGTCGAAAGACTGGGCCTTTCGTTTTAATCTGATCGGCACGTAAGAGGTTCCAACTTTCACCATAATGAAATAAGATCACTACCGGGCGTATTTTTTGAGTTATCGAGATTTTCAGGAGCTAAGGAAGCTAAAATGGAGAAAAAAATCACTGGATATACCACCGTTGATATATCCCAATGGCATCGTAAAGAACATTTTGAGGCATAACGACGG
>JADMIO011204694.1_pt1 | contig 17973 bp, 18 predicted proteins | sample 8958161 | NCBI WGS metagenome assembly JADMIO01 (sample SAMN16585339, study PRJNA669376) | soil metagenome | isolation source: Crop rotation soil | place: USA: Cullars Rotation, Alabama | collected 2011
GCCGTCCCGCCGCTTTCGTGGTTTTCTTGACGCGTCTATCGGCGTTCCTAGATCAATACTACTCCCCCGGTGCCTCGACTCCCCGTCGAGGCTTGTTTTTGCCCCGGCTTGTGAAATTTCTCACAAGCCCGGCTAGAATGGGAGCGTCGGAGCAGAACCCCACCCCCCGGCCCCCTCCCCGAAGCGGGGAGGGGGAGGAAAACCGAACCCTCCCCGCTTCGGGGAGGGTGGTCGGCGCAGCCGACCGGGTGGGGTGAACCACGGAGGTCCGACATGGCCCCGATTCCCGTGCAGACGCCGGCCGGCCTCGAGGCCGCGTTCGACCTCGCCGCCTACTACCCGGTGCTCATCTTCGCCGGGATCGTCGCCGTCATCGCCCTGTCCACGCTGGCGGCCACGCACTTCCCGGTCATCAAGCCGTGGAAGCCGACGCCGGTGAAGCAGATGCCGTACGAGAGCGGGATGGACCCGATCGGCACGGCCCACATGCAGTTCGACATCCGCTTCCACCTGATCGCCATCCTGTTCCTCGTCTTCGACGTGGAACTGCTCTTCATCTACCCGTGGGCGGTGATCGCCTACGCGGACGGCGCCGACCCGGCGTGGAAGACGGCGTTCGGCCTGATCGTGTTCGTGGAAATTCTGATCTTCGTGGCGACCCTCGTGATCGCCTACCTCTACGCCTGGCGGAAGCGGGTGTTCGAATGGCGCTGAAGCTGGACGACAACGTGTTCGTCGCCAAGCTGGACTTCCTCGCCAACTGGTGCCGGAAGAACAGCCTGTGGCCGATGCCGTTCGCCACGGCCTGCTGCGGCATCGAGCTGATGGCCACGGCCAGCAGCCGGTACGACATCGCCCGGTTCGGCAGCGAGGCCATGCGGTTCACCCCGCGGCAGTGCGACGTGATGATCGTGGCCGGGCGGGTGGTGATGAAGATGGTGCCGGTGATGCAGCGGATCTGGCTGCAGATGCCGGAGCCGAAGTGGTGCATCAGCATGGGGGCGTGCGCCAGCAGCGGCGGCGTGTTCGACACGTACGCTGTCGTGCAGGGGATCGACCGGTTCATCCCGGTGGACGTGTACGTGCCGGGGTGCCCGCCGCGGCCGGAGCAGCTGATCCGGGCGGTGATCGACCTTCAGGAGAAGGTGCAGCGGACCGGCACGATCGACGGCCGGGAGTTCGCGAAGCGCACGGCCTACGAGGGGCCGAACCGCATGGCGATGCCGCTCGACCCGAACGAGGTGGTGGTCGCGCCGGGGAACTTCCGCACCGGGACCAGGATTCGAGGCTTACCCGTCGTGGGGCAGAACTAATACCGAAGAATTTTCACCACAGAGACACAGAGGGCACAGAGAGGCAAGAAGAGAGAAAGACATTTGAGAGAGAGATTGAAAGGGTCTGTTCACCCTGATTTGCTCTTTCTCAGCTCTTAACTCGGTATTTTTCTTCTCTGTGCCCTCTGTGTCTCTGTGGCGAAAAATGGAATCCGAAATGTCGAATGCCATCGAAGCCCTGACCGCCGCGATCGGTGCGGACGCCGTGCGGGCGGAGGAGTTCCGCGGCGACCGCCGCGTGGTCGTGCCGGCCGAGAAGTTGCACGAGGCGCTGCGGCTGCTGAAGAACGCCGTGGGGTTCGACTACCTCGTGGACGTGGCGGGCATCGACTACCTCGGCTACCCGGACGCGACCGACCGCTACGGCGTGGTGTACGCGCTGGCGAACACGACGACCGCCGAGCGGCTGTTCGTGAAGGCGTACGTCAACGACCCGGACCCGGCGCTGCCGACCGCGACGGACCTGTGGCCGGGGGCGAACTGGATGGAGCGCGAGGTGTACGACATGTTCGGCGTGACCTTCACGGGCCACCCGGACCACCGCCGCATCCTGATGCCGGAGGAGTTCGCCAGCTTCCCGCTGCGGAAGGACTACCCGCTGCGGGGCTACGGCGAGCGGCACAACCTGCCGACGATCACGCGGGCGGAGAGCTGACCCGGAAGAGTTTTCGCCACAGAGACACAGAGGGCACAGAGAGAAGAGAAATGCAGAGCAGGAAGAATTGAAATACAAGAACGGGTGTTGATGCACAGTTCTTGCTTCTCTCTCAAATTCTTCTCTTCTCTGTGTCCTCTGTGCCTCTGTGGCAAAAAGGGTTTTCCATCATGCCGCTGGAAATGCTGGCCCCGATCGACGAGGCGGACGCCGACCGCGAGTTCCTCTACACCCTGAACTTCGGCCCGCAGCACCCGGCCACGCACACCACCCTCCGCCTCATCCTCACGCTCGAGGGGGAGCGGATCGTCAAGGCGGTGCCCGACATCGGCTACCTCCACAGCGGGTTCGAGAAGCTCGGCGAGGACCTCGACTACAACCAGTACGTCACCATCGTCGACCGGATGAACTACATCTCACCGGTGGCGAACGAGTGCGCCTGGCACCACGCCGTCGAGAAGCTGCTCGGCATCGAGCTGACCCCGCGCTGCAAGTACATCCGCACCATCCTGGCGGAAGTCGCCCGCATCAGCGACCACCTCCTCTGCGTCGGCGCCGCGGCGCTCGACCTCGGCGGCCTTACCGCGTTCCTGTACGCCTTCAACGAGCGTGAGAAGGCGTACGACATCTTCGAGAGCGCCAGCGGGCAGCGGTTCCACCCCGGCTACACCCGCGTCGGCGGGCTGATGTGCGACGTGACGGACGACTTCGTCGCCAAGGTCCGCGACTTCGTCAAGACGTTCCCCAAGGCGCTCGATGACGTCCGCCGGCTGCTCAACCGCAACCGCATCTTCCTCGACCGCACCAAGGGCGTGGGCGTGCTCTCGAAGGCGGACGCCATCGCCATGAGCGCGTCCGGCCCGATCGCCCGCGCCTCGGGCGTCGTCCGCGACCTGCGCAAGGACGAGCCGTACCTCGCCTACCCGGACCTGCAATCGGCGTTCAAGGTTGTCTGCGCCACCGGCGGCGACTGCCTCAGCCGGTACCTCGTGCGCATGGACGAGATGGTGGAATCCACGAAGGTCATCGCCGCGGCGATCGAGAACCTGCCGGCCGGGCCGGTGAACGTGGCGACCGACACGAAGGTGGTGATCCCGGACAAGGCGGCGACGTACCGCAGCATCGAGGGGCTGATCCAGCACTTCGAGCTGTTCATGTGGAACCGCCGGTGGGAGACGCCGGTGAACGAGGTGTACGGCGCCCAGGAGACGGCGAACGGCGAGCTCGGCTACTACGTCGTGGCGGACGGCAGCGGCAAGGCGTGGCGGGCCCGCACCCGGCCGCCGTCGTTCATCCACTTCAGCCTCTTCCCGATGCTCATGGAGGGGCACCAGATCAGCGACGTGCCGACCGTGCTGGGGAGCCTGAACATCATTGCGGCGGAGTTGGACCGGTGATTCGAACGCACCACATACTGGTTACCGGCTGGGTGGTCGCCTTGGCATGCACGCCCGCGCCCGCCCAGAAGACCGCCGCCGAGAATGCGCTGAAGGCCGCCGTGGTCGCCACGGGCGACGGCGCCGTCATCGACTTCTACCAGACAACGCCCGGGGCTTGCGAAATCCTCCTGGGCAAGGGGGCGACTGACGCCCACTTGTCCGCCCTCGCCAAGCTGCGAGTCGGTGAGGTGGCGAAAATCAACATGGCACCGGTCGAGAAGTTGAACGGCACGACCATCGCCGAGTTGGTGAAGGCAACGCCCAAGCTCGCCACCCTCTCGGTGCCGAAGTCGTTCTCCAACGCGGACCTCAAGTTGGTTGCCGACGTGAACCCGAGCGTCACCGAACTGACCCTCTTCGCTTGCAAGGTGACCGACGAGGGCTTGGCACACCTGTCGAAGTTCAAGCGGTTGAAAAAGCTGAACTTGATCCGGCTCGACGGCATCAGCGACGCTTGCTGGGACGGCCTAGCAGCGGTTGCATCTCTGGAAGAGATCATGATGTCGGGCTACCCGGTGACAGGTAAGGGAGTGCGGGCACTCGGCGGACTGAAAAAGCTGTCGCTGCTCGACATCTCGTACTGCCAGAAGCTCAGCGACGAGGGGGCGGGCGAGTTGCAACACCTGACGTCGCTTGGTCAGCTCAAGGTGAACAGCACCCCGATCTCGAACGCCGGCGTCGGCGGCTTCGGCAAGCTGGACAAGCTCTGGCTGCTCGACCTTGCAAACACCAAGGTGGGCGATGCCGGGGTCGCCACGCTCTCGCCACTGCCGAAACTACTGGTGTTGGATTTGAGCAACAACGTCGCCGTGACGGACGCCTCGGTTCCCGCCCTGAGCAAACTGTCCAAGCTGGTCGAATTGAAGCTCGGCGGTACCAAGGTGACGGCGGACGGGGTAAAGAAGCTCCAAGCTGCTCTGCCCAAATGCAAAATCGACGCCCGCTAGCAATTGGCCCGCTGAGAGAATCGAACGTGCCGTCCATCGTGGCGAGACTGAACACCATCGCGGCGGAGTTTGACCGGTGAGCGCAGAGGGCAACACTAATCCGTTTGCCGACGAGGACTGGGGCGCCGTTCCGCTGGGCGGAAAGCGCACCGTGCCGCCACAGGGCGACGGTACGTTGTCGCTAGGTTTGGCGATGCTCGCAGGTGCTGCTGCGGTCTTTTTCATCCCGTTCGGTGTTTTTCTTGCGAGCGAAGGGTGGGACAAATACGAAGTGTCGCGGTGGCCAACGACCGAGGGCACAATCGTCGGGGGGTCTGCAACCGAGTGGTCGAATCGGCGAGACAGGAACGACCGCACGACCGAGCTGAACCTGCGTTACACATACTTTGTTGACGGGCAGTTTTATTCCGGTTGGCGCTACGCACATGAGCAGGCAAGCATACCCGACCTGAAGTTGGAAGATGCCGTCAGCCGATTTCGCGCCGGGACGAAGCATCCCATCAGGTACAACCCTGACAAACCATCCGAATCATACTTTGAAAGCAATTATACCGAGATCAAGTTGGCCGGGCCTGTGGTCATGGCGTTGATGGGCGTTGCCGCGGTACCGTTCGGATTCGTCCAATACCGAAAGTCGCAGCGGCTCGCACGCCAGGCGGCCGCGAATGCGAAGAAGCAGAAGAAGGGTCGATCACTCTGACGGCACGGAACACGGACTGTCGCCGCGCCGTCGTGCTGCGGTCGGTTGGGACCGCAAGGAGTCAGCCATGCCGAGCACCCTGCTCGAACGCCCCGCGGCGGAGTTGCTGCGGACCGGGTTCCCGAACACCGAGGGCCGCGTGTACGCCATCGCCTTCGACATGGACATCGAGTCGCTGCGCACCCACTACGGCGACCCGTACAACGGGGCCTACCTCGACATCCGCCGGGTGCTGGAGCGGCACGGGTTCCGCTGGCAGCAGGGGAGCACGTACTTCGGCGGCGACGGCGTGAACGCGGTGACGTGCGTCATGGCCGCGATCGACCTCGGCCGCACGCTGCCGTGGTTCAGCGCGAGCTGCCGGGACATCCGCATGTTGCGGATCGAGGAGTTCAACGACCTCATGCCCGCGGTCCGACAAGCCGCCGGGGAGGAGTGACGATGCCGGCACTGTCCGACGAAATCAAGGATCGCATCCGCAGTTACCTGCCCCGCTACCCGAACAAGCAGGCGGTCACGCTGCCGGCGCTGCACCTCGTCCACGACGAGTACCGCACCGTGTCGAACGAGGCGATGGTCGAGATCGCGGAGATCCTCGACCTCGCCCCGTCGGTCGTCCACGACACGATGACCTTCTACGAGTTCTTCAAGCACGACGGCGCCAAGCTCGGCAGGACCCGGCTGTGGGTGTGCCGGGGGCTGGCGTGCATGCTCCGCGGGGCGTACGAGCTGATCGACCACTGCGAGGGGAAGCTCGGCGTGAGGTGCGGCGAGACCACCGCCGACGGCCGGGTCACGCTGGAGTTCGCCGAGTGCATCGGCGCCTGCGACGGCGCCCCGGCCTGCCTCCGCGACGACCGGCACGTGATGAACGTGACCACGGAGCGGGCGGACGCGCTGATCGCGGAGTTGAGAACTGTGAGTTGAGACAGCTTGAACAGCCATCTACGACTCGCGGGGATGGCAGTCGATTGATCGAGCGTGGTTTTCGACCCGGAGGGTCGCAGCGATTAGCCGGCGGTCGGAGCGCAGCGGAGACCGCCGGTACGGACGACGTTGAATTCCTGGATCGACCCCGGAGGGGTCGCAGCGAGACACGCCATGAATGCTGCGACCCCTCCGGGGTCGTGGGAAAGGGAAATGTGGCCTGCGAACCGGTGGTCTCGCTCCGCTCGACCACCGGCTAATGGCTTCGACCCCCTCCGGGGGTCAAGACTGAACACTGAAAACTGAACACCGAACACTGAGTTGCTATGTCCTTCGAACCCGTCCTCCTCGCCCGCGTCGCCAAGCCGGACTCCACCCGGCTGGAGGGCTACCGCGCCGACGGCGGCTACGCCACGCTCGAACGCGCCCTGAAGGAGAAGAAGCCGGAGGAGGTCACCACGCAGGTGAAGGACTCCGGCCTGCGCGGCCGCGGCGGCGCCGGCTTCCCCACCGGCCTGAAGTGGACCTTCCTGCCGAAGGACCACCCCGGCCCGATCTACCTCTGCATCAACGCGGACGAGTCGGAGCCATGTACTTACAACAACCGCATCCTGATGGAGAAGGACCCCCATCAGGTCCTCGAGGGCATCCTCCTCGCCTGCTACGCCATCAAGAGCCGGTGCGCGTACTTCTACATCCGCTACGAGTACGGCGACGCCTTCCGCACCCTGCAAGCCGCGATCGATGAACTCTACGCCTCCGGGCTGCTGGGCAAGAACATTCTGGCAGCGGGTTCGACTGCGACGTCTTCCTCCACCGCGGGGCCGGGGCGTACATTTGCGGCGAGGAAACCGGGCTGATCGAGTCGCTCGAAGGGAAGCGGGCGTGGCCCCGCATCAAGCCCCCCTTCCCCGCGATCGAAGGCGCCTTCCGCAAGCCGACGATCGTCAACAACGTCGAGACGATGGCCTGCGTCACGCAGATCATGGCCCGCGGCAACGACTGGTTCAAGAGTCTCGGCGTGCCGCCCGATCCGAAGAACCCGCGCGACGCCGGCAGCTACGGGCCGAAGCTCTACACCATCGCCGGACACGTCAACGACCCGAAGTGCGTCGAGCTGCCGATGGGCGTGACGTTGCGTGACCTCGTCGAAACGCACGGCGGCGGGGTGTGGAAGGGCCGCAAGGCGAAGGCCGTGAACCCCGGCGGCCTCAGCATGGGGTTCGTGGACGTGAACGCCCCGCTCAAGGGCGAGGACGGCAAGACCGAGTACGATATCCCCTTGGATTTCAACGGCCCCGGCAAGGTCCAGTGCCTCGGCCTCGGCACCGCCGCGGTCACCGTCGTGGACGACCAGACGAGCATGGTGGACGTGCTCCACAACGTCTGCCAGTTCTTCTCGCACGAGAGTTGCGGGCAGTGCACCCCCTGCCGCGAGGGCACCGGCTGGATGCTGAAGATCGTGGACCGGGTGCGCCGCGGGCAGGGCCGGCGGGAGGACCTCGACGTGCTGGTGGACGTGGCCGACCGCATCGGCATCATGCCGGGGACGACGATCTGCGGGCTGAGCGACGGGGCCGGGTGGCCGGTGAAGACGGCGATCCGCAAGTTCCGGGCGGAGTTCGAGGCGGCGATCAAGGAGGGGGCGCGGAGCAAGTACGCCAAGCCGCTGGCGATGGCGCACTGACCCATGAACGCCGACGGACGGCGTCCGTCGGCCGGCGGCACGGCAGTGCCGCCGCTTTCAGGAGACCGCATGCGACTCACTCTGTTGTTCGCCCTGCCCGCCTTGCTTGCCGGGTGCGGCGGCAAGACCGAGCAGACGGTGCCGAAGGACGTCCAGCAGCGGATCTCCTACCGCGGGGAGATGAAGCAGTTGGCCGTGGCCTTGTACAAGTTCCACGAGGAGAAGGGCCGCGCCCCGAACGACGCGGCCGAGTTGATCGCGGCCCGCCCGGACCTCCCCCCGGAGGTGGCGAAGAAGCTGACGAGCGGCGAGTTCGAGGTGGTGTGGGGGTACAAGCCGGGGGGGCCGTCGGACCAGGTGGTGGCGTGGAGCAAGGCCGACCTGTTCGGCGGCGGCGTGTGCGTGGTGTACGCCGACGGCGGCGTGGTCGAGCTGGGGGCCGACCAGTTCGCGGCCGCGAAGAAGGCCGCCCCGGCCAAGTAACGGAGAGACGCCGATGCGAACGCGACGAATTCTGACGCTCGGGCTGATCGCGGCCGTCGCCGCGCTGGCGACGGCCTGCGGCAAGATCCAGCAGGCGGCCGACCGGGCGAAGTACGTCAACGACCTGAAGCAGTTCGGGATGGAGATGCACAACTTCCACTCCACGAACATGCGGATGCCGAAGGACGCCAACGAGCTGATGGCGCAGGCGTCGCCGGAGTTCAAGAACGGCCCGGCCGCGGCGCGGGTGCTGAGCGGCGAGGTCGAGGTGGTCTGGGGCTTCCGCATCAAGGACCAGGACGGCATCGGCGACAAGGTCATGGCTTGGAGCAGCGCCCTGGCGTTCGGCGGCAACGTCGGCGTCCTGTTTGCCGACGGGACCGTGGCGACGCTGAGCCAGGCCGAGTTCGCCACCGCGAAGAAGGCGATGGTGAAGGACGGGGAGGAGAAGGAGAAGGCACCGGCGCCGACGAGGGCGACGCGGCCGGCGCGGACGAAGAAGTAGCAACCGCCCCGAAAGCCGGGGGACGGCAGTCCCCCGGCCGGCGGCACGCAGTGCCGCCGCTTTCGGATGAACGGATACCACGGAACACCGGAATGCCCACCGTCTACGTCAACGACGTCCCCGTCGAGATCGGCACCCGCAAGCTCAACTGCGTGCAGGCGGCCGAGCTGGCGGGGCTGCACGTGCCGCACTACTGCTACCACCCGGCCCTCACCGTCGTGGCCTCGTGCCGCATGTGCCTCGTCGAGGTCGGCGACCTGAAGGACGGCAAGGTGACGATGCAGCCGAAGGTGCTGCCCGGCTGCCAGACGCCGGTGAAGGACGGCAGCGTCATCGTCACCGGCGACTACGCCACCCGGCGGAAGGACGTTCCGACGCTTCCGTACGACGCGGCGTACAAGCCCGGCGACCGCGCGCGGAAGGCCCAGGCCGACACGCTCGAAGGGCTGCTCATCAACCACCCGCTCGACTGCCCCGTCTGCGACAAGGCCGGCGAGTGCAAGCTGCAGGACTACAGCTACGAGTATGGCCGGTCCGAGAGCCGGATGGTGGACGAGAAGAACCGCCCGGCCAACAAGCCGGAAATCAGCAGCAAGATCACGCTCTTCACCGACCGCTGCATCATGTGCACGCGGTGCGTGCGCTTCACCCGCGAGATCTCGGGAACGAGCGAGCTGCAGGTCGCCGGCCGCGGCCACCACGAGGAGATCGACGTCTTCCCCGGCTACCCGCTGGAGAACAAGCTCTCCGGCAACGTTGTGGACCTCTGCCCAGTCGGCGCCCTCGGCAGCAAGGACTTCCTCTACACGCAGCGGGTCTGGTACCTGAAGTCGTCCGACGGCGTGTGCGCCAACTGCTCGACCGGGTGCAGCACGTTCACCGACACGAACAAGGACATCGTCTACCGCCTCCGCGCTCGCGAGAACCACGAGGCCCAGGGGTACTTCATGTGCGACGAGGGGCGGTGGGGCTACCACTACACCCACTCGCCGGACCGCATCCACCGCCCGTTGGAACGGAAGGACGGCACGCAAACTCCGGTCGGCTGGCAGGAACTGGGGCCGAAGCTGCGGAAGCAGTTCGAGGACGCCGTGTTCGTCGGGGCCAAGCGGGCCGTCGCCGTGCTGTCGCCGTTCCTCACGGTGGAAGAGGCGTACGGGCTGGCGAGCGCGTTCAAGAAGGCAGCCAAGGACATCCGCCTCGTGCTGGGGCCGGTGCCGGTCGTCGGCGAGGACGACAAGTACCCGAAGGACGTGAGGGGCAACGCGGTCGAGCCGACGAAGTTCACCATCCGGGCCGAGAAGTGCCCGAACCGCAAGGGCGTCGAGGAGGTTCTGCGGCACTTCCAGCGCGAGGTGATCCCGTTCGCCGCGGTCGTGAACCAGACGATCGACGCGATGTGGTTCGCCGGCGGCTACCCGAACCCGGACGCGGTGAACGCCGCGATCCCGGACGGCTTCGGAACGCCCGGCTTCCTCGTCGTGCAGGACCTGTTCCCGACCAAGCTCTCGGCGATGGCGAACGTCGTCATCCCGGCGACGTCGCCGTTCGAGAAGGACGGCACCTACGTCAACCACGCCGGGCTGGCGCAGTCGTTCCCGCGGGCGGTCCGGCCGCACGCGGAGGTGCGCGGCGAGCTGCAACTGGCGTTCGACCTCGCCGGCCGCAAGGGGCTGGCGACGGCCGCGGCGGTGCGGAAGGACCTGGCGAAGGACCTGCCGAAGTTCGCCGCCCTGGCGGTGGAGAAGCCACCGACGACAGGGAAGCGGTTGGAGTTGCAGACAGTCTGAGATTGAACCGCAGAGGCGCGGAGGCGCTGAGAAGGCAGAAAATCAATTATTTTGGCCTTCTCTGCGTCTCGGCGCCTCTGCGGTGAAACGGCCTTTGGAGTTCTCATGCCCGCGTTCGATTGGCTCACGACGCTCATCATCATCGGCGGCCTCGTCGCCGTCGTGATGACCACCGTCGGGTACGCGACGTTCGCCGAGCGGAAGGTGTCGGCGTGGATCCAGGACCGGGTCGGGCCGAACCGGGTCGGGCCGTTCGGCCTGCTCCAGGTGCTCGCGGACGGCGGCAAGTTCTTCCTCAAGGAAGCGCCGATCCCGAAGCACGTGGACAAGCTCTTCTACCAGCTCGCCCCCGTGGTCTCGATGGCCACGGCCATGATGGCGCTGGCCGTCGTCCCGTGGGGGCCGACCACGCCCGTGCCCGCGCCGGCGAAGACCGTCGCCGAGTTCACCGAAGCTCAATCGAAGTACGCCGGCACGTTCCACGGCGTCATCGCCCCGGGCCTCGACGTCGGCATCGTCTACGTCTTCGCCCTCGGCAGCCTGGCCGTGTACGGCGTCATCCTCGGCGGCTGGTCGTCGAACAATAAGTATTCGCTCCTCGGCTCGCTGCGGAGTTCGGCCCAGATCATCAGCTACGAGATCCCGCTCGGCATGAGCGTCGTCGGCGTGATCCTGTTCGCCGGGTCGCTCAATCTTGAAACGATCACCGAATGGCAGCGGCAGCACGGCTGGTTCCTCTTCTACCAGCCGCTGGCGTTCCTGCTGTTCATGACCAGCGTGTACGCCGAGTGCAACCGCCTGCCGTTCGACCTGCCGGAGGCGGAACAGGAACTCGTGGGCGGCTACCTCACCGAGTACGGCAGCCTGAAGTTCGGCATGTTCATGCTCGGCGAGTACACGCACATGATCACGACGAGCTTCCTGATGAGCATCGTCTTCTTCGGCGGCTGGAGCCTGTTCGGGCTGGAGAACTCGTTCAGCGACCCAATCTGGGGCGGCATCCTGAAGGCGGTGATCCTCGGCGCGAAGATGTTCGGCTTCCTGGCGCTGTACCTGCTGGTGCGGTGGACGATCCCGCGGTTCAGGTTCGACCAGCTCATGGGGCTGGCGTGGAAGGCGATGATCCCGCTGAGCCTGCTGCACATGGTCGCGGCGGTGCTGGTGCGGCAGTTCGCCCTGCCGAACTGGGTGCTGACGCTGGTCTCGGTGGGGCTGTTCCTGCTGGCCGGGGTGGTGAGCGTGACGACGAACAAGGGGCCGAACAACGCCCCGCGGAAGCGGGTGCGGGCGCTGGAGACGGCGGGGGTGTGATTTGTAGGTCGGGACGGAGTTCGCACGAAGTGCGAGCGCAGCCCCGACGCGAGTGGCGTTCTTTGACGTCGGGGCTTGACCGTGCTTCGCACGCTCGGCGTCCCGACCTACGAAGAGAGAGACCGGGGGCATTCAATGGCGATGGCCGCGAGTGACGTGAAGTGGGTCGAGGAGCCGAGGCTCGGCTTCTTCGGGCAGCTCTACCTGCCGCTCGTCGCGGACGGGCTGACAACCACCGTCCGCCACCTGTTCGGCAAGAAGCGCACGGAGTCGTACCCGGAGGAGGAGCCGACGCTGCCGCCGAACTACCGCGGCGTCCACCGGCTCAACCGCGACGAGCAGGGGCGGACGAAGTGCGTGGCGTGCTACATGTGCGCGACCGCCTGCCCGGCCCACTGCATCGACATCGTGGCGGCCCCGGCCCCGGAGGGGTGGAAGGACCGCGAGAAGTACCCGGAGACGTTCGTCATCGACGAGCTGCGCTGCATCTACTGCGGCATGTGCGAGGAGGCCTGTCCGGTGGACGCGATCGAGCTGACCACGCTCTACGACCTCACCGGCCTGAGCCGGGAGCAGATGATCTTCGACAAGGAGAAGCTGCTGAGCGTGTTCGACCAGACGACGAAGGCCGGGACCGACCCGGTGCGGACGCGGTCCGGGCCGCTCGGCCCGGCCAGCGAGCCGCCGCCGGCATGATTTTGTTGGGGATGGGTGCCTGATACCCTCTCCCCTTGGGGAGAGGGTGGTCGAGCCGCGCAGCGGATCGGCCGGGTGAGGGGGTTACACCTGCAACCCCGCACCCTTCGGAAGACCCCCTCACCCGGTCTTGGGCGATGCCCAAGACCACCCTCTCCCCAAGGGGAGAGGGTAACTCCGGGCGCTGACGCGACCCGGCTCGACAATAGACTTGTTTCGTTCCCCGACCCACCGGACCCCGATGCCCCCCGCCCTTGCCAGCCCGACCGCCCAACTGGCCCTCGCCCTCGTGCTCGGCGCGGCCGGGGTCTACCTGCTGCTGCCCAAGCCCCGGCGGCGGTCCGTCGCCCTCGGCACCTTCCTCCTGATCGCCGCGGCCGCGGCCTTCGCCCTGTTCCTCGTCACCGACTTCGGCCGGCCGATCAAGCACGCGGTCGGCGAGGTGCTGTTCTGGCTCTTCTCGGCCACCGCGGTGCTGTTCGCCGCGGTGATGATCACGCAGCGGAACCCGGCCCGCGGGGCCATCGCCTTCGCGTTCGTGATCCTCAGCGTGTGCGGGCTGTTCCTGCTGCTGGCGGCGCCGTTCATCATGGCCACTACGGTCATCATCTACGCCGGGGCGATCATCGTCACGTTCCTATTCGTGCTCATGCTGTCGCACGTCTCCGGGCCGTCGGACGAGAACGACCGCAGCCGCGAGCCACTGATGGGCAGCCTCGCCGGGTTCGCGTTCGTCGGCCTGATCCTGTTCACCATCCACCAGGCGGACGGCCGCGGGAAGCAAGGCACGCTGCCGGAGCCGCCGGTCCTCGCCAACGACCGCGAGCAACTGACGGTCGCGCTGGCGGCCATCGACGACGCGCTGGCGGCCGGGACGTACGACGACTTCCGCGAGCGGATCAAGCCGGCCCACGACGCGGTGGCACTCGTGAGCGACAGCGGGGCCAGGCGGGTCGGCTCGCCGCGGAACCCGCGGCAGGTCGAACTGACGCAGGCGACGTGGAAGCTCTCGAAGGCCAACGACGACGCGGAGAACAAGACGATCCACGGCACCGACTTCGCGCAGGCGAAGGAGGCGGCCAAGGCGATCCGCGGCGAGGTCGCGGTGTACGCCGGGCACGGCCTGCTGCCGGCCCGCAACGTGGCGAACCTCGGCTACGTCCTCTACTCGGAACACATCCTGGCCGTGGAAATGGCGGGCACCCTGCTGCTCGTCGCCACGATCGGGGCGGTCGCCATCGTCGGCCGGCGAAGGGAGGTGGCGGCGTGATCACCCTCGGGCACTTCCTGGCCGTCGGCGGGCTGCTGTTCGGCCTCGGCCTCGTCGGGTTCATGACCCGGCGGAACCTCATCACCATGTTCCTCAGCGCCGAGCTGATGCTCCAGGGGGTGCTGCTGAACCTGCTGGCGTTCGGCCACTTCCACGGCAACCTCACCGGACAGGTGTTCGCCCTGTTCGTCGTCACCGTGGCGGCGTGCGAGGCCGGCCTCGCCCTCGCCCTGTTCCTCGTCCTGTACCGCCGCGGGCGGACGCTCGACTCGGCCGACTGGCAGCAGGTGCGCGAGGCCGGGCTGCCGGAGACGACCGACGCCGAGCCGCTCCCCCCCGCCGAGGCCGACGCCATGCCGACGCTGCCCACCACCGGCCGCCGGCCGACCGAGGCCCGGCCGCAGGAGGTCAACCGTGTTTGACCCCGCGACCCCGATGGGGCACCTGCTCATCGCCGTGGCCCTACCGCTCGTCGGCGCCGTCCTCGCCGCCCTGTTGGGCATTACGAAGGCGGCCCGGTTCGCCCACCTGCCGGTGATCCTGTGCACCGCCATTGCGTCCGCCGTATCGATCGGCCTGTACCTGGCCGTGAACCACTCCGACGGCCCGCTCGGAATCACGCAAAGCCTTGGGACGTGGTTCGCCGCCGGCCGGCTCGACGTGACCGCCTCGTTCAGCGTGGACCCGCTCTCGGTGCTGATGCTGAACACCGTGACGTTCATCGCCACGTTCATCGCCATCTTCTCGGCCGGGTACATGAAGGGGGAGAGCGGGTTCGCCCGGTACTTCGCCCTCATGGGGCTGTTCGTCTTCGCCATGTGCCTGCTGGTGACGGCCAACAACTTCTTCGTGCTGGTGGCCGGGTGGGAAGGCGTGGGCGTGTGCAGCTACCTGCTGGTGGGGTACTACTACGCGAAGCCGAGCGCCGCCGCGGCCGCCCGCAAGGCGTTCCTCGTCACCCGGCTGGGCGACGTGGGGATGGTCCTCGGCATCTTCCTGCTCTGGCAGGTCGGCGGGTACCACACTGACTTCGACAAGCTGTTCGAGCACATCAAGGACAACCCGCCGTCGCCGGCGACGATGACGACGGCGTGCCTGCTGCTGTTCTGCGGGGCGGTGGGCAAGAGCGCCCAGTTCCCGCTCTACGTCTGGCTACCGGACGCGATGGAAGGCCCGACGCCGGTCTCGGCGCTCATCCACGCCGCGACGATGGTGACTGCCGGCGTGTTCCTGCTGGCCCGCTGCGCCCCGCTGTTCGCCATGAGCAGCGACGCCCTCCTGGTGGTGTGCGTGGTCGGCGGCATCACGGCGTTCCTCGCCGCGTTCATCGCCCTCGCCCAGTACGACCTCAAGCGGGTGCTGGCGTACTCGACCGTGAGCCAGCTCGGGTTCATGTTCATGGCGCTGGGGGCCGGCGGGGCGGTGTCGCCGCGGTTCGCCGTCACCGCCGCCATGTTCCACCTGTTCACCCACGCCTTCTTCAAGGCGCTCTTGTTCCTCGGCTCCGGCTCCGTGATGCACGCGATGGGGAACGTCATCGACATGCGGAAGTTCGGCGGCCTGCGGAAGCTGATGCCCGTCACGCACTGGACGTTCCTGATCGGGGCCGCGGCGCTGGCGGGCTTCCCGCTGCTCTCCGGCTTCTGGAGCAAGGACGCCATTCTGCACGTGCTGAAGGAGGCGGGCGAGAGCCGCTCCAGGCACAGCGACATCTACCTCGCGCTGTTCGCCCTCGCCGGGCTGACGGCGTTCATGACCGCCTTCTACACCTTCCGGGCGTACTTCCTGACCTTCTGGGGGCCGGAGGTGGTGCCGCACGAGGCCCACGGCCACGCCCACGAGTCGCCGCGGATCATGACCGTGCCGCTGGTCGTGCTGGCCGTCGGCGCGGCGCTAGCCGGGGCGATCGCGGAGCCGCTGACGCACGGCGGGTTCGAGCACTTCCTCGACCGCTCGCCGAGCATCGAGCTGGCGCGGGAGGCGTTTTCCGCCCACCACAACATGGTGGACCCGAAGGCCGGGCTCGACTGGGCGGTGGTGGCCCTCGGCACGACCGCGGCGCTGGCCGGGATCGGCCTCGCGGCGGTGCTGTACCGCAAGGGCGGCCCGGAGCACGTGGCCCCGCGGCTGAAGGCGTGGCACGACCTCTCGCGGAACAAGCTGTACGTGGACGAGCTGTACCACGCGGCGGTGGTGCGGCCGGCCGAGGGGCTGGCCTCCACCGGCCGGCAGTTCGACGGGTTCCTTGATGCGATCGCCCGGCTGGTGAGCTTCGCCCCGCGGTTCCTGGCGGCGGTGCTGCGGCCGCTCCAGAACGGGCTGGTGCAGTTCTACGCCCTCGGCATGGTCCTCGGGCTGGCGGTGTTCCTCACGGTGATCGTCTTCCGGTCGGCGCGGTAGGCGAAAGCGGGGGGATTGCCGTCCCCCCGGTGGAGTCTTGTAGGTCGGGTCGATGCGGCACTTCAGTGCCGCGAGACCCGACGGGAATCACGGTGGCTCACGTCGGGTCTCGCGGCACTGAAGTGCCGCATCGACCCGACCTACGGAAGAGGCACGGTACACTCGACATGCACGCGATCGACACGGTCCGACTGTTGCTGCTAGCGGTGCTGGGCGCCCCGCTCGTGTTCGCGCTCGCCGTCGGCCTGGCCGGGCGCGCCGGCACCAACGCCGCCATGAAGCTGGCGACCGTGCTGGCGTTCCTGCACCTCGGCCTCACGGTCGCGCTCGCCATCCCCACCGTGCGGGTGCTGCTGGCCCACGCCGACGACAAGCCGGACGACCGCGGCTTCCACCCGCACTTTGTCCCCGGCGGCGTCGAAGGCGCCCACGCCACCGCGACCACGTGGGACGTCTTCCCGGTGTCCGCGAGCGTGCCGGGGCTGCCCCCGGCCAGCGTGCAGTTCTTCGTCGGCCTCGACGGCATCAACGTCTGGCTGGTGGTGCTGGCCAGCGTGCTCACGCTGGTGGCGGTCCTGTCCTCGTGGGGGGGCATCACGGACCGGGCCGGTGGGTTCTACGCCTGGGTGTTCGCCCTGCAGGCCGCCGTCACCGGGGCGTTCCTGTCGTTCGACCTGATCCTCTTCTACGTCTTCTTCGAGCTGACGCTCATCCCGGCGTTCTTCCTCATCGGCACGTGGGGCACCGGCGGCGGCCGCCGCGACGCGGCCCGGAAGTTCTTCCTCTACACCTTCCTCGGCAGCCTCTTTACCCTCACCGGGTTCATCGGCGTGGCGGTGATGAACCCCACCCCCGTTGCGGCGGACGGCAAGACCGTCATGCGCGACGCGGTCGAGGAGCGCGGCACGCTGGTGGTGCCGAAGGCCGGGCCGATCACGTTCAACGTGAACCAGTTGATGCGGAACGTCGCCGACTGGGCCGACGTGTACGAGGACAAGGTGAAGTTCCACACGCGGAAGGCCGAGGCCGCCCGCGACCCCCGCGCCGTCGCGGAGGCGAACGAGCAACTTGCGCAGGCGAAGGCCGAGCGCGACCGCTTCAAGACGGTGGGCGTGTGGCTGTTCTTCGCCATGATCGCCGGGTTCGCGGTGAAGACGCCGGTGATCCCGTTCCACACGTGGCTGCCGACCGCCTACGCGGAGGCCCCGCCGAGCGTGACCGTGCTGCTGACCGGGGCGCTCTCGAAGCTCGGCACGCTGGGGATGCTGCGGTTCGTGATCCCGCTGGCGCCGGACGCGGCGCTGCAGTACGGGCTGCCGGCGTTCGGCTTCCTCGGCGCGGCCGGCATCGTGTACGCCGCGTTCTGCGCCTACGCCCAGCGCGACCTGCGGCTGATCGCCGCGTACAGCAGCGTGTCACACCTCGGCCTGCTGGTGCTGGGCCTGTTCGCCCTGAACCCGGAGGGGCTGAGCGGGGCGACGCTGCACATGGTGAACCACGGGCTGAGCGCCGGGGCCATGTTCGCCCTGCTAGGGTTCCTCGACGAGCGCTACCGCACGACCGACGCGACGCAGTTCAGCGGGCTGATCGGCCGGTACCCGCTTTACGCCTTCCTGATGTTCTGGATCGCACTGGCCAGCGTCGGCCTGCCGGGGCTGAACAACTTCGTCAGCGAGATGCTGTTGATCGGGGCCCTGTTCACCCCGGAGACCGCGACCGCGGCCGGGTACGGGCTGGCGACCGCCGCCGGGTTCGGCATCCTGCTCTCGGCGTGGTACACGATGAGCATGTTGCGGCGGGTCTTCTTCGGCCCGTTGGCGGCGCCCGCG
>JADMIO011827192.1_pt1 | contig 17973 bp, 12 predicted proteins | sample 8958161 | NCBI WGS metagenome assembly JADMIO01 (sample SAMN16585339, study PRJNA669376) | soil metagenome | isolation source: Crop rotation soil | place: USA: Cullars Rotation, Alabama | collected 2011
CCGCGACAACTTGTCCACGTGGAATTCTAAGCTTAGGATCCCAATGTGCTGGAAAGCGAGCTTGCCGAAGACATCGAGCTTGGGCGCCGGCGGGAAATCAAGCAACTCCTGGAATTCGGCCATGTTGTGCACCTGGTGGCCGCGGTCGAGGATATTGAGGCCCTTCTTGCTGGCGGTGACCGGGTCGCCGTCGAAATAGGCCGCCCGCTGTTCGAATTCGGTGAAGTCCTCCACCGAGCGCAGAGCCCGCTGCGAACCGAACAGGCGCTGGATGTTGACGCCACGCAGACTGGGCGTTTCGATCCGCCGGCGGAACGGCTGCGGCCGGATGTCGCCGACCAGGTGAAACGCGGCGTTGGTATGTCCGTTGACATGGCAGTCGAAGCAGGCGACACCCAGGCTCGGCTTGACCGAGCGGCGGTCGTCCGTGGCGTTGAACTGCTGCTGCGGGAATTGCGAGACCAACAGCCGCAGGCCGTCGAGCTGTTTGGGGTTCAAGATGCCGTTGAAAAGCTCGAAGTAGTTCTGCAATGTGACGAGCTGGCCCTTGGAGACGTCGCCCAGGTCCGGGCGGGTCGTCAGGAAAATCGCCGGCGGAAACTCCGCCAGCAAGTGTTGCGGAATATCAAAATCGACGTCAAACCGGGCCAGGTCGCGACCCTCTTGTTTTTTGACCTCGTCGATGTGCACCTTGGGAAAGACCATGCCCCCCTCGTCGTGGAAGGCGTGCGGCAGCGGCAGGAATCCCCTGGGGAACAGGTCCTTTTCGCGGATCTGCTCGGGGTTCATCTCGGCGAGCGCTTCCCAGCTTTCGACACCCTGGGGGAGCCTGGCGCGGGGGCCTAGCTGGAGCGGCTTGCCGCGCGACATCTTTGCGGTCGGCGACGGCCGGTCAGCCAGGTCGTAGCGCTCCTCGAGCACCTGCTGCTGCTTCTCCATGACCTTGGCCTTTCCGGCCGCCATCCGCCGCATCGTCGTGTTGAAGTCCTCGTTCACGACGACGGGGCTATAACTCTGGACTTTCTTGGCAGGGGTGAGCAGCTTCTTCTGCGGTTTTTTGGCCTGGTCCGAGGGATCAGTTTGTTCCTGGGACACAGCTATCGTGAATCCAAACCCGACCAGCGCAACCACGGCGCCGGCCTGAAGCAGTGCGCAAGAGGGGAAACTTGGCCGTCTCATTAGAGATCCTCCTCGGTCCAAACGGAAACGCCAACTTGTGTGCACCTACTGTGCCATCCTTGTTATGCGGGTGTTAGCCGAAGAACAAGTTTGGCCCCTTGCCCGGCCGCCAGCGTAAACAAGAATGCACAATGAGACCCAGTGGCCGGAGACCTTCATGAAACTGGCACCTTTCCCGGTGGACGAGTCCGAGCGCCTGGCCGATTTGCGCGCGCTGGAGATCCTGGACACCCCGGCTGAGGAGCGATTCAACCGCATCGTCCGCCTGGCCCTACGGATCTTTGGCGTGCCGATGGCCTACGTCGCGCTCATCGACTCGGACCGGCAGTGGCTCAAGGCCAAGTGCGGCCTCAAGGTCGATCAGACGGGGCGGGACATCTCATTCTGCGGGCATACCATCCTCAGCTCCGAGCCGCTCGTCGTCCCCGACGCTCGCGAGGACGAGCGGTTCTTCGACAACCCACTCGTGCTCCGCGAGCCGTTCGTCCGCTTCTACGCCGGCTATCCGCTGGCCGGCCGGCACGGCCACAACGTCGGCACGTTCTGCCTGGCCGACACGAAGCCGCGCACCCTCGACGCCAAGCAACTGGCCATCCTGCGGGAGTTGGCGGCGCTGGCCGAGCACGAGCTCAACATGGTGGACGTCATCCAGGCCCAGCGGGAGCTGCTCGAGACAAAACAGCAGCTGGTGGAAAGTCAGCGCCGGCTGGCGGCCGAACTGGCTCAAGCCGCGGAGTACATCCGCTCGCTCCTGCCAGCACCCCTCGAAGGGGCGGTGCGGACCGATTGGGCCTATGTCAGCTCCTCGCAGCTCGGCGGCGACCTCTTCGGCTATCACTGGCTCGACGCGGACCGGCTGGTGATCTACCTGCTCGACGTGTGCGGCCACGGCGTCGGCGCCTCGCTGCTGGCGAGCTCCGTTCACGACGCGCTGCATCGCGGCTTGCCCGGCGCCGAACCGGCCGACCCGGCCGCGGTGCTCGCCGCGCTCAACCGTGCCTTCCCGATGGAAGAGCACAACAACAAGTTCTTCACGATCTGGTATGGCGTCCTGGACCTTTCGAGCCGCCTGTTGTGCTACGCGGCGGGTGGCCATCACCCAGCACTGCTCCTGACGCGGCCTGGGGAACCCCCCGAACGCCTGAGCTCATCGCAGCTGATGATCGGCATCGTGCCCGAAGCGACCTACGAAATCACCACCTGTCTGCTGCCGCCAGCGGCGCGGCTCTACGTCTTCAGCGACGGCGTCTTCGAGGTGCGCCGGCCCGATGGCAAGCTCCTGGGGCTCGATGGCCTGAGCCAGCTGCTTGCCAGGGTCCAGGTGCTCCCGAAGCAGCGCGTTCAGCGCGTCTGGCAAGAAATCCGCGCCTTACACCAAGGACAGGGCCTCGACGACGATTTTTCGTTGTTGGAGATTGAGGTATAAGGGCGCGCGTAGTCGCCGAATGCGTGCCCGTTTGGGGTTCGAGCAAGAGAGTAGCTGAACTCGTGAGAGTTCAGAGGGTCGAGCGCGATCCAGTAAGCCGGCCCTCGCCGAAGTACTGAGCGTTCAGAGCAGCGCGCTTGACCGTCTGAACTTTCATGAAGTCAGCAACTTCACTGTTCTGCTCCATCACGGTAAAGGCAAATCGCTCCATGAAGGAATGGCATTGGCTGGCCATGACTGTCCTCTCGCTGGCGGTCGCTGCCGCAATCCTTCGCTGGCTTGCCCGTCGCGGCTACCTACCCGCCTGGGTCCGCCTGTCGCCGTCCATGCGCCTCGTTTTCCTTAACGCACTCTATCTCGGGCTTGCGGCGGGGCTCGCCGCCCGTATCGCAACCTGTTGGGTGCCATTTCCCTGGATGCTCAACGACCCGCTGGTGTACTTCCCGATGCTCGGCTGGTTTTTGACCTATGGGCTGGCACTAACCGCGGACGGGCTCCTTGCGGCCCGCCGATGCAAGATACAACTCCTACCGCTCCTACCTCTTGTTGCGTGTTTCGCGCTCGACGTGCATTGGGGACGCCCGGTTGCTGTTAGCGCGGATCGTCGTCCCCTGCACCTCCTGACGTACAACATTCATCGCGGCCAATGGGCGGAGGAGGCGATTCTGGACTATGTCGAGCAGGCCCAGCCCGACGTGTTTTTCGCCCAGGAGGTACCTTCCGAGCTGTATGAACGCTGGCGCCCGCGGCTGGACAGCCTGTTTCGTCACCATGTCTTCTTCGATGAAATCCTGGTCGCTGTGAACCTGGATGTTGTCGCCGTGCAGCGGGTCAACCTCTCTGGCGCGCGCCGCTTGCTTGCCTTGACGGTGACGCAGGATGGTCATCGGCTCATCGTCGCCAACACGCATTTGAGTACGCTGGGACCGCTCACCTTTCTTGACCGGGTGCGCAAGCAACGCGCCGAAACCGCCGCGCTGCTCGACGCTCTTGGGAACCTGGGCGATCCCGTCGTTCTGGGCGGCGATTTCAACCTGCCGCGCCGTGCCACCTGTTACCGCCGACTGACCAGGCGGTTCCACAGCGCCGCCGAAAGCGTTTACCGGGGCTTTGGCTACACCTTTCCCTCGCCGATGCCCGTGACGATGATCGACCATGTCTTCGGCGATGACGCCATCGAATTCGTCGGCATGCGGATCGGCCGAACGTGGCTGAGCGATCATTTCCCTGTGCATGTTGAGTTCCGCGCACCAACGCACGGCCCCACGCGGACGCCTCCGTCGTGACGTGTTCCAAGAGCAACACGAATCGAAGTGCTTCGAGAGCATTGCGCTTTCAGATCTGAGATTTGCGATTTCAGATCTGAAATCTCAAATCCGACAGGCCTTTTTCCGACTCAATGACACTGCCGCACTTTGCCCTTGAAGGAGGACCGTGCGCGAAACACTGTGCGAAGTCATCCATCAACAACATTCAAACTTGAGCGCGGCGGATGGAAAACGGCGGGCACGCGACCCTTTTTCTCAGCCGAAGTTGTTTTTGGAGACATCGCTTGAAGACAACCCGCGCAACCTGGCCCGGCGCTACTGCGATTGCCGCTCGCCTGGGCCAGGGGAGCTACGGATCAGTTTGAGGGCATTTTCGATGAGGATTTCGCCGGTCATTTCCCCGAGCGACGTCCGGGAGACGTAGTCGTACCGCGAGAAGCTGTTGAAATCGACCTTGGTGAGGATGTAGCCGAAGGCGTCGTTGGTCAGGCCGAAGAGGAGGGTGTGTTTTCCTTTCATCTTCCGCTTGAGGTAATAGCCGATGTTGGGCAGCGCTTCGCCGGGGATCGTGAGGATTTGCGCGTCGCCGAGGTTGACCAGGTTCAGGCGGGTCGTGATCGAGCGATCCTGGTTGTGCGGGTACTTCAGCGGCGACGCGAGGATGATCGACCAGAGCAGAAGCGAATCGACGGGGAACTTCACCTCGAGCGCATGGCAGTCGAGCGCCGGGTCCGTTTGCGGCCGGGCGTCCTTGACGATGCGCTGGGCTTCGGCGGCCATGAGGCGGCCGATGCGCAGGCACTCGTCCCAGCTGCGGGCGTCGTGCCATTTGGCGTGCAAGGGGTCGGAGGGTTTGTCGAGGATGCGGTTGTCGGCGGTGATCATGCCGCCTTGCGCGCCGTTCATGAACATGGCCATGCCACCCGTGTCAGCCTCGAGCTGGTCGCACAGCGGGCCGACGAGGTCCGGACTGGTGATGCCGAGGCGGTTGCCCAGAACCTCGGGATGGATGGCATAGTTGACGAGCGTGCCGATCGTCTTGCCTCCGGGAGTTGTCGCCTGGACGACGCTCATGCGCGGGTCATACAGCTCCGGCGCGTAATAGTTGTACGCGATCTTCCCCTTTGCCTGTCCCGTGGCAATCTTGAGCTGCGCGGTCTCGAGATGGTCGAGGGCAAGGTTAACGGCCGCGGCCGCCTGTGCGCAGACGAAGTCCATGTACTTGAGATTCGCCGAGGATTTGCCGTCCAGGCCGGGAAAGCCGTAGCAGTCCGGAGCGCTATGCGTATGCGTCGAGCCGATCAGGATGTGGTCGGGCGGAATGCGCGAGACCTGCTTTCGCACCCGATCGCAAAGGACGGAAGGGAACCCGAGGAGGTCGAGCTGGACGACGGCGACCTTGACCTCTCCCTGCACAAAGGCCATCGCGCGGGCGGTGAGCTCGCCCTGCTTGGCGTGCGCGGGACTGCCCGGGCCGATCCCGCCGGAGAGCGGCAGCAGCGGATTGGGCGTGATGATCGTCTTGCCGACGCCCACCTTGAGCTCGGCCTGGGTGGAGGCAGCGAGCGAGCAGAGGACAGGGACCACGAGAACGCAGTAGCGAACCATCGAAAGCTCTCCGGTTTGCGTGACACGATGCCTACGAGCTCGCGGACAAAACTCCAGCGTTGTCGTCGGAGACCAAGCCGACGCGTCAGCGAGGGATAGAGTCTCATTTTCTCGCTGACGCGTCGGGTTGGTTTTGTCCGTTCGCTCTAATCATCTACCTGCACGACGGGCGCCCGGCAAGTGAAAATGCGTTTGCTCCCCGGGCGAGGAAGGCTTGATGTCGCCGCACTTCATCCTCAATGCGGCGCGCGTTTGTAGAATGCTCTCTTTCAGTCGCTGGAAGGCATGGAGATGGATCGAGGTATTGGATGGCATTACATCGACGAAACGCTCGGCTCGGCATTGGTACCCTGGTGTTCGTGCTCCTGGCGGCGAGCCTGACGGGCGCCAGGCGAGTGCAAGCCGCTAGCCCCCTTTCGTTTGAGGTCCAGTTCGCGCCCACGGTCAGCCGTCAGCCCTTCACCGGCCGCCTGTACGTGATGCTCGGCCAGGGCTTCAGTGAGCCGCGGTTTGGTCCGGATTGGTTTCGCCCGGCGCCGTTCTTCGCGCTGGACGTCAAGAACTTGCAGCCGGGGCAACGCGTCCAATTCGGCGACAACGCCCTGGGCTTTCCGGGCCCGCTCAGCCGGCTGGCCAAGGGTGCATACGCAGCACAAGCTGTCCTGGACTTGAACCGCGGCGACCGCAATTTCAGCGTCGCCCCGGGCAACGGTTACAGCCGCGTCGCCCGCTTCAAGGTGGACGGGCAAACCCAGGGACCGGTCCCGCTGGTCATCGACCAGGTGGTCGAGCCACGGCCCTTCCACGAGACCAACCGCGTCAAGCTGGTCGAAGTGAATAGCCCGCTCCTGTCGGGCTTTTACTGCCGCCCGACGCGGCTGCGCGCCGGCGTCGTACTGCCCCGCTCGTTTGCCGACCAGCCGCAGGCGCGCTTCCCGGTCATCTACGACGTCCCCGGCTTTGGCGGCAACCATTACATGGCCCACAATGCGGCCCGCGCGGAAAAGACCCAGGTTGCCGGCGTGGACATGCTCTACGTTGTCCTGGATCCGGATTGCACCACGGGTCACAGCGTTTTCGCCGATTCCGCCAACAACGGCCCCTGGGGACGAGCGCTCGTGGAGGAGTTGATCCCCGCGATCGAACAACGCTACCGCGCCAGCGCCGCTCCTGGCGCGCGTTTCCTGACGGGTCATTCCTCCGGCGGCTGGAGCAGTCTCTGGCTGCAGGTCACCTACCCCGACTTTTTCGGCGGTACCTGGTCCACCTCCCCCGACCCCGTCGACTTCCGCGACTTCCAACGGATCAACCTCTACCAGCCAGGCGAAAACATGTTCGTCGACCGCGGCGGCCAGCCGCGTCCCATTGCGCGCCAGGGGAACCAACCGGTCCTCTTCTACAAGCCGTTCAGCGACATGGAGGTCGTCATGGGCCACGGCGGTCAGCTCGGCTCGTTTGAGGCGGTCTTCAGCCCGCGCGACTCGGGCGGCCGGCCGATGCAGCTTTGGGACCGGAAAACCGGCGCGATTAACCCAACCGTCGCTCGCGCCTGGGAAGCCTGCGACATCCAACTCGTCCTCGAACGCAACTGGAAAACGCTCGGCCCCAAGCTTGCCGGCAAGCTGCACATCTTTACCGGCGGCCTGGACACGTTCTACCTCGAAGGGGCGGTTGCCCGCCTGAGAGAGACGCTCCAGCGCCTGGGGAGTGACGCCGAGGTGGAAATCCTGCCCGGCCGCACGCACAACCTGGTCGACGCCGCGCTGCGCCAGCGGATCGAGCGCGAAATGGCGGCCGCCTTCAAACGGCGTATGTCTCCCCAGGTGCGCGTGACGTCGTACCCCGTACCGTGAAATTGGGCCAAATGCCACCGCAGCAACCTAGTGCTGCGTCCAGCTTTAATTTTGGGGTAGCCGCATTCGCCAGAATGCGGGTGGCCGAACCCGCATTCTGGCGAATGCGGCTACGAATCAACCCCACTATTTAGCCTTGACGCTGCACAAGCACCCCGGCTGGTTCCTGCGGACGGAAAGGTTGGACCAGCCGGGGTGCTTGGGAGCCGGGGTGCTTGGAAGCCAGCGTGCTTGGGAGCCAGCCCCCGTTTTCGAGCCGTCGAAAGAAAGGACCGCCACGATGTTGACCGCCCAGGGTTGCGAAGAGCGGCGACAGCGGCTCTGGGAGAGCGTGGGCGGGCGACTGGACTGGATCCTGATCGCCGATCCGCTCCATCAGATGTATTTCGCCAATTACTGGCAATCGCCGTTTCTCTTTCATTCGAACGAAGCGCAGGCGCTGTTGATCCTCGGGCGCGACGGTTCCACGGTCCTCGTCATCGACAACCTGCTTGAGCCATTCGCCGACCGCGCCGTGGTCGATGAGGTGATCGCGCCGACCTGGTATCGGTGTGTCGAGGCGGCGCCCCACCGGGCCGCCCACGTGATCCACCACGCGCTCGAGCGCCTCGAGCGTTGCCCCGGGACCCGGTTCGGCTATGAAGCGTCGCACGTCCCTGCCGGCCTCCTGGACGCTTTGCGCTCCGCCCGCGCCGGCCTTGAGCTAACCGACGTGGACCAGACGATCCGCGCCCTGCGCCGTCGCAAAGATCCCGATGAGATCGCCCTCCTGCGCCGCTCGATGGCGGCCGGCGAGGCCGCCCAGGCCGCCGGCCTGCGCAGCATCACACCGGGCATGACCGAGCTCGAAGCCTATCTCCTCGTGCAGCGTGCCGCCACCGAGTCGGCCGGCGAGCCGGTGCTCGTTTACGGCGACTTCGTTTCCGGTCCGCGCTGCGCGGCAATTGGCGGCCCGCCGTCCGAACGGATCATTCAGAAAAATGACCTGGTCCTGCTCGATTTCTCCGTCGTCCTCTACGGCTATCGCGGCGACTTCACCAACACCTTCGTCTGCCAGGGAACGGCCACCGCTGACCAGCGCCGGTGGTTCGAAGCTTGTCTGGAGGCGATGCACGCGGGGGAAGCCCTCCTGCGCCCCGGCGTACCGTGCGCCCAGGTCGATCAGGCCGTGCGTGCCAGCTTTGCCGCGCGCGGCCTGGCGGAGACGTTCCCGCATCACAGCGGTCATGGGATCGGCCTGGGCCATCCCGAGCCGCCCTTCCTCGTTCCCGCAAGCAACGAAGCGCTCGCCGCCGGCGACGTGGTGACGCTCGAACCGGGCCAATACATCCCCGGCCAGGCCGGCATGCGCTACGAGCGCAACTACCTCATCACCGCCACCGGCTACGAGCTCCTTTCCCGCCATGCCTTGACCATCGATTCCCCCTTGTAGCAGGCACACTCCGTGTGCCGTCGGCCACGTCCTGCAAGACCAACCGCCTGTATTGCCAGCCATCCGCCGCGGCCCAAGCCTACTCGTTCCATCGGAAGGATCGACTTTCCTACCGCGGCCGACGGCACACGGAGTGTGCCTGCTACGCGCCGTCCCCCGCGGCGCTCCGCGAATCCCCTGGGCAATTTCACTAGCTTTCCGCAGCAAAAAACGGATGATGAAGGGTGCCGGCGCGCCGGTTGGTCCTGCAGAGTGCGAGCGGAGTGACAGGATGCTGGAGACCATCGACCTCGACCTGGCGTTGGATAAGGACGCCTATCAGAAACGCAAGGAGGAGATCCAGTTAGAGCTGTACCGGATTCAGCATCAATGCCGGCAGGCGGGCCTGGGGGTCATTGTCGTCTTCGAAGGGTGGGACTTTTCGGGGAAGCTCCGCGCCATTCAGTATCTGACGGACGCTCTCGACCCGCGCGGCTTTCGCGTCCACGTCATGTATCCCCCGTCGGCGGAGGAGCTGCAATTCCCCTTCGCCCGCCGCTACCTGATCCGCTTGCCAGAGCGCGGGAGCATCGCCTTTTTCCTGCGCTCCTGGTATTACCACGTGCTCGACGAACGGGTCCGCGGCGGCGAGTCGGCGCTCGAAAGCACGGCGGCCTTGGAAGAAATCCGCCTCTTCGAGAAATCGCTCGCCGACGACGGCTACCTCCTCCTCAAGTTCTGGCTGCACATTTCCCGCGGCGAACAGCGCCGCCGGCGCAAGAAGTACCTCAAAAATGGCACCATTCGCCGCTGGGCCATCGGGCCGGACGACCCCAAGCAGTACAAGCGCTATGACGAGTATTATGACGCCGCCGAACGCATGCTCGCCGCGACCAGCACTGATTACGCACGCTGGTACCCGGTGCCGGCCAACGACCTCCGTTACGCCAAGGATGCGATCGCCGTCAAGCTGATCAACCGCGTCAAGGATGAGCTGATGCTGCGGGCTCAGGAGAAGGAAATGGCGGCCGCGGCGACGCGCCTGGGCGAAAACCACCTGGCGCCGCCCGCCGAATCGTCACCGGTGCTCGGCAGAGTCGATCTGGCGGCAACCCTGAGCCCCAAGGATTATGAAACCAGGATCGGGAAGATCCAGCTCGAGCTCATCGACCTGCAATACCGCTGTGCCAACGAGCGCCGGCCGGTGCTCTTCGTGTTCGAGGGTTGGGACGCGGCTGGCAAGGGGGGCGTCATCCAGCGGCTAACCCGCCGGCTCGACCCCCGTTATTTTGAGGTCCACTCGATCGCCGCGCCGCGCGGCGACGAGGCGAACCATCACTACCTCTGGCGCTTCTGGAAGCGCGTGCCGCCGGCGGGCCACTGGGCCATTTTCGATCGTTCCTGGTACGGCCGCGTCCTCGTCGAACGGGTCGAAGGCTTCGCCACCGTTGTCCAGTGGCGCCGCGCGTTCAGTGAAATCAACGACTTCGAAGCCGCGCTCCATGACAGCGGGGCTATCCTCTTGAAGTTCTGGCTCCATATCAGCAAGGAAGAGCAGCTGCGCCGCTTTGAAGAGCGCCAGCGGATCGAGTACAAGTGGCACAAGATTACCGACGAAGACTGGCGCAACCGCGACAAATGGCCCGACTATGAAAAGGCCGCTGAAGACATGTTTCAGCGCACCAGCACGCCCTCGGCCCCGTGGTTTGTGGTTTCGGCCAACGACAAGTCCTATGCCCGCGCCTTTGTCCTCGAACGCTGCATCGACCAGATCAGGCAGGGCCTGGGGCGGCGCGTCAGCGCCCTGCGGCAACGGCTGTAGGTGACAGAGTGACAAAGTGACAAAGTGACAAGGAGAGGAGGAAACTGTCAGGCGAGATGATCGAGGGCCAATGCTGTTGCTTTGGGCGGCGAGTGCTGGAGGGCACCGGCCGCCTGGGAGAATGCTTGGTTTTTGGGCGCGGGGCGGAGGGCCCAGCTACTTTTGCCGCTTCCAGACGGCGAGCGTATGGCCGGAACCTTCCTTCGCGCTGAACTCCTTGGGCCGTTCTTTACTGTCGGGGGCAGCGTAGCATAGCTTGAATGTGTCCCCTTCGAGCTCATAGATCCCCAGGGTGCTCTTATCCTTTAGTTGACCGTCGGTAAACGTCACGTCGATGGTTTTGGGTTTCTTGGTCGGATCGATCGTGAACTTTCCTTTGACGATCGTCTCGCCCTCGCGCGTGACCGTAAACTCTTCTCCCTTGATCGTTCGGCGCATGGTCTTGGCAAATTCCTCGGGGATGGGCATGCCGTCCCGTTCGCCAGAGGCCAGCGTCCAATCTCCCTCCATCTTGGCCATTTCCTTTTTGGCCGCGTCGTCGTCGGGCCGGCCATACGCCACCCCGGCAATGAGCACGACGGCCGCAAGTATACCTCTCCCGCGCATTGTGCACCTCCTAATCAAGGACCTTCAGCAAACACCCCTCGATCATACGGTTCCTGCCTCATACACTCCAGCGAAAAGGCGCGGCGCAAACGGAGGCCCCATGGCACGCATTCAACACATGGTCTTGCTCAAGTTCAAGCCGGAAATCACAGGCGCGCAGGTCGACGCCTTGATGGCAACGGTGCGGCGGCTCGGCGAACTGGTCCCAGGAATCGAGTACCTGGCAGGCGGCCCCTATTCCAGTCCCGAAGGTTTCCACCAGGGGTTCACGCACGGGTTCCTGGTTACCTTCCGAGACTCGGCGGCGCGCAACGGGTATCTCGATCATCCAGAGCACGTCAAGGTTCGTGACGCGCTTCTGGCGGCCATTGAAAATGGCATTGCTTTTGATTTCGAGGAATGAGGACAAGCAGGGAGTGGAAGTCGCACGACTTCCGGGCGGCAGGAAAGTAGCAGAAATCGTGAGACTTCTGGGCCCGCCCGACTTCCCGGGGTTCCGCCCGGAGAGTCTGGCGACTTCCGCGACGCGTTCCCCAGAAGTCTGGCGACTTCCGCGACGAGGGGGTTACCGCCGGACGCGTTTTTCCTTTTGCTGTTGCTTTGACGTCTTGCGGCGGTTGGCCGGCGCCGACTCTTGATTCCGAGGGCGGCGGGCCGATCGGGCTGCTGGGGAGCGGTTTGCTTCCGGCATCGGTTCAACCACGACCAGTTCTTCCGCAGCGTCAGGCAACTCTTCCGCGGTCGCAGGCGGGCTGGGCTCCGCAGGCTCCTGGAAAGGCGTTGCGTGCGTCAGCCCTTCATCGGACTTCGTCACCCGCACCACTTCGTCGACGCTGGTCATCCCCGTGAGCAGCTTGCGCCAAGCGTCCTGGCGGAGCGTGATCAGCCCTTCGCGCAGCGATTGCGCCTTGATGGCGGCACTGCTGGAGCGCTCTACGCACAATTCGCGGATGGCATCGGAAATGGGCGCGAGCTCGAAGATCCCCTGCCGGCCACGAAAACCCGTCTGCCGGCAGTTGCGGCAGCCCTTGCCGCGGTAGAGGACCAGGTTCCCGTCGTTGCGCCCCGGCAGGTCCGGCGGCAGCTCCACCGGGTCCGGCTTGTAGGCCTCCTTGCATTCGGGACAGATCATCCGCACCAGCCGCTGCGCCATCACCGCCTCGACGGTGCTGGCCACCAGGAACGGTTCAACACCCATGTCCGTGAGCCGGGTAAACGCCGTCGCCGCGTCATTGGTGTGCAGCGTGCTCAAGACGAGGTGGCCAGTGAGGGCCGATTGAGTCGCGATTTCCGCCGTCTCGATGTCGCGGATTTCGCCGACCAGGATCACGTCCGGGTCGTGCCGCAGGATGCTGCGCAGCCCGGCCGCGAACGTCAGGCCGATCTTCGGGTGGACCTGGATCTGCTGAATGCGATCGAAATGGTATTCGATCGGGTCCTCGACCGTGATGATCTTGATCGTCTCCTTGGCGATTTCCTGGAGGGCGCAGTAGAGTGTGGTGGTCTTGCCGCTCCCTGTCGGCCCGGTGACCAGCAGAATGCCGTGGGGTAAATCGATCAACCGCCGCCAGAGCGAATACTGGTCGTCCATCATGCCGATGCCGCGCAGGTCGAACTTCATCCGCCCCTTATCCAGGATGCGGAGCACGACGCCTTCGCCGTGGGCCATGGGGATGATGGAAACGCGGATGTCGATGTCTCGACCGCGGCCCCGCAGCTGAATGCGCCCGTCCTGCGGCAGCCGCTTCTCGGCGATGTTAAGCCGGGCCATGATCTTGAGGCGGCTGACGATGGCCGGTGCGAAGCGGTGGATTTCCGGGGGTAGCGCCTGCACCTGCAAGACGCCGTCGATGCGGTAGCGAATGCGCAGGCCCTTTTCGCGCGGCTCGATGTGGATGTCGCTGGTCCGCTGGTCGATCGCCTCGAAGAGGATCTCGTTGACCAGTTTGACGACCGACGCTTCCTCCGCCAGCTCGTCCCAATCCTCGCTCTGCCGGTCGCCGTCCACCAGTTGAAACTGGTTGGCGTCGCCCACCAGCGCGCCGACGGTCTCGCCGCCGACGCCGAAATGGTTCTTGATGACCTGGGCGATTTCTTCGCTGGCGGCCAGGACCGGTTCGACGTCCAGGCCGGTTTGCGAATGGATCTCGTCGAGCGTGTACAGGTCGAACGGGTTGCTCGTGGCCACCCGCAGGCTGCCGTTCGATCGTTCCAGCGGCACGATCTGGTTGCGGAAAATCACCTTGCTTGAGACAATGCCGAGCACGTCGGGCTCGATCTTCCTGTCGGTGAGCGAAACCACCTCCATGCCCATCGCCTCGGCCAGGAGTTCGAGGACTTCGCGCTCCGTCAGGAGGCCAAGCTGCACGACCGCCTGATCCATCCGGCGCCCTTGTTCCATCGCCTTGCGGACCTCGGCGAGTTGCTGCTCGCCGAGGAGGCCCTTCTGGATCAGGAGTTCTTCAAAACGCATAACGCCTCAAGCACAAAAGTGTCGCACGACTGCCCCGCTGGGGGGCCAATCAGTAGCAGCGGAAGGACGGAGTACAACTCCATCCTACGTCAAGCAGGTCCCTTGTTGCTCTAGGCGCCGTCCTTCTTCTCCGGCGGCGGCCGGTCGCCGCGCCGGCCGGGCCCCCCAAATCCTGCTGTGAAGTCGAGCTTGAAGTCGATTGGGTCCCCTTGCATCTCTTTCCATTTTTCTTTCTGCTTGTCGGTCAGAACGGCGACGATTTTTTCGCTTTGTTTCTTGTTATAGTCCTCAAAAGCCTTTCGCCGTGCTTCCGGGTCATTGCCAGAGGAGGCGAAGATTTCCCGCATGTCGTTGCGGGCGCTGTCGCGGATGTCGTCGAGCTTGGCTTTTTGGTCTTCCGTAATGCCCAGGTCCTTTTGTAAATCGGGGCCCATGAGCAGGAGGCGCGGTCCATTCACCTGCAGCCGGATCTGCTTGAGTCGCTTGGTCCGGTCCGGTCCAAGGATATCACCGACCTGTTTCTCCACTTCGGGGTTATGCTTGGCGAAGAATTCGCGCATTTTTTCGCCCCGTTCCTGGAAGCTGACATCTTGTTGACTCTCAAAGAACTTGCGCACTTTCTCGCCGTTTTCCTCTTCCAACAGCTTGACGAACGCCGCCTCGTCGCTCGTGAGTTTGAGCGCGGTCTTGACCTCCTGGAACGAAAGAAGCGATACCAGATCGCCGGGGTTTCGAAAACTCATTCGTCCCCGGAAGCCGCCCTTTTTCTCCTTGTCGTCCTGCGCGGCGGCCAGGCCGACGGCCATGCAACCGACCCAAAGGACTAGAACTGTCCGCATGCGTAGCGTCATCGTTGCCTCCTCCCCCGAAGTTACCGCGCCGGTGTGGCGCCATGCAAACACGGGCTCATACCATTTTCGTATCTAACACCCGCTGCCGTTTCCAGTTTCGCTGATCCGCTTTTCGTCCCGGACGCGACAAATGTGGCCCTTGACTCTTTCCGTTCAGGGCTCCCGCCGCCATTTCGCATTGGCTCTCAGTGAAGCCGCTTGCCCAGCGACACGACGTCGTCCTCGGAAAAGCCGAGCCGTTCGTAAAACGCGATCACCCCGCGGTTACTGCGGCGCACCTGCAAATTGATCTTGGGGCAACCTCGCTCGCGCAGCCGGCTTTCGGCTGCGGCCATCAATTGCCGGCCCACGCCTTGCCGCTGGAGGTTCGGGGCGACGGCAAGGTAATTGATCCAGCCGCGATGGCCGTCGTACCCCACCATCACCGTCGCAACCACGGTTCCCTCAAGAACCCCGACGAGGAACAGGTCTGGTTGTTCCGCCCGTTTAAGAGCAATATCCGTTGGCGGGTCATTCCAGGGGACCACGAGGCCACAGGCCCGCCAAAGCGCGATAACCGCTGGTTCGTCGCCATCCTGGACGGGACGGATCATGACCTCAAAGGGAGATGACAATGCTTGGTCCCAGGTACCGAAAGTCCTGCGGGGCCCAAGGCCCCTGCGCAAGGTTGCAAGACACAGCCTTGAAAAGGCTTCTGTACAATTCCCTTGCTCCAAAAGGAGACCTCGAGTAAACGGAGACTATGCAATCGCTCGCCACGGCGGTCCTTGCGAACGGACGCGATCTGACTGAGGTGCTCACCCAGGACGCCGAGTTTCTCGCGGTGACCGAGGCGCTGCGCGCCGGCAGCAGTGGCACGATCGACGGCGCCTGGGGTTCATCCAGGGCGTTGGCGCTGGCCGCGCTTAGTGCCGCCGATTCTGGCTTGCTGGTCGTCGTGCTGGCTCATGCGGGCGACGTGGACGGCATGGCGGACGACCTGCGCTCGTTCGGCCGAGGGGCGCCGGTGGTCCTGCCGGCCATCGACGACTATGTCAAATCGGCGCAGCGCAACGGGGCCTGGTCGGAGGCCGCCGTCGGCCGGCGACTGGCCGTGCTCAAGGCCCTGGGCAGCGCCGACCCGCCGAGGGTCCTGGTAACCACGATTCAGGCACTGATCCAGCCGCTGCCCTCCCTCGCGCAAATTGACCAGAACAGCCGACCGCTGGCGCGCGGGACGCGGGTTTCGCTCGACGAGCTCATCGGCTGGCTCGCGCAGAGTGGCTGGCAGCGCCGCGACGCGGTCGAACTCCCCGGCGAGTTCAGCGTCCGCGGCGGCATCCTCGATGTCTTTCCCATCGATGCAGGGGACCCACTCCGAATTGAGTTCTTCGGCGACGAGCTCGAATCGATTCGCGAATTCTCCGTCGAAAGCCAGCGGAGCTTGCGCGAACTCCAGCGAATCTCGCTGACGACGCTGCATGAAAATGGCCCGGACGCCGACAAACTCAAGCCGGCGGCGGTTGGACTGGACGGCGATCACCTGGCCAACATGGTGCCGCCGGGGACGTGGTTCGCACTTGTCGAACCGATCGAGCTCAAGGACGAAGGTAAGCACTACCTGGCGCGGATGGAAGAAGCGCGCGGCCTGTTCTCCGTGGATGCCGTGTGGCAGCGTTTGCTCGAGCATCCGACCGTTACAATATCGAGCCTGCCGGCGGGGTCGCTTGAAACCACCTGCTCGCTGCGCGTCGAGTCCGTCGAGCGCTTCAGCGGCCAGGTCGCCAAGGTGCGCGAGGAACTCGACCACGTCACGGCGCAGGACCAGGTGCTGCTCTTCTGCCATAACGAGGCCGAGGTCCAGAGGCTCCGCGAGATCCTCAAGGACAGCACGACCGACCAGGAAAGCCGCATCCATTATTGCGTCGGCCAGCTCGGTGCGGGTTTCCGCTGGGTGACGGCGGGCGTCGTCGCGCTTTCGGACAACGAACTCTTCCAGCGCACGGAAACCCGCCGCAACCTCGGACCCCGCCGGCGATTCCAGAGCCGCGCCATCGACAGCTTCCTCGACCTGCACCCGGGGGACTACGTCGTCCATTTGAGCCATGGGATCAGCATCTTCCGCGGCATGAAGATGCTCGAAAAGAACGGGCAGCTCGAAGAGCATTTGACGCTCGAATTCGCCGATACGGTGCTCGTCTACGTGCCGGCGACCAAGATCGATCTCGTGCAAAAGTACGTGGGCGCCAGCCAGGCGGCGCCGCGCCTTTCCAAGGTCGGCGGCACGCACTGGGAACGTCGCAAGAGCCAGGTGCAGCGTGCCGTCTCCGATCTCGCCAGCGACCTGATCGACATCCAGGCCGCCCGGCAAGCGCAAGCCGGCATCCAGTACCCGGGCGATACCGAGTGGCAGCGGGAGTTTGAAGCTTCGTTCCCGTTCACCGAGACCGGCGACCAGCTGATCGCCATCGAAGAGATCCGTAACGACATGCAGTCGGCGCGGCCGATGGACCGGCTCCTCTGCGGCGACGTCGGCTACGGCAAAACCGAGCTCGCCATGCGCGCCGCCTTCAAGACCGTGGACTTCGGCAAGCAGGTCGCCGTGCTCGTTCCGACGACCGTCCTCGCCCAGCAACACCTGCGCACGTTCCGCCAGCGGATGGCCGAGTTCCCCTTCGTCGTCGAGGCGGTCAGCCGCTTTCAAACGAAGGGGCAACAAAAACGGTCCCTCGAGCGGGCGGCGCAGGGCGGCGTGGACGTGCTGATCGGTACGCACCGGCTTCTCTCGCCCGACGTCAAGTTTCATGACCTCGGCCTGGTCATCATCGACGAGGAACAGCGCTTTGGGGTCGAACACAAGGAGCGACTCAAAAAGCTGCGCAGTCAGGTGGACGTGCTCACGATGACGGCGACCCCCATCCCGCGCACGCTGCACCAATCCCTGCTGGGCATCCGCGATATTTCCAACCTGGAGACGCCGCCCCAGGACCGCCTCGCCGTCGAGACGCGCATCAGCCGCTTTGACCCCGCGCTCATCCGTCATGCTGTCCTGCGCGAGCTCAACCGCGACGGGCAAATCTATTTCGTCCATACGCGCGTGCAGGACATCCGGGCGCTGGCGAACCGTTTGCAGCAGATCGTGCCCGAACTGCGCATTGCGATCATCCATGGCCAGATGCCGGAAGACGACATTGAAACGGGCATGCTGGCGTTTCTCGAGCGCCGCGCTGACCTTTTGCTGGCAACGACGATTATCGAAAGCGGCCTCGACATCCCCAGTGCCAACACCATCTTTATCAACGAGGGCGATCACTACGGTCTCGCCGACCTGCACCAGCTGCGCGGCCGGGTCGGGCGGTCGGCCCGGCGTGCGTATTGTTACGTCCTGGTCGACGAGCACAAAGCGCTCAAGCCGGACGCCCAGCGCCGCCTGAAAGCGATCTTTCCAGCACAGTGGGATCCGAAGCTTGGAATTCACGTGACTTGAAGTCGCGGCC
>JADMIO010909331.1_pt1 | contig 17972 bp, 17 predicted proteins | sample 8958161 | NCBI WGS metagenome assembly JADMIO01 (sample SAMN16585339, study PRJNA669376) | soil metagenome | isolation source: Crop rotation soil | place: USA: Cullars Rotation, Alabama | collected 2011
CCGCCGCGGCCCCGCCCCGTCCGGGCGCTGGAAATAGCGCAGGAAGTCGCTGTCCGGCGACAGCACCAGGGTGGTGTCGGACGGCCGCAGCGTCTCCTTGTAGGCCTGCAGCGAGCGGTAGAAGGAATAGAATTCCGGATCCTTGCCGGTCGCTTCGTTGATCGTCTTCAAGGCCGCCTGGTCGCCCTTGCCGCGCTCGATCTGCGCGTCGCGCTGCGCTTCGGCCAGCAACACGGTGCGCTCGCGCTCGGCGCCGGCGCGGATCTGCTGCGCCAGCTCCTCGCCCTGGGCGCGCTGCTCGGCCGCCTCGCGGACACGCTCGGAGCGCATCCGGTTGAAGATCGACTGGCTGGTTTCCTCCGGCAGGTCGGCGCGGCGGATGCGGACATCGACGATCTCGATGCCGAAGCCTTTGGCCTCCTGATTCACCTGCTCCTTGATGTCGGTCATGATGCGGTCGCGCTTCACCGACAGCACATCGAGCACGGTGACGCTGCCGAGCACCCGGCGGAGCGCCGAATTGACGACGGTGGCGAGGCGCTGCTCGGCCTGGAACTCGCTGCCGAGCGACTGATAGAAGCGCTCCGGATCGTGGATGCGGTAGCGCGCATAGGCATCGACGTTGAGGCGCTTCTGGTCCGACAGAATGATCTTTTCTTCCGGCGGATCGAGATCGAGCACGCGCTTGTCCAGAATCACGACGTTCTGGACGAACGGGATCTTCACCTTCAGGCCGGGCTCGCGGATCTGCTTCTGAATGGCGCCGAACTGCAGCACCAGCGCCTGCTGGGTTTCGTTGACGGTGAACAGCGAGGCGGACGCCAGCACCAGGATGGCGATGACGATGACGCCGAGCGCGATGAGACGGCGGCCCAACATCAGCGGCCTCCCTGCACGGACGGTGTGGTCGGCTGCGCCGGGGGTGCCGCACCGGGCGAAACGCGATGCAGCAGCTCGTTCAGCGGCAGATAGGTCACGGCGCCACTGCCGCCCTGATCCAGGATGATCTTGTTGGCGCCCTTCAGCACCTGCTCCATCGTCTCGAGATAGAGGCGACGCGAGGTCGTCTCCTTGGCCTGGGCATAGGCGCCCTGCACGGCGGTGAAGCGCTGCGCGTCGCCGACGGCGAGATCGATCACCTGCTGGCGATAGGCATTGGCTTCCTGCACCAGGCGGGTCGCCTCGCCGCGGGCGCGCGGGATGATGTCGTTGCGGTAGGCCTCGGCCTCGTTGCGCAGCCGCTCCTTGTCCGCCTTGGCGCGCTGCACATCGTCGAACGCATCGACCACCGGCGCCGGCGGCGCCGTCTTCTGCAACTGCACCTGGGTGATTTCGACGCCCGATTGATAATCGTCCAGCATGCGCTGCAGCAGCTCGCGCGTGTCGGTCTCGATCTCCTGGCGCTTTTCGGTCAAGGCCGGCTGAATCTCGGTGCGGCCGATGATCTCGCGCATGGCGCTCTCGGCCGCCTTCTTCACGGTGATTTCCGGATCGCGGATCTTGAACAGATAGTTGCCGGCGTCCTTGATCGTCCAGAACACCGAGAAATCGATGTCGATGATGTTCTCGTCGCCGGTCAGCATCAGGCTTTCATCGGCGACGTCGCGCTCCGTCTGGGCGCGCCGTCCGTCGCTGCTGCTGCTGCTGCGAAAGCCGATCTCCACGCGGTTGACGCGGGTGACCTTAGGCGTGAACACCGCCTCGATCGGCGACGGCAGATGATAGCGCAGGCCCGGCTGTTCGGTGCGGGCGAAGGCACCGAAGCGCCACACCACGCCCTGCTCGTCCGGCTGCACGCGGTAGAAGCCGCTGGCGGCCCAGAGCGCCACGATCGCGCCGACCAGGATGAGAACGCCCTTGCCGCCGCCCAGCCCGCCGGGCAGAGCCTGGCGCATGCGGTCCTGACCGCGACGCAGAAGATCTTCGAGATCGGGCGAGGACGGGCCGGAGGGCCCGCGGCCCCAGGGATTCTGTCCGCCGCCGCCGCCACCGGGCGGTGTGCCCCAGGGTCCACCCCCGCCACCACCACCCTGACTGTTCCACGGCATGCGTCGCTTCCCCTCTGCAGCACCGGATTGGGTCCGGATCAGCGCCTTTCCTCGGGCTGGCCGGAACCGTATATAGTCCCACGGCGACGGGAAAGGCCCGTCTGCCCGGGTCGGAAAGACGGCCGGGCCGCTGCGTCGCGGCCTTCCATCGCCCCCCTGTCCTTCGCGCATATTGGGAAAAGGTTCCGGATTTCAAGCATGGCCAGCGATTCGCCCACTCTCGAAAGCCAGGTTCTCGAAGCGCTGAAGCGCGTCCAGGATCCCGAGCGCCAGCAGGACATTGTGAGCCTGGGCATGGTGTCCGGCCTCGCCATCCGCCAGGGCAATGTCGCCTTTTCCCTGGAAGTGGACCCGGCGCGCGGACCGGCACTGGAGCCGCTGCGCCAGGAAGCCGAGCGCGTCGTGCACAACATCAAGGGCGTCACATCGGTGACGGCCGTGCTGACCGCACAGCGCGCGGCACCGCGGCCAAGCGCGCCCACCGCGCGGGCCGGCGGACATGGCCACAGCCACGCGGCCCCGGGCACGGCACAGCCGCAGGGCAAGCAGGGCGTGCCGGGCGTGGGCGCCATCATCGCGGTGGCGTCGGGCAAGGGCGGCGTCGGCAAATCGACCGTCGCGGTCAATCTGGCGCTTGGGCTGCGCGCCAACGGCCTGAAAGTCGGGTTGCTGGATGCCGACGTCTATGGCCCGTCGCTGCCGCGCATGATGGGGATCAGCGGCCGCGCCGGCACCAAGGACGGCAAGGTGCTGGACCCGCTGGAGCGCTATGGCGTGAAGGTCATGTCGATGGGGTTCCTCGCCGGCGAGGACACACCGATGATCTGGCGCGGGCCGATGGTCGTGCAGGCCTTGCAGCAGATGTTGCGCCACGTCGCCTGGGGCGAGCTCGATGCGCTGATCGTCGACATGCCGCCCGGCACCGGCGACGCGCAATTGTCGCTGGCCCAGAATGTGGCGCTGGCGGGCGCCGTCATTGTCTCCACGCCGCAGGACATTGCACTGCTGGATGCGCGCAAGGGGCTGCAGATGTTCCGCAAGGTCGACGTGCCGGTGCTGGGCATCGTCGAGAATATGAGCTATTTCGCCTGCCCGCATTGCGGCGAGCGCACCGACATTTTCAGCCATGGTGGGGCCGCCAAGGAAGCGGCGGCGCTCAGCACCGAGTTCCTCGGCGAAATCCCGCTCGACATCGAGATCCGCGAGACCAGCGACGGCGGCCACCCGATCGTGGCATCCAAGCCCGACGGCGCGCACGCCAAAGCGTTCCGCGAGATTGCGAAGAAGGTGTGGGCGGCGGTGGCAGCGGGCAAGACGCATCACCAGGCGCCGAAGATCGTGATCGAGTAGGCGCTCTCAGCCGGCCTGGGCGGCCAGCAGAGTCTTGCACACAGATTTGGGCACCACGGTGCTCCACGCCTTGAACACCAGCTTCCGCACCTCGTCGTTCTGCACCTGCGCCAGGTCGACGAAGCTCCAGGTCCCGACGCCGACCTTGCAGGGCTCGAAGGCCTCCGGTCGGGTCTCGAACAGGACGAGCTGAAAGTCGCGGGGCAGCTTCAGGATGGTGCGCCCGCCTTCGGCCCACCACAAAGCGAAGGTCTTGCCGCGCGCCCGGAAGGCGGGCCCGCCCATGTGCAGCCCTTCCTCGACCTCGGGCAGCCTGAGGGCTTGCTGGCGCAGATATCGGAAGCTGGACATCGGGTTGGATGAGAGGGCGTGGCGCGCTATGCCTGTTGGGTCCATCTGGGAGCAAATCGAATGGCGCGTCCACTGGTGCGATATCAAGTCGCCGTGAGTCTCGACGGCTTCATTGCCAGCCAGGACGGTTCGGTTGACTGGCTGGCCGATTTTCCGCCCGGGCCCTCCTTCCCGGAGTTCCTGGACAGCATCGGCGGCCTGATGATGGGGCGCGACAGTTTCGAGACCGAATTGACGTTCGGCCCGTGGGGCCATGCGCCCAAGCCGGCGCTGGTCATGACCAACCGGCCGATCACCGATCCGCCGGAGGGCGTCGAGAGTGCGGCCGGCGATCCGGCGCCGGCGCTGGCCCGGTTGCGCGAACGCGTCGCGCAGGGCGACATCTGGCTGTTCGGCGGCGGCGTGCTGGCGGGACGGATGCTGGATGCCGGGCTGATCGACCGGGTGGAGCTGGCGACCGTGCCGGTGGCGGTGGGCCAGGGGCGCACGCTGTTCGGGGGAGCGACAGCGGCGCGCCGGATGCGACTGACCGCGACGCGGACCGAAGGGCCTCTGCTGTGGTCGGTCTATGTGCCGAATTAGCGGCGGCCGACCGCGCGCCACGGCAGAATTGCGGAGCCTAAGTACCAGCGTGGCGCACAGACCCTAAAGAGTGCAAAGGCGAATCAACCTGCCGGACGTTCACCGAAGGCGGTGCCCTGCGGGCGTTTCAGCCACGGGCCCGAGGAGGTCCGATGAATCCGCCTGCCAAGTGCCATGCCCTGGTGATCGAGGACAGCGAGGAATACGCCAATCAACTGGCCAATGTTTTGGGCCGGGCCGGGCTGCGGACCACGATTGCGTTCGACGGCGTCACCGGCCTTGAATCGCAAGACCGCGACCCCGCCGATTTCGTGCTGCTCGATCTGCGCCTGCCCGACATGGATGGCAGCGACGTGGCGCTCGACCTGCACAGCCGCTATCCCGACGTACCGATCATCGTGGTGACCGGCGACCCGACGCGCCTCAATCTCGGGTTTTCGGTGGCCGAAGTGCTGCAGAAGCCGGTGCGGACGACCGAACTGCGCCGGCTCGCAGCGCGTTATTGCGCGAAGGGCCGCCTGACCGCCCCCGGCAAACCCGAACTGGCGAAGTGACGCGGCCGGCGGCGTCTACGCCATCGCCTGACGCAGGTCGGCAATCAGATCCTCGACATCCTCGACGCCCACCGACAGGCGGATAAGGCCATCGGCGATGCCGCGTTTGGCGCGCTGGTCGGCGGGAATCGAAGCGTGGGTCATGATGGCGGGATGCTCGATCAGGCTTTCGACGCCGCCCAGGCTTTCGGCCAGCGAGAACAGCTCCGTACGCTCCAGCATGCGGCGCGCGGCATCAAGGCCGCCCTTCAACACCGCCGTCACCATGCCGCCGAAGCCGTCCATCTGGCGCTTCGCCAACTCATGCTGCGGGTGCGACGCCAGACCGGGATAGCGCACGGTTTCCACCCCGGCGTGGCCGGCGAGGAATTCCGCAATCGCGTGGGCATTCTCGCAATGGCGTTCCATGCGCAGCGCCAGCGTCTTCAGGCCACGCAAGGCAAGGAAACTGTCGAACGGCCCCTGGATGGCGCCGACCGCGTTGTGCAGGAACGCCAGGCGTTCCGACAACTCATTCGTCTCGCGCGCCACCACAACGCCGCCCACCATGTCGGAATGGCCGTTGAGATATTTGGTGGCAGAATGCAGCGCCAGGTCGAAGCCATGCTCCAGCGGCCGCTGCACCCACGGGCTGGCGAAGGTGTTGTCGCACACCGAGATCAGGCGATGGCGGCGCGCAAGATCGGCCAGCGCGGCGAGATCGGCCAGGCGCAGCATCGGGTTGGTCGGCGTCTCCACCCAGATCATTTTCGTCTGCGGCGTGACGGCTGCCTCCACCGCGGCCAGGTCAGCCAGATCGACAAAGCTGACCGAGAGGTTGGCGGTCTGCCGGCGTACCCGCTCAAACAGCCGGTAGGTACCGCCATAAAGATCGTCCATCGCGATCACATGGCTGCCGGCGGGCATGAGCTCCAGCACCGTGGCGCTGCCGGCCATGCCGGACGCGAAGGCATAACCGCGCGCACCGCTTTCCAGATCGGCGACGCAGCGTTCATAGGCCATGCGGGTCGGGTTCTGGCTGCGCGAATATTCGTACCCCTTATGAACGCCGGGGCTTTCCTGCACATAGGTCGAGGTGGCGTAGATCGGCACGATGATGGCGCCGGTCGACGGATCGGGCTGCTGCCCCGCATGGATGGCGCGGGTGGCGAAACCAGCGCGGTTGCCGCCCGTCTTCCGGTTCTTCGCCATCATCCCCCTCAGCCGAGCCTGCGGCGCAGATGGTTCAGCAGATCGACGCGCGTCAGGAGCCCTAAGAACCGTTCGCCATCGACGACGAGCGCCACCAGATTGCGGTCGAAGATGCCGGACAGCACCGAGAGCGGCGCATTCATCGGCACCGTTTCCAGCCGCGCGGTCATCGCGGTGGTGACGGCATCGCGGAAGCGCGCGGGATCTTCCTGCACATGCAGCAGCAGGTCCGATTCATCGAGCAGCCCCACGACATGGTCGCCCTGCATCACCGGAAGCTGCGACACGTCGGCGATGCGCATGCGCTTGAAGGCGGTCAGCAGCGTATCGGTGGGGGCGACCGCCACCACCTGGCCACGATCGTAGCGCCGTGCCAGCAAATCGCGCAGATCGCCGTGCCGGTCGGCGCCGATGAAGCCCTGATCGGCCATCCAGGCATCGTTGTACATCTTGGAGAGATATTTGTTGCCGGTGTCGGCGACGAGAAACACGACGCGCTCGGCCGTGGCACGGGTGCGGCAATAGCGCAAGGCGGCGGCGAACATCGTGCCGGTCGAGCTGCCGCCCAAAATGCCTTCATGGCGCAGCAGCTCGCGCCCCGCCGTCAGCCCTTCCGCATCGGAGATGGTGTAGGCGTGGTGGGCGAGGCTGAGGTCGCAATTGGGCGGCACGAAATCCTCGCCAATGCCTTCGACCACCCAACTGCCGGCCTCGCCATGCGTGCCGGTCTCCACAATGTCGCGGATGACCGAACCGGCCGGGTCGGCGACGATCATCTTCGTCTTGGGGCTGAGTTTCTGGAAACAGCGGCCGAGGCCGGTCAGCGTGCCGCCAGAGCCCACGCCGACAATCATCGCGTCGAGGTCGCCGTCCATCTGGCGCAGGATTTCCGGACCGGTCCAATCCTCATGCGCCTGTGGGTTGGCGGGGTTGGCGAACTGGTTGACGTAGAGCGCGCCCAGCGTCTCTTTCGCCAGCCGTTCGGCGATGTCCTGGTAATAATCGGGATGGCCCTTGCCGACGTCGCTGCGCGTGATGCGCGTTTCGGCGCCCAGCGCGCGCAGATGGTTGATCTTCTCCACCGCCATCTTGTCGGGGATGACGAGGATGAGGCGATAGCCCTTGGCCGCGGCCACCAACGCCAGGCCAAGGCCGGTGTTGCCGGCCGTCGCCTCGACAATGGTGCCGCCGGGCAGCAGCGTGCCGGCCCGTTCGGCCGCCTCGATCATGGCCAGCGCGATGCGGTCCTTGATCGAGCCGCCGGGATTCTGGCTTTCCAGCTTGGCAAACAGGGTGCAGGGCCCGGTGTCGAACTTGCTGATGCGGACCAGCGGCGTGTTGCCGATCAACGCCAGAACGGCGGGCGTGGTCTCGCTTTCGGCATCCGGCCGCTGGTTGGTCAGTGCGGCCGCCTTCGGCTTGGATGCGGCCGCCTTCGGCTGGGATTTAGAGGGGGAGTTCGCCATGGCGACGCCTTTGCAGGGCAGAGGCAATCACATTCCCCTATCGGCGCTCCGTCAACAGGCGTTCAGGAGAGGTAGCCCTGCGGCAGCGGTTTGATTGATGAATTTTTCGATGCCCCTAAGCTGCCGGGGCGGCCAGATCGCTGACATCCGGGCCGATCGGGCGGCCGTGATGGTCAATGCGGCCACGCTGGTGCAACGCCGCCACATGGCGGGCGAGGTTGTCGGCGCAGGCCGGGCGCTGCCAGCCTTCCAGCCAGTTCTGTTCGAGAAAGGCCAGGATGGCGGGTTGGCCCAGCTCCACTTCCCAGAGGATGCCGAGCAGGGAGGATAGGCATTCTTCGTCCTGCCGCTCTTCCGGCCCGACGCTGATGGCGGCGTCTGCCACGTCCGGCCGGCCGCTCTCCGGCCCGGCGCCGAGGCCGAAATCGGGCAGCGCGCGGCGCGTTGGCGGACAGAGCAGCCAGTGCGCCACCTCATGCATCAGCACGTAGGATTCGCTGCGCGTGCGCAGCACGGCGCCATCCCAGCTCAAGGCCTGCTGCGGTTCTTCATCCAGCACGGGGATGGCGCAGCGGCGCGCCAGTTCGACGGCGGCAGCACGGAATTGTGGCGTGTCGATCCCGTGCGGCACCCGTGCCACGGTGGCGGCGATGCGGTCGAGCACGGCCAGCGTAAGCGCATCGTGCAGATGGCCGCGCAGCGCAGCCAGCGCGGCCGGCACCGCCTCCAGCGCCATCGGCGACAGGATCACGGGGCGCGGTCCAGCACGACGATGTCGTAGCCGGGGGCACCCGCTTCCGGCGACGGGCGGCGCTCGCGCGACACTTCGCGCCAGCCGGCGCGGTCGAACGGCGGAAAATAGGTATCGCCGTCGAACGCGGCCTGCACCTCGCTGAGATACAGCCGGTCAGCCAGCGGCAGCGCCGCGGCGTAGAGACGCGCGCCGCCGATCACCATGATCTCCGGCACCGCGCCGCAGGCCGCGATGGCGGCAGCCAGTGTGGGGTGCACCGTGGCGCCGGCGGCCGCATAAGCGGCGTTGCTGGACACCACCAGATTGGGCCGGCCCGGCAGCGGCCGTTTCGGCAGGCTTTCCCAGGTGTGCCGGCCCATCACCACGGGCTTGCCCAGGGTCGCTTCCTTGAAGAACGCCTGCTCGCCCTTGATGCGCCAGGGAATCGCGTTGGCGCGGCCGATCACGCCGTTCTGCGCCACCGCGGCGATGAGGGAGAGGCGAGGCTTCACGTGCATTGCCTCATGGCCGGGGGCGCACGCGGATGAGGCCCATGGTGAGGAGGCTGAGCACCGGCTGTTCGTGCTGGTTGAAGGCCTGCCAGCGCATGCGGACGATGCCACGGTCGGGCTTGCTGCGCGACGGCCGGACTTCCAGCACTTCAGCGGTGACGCGCAGGGTGTCACCGGGGCGCACCGGGTTCGGCCACCGCACCTCATCGACGCCGGGCGACCCCAGGCTGGCTTCCGGGGCCAGGACATGATCGACGATCTGGCGCATCACCAGGCCGCAGGTCTGCCAGCCGCTGGCGACCAGGCCGCCGAAGATCGAATGAACAGCCGCCGCACGGTCGATGTGGAAAGGCTGGGGGTCGTATTTGCTGGCGAATTCGATGATCTCCGCCTCGCTCACGGTGGTGGTGCCGGCCTCAATGACGAGGCCGTCGGTGAAGTCTTCCAGATAGCGGACCTGACGGGTCATCCTGGCTTCCTGCAGACGGCATGGAGGTCATAAACGGACAGCATCGGGCCCGTTCCACCCAAGCGCTTTTCCGCCTAGTCTGCCATGCGGGAGGACACCCTATGAAGAATCTTGGCATGAAGACCGTCGGCCTGATGCCGCGCCGCCCGGACATCACCCGGGCCAAGTTCCGCGAGCATTACGAGAACAATCACGCGCCGCTGGCGCTGCGCAACATCGCCAATTTCCCGTTCCAGAAATATGTCCGCAACCATCTGAACAGCGATGCGCCGGACGACATCTTGGGCGCGCCGGTCGACAGCCTGTCGGAGTTCTGGTTCAAGGACGCCGCCGCCGTTGACCAGGCGCGCGCCTTCCTGGGCACGCCCGAGGGCGAGATCGTCCGCGAGGACGAGCGGCGCTTCACCGACCAGCCGAAGATCGCGTCCTTCCAAAGCAACGAGCTGCTGATCGCCGGCCGGGAGCGGGTGAACGACAGCGGCAGCACCGTGCGCAAGGCCTGCTGGCCGCTGATCCTGGAGCCTGCCTACAAGGGCGACCCCGAGGGCAAGGCGCTGCAGCCGGCGCTGGCCAAGGCGGTGGCCGGCATTCCCGGCCGCTGGACGCTGGATTTGCAGGTGCCGGGCCGCACCTATGGAAATGTGCCGTTCGACGCCATCCTGAATCACTGGGTGCAGGACGCGCCGCCCGCCGACATGGCAAGCCGGCTGCAGGGCATCGCCCGGCCGCTGGCCCGCATCGACGCCGAACAGCTTGAGACGCCGGACGACAAGCTGGCGAAGTAAGGGAGGCTCCGATGGCGGAAGATGGCGGGCGCAACTATGCGCAGATCATCGAAAAGGCCGGGTCGCTGTTGCTGCTGACCTTCATCACCAAGCTGCCGGAGCAGAGCTCGGCGGAATTTTTCGCCTGGTACGAGGAACATCACGCGCCGGATTTCCTCAGCTTCGCCACGCCGCACATGGCGCGCTATGGGCGGAATTTCGTGGTCGGATCGCTGCGCGAACCGGGTTTCGATGTCATCACCGAGTTCGTCTATAAGAGCGCCGCCGACCAGGCGGCGGTGATGAAACTGCTGACGGAACCGGCCAGCGACGTGCTGCGCTGGGGCCCGCGCGGCGCCAGCAAGAGCGTTTCCGTCTCGGTCGCGGAGACGCTGGTGGCGGGACCGGCGCGCGGCCGCGACAAGGTGCCGACCGCCAAGAAGGCCATCCTGCTGACGGCGACCAGCGCCGACGGCTTCGCCGCCGCGGCGAAGACCTATGCTGCTTCCGTCGCCAAGCAACTGGGCAGCGATGCAAGGCGCGTGGTGCTGGATGCGGCGGTGCCGGACAAGGCGGGTCCGCCCCTGTTCGATGCCGTGATCATGATCTGGCCGGTCGCCGGCACGCTGGACGTGCAATTCACCGCGCCGGCGGGCGCACCGTTCACGATCGCGAACGTGTTGGATTTGGCGACTTACGACTTCAACGGTTGAACATCCGCCTGGAAGCTGAGGCCACATCAGGCCTTCATTTTTTGCCAAGGACACCAAGATCACCAAGAAGGCAGCGAATGCCTGGCCCTTGGTGATCTTGGTGTCCTTGGTGTTTGAGAAGGCGCCTGCGGCACCTATACCGCCACCTCACCCGCGATCGGCGGGTGCGGGTCGTAGCCGGTGAGTTCGAAATCTTCGATCGTGTAGTCGAACAAGGAGGGCGGCCGGCGCAGCAGCTTGAAGCGGGGCCAGGCGCGCGGCTGGCGCGTGATCTGCTCGCGCGCCTGGTCGACGTGATTCACATAGAGGTGGGTGTCGCCGGAGAACCATTGCAGGTCGCCCGGCACGAGATCGGTCTGCTGCGCCAGCAGGTGCGTGAGCAGCGCCGCTTCGAACAGGTTCCAGGGGAGGCCCAGGAACACATCGGTCGAACGCTGAAACAGCACGCAGGAGAGCCGGCCGCCAGCAACGTGGAACTGGTACGTCATGTGGCAGGGCGGCAGCGCCATCTGGGCCAGCTCGCCGACATTCCAGCCGGTGAAAAGCAGGCGCCGGCTGGTCGGGTTGGTGCGGATCATCTGGACCAGCTCGGCCATCTGATCATGCTCGCGCCCGTCCGGTCCCTGCCAGCGCCGCCATTGCTTGCCATAGACGGGGCCGAGATCGCCCCAGCGCTCGGCGAACCCGGCGTCCTCGACGATGCGCTGTTCGAACGCATCCTGGGCGATCTGCTCGCCGGTTTCCTTGCGGTAGTGCGCCAGCGGCCAGTCGGTCCAGATCCGCACCTTATGTTCCAGCAGCGGGCGGATGTTGGTCTCGCCGGTGAGGAACCACAGCATCTCGCGCGCGGCCGGCTTCCAGAAGATCCGCTTGGTGGTGAGCAGCGGCATGCCCTGGGCCAGGTCGAAGCGCATGGATGCCCCGAACAGCGAGAGCGTGCCGACGCCGGTGCGGTCGACGCGCCGGTCGCCTTCCGCGAGAACCTGCGCCAGAAGGTCGAGATATTGCTGTTCGGGGTGCGGGCTGGCGGTCTGGCTGGCGCGATCGCTCAAGGGGCTTGCCACGGCTGCGGTTGGGGACGGGCTTTCACCCGGGGAGGGAAGCGCCTATATTAGAGGCGTCGGGTTCGTCCCGACTATGGCGATAAACGCTATGTGGAATAAGCGTTGTGGACCCGGGGGCGGTACCCGGCGCCTCCACCATTCACCGCCTGGATCTGGCCGATCCGGGTGGCTCATGGGGGCGAATCAGGATCGACACGCGTGGTAAAGACATGGTTTTTGCCCGGCATGGTTCCGCCGTTATCGGGCCAATCTCTAGATGCGAACGATAACGTTGCATCTGACCTTCGCATGGCCGCCTAACAACCCCCTTCAGGGTTGTTGGTTGCTAGCATAGGACGCGGTTCGGAGGGGCACCGGGCAACAGAAGCCCCTCCACTTAAACACGCTGCCGCATCCCGCTGCCCCTTTCCTGGGCAGGGGCCAACGAGGCAAAGCACCTTTGTTCCGGGAGGGGTGTGCAAGGGGGCGTGATTGCCACCCTTGCGGCGGGTATGCTAGGCAAACCAGCCCGATCTGTGCCGCCATTGCGGCGTGGGACGGGCGTCGACCGGCGGAATTCAATGCGCGCAACCTGGGCTGGAGCATGAAAAAGGATCCGCTCCGCTACGACCAGATGGTGGACACCGCCTTTCGCGGGCTGGTGCGCGACGCGTTGCGCGTGGCCCAGCAGGGCCTGCCCGGCAACCATCATTTCTACATCACCTTCCGCACCGCCGTGCCGGGCGTCGAGATCCCCGAATATCTGCGCGGCCAATATCCGAACGAGATGACCATCGTGCTGCAGTTCCAGTTCTTCGGGCTGGAAGTGAGCGACGAGCAGTTCTCCGTCACGCTGAGCTTCAATTCGGTGCATGAGCGGCTGGTCGTGCCGATGGCCGCGGTCACCACCTTTGCCGACCCGTCGGTGCCGTTCCAGATCGACTTCAAGCAGTTGACCCGGGGCGAGGGCGACAGCAAGCCGGACGGCGATGCCCCGCCGGATGCCGTCGAGGAAGTGCCGGAGCTGCCCAAGACCGGCCAGGTCGTGGCGCTGGACGCGTTTCGCAAGAAATGACCGGTCGCAAGAATTAGCGAATGCCGGTCTCGGCGGAATTTCTCGAGCTGATCCTGGAAATGACGGCGCCGCTGGGCGGGCTGGAAGGCGTCCGCTACAAGCGCATGTTCGGCGGCGCCAGCCTGAACGTGGCCGGCATGACCTTCGCGCTGCTGGCCGACGACACGCTGTATTTCAAGACCGACGACGAGACGCGGGCGCGCTTCGAAGCGGAAGGGCTGAAACCCTTCAAGCCGTTCGAGGACAAGCCGGGGCTGATGTCCTATTTCACCGCGCCGGAAACGGCGCTGGACGACCAGGACGAGATGCTGGAATGGGCGCGCCTGGCGCTCGAGGCGGCGCGGCGCGCGGCGCAGCGGAAGGCGCCGAAACGACCGAGGGCGAAGAAACTGCCAACCAAGAGCAAGAAGTAGCGCCGCCTTTTTGCGTGCCCTCAGACGCCGGGCGCGGCCTCCGGCCGCTTGGCTTCGCGGGCATGGGCCCGCGGGCGGGCAGTCGCCCGCCTGATTTTGCCAAAGAGTCTTTATGCAAAACTTGGGCGGCGACCGCCGCCCCGCGCGCTCGTGCGCGCTAAGGCGAGCGCGCGGAGCGCGCGCCCGCCGTCTGAGGGCACGAAATCAAGTATCCAGGAAGCTGCGCAGTTTGCGCGAGCGCGACGGGTGCTTCAGCTTGCGCAACGCCTTGGCTTCGATCTGGCGGATGCGTTCGCGCGTCACGTTGAACTGCTGGCCGACCTCTTCCAGCGTATGGTCGGTGTTCATGCCGATGCCGAAGCGCATGCGCAGCACGCGCTCTTCGCGTGGCGTGAGCGAGGCCAGCACGCGCGTCGTCGTCTCGCGCAGATTGGCCTGGATGGCGGCATCGAGCGGCAGGACGGCGTTCTTGTCCTCGATGAAATCGCCCAGATGCGAATCCTCCTCGTCGCCGATCGGCGTCTCGAGAGAGATCGGCTCCTTGGCGATCTTGAGAACCTTGCGCACCTTTTCGAGCGGCATCATCAGCCGTTCCGCCAGCTCTTCCGGCGTCGGCTCGCGGCCGATCTCGTGCAGCATCTGGCGCGAGGTGCGCACCAGCTTGTTGATCGTCTCGATCATGTGCACGGGAATGCGGATGGTGCGCGCCTGGTCGGCGATCGAGCGGGTGATCGCCTGGCGGATCCACCAGGTGGCGTAGGTCGAGAATTTATAGCCGCGGCGGTATTCGAACTTATCGACCGCCTTCATCAGGCCGATGTTGCCTTCCTGAATGAGGTCGAGGAACTGCAGGCCGCGGTTGGTGTATTTCTTGGCGATCGAGATGACGAGCCGGAGGTTCGCCTCGACCATTTCCTTCTTGGCGCGGCCGGCTTCCTTCTCGCCCTTCTGCACCGTGGCGACGATGCGGCGATATTCGGTGATCGGCAGGCGCACCAGCTCGGCGATCTCGGCCACCTGGCCGCGCGCCTTGGCGATTTCCTCGGTGTGCTTCTCGCCGAACTTGCGCCACGCCTTGGAGTGATTCATCACGCGCTCGAGCCAGTTCGGGTCGAGCTCATGGCCGTAATATTGATGCAGGAAATCGTCGCGCTTCACGCGCGCCTCGGTGGCGAGGCGCAGCATGCGGCCTTCATGGCCGATCAGGCGGCGGTTCAGCGTGTAGAGCTGGTCGACCAGCTGTTCGATGCGGCCATTGTTGAGGCGCACCGAATTGACCAGTTCCGTCAGCTCGCCCCGCAGACGCTCATATTTGCGGTCGGGCTTGCCCGGATCCTCACCGCGCTGCAGCGCCGACAGGCGGTTCTGCTGAATCTTGTGCAGCTTTTCGTAGGTGCTCTCGATCGCCGCGAAGGTTTCCAGCACCTTCGGCTTCAGCTCGGCCTCCATGGCCGACAGCGAGAGATTGTTGCCTTCATCGTCATCGTCGCCGCCAGCGCCGGGCTGGGCGCCCTCACCCTCGCCACCCTCGCCGTCCCCCTCGGGCTCAGGCTCCCGCTCGCGCTCGGCGCCATCGCCCATCGGCGGGGCGCCGTCGCCGGCGGTGGGGTCGACGCCGTAGGTCGCGTCGAGGTCGATGATGTCGCGCAGCAGCATGCGCCCCTCCTGGAGGGACTCATGCCAGGAGATGATGGCCTGAATGGTGAGCGGCGATTCACAGATCGCGCCGATCATCTGCTCGCGGCCGGCCTCGATGCGCTTCGCGATGGCGATTTCGCCCTCACGCGACAGCAGCTCGACCGAACCCATTTCGCGCAGATACATGCGCACCGGATCGTCGGTGCGACCGATGTCGTCATCGTCGAGATTGCCGGACTGGCGGGTTTCGCCGTCGGGGGTCTCCGCGGCGGCGGCGTCCTCGGCCTCTTCGGCCTCGACGACGTTGATGCCCATCTCGTTGAGCAGGGCCATCGTGTCCTCGATCTGCTCAGACGAGGACTGGTCGGGCGGCAGAGCAGCGTTCAGCTCGTCATAGGTGACGTAGCCGCGCTCCTTGCCCTTGGTGATCATCTTCTTGACGGCGAGGCCCATGCCGTCCATCAGCGGGCCGTCGGCATTTTCCTCGCGGGATTCGGCCGTTTCGGCGCTCTGCGTTGCTTTCGTGGCCATTCGTGCCATGCCCCCACTTCACTACGGTCCGCATGGACCCCGAGTTGATGTCCGAACCACCCACCGGCGGTTCCCGCCAAAGTCCCTGCCTGCCGATCCCCCAGCAGCCAGTTACTCTTCCTGATCGCCCTCAATGCTCACGGCGCCGGCGATCTCCAGATTGATCGCCTCGATCCGTGCCATGCCTTCCGCCGTCGCCGGATCGACATTCCGGAGCTCCGCGGAAAGCTGTTCCAATTGCAAAATCCGGTATGCGCGCTGCCACCCACGCAAAGCCGCGTCGGCGGGCGCGCCCGGTCTGGCATAGCTTTCCGTCACCCCCGACAGCAGGCCTTCGACCATTTCGCTACAGCCGTGGCGAGACAAGTGGACACGTAAACCCTCCGCGTCAAGGGCAGAATTGGCCGAAAGTCCGGCCACCATCTCGCGCCGGACGCGCTCCATGGGCCCCTGGCGGAAGGTCAGGCCGGCCAAGGCTTCACCCACCGCATCAAACAGGTCGGGATGATTGAGCAGAATGGTTAACAAAAGCCGCTCGCCGGCGCCCGGAACCACCCCGCTGCGATAGGCTTTCGGGTTCCACCGCTCATTGAACCGTCCGTCACGAACATCAACCTGGCCGGGCAGACCGCCCTTCCACGCCGCCGGCCCCCGCGGGGCCCCGCGCAAAGCGGGCGGGCGGGCGGCGCGGCCGGCCCGGTAGAGCCGGTCCTTCATGTCCGTCTCATAGGCCCGGCGCACCCTGGCATCGCCGATCCGGGCGCAGCGGGCGGCCAGCGCCGATTCCAGCCCGGCGCGGTGGTCGGGGATGGCGAGATCCCGGCCGGCCGCCTCATTTTCCCACAGCACGTCGGACAGCGGCCGGGCCCGGTCCAACACCGCCTGGAAGGCGGCGGCGCCGCCGGCGCGGATCAGGCTGTCGGGATCTTCCTTGTCGGGCAGGAAGGCGACCCGGGCGGAATGGTCGGGCAACAGCAGCGGCAGCAGCCGTTCGACCGCGCGCAGCGCGGCGCGGCGCCCCGCATTGTCGCCGTCGAAGCACAGGATCGGCGTGCGCCTGCCCTCCGGCGCCAGCTTCCACAGCTCCTGGATCTGGGTCTCGGTCAATGCCGTACCGAGCGGCGCCACGGCACCCTCGAAGCCCGCCGCGTGGCAGGCAATCACGTCCATATAGCCTTCGGTGACCACCAGGGTGGCGCCATCCGAGGCCGCCTGGCGGGCACGGCTCATGCCATAGAGCAGGTTGCCCTTATGAAACAGGGCGTGTTCAGCCGAATTGACGTATTTCGGGCCGTCGCCTTCGATCAGCCGGCCGCCGAACGCTACGACGCGGCCGCGGCGGTCGGCCACCGGGAACAGCACCCGGTGGCGGAAGAAGGCGTATGCGCCGCGGCCATCGTCGGGCTGGCGGAACAGGCCAGCCTCGACCAGGTCCGCCTCGGTGAAGCCCTCCTTCAGCGCCTCGGCCTTCAGGGCGCCGCCATCGTGCGGCGCATAGCCCAGGCGGAAGCGGGCGATGGTTTCGTCGGTCAGGCCGCGGCCGCGCAGATAGGCCAGCGCCTGGCGGCCGGCCGGCGCCATCAGCTGCGACTCGTAATGCCGGGCGGCCCGCTCAATGAGGTCGTAGAGCGACTTCTGCCGCTCATATTTGCGCCGTTCGTCGGGCGAGCCCTTCGGCACCTGCAGGCCCGCCTCGCCGGCCAGCAGTTCGACCGTCTCAGGGAAGGAGAGATTGTCGTGCCGCATCACGAACGAGATCACGTCGCCATGCGCGCCACAGCCAAAGCAGTGAAAGAACCCCTTGGAATCGTTCACATAGAAACTGGGCGTCTTTTCCCGATGGAAGGGGCACGGCGCCTTCCATTCGTGGCCGGCGCGGGTCAGGCGCAGGCGCTTGTTGACGACGTCCGACAGCGGCAGCCGGGCGCGGATCTCGTCCAGGAATTGCGGAGGCAGGGGCATCAGGCAAGGGGCCAAAGCGGGGGCCGAAACCCATTGTCCCGGATAGCGGGGAGAGAGTCTAGGCGGGGCCCCGGAGCGGCCGGGGGCCTAGAGGGCGGGACCGTCCAGGACGGCGCGCACCTGCTGGGCCAACCGCGCCGTGGTGAAGGGCTTGGCCAGCGCGAACTCGCCCTTGGCCATGGCCCCGCCACGCTGCGGCGCCCCTTCGGCATAGCCGGTGACGAACAGCACCTTGAGGTCGGGACGCTGGGCGCGCACCGCCTTGGCGAGGTCGCGACCACTCATGCCCGGCAACCCGACATCGGTGATCATCAGGCGGAGTTCGCCGGCGCTGGCGATCCGCGCCAGCGCATCGGCCGGCGAGGCGGCCTCGACGATCTGGTAGTTCAGATCCTCCAGCGTGCGGACCAGCGACAGGCGCACGATGGGGTCGTCCTCCACCACCAGCAACCGTTCGCCGGCGCCCGGCGGAATGGCCTGGCGCGGGGCCGGCGCCGTCGCCGGTTGCGGCAGGGCGCCCCGGTGGCGCGGCAGATAGAGGCTGACGGTGGTGCCCTGGCCAGGCTCGCTGGCGATG
>JADMIO011153646.1_pt1 | contig 17971 bp, 19 predicted proteins | sample 8958161 | NCBI WGS metagenome assembly JADMIO01 (sample SAMN16585339, study PRJNA669376) | soil metagenome | isolation source: Crop rotation soil | place: USA: Cullars Rotation, Alabama | collected 2011
GCGACAACTTGTCCACGTGGAATTCTAAGCTTAGGATCCCAATGTGCTGGAAAGGCTGCGAAGTCGCCGCCCAACCCGGGCCGCTGACTCTCGTACCACGTCGCCGCGTCATCAAATTCTGCCTGCGCGGCCGGACGGAATACCAGCGGCAGGCTCATGGTTTCAACCGGGATAGCGCCTGCGCCTTGACCTGCTCCCAGGGTACGACGTCCTCCGGGTTGGCGTCGTCCTCGGCAACCCGCCTCTCCAGTTCTCGGCGCTGGGCCTCGGTCAGCAGCGGCTGGTACGGCTCAGCGGCGGTGGTAGCCCAGATTTCCTGGACCAGGGCAATACGCTGGTCGCGCGGGAGCTGACCGATCCCCAGGGATTGGACAGTCGGAGACAGGGAGACACCTCCAGAGCTAAGAGCACTTGTTCACTGTACCAGAACTCCGAACCAACGTCAGGGGCAAGCCTGCCTCGACACCACCGTGCCTCCCTCCGAGGAGGCCGCATGGCATGTTCGCAAGGCTGCTGGTTGCCGAGCGGGCGGCCAGACCCCTGCAAAAGTTGAGTGTGTCGCGCCTCGCTCACATCGCCGGTGATCCGATCTGGCACAGCAGCACCTCACGCGGACAGTTGAACCGCAACGGCAGCGTATCGGCGGCGCCGCGACTCACCAGCAGCGTCGCCCCGCGTTCGGAGAATCGCAAGCCGTGCCAGCGATGAAACCAGGCGGCCGGGTAGAGCCGACCGTTCCTGGTCGCCAGGACGCATTGACCGCCGTGCAGGTGCCCGGCCAGGACCAGCCGATATCCAGCCGCGACCGCTGCCGGAAAACAGCCTGGATAGTGCGCGCAGAGCACGCGCGGAGCACTGCATACGTCCGGCTCGATGCGGCCGTCGATGCGTATGGGCCACTCGATGGGTCGGGCCGGGAGCCAGTGGCCGGCCGCGGCTTCGACGGTCGCACGGAGCCGCGCAACGCCGACGCGCTCATCGTGGTTGCCGGGGATCGCATGAACCGGCGCCAGGCGAGTCAGCAGTCGGACCAGGCGCTCCAGGTGAGCAAGCGCCCCCTGGTGATCGACCAGGTCGCCGCCGAGCAAGACCAGGTTGGGCCTGGTTGTCCCGACCGCGTCAAGCAACTGATCGGGAACGCACCGCGTCCACCAGTGCCCCAGATGAAGGTCGCTCGCATAGAGGACGCGCATGGAGCGCGGCACATCGAGTGCGATCGATTCCTGGCGGACCTGCAAGGGACCGAACGAGCCAAACTCAAAGGGGAAGGCGCGCGGCAGAAGCGACCCCTTATCCCAGGGGAAGAGCGCGCGCATCAGGCAATCCCCCTGGCAGAGTACAGGCGCGCAGATCCTCGTACCAGATGCAGACCGCCAGGCAGCCCAGGCACCACGATCGAGTGAAGCCGCGACCGAAGAAACCGCCCCCAAGCATGGTGGCAACGAGCGGGAGGACGACCCGCATCACCTGCCAGGTCCCGCCGGCGCGAACCGTCCAGCGGCGCGCTTCCCGGAATGGCGCCGGGCTTCCGTCCAGGGCGAGCGGGAACAGGAACACGAACTGGGCCTCGACGGCATAGAATACGGCAATCGCCAGCCATGCCAGTTCGGGCCAGCCCATCACGGATGCGGCGAGGACCCACAAGAGGGCGGTGCCTCCCGCCAGCGCATACTTGCCAAGGCCTAGCAAGTGGTAATTGCGCGGAGCCGTCGTCCCGCGCGGGCGCTCACGAATCGTCTCGAGGGCCTGCTCCATCCAGCGGGCGCCGAAGGGGAACCCCCCAAAGACGGCGCGCACCGCCGCCGGCGGCAAGCAACTGCCCGGCTTGTCGTAGTAGCTGGCCGCCCGGCGCAGCAGCGCCGCGGCGGGAATCGGCTGCGGCGCCTGGGGAATGGCCGACCGCTCAACCATGGCGCCCTCCACGCACAAAGCACCAGTGAACCCAGGCGAGGAACGCCAGCGCATTGCCGATCGTCAGGAGCCGGTGAAAGAACGACTCCAGCCGGCCGCAGCGGCGATGAAAAACGAACTCGTCGTAACTGATCAGGACCACGGTGACAATGACCAGCACGAAGACCGGCACGAGAAAGCTGGCCGGCCGCGGATGCAGCGAAGCGGCCGCCATGAGCAGGAACAACGGCAAGCCGCCCCCGGCCAAGGCGGCGAGGTGCGCCCGGTGCTCCTTCCGGCTGACCGTGGTCTCTCCGGACCGATGAAAGAGCCAATCGGCCATTCCGCCCAGGGTAGCGAGGCTGCCGCAAACAGCGATTCCCCACAATTCCCAGGGGTAATCGGCTACGTTGTCGAGCCAGGCGAAGCGCGGCTCGCCCCGCAGCATGAACAGGCCGATCGGGAACAGGAGGGGCGGCGCCAGCATGGCCAGGAGCGCTGCGGCGCCATGACTGCTGAGGCGGCGGCGAAGTTGCCGGACGCGGCCGGCCTCGACCGGGCGCCAGGGGTGCGACGGAGACATCCGGTTTCCTCCAATCCTGCTTGCCTCGATCCGGGTCAATGGCTTCCGGCGTGCGCCGCGCGGGCTGCATGGTTGCTTCCAGGATTTTCAGGCGTCCATTCTGCTACGCTTTTCTCTTTGCGTCACAAAGTGAGGCGGCAAAAAATCAGGCAGGCGCCAGGCCCTCGCCCAGCTTCCCTTCCTCGACGATGCGCTTCCGGGCGACGGCCGCGGCGTCGGCGACAACCGATTCGAGCACGCCAAGGTAGTCGAGGAAACGCTTGCGGCCGCTGTCCGACAGGCGGCAGAGCGTTTGCGTGCGTCCTTTGGCGGAACCCTTCCAGATCTCCACGACGCCTTCCTCCTCGAGTACCTGGAGGTGACGGCTCAGGTTGCCGTCGGTGAGGGCGCAAAGTTCCTTCAGGTCGTTGAACAGGAGCCCCTGGGGATGTACCGCCAGCGACGTGACGAGTCCCAGGCGCGCCCTTTCATGCAGCACGCGCTCCAGGCCTTCGTAGGCGAAGCGGCCCGGAGGGTCAGAGGGGCGTCGATTGGCTTGCGTCATGATGGTGTTCCAGGGTCCAGTAGAACATCGCCGCGGCAAGCGCCTGGCCAATTCCAAAGGCGCCCGCCATGGCCCAGGGTGAGTAGGCGTACTCCCCCCGGGCAAGGAGCAGCGTGAGCAGTCCAGCGGCCAGGTAATAGTTGCCGATCCAGAAGGCGGGCCGGGGCAGCAGCCGGGCCGAGGCGAAGATCCCGAGGCTGAACAGGAGCGCCCATAAGCCCGGCAGCAAGTGCAGGCTTTCCTTGCTGGCGCAGACCAGGACCAGCGTTGCCAGGCCGCCGGCCGCGAGACAGGGCAGAAACTGTTCGACCGCCAGCCAGGTCATGCTCCGGGCCAGAGCCGATTCCGTCCGTCGATAACGATACACCAGCGTGGCTCCGGAGGCGGCCACGCTGACAACGGCCGCGAGGAACCAGTAGCGAACATAAGCAAGGGGGACGACGGAGGGATCGGGAACCCAGCTTTCCTGCAACGCGGCGCCCACGAAGGCAACGCCCGACGAAAAAGCAATGGGCGCCGATCGGTAACCTCGAAAAACCTCGGTTCGGGCGACCTGCTGGCGAATTTCGGCAATCTGGCTCAGGGCGTCACGCAGTTCCATGGCCTTGGCTCCTGACGCCGGTTACTTTGCAATGGAAAGTGTATCGGTCGAGTGTCACGGCGTCCATTCAAGAAAGACGCCTCGCAATCCCGCCACCCCACCTTTTGCAAGCGAGTTCCGTATGCTTCCAGAGAATGGCGCCTGACCACGTCATCGTCGTGCATGGCCTCCGCAAAGCAATGGACCCTCTGCGCGCAGCGCTGGCCCGATTGGACGCCAGGCGACGGGAGCATCAGACCCGCCTGGCGGCGTCCCCCCTTTTCGCCGCCCTGGCCTCCGGGAGTCTGCCCCTCGCCTGTTACGTCGGCTGGCTGCGCGCGACCGCAATCGTCCTGAGCGTGCTGGAAGACGAGGTGGCGCCTGCCAGTCATGCGACCCTGGCCGCGGTGTGGGACGAGCGAATGCGCCGGCTTCCGCTGCTCCGCGGCGATCTCGAATCTCTCGAACGCCGCGTCCCCCCGGACCCGGCCGGCCCATCTCTGCTGGCGATCGTCCTGGCGGAACGTCTGCGGCCGGAAGCGGCCCGCCATCCAGCGGCGTTCCTCTTCTGCCTCTCCGCCCTGGCGAGGTCATTCCCCGAGAGCGCAGAGATTCGCGCCCGGCTTTCCCACTGCTTCCGCCTGAACGAATCCGCGGGACTTGCCTACCTGACCAGCCTGGACGCCTGGACAAACGAGTTGGAAGGACGATTATCGCGCTTCCAGGAGCAAGCAGCGGCGACGGCGGCGGATTACGAGCGGGCCCTGGAGGCGGCGAGCGACGTCTTCGCGTGGAGCGAAAAAATCCTTCGGGCGCTCTACCCGGTCGAGTGGCGGCAGGGACAGGAGTTGCTGATCTTGCTGAACCCCGCCGCGGGCGGCCATCCTCTCCCCCTCGACCTTCGCGAGTTCCAGGCCGCGGTGCGGGCGGGCGAGGCGTCCTGGCGGCGCTTCCCCTATTACGCCTCGCGCTACGGAGAGCGCGGCCGGGGGTTCACCTGCACCGACAGCGCATGGCTTGTCACGCTGACCCGGGAGCCGCTCGAGGTGCTGCACGAGCAGATCGACTGGCTCGGGATCGTTCTTGCCTCGCGCGGCATGCCGCGCTGGCTGCTCGATCTGCATCTGGAAACCTTGCACCAGGAACTCGTCCAGGCGGTTCCCGCGGAAGCGGCGAGATATGCGAAGTTGTTGCAGGCGGCCGAGAAGTTGCGGGCGACCAGACAGGCGCACGTCAGCGAGGATAGGTTCCGGCGGCTTGCACGGGCGTTCGACGTCCGCGTCGGGGCAAAAGCAAGCAATCGCCTGCCCGGAACCGGCGAGCTGCTGGTCGCGGCCGTCGCCGATGAAAAGGCCGGCCTCGTCCATGCCGTGTCGAGCCTGGCAAGCTGGCTGAGCGAGCCGTCCCGATTCTCCGCGGAGTGGATCGAAGCGGTGCAGGCGACGATCCGAGCGGCCCGGAATCCGGAGGGTTGATTCCCGTTGTGGCGGCCGATGGGACGTCAGCCGCCACAGCGGACAGAGTCCGGTTACACGGTCGCGACGCTGGCGGCCGGGGCTTCGAGCGAGGTGCTGTAGTAGTAACGGTAGTTGTAGCGGTAGTAGCGATAGTAACGGTAGTTGTAGCGGTAGTTGTAACGGTAGTAGCGGTAGTACCAGGCCTGCTGGTTCTTGCCCGCCTCGAGAGTGGCGGCCGTCTTGGGAGCCGGTTGCTCGGCGGCGGCGTTGGCGAACAGGGGCAGGGACAGGAACAGGGCAAGGACCAGGACGAGCTTCTTCATGGGGAACTCCGTTGGGGGGTTGTCGGCGAGGCGGAAGGCAACCGCCTTCGCATCTTCCTCGCCTCTACTACTCCGCAACGCTCCGTCTGTGACAGGTGCTCGGGATTTTTTGCATTATTCCGGCGCCGGGCCGGCGAGATGGAAGAAGCGAAACCCGCCGCCGCGGACCCAGCCTTCCGGGCGCGTGACGCCGCCGGCGTCGGTCCCGTCCACCACCCGCCGCAGCCGTGGGACGACCAGGTCGCGACAATGCGCTCCTTGCTCGACGGCGATCCACCGGCGTCTCATCTTGTGGGCCGTCGCCGCCGTCGTCCCGGACCCGGCGAAGGCGTCGAGCACCCAATCGCCCGGATCGGTAGCCAGTTGCAGCAGTCGCTGAAGCAAGGCCTCGGGCTTCTGGCCGTCGAAGGCGAGCCGCTCGCGCGACATGGGGTTGATGACCTTGATGTCGGTCCACAGGTTGCCGATCGGCTGGCCGGGATAGGCGTCGAGGAACACCCGCCGATTGGGCCGGCCCTTGCTGTTCCAGTGCAGCCGTCCGGCGGCGTCGAGCTGCTCCAGCTTGCCGCGCTCCATCATCCAGCCGTGCCGCGGCGTATAGCCGTGGTACTCGTAGCGCAGCCCCGGCCGATCGCCGAGGGCGGCGTTGCGCTCGACCGGGGCGAGCATGAAGCGCCTGCCCTGGTGGACGTGCCGGAAGCGGCAGGTGATGTAGCGGCGGGTATGTTCATCGTCGCGCGTGAAGACCGGCCGGAGCCCGGCCCGGTCGGTCTTGCCGTAGCAGAGAATGAAATCCGTGACGTTGTTCAGCCGCGTGTTGGGGTTGGCGCTGCCGCCGCGGCGCTTCCAGACTATGTCGTTGATCCAGCGCGAACGGCCAAACACCTCGTCGAGCAGCACCTTCAGATAGCCGAGCTGCCGGCCGTCGATCTGCACGAACAGGACCCCATCCTCGCGGAGCAGCCGGCGCAGCAAGATCAGACGCGGATGCATCATCGCCAGCCAACCGGGGAGGTCGGCGTCGTCGCTGTAGTGAGAGAAGTCGGCGCCCGTGTTGTAGGGCGGGTCGATGTAGGCGCACTTGACCTGCTCCGGCATCTCGCGCGCCAGGGCCGCCAGCGCGGGCAGGTTGTCCGCATGTACAATGCGGTTGTCGCGGCGGTCGCCGTATCCCAGGGCGGGATCCTCGACCAGGCGCGCCTCGGGCAGGTCCGCCTCCTTCTCCTTGCCGCGCCAGATCAATTCCGTCTGCTCGCCTTGCATGGTCGCACCTCCTCTTCCGGGCGGCGCTATGATATTCCTGGGGGCCTGCTCCCACAGCGGGCTTGCCTTCCGGCCTCGAGCCGTTATGCTGGCTTGCATCGTTCTCCCACCGCTTCCCCAGCGATCCGCACCATGTCGTCCGGTCTTGAAACCCGTCTGCTCACGCTTCGCCGGGCCGTCGCCGCCTTCCGCGCCACGCCCGGACGGCGCGGCCGGGTGATCCACCTCCAAGACGCCGACGACGTGCTCGTCGGCGGCGACCTGCACGGCCACGTCGAGAACTTTCGCAAGCTCATGGTCAAGGCCGACCTCGCCGCCCACCCGCGCCGCTGTTTGGTGCTCCAGGAAGTCATTCACGGCCCCTTCCGTTATCCGACCGGCGGCGACAAGTCGCACCAGTTGCTCGACCTGATCGCCGCGCTGAAGTGCCAGTATCCGCGTCAGGTCCACTTCCTGGTGGGCAACCACGAGCTGGCCCAGGCGACGGGACGAAGGGTGGCCAAGAACGACCAGGACCTGAACGAGGTGTTCCGCGAAGGCGTCCAGGCGGCCTACGGCAGCCGGGCGGACGAGGTTTACGCGCTGTACCTGGAGCTGTTCGCCGTCGCGCCGCTGGCGCTGCGCTGCCCGAACCGGCTGTATGTCAGCCACAGTCTGCCCTCGGCCGGCATGCTTCCCGACTTCCGCGCCGCCGCGCTGGAAGAAGACTTCAGCAGCCCGGCGGACCTGGCGCCGGGCGGGTCGGTGTACTCCCTGGTCTGGGGACGCGACGTCCGCGAGGACACGTTGACGGACTTCCTGCGCAAGGTAGACGCCGACTGGCTGATCACCGGGCACATTCCCTGTGATCGCGGCTACGATCGGCCCAGCCCGCGTCACGTGATCGTTGACAGCCAGGGCAGCCCGGCGGGCTGCTGCCTGGCGCCCGCCGCCCGGCCGCTCTCCGCGGCCGAGCTGGACGGCTGTGTGGCCCTGTTGTGAGAAAACCCTCAACGCTTCTTCCTTGACATGAACGCTGAATCCCTTCCCGTTCGCTCGCCTCTTCCTGAGACTCCGCTGGGCGCTGTGACGGCCCGCGAGCGCGAGCAGGTGATCTTCGACGGCCGCACCTTCGTGATCGAACGGCCGGCCGAGTCCGACAAGCTGCTCGATCATCCGGCGGTGCGCGCCGCTTTCGGCGCCGAGGACTACATGCCCTACTGGGCGGACCTGTGGCCGGCCGCGCGCATGCTGGCCAAGTGGATCCTCCGGCAAACCTGGCCGGCGGGCCTGCACGCGCTGGAAGTGGGCTGCGGCCTGGGCTTGCCCGGCGTCGCCGCGCTGGCCATGGGCTTGCGCGTGACGTTCAGCGACTACGACGCCACCGCTCTCCGCTTCGCGGGAGACAATGCACGCCTCAACGGATTATCGAACTTCGACACTCTACAAATGGACTGGAGCCGGCCGCCGGAAGGGCTGACCGCGCCGGTGATCCTGGCGTCGGACCTGATCTATGAGATGCGGAACGTGGCGCCGCTGGTCGGCCTGATCAAGAAAGTGCTGGCCCCGCGGGGAGTGTGCCTGCTGACGGATCAGGATCGGATCCCGTCGCACGTGCTGCGCGAGACGCTGACGGCCGAGGGACTGCCGTTCACAACGCAGATGTTGCGCGCCGGCGAACCCGGCGGCCGGCGGCTGAAGGGCACGCTGTACCGCATCACGCAGCCCGGCGGGGTGGACCCGCTGGCGGCGGGGCCCGTCTGAGGGGTGTGTCCCGGGCTTGAATCCGCTACCATGAACAATCGAGGAGGCGTGCTCGAGAAGAGGAAGGAAACGCATGACGGCGCAAGGCGACCTGCAGTCGATGGCGATGGCGCTCGGGAAAGTGCCCAGCGGGCTGTTCATCCTGACCGTTCGCAACGGGGAGCGCGAGACGGGCATGCTCACCTCCTGGGTGCAGCAGTGCTCGTTCGAGCCGCCGCAGATCAGCGTGTGCGTCCGTCGCGACCGCGACGTGATCGACTGGCTGACAAACGGCGCTCCCTTCACGATCAACCAGATCGGCGACGGTCAGGCGAGCCTCATCAGTCATTTCGGCAAGGGCTTCACGCTGGATCAGCCCGCCTTCACGGGTTTGAATGTCGAACGCTGTGACGGCGAGGCGCCCATCCTCCTCGACGCCCTGGCCTACTTGCTGTGTCGGGTCAGCGAACGCCTGTCCTCGGGCGATCACGAATTGTTCGTCGGCACGATCGTCGGCGGCAAGCTCCAGCATACCGACGGCCGGGCCTTGATCCACATCCGCAAGAACGGCCTGCGCTACTGACGCCGGCGCGGGGTTCCGCGAACCGCGATGCGAAATCGCCCCTGGCTTGCTACAATACAAAAAATCACGCCGACAAGCGATGACGGACGAGGGAGACTGAGAGACGCCATGCAAGACCCTGATGATCGCAAACGATGGCTGGCCGTGCTCGCGGACCTGGGGCTCGAACCCGACCCCGAGCCAGCCCCGGCGGCGCCGGTCGCGGCCGAGCCCGCCAGGCCTGTCGTCCCGCCGGCGCCGGCCGCCGAGGTCAAGAGGGAGGAAGCGCCGGACCGCCTCGCCGCGGAACCTGTCGAAGAACCGGCCGGCGGCCGGGGACGACGCAAACGCCCTCAGCCCGCGGTGGAAGAAGCTCTCCCGCCGATTGCCGAGGCCGTGACGGCGCCGGCGCTCCCCGAGGCGGCGGGCGAGGAGGCCGATGCGATGGACGCTGGCTCGCGCGAAGGAACGCCGGGACGGCACCGCCGGCGTCGTCGCGGCGGCAAGGTCAGCCCGCAAGCCGATGCAGCCGTGGAAGAAGAGTCGATGGAGCCCGTGGCAGCCGGAGAGCCGGGGCCCGAAGAGTCCGCCGAGGTCAGAGAGGCCAACCGCGTTCCCATGCACGCCTTGCCGGCGGCGGGTCCGGAGGCCGTGATGGATGACGCGCTGACCGTCCCCGAGGAGGGTGCGTCGCCGGCCGAGGAGGGCGAAGGGGAAATGCCCGCGGGCGAGCGCGATCGGCGGCGCCGCCGTCGCGGTCGAGGCCGCGGCCGGAAGCCGGAAACCGTCGCGGAAGCGCGGCGGCCGGCCGTGGAAGAGGAGGTCGAGGAAGAGGACGAGGAAGTCCTGACGGAGGAGAACGTTCCAGAAGAGACGGGCCCGCGGTTGGCGGAAGAGGACGAGGACGACTTCGAGGATCTGACCAACCTGAGCATCCCCTCCTGGGCCGACCTGGTCGCCTCGCTGTACCGTCCCCCGGACCGTTGACCCGCCCTGGGATTTCATGCAAACGACCCGGGGCCCTTCCGAGGGCCTCGCGTCGTCCGACTCTCGTGTTCCGCCGTTCGCCCGCCGTCGCCTTTCCTGGTTCCAGGAGAGACGCGATCCGGGACGAGGCGTGGAACGTGGTGAGGTTTTCTGCTCATGGCCGACGTGATCATTGACCTTCTGGCCCCGGACGACCTGTCGGTTGTCGTCCAGCTTTACAATCAGATCTTCCGCCCCCCGCGCGACGAGGAGCACTTCCAGCGCCGCTACCTGGGGCGGCACAACATCTTGCAGATGGTGGCCCGGCTGAACGACCGCGCCGTCGGCTTCGTGCTGGGCTTCGAGTTGAAGCCGCGCGTGTTCTTCCTGTGGTTCTACGGCGTGCTCGGGACGCACCGCCGGCAGGGGATTGCCTCGCAGTTGATGGAGGCGGTTCACAGCTGGGCGCGCCAGAACGATTACGAGTCGATCCGCTGCGAGTGCTTCAATCGCCAGCGCGGCATGCTGCACCTGGCGCTGAACCACGAATACGACATCGTTGGCATCCGCTGGGACGCCGACCACAACGACAACCTCGTGCTGCTGCAGAAAATGCTGGTCGCGACCGTGTAAGGTAAGGTGAGCTTGCTCTCGCTTACCCGCTTTTCCCCATCTCGACGAAGTTCTGCAGCAGGCGCGGGCCTTCGACGGTCAGGAAGCTCTCCGGATGGAACTGGACGCCGTGCAGCGGCCAGGCGCGGTGGCGGACGCCCATGATCTCGCCCTCAGCCGTCCATGCGCTGATAACAAAGTCGGGGTTGTGGAACGTCTCGCGCTGGATGACCAGGCTGTGATACCGCGTCGCCTCGAAGGGGTTCGACAGGCCGGCAAAGACGCCCTGCCCGTCGTGATGGATCGGCGACGTCTTGCCGTGCATCACGCGCACGTTCCGCACCACCTCTCCGCCGAAGACGTGGCCGATGCACTGATGCCCCAGGCAGACGCCCAGGATCGGCACGGTCGCGGCGAAGCGGCGCAGCACCTCGTTGGAAACGCCCGCCTCCCGCGGCGTGCACGGCCCCGGCGAGATGATGATGTGACTCGGCTGCAGTTGCTCGACGACGTCGGGCGTGATCTGGTCGTTGCGGTAGACGCGCACGTCCAGCGCCGCATCCAGCTCGCCCAGCCGCTGCACGAGGTTGTAGGTGAACGAATCGTAGTTGTCGATGAGGAGGATCATGTGCGCATGCGGCGGCTGGAGTGACGCGGAAGGGAAGGGCGAGAAGGCGCCTCGGCCTTCGTTTTCAGCCCTGCTTCTCCGGAATCGGCTGGGCGCTGTTGACGTTCTTGTATTTGGAAGCGGCCGCGGCGTGATCGAGCTTGCGGAGGAAGCCCTCTCCCGGGGTGATGTCGTACCAGCCGCCGTCCTGGAAATCCACCACGGCCTTGTTGTTGTGGTTGACCGTCACCACCCGTCCCACCAGGCCCGCGAATCGCGCCAGCTCCGGGCGCTCGGGGTTCACCTCGACGTACTGATCGGTCCATTCCTGCTTCAACGCCTCGTGATGCAGCTCGGCGATGTTCATCGTGCGGCCTCGTGGTGCTTGCCTCTGGGTCAGCCTAGCAGACGAACCCCTCCGGGGATACGGCTGCTGCAACTCCACCGTGCGAATCAGCGAAACGCCTGCTCCTCGGCCCGCGGCGGCGGCTCGAAATCCAGCCGCTTGACGAATTTGCATGCTTCTTCCGCTCCCTGCAGCCGATCCATGCCCGGATCCTGCCATTCCACGGCCAGGGCCCCGGAGTAGCCGGCGGCGTTCAGCGCCCGGATGATCCCTTCCCAGTCCAGGCCGCCCCTCCCCGGAGCGCGCGGATGCCAGCCGCGCCGCGGGTCGTCGTAAGGCAGGTACGACCCCAGCAGGCCGCTCCGGCCGTTCAGGGTAATGGCCACGTCCTTGACGTGGACGTGATAGATCCGGTCGGGAAAGCGGCGGATGAACTCCACCGGATCGATCCCTTGCCAGTGCAGGTGCGCCGGATCGAGCGTGAATCCGAACTCCTCCCGTTCATTCAGGGCGTCCAGCACGCGCTCGGCCGAGTACAGGTCGAAGGCGATCTGCCCGGGATGAACCTCGAAGGCGTAGCGGATGCCGCATTCCTGGCAAACTTCCAGGATCGGCGTCCAGCGGTGGACGAACTCGCGCAAGCCCTCCTCTACCACCGCCTTGCTCGGAGAAGGATAGCCCAGCACATACGACCAGATCGGCGACCCGGTGAAGCCGGCCAGGACGTTCACGCCCAGCTTGTGGGCCGCGCGCACCGTGGCGATCATCTCCTCGGTCGCCCGCTGCTGCACGCCGGCCGGCGCCCCGTCGCCCCAGACGTAATCCGGCAGCAGGGCGCGGTGCCGTTCGTCGATCGGATCGCACACCGCCTGGCTGACGCGGTGGCTGCTCAGGACCGGCGCTTCCAGTTCCAGCCGGCGCAGCAGGTCCAGCTTCGCGGGAGCATACTCTTCCTCGGTCAGGGCGCGCTGGACCTCGAAATGGTCTCCCCAGCAGCACAGATCGAGCCCCTGGTAGCCCCACTCGGCCGCCTGGGCGGCCAGCTCCTCCAGCCGCTGGTCGGCCCAGGAACCCGTGAACAGGAGCACGGGGCGTGGCATGTTCACCCTCGAAAAAACACGCGCGGGCGAGCGAGGCGTGTCAACGCCCCGGTCCGAAACCGGGGAGACGACTCCCCTCGCTCGCCACGGCTTACACCCGTGACGCGGGGCCTTCGTCTTCCTTGTCCGACGACAACTTCTTGTCCGGGAGGGACGGTGAAGGCAGCAAAACTTCCGCCGGCTTCTCGGCAACCACGGTGGACGGCGCCGGAGCGGGCGCCGGTTTCGGCATCGCTGCTTGCGTTGGCTTCGGCGCCGGGGCAGGGGCCGGGATCGGCTTTGGTTCCGGTGCGACCGAGGCGACCGGAGGCGACGTCGGGGGAGCGGCCGGCCGGGGCAGGGGGGCCTCCACGACGGGCAGCGATTGCCCCGGCTTCGCCGCCGGAGCCGGCGACGGGGCGGAAGCGGGAGCCGGCGCCGGCGAGGGCATGCGGAAGTTGTCGTACTCGTCTTCCTCGAAATAGACTTCGTCCATCTCGGCGGCGTCCATGCTCTGGCGCAGCAGCAGGTAGATGATGGTGCTGGCCACCCAGAAATAAGCGTAGCCGAACCCCAGTACGCCCAGGAACACCAGGCCCAACCAGAACCCGACGAGGACGGCCCCCAGCTTGTTCCACCAGTTCAGGGTCCGGACGTAGGCGTTGTAGGCGTCGGGATTGATGCGGTTGTACCGGCTGATGCCGCCGACGCCGCCCGGCGCGACCGGGTGGGTCGAGCGACTGGCCACCACCTCTGCCCCGTTGAACTTCTTGAGGTCGTCCTTCGCATCCTCGGGCGCCCGCACCTGCGTGCCTTCCAGCAGCAGCTCGCGCCAGCCGAACGAAGTCGGCGTGTAGATGAACAGGAACGACGGCTCGCGGCCGGTGGACTGGATGAGCGGCGTCTGGCTTACCCCCCACTTGGCCAGGTAGACCGACAGCGACGCCATGAAGCCGATGAAGAAGACGATCACCGCTCCGTAGGTGATCGCCACGACCGAGTACCAGATGCACTGCCAGGGTCGATTGATGACGTAACCGTAGGCCCGGCTGACAGCCTCCCAGCTGTCGGAGCCCTCGGCGCTGATGGTGGCGGCCATGAGCGGCCAGCTCACCAGGAAAACCAGGGCGACCGCCATTCCCAGGCCCGCCAGCAACGCCAGCGGCCAGAAGACGCCCGCGATGAGAATGTCGCCCACCACGGGGATCATGTACAAAAGGCCGAAGATCGACAGCAGCACCAGCATGCCGAAGACGAACACCAGCGGAAACAGCGGCGCCGTGATGTAGGATCCGATGCGCTTGAGCGTGAAGCGCAGCGCCTCGACCAGGCCCACCGATTCGTTGCGGGCGATCTCCACGACGGCGATGCGGGTGATGGCGCCGCCAAACAGCGACCAGGTCAGCAGCGTCCACAGGGTGACGCAGAAGAAGTAGATCCGGCTCCAGGGGTCGTTGCGCGGCGACAGGAAGTAGACGATCGGCCGGACGAACTTCACCAGCGGCTCGATCATCACCGGAATCTGGTCGCGCGTGAACCACTCCCAGAACGACCCGGCCACCCAGGGAATGCCGGCCTGGCCGGTGACGAGCAGATACGGATTGGGGCCGCGATCCTCCGACCAGGGGCTGATGGACAGCAACCCGGCGGGCTTGACCCGGCCGACCAGGCGATACTTGGCGCGAAGCCGCATGGCGTCGGCCATGGAAATCGTCCCCGCTTTTTCCAGATCGGCGATCCGCGCCGCCACTTCCGGTTCGGTCATCCCCTTGCCTTCGTCGGCCGGATCGAAGTAGTGGTACTCGTCCAGCGTTTCGGCCAGGTCGGGGACCTCGTAGACCGGCGGCGTCGAGGACCGGTCCAGCCCGGTCGCCTCGTGCATCAGGTTCCAGTGCTGGCGGTCGGTGCGGAACAGCAGCCAGCCCTTGACCTTGTCGCCGTCGGCGAGGCTGATGTAATTGCCCGGCCAGGCCGGCTGGGTCTTGGATTCGTTGGCCGCGAAGATCACGGACAACAGCCACCAACCAAACGCCATGACGACAATGCCCGCGGCGGCCAGCAGCAGCTTGTTCAGATCGAGCGTCACCTGGAATCCGCGGAATAGTTGCGTCCAGGGCAACAGTTGCCGCCAGGTGACCTCGCGCGCCGCGACTTTCTCCTCGCCCATGGAAGCTCCTTCGTATCAGCTCGCCTTCCGCCCGGCGCCCGGCGCCGAACGACGCGTTCCCCTGGTTGCGCCGTCGGGCCCGTCCCACATCCGGCCGCACCGGCATTCAAAGAGGGGATTATAGGGGCCGGTTCCCGAAGCGGAAACAGTATCAGCCGGCAATCCTGTCGAACAGGATGGCCGGCTGATACCAAGGGGAATGCCGCGCCCGGCTCAGAAGGTGAAGGCAATGCCGGCCTTGAAGCCGTCGAAGTAGCGCTGGGTGGTGGAATAATGCGGGTTCAGGTTGCTGTAGTCGAAGTCGATCGGCCGGCGGGCGCTGATGGTGTTGAAGAACCCCATCACCTGGTAGCCGACCTGGATCTGGATGAACTCATAGGGATACCACATCAGACCGACGGAGCCCTGCACCTCGGGCACGACGTTCCAGATGCGCTTGGAGCGTTTGCTTTCCGGAAGCCCCTGGAACGCGTCTTCCAGCTGGTACGTGGCGATCTCGCGGACGAAATCCATGAACAGGGCCGCCTGGACCTCGCACATCATGGCGAATCCGTGGCCGAGGTAGCACTCGTACTGGCAGCCGGCATGCACGCCCCACATCGGGTTCGAGGTGACGTTGTCGTAGATGGCCGTGCTCTGCGGGCCGGCCTGGATGCCGCCGGTGCCCGCGCCATTGTCGCCGAAGCTCGTCGCGGTCCAGCGGTAGTGGTCCCACAGCCAGGTGTACCGCGGGCCGACCAGGCCGCACAGGCGGCTGTCTTCCGTTTCGCAGATCGGCTGGCGGTAGGTGATCTCCCACTCCTGGAAGCGCATGACATAGCTTTCCGTCATGATGGTGGCGCCGTTCCAGATGCCGGTCGCCGCCTGCTGCGAGGGCGACTGGACGACCCCCGGAATGGGAACCTGGCTCCCGGCCGCCACATTCCCCCCGATGTTCTGGAAGACCTGGTTGAGGCCGACGTTCTGGATGTTCTGCGGGGTCGGCTGCACGGCGAAGAAGACGGGCGGCAAATTGAAGACCGTCTGGATCGCGGGTGTGAGCTTGTTGTCCGGCCCCTGATATTCGGGGGGAAAGTTGTACACCGGGGAGAACAGGAAGGTGTTCTCCAGGCTGCTGCCGACGTTGCCGCCCGCCGGATTGAGCGTCGCGGCAGCGCGGTAACTCGCCTCGTGCAGGAAGAAGTAGCTGGCCGACAGCGACGATCCATCCGCGCCAAAGTGCCAGCCCGCCGAGATGCGGAAGCCCGGCTGGTAACTGTCCGCCCCGGTCAACTGGGCGACGTCCAGCGCCACCGCCCCGGAGCCGACGAAGGTGCCCGGCGCGTAAAAAGAGTTCGTGCCGGGGATGTTGACCGAGTTGTCAGACGTCTGGAACCCCCGGACGGCGACGACCTGCTGCTTCAGCGGGTTGTTCCAGCGAAAAAACATGAATTCGGTGGTTACAAACAGCCCTCCGTCTTCCGGCCGGGTGCTGCCCAGCGGGATCGGCAGCTGCGGATCGGCCGGCGCGTAGCCGATCGAAAAATCGCCGCTGCTGCCGTCCTGGCCTCTCGCTCCGCCAACCGCCAGGGCCAACCAGGCCGCCAGCAGCCATGCCCCCCGATAGGTCTTTCCGCGCATAGCCCCATCTCCTCCGTGACGAAGGCGCATCGTCCGCCTGGGTGCGGCCCATTCCCCCGCCGGCCGCCGAATCGTTCGCTCCCGCCCCGCCGGCCCCCGCCGGCAGAGACAGAGCACACGAGTTGTTAGACTGTCAATAAGGGTGGCGAACAATAGCAAGCAATGCGGCGGCGTCAAGCCGACTTTCTTGAAATTCCCCGAGCGAGACCTCGACAGAAAGCCGGCCCCTTCCCATCCGGCACAACCCCGCCAGTCGCATTGCCCGTTCAGGCAATCGGCGCAGACCAGGAACTTTTTGCGGGATAATGCTTGACGGGCGACACCCGCGGCCTGAAAATCGATCCCATAGCAAATGCACCGTTCCTTGCTGATTCCTCAGCAATCAACTTTCGCATGCGTCGTATTCCAGTCAGGAAGCCCCTGGGGCCACGGTTGCGGCACCTTTCGCCGGCGCCGGTTCCCTCGTGCTCTATTCCGGGGAGTCGTTGATGAAGTGCTCCGGTTGCCGATTGCTCCAGATTGCTTATGCGTTGACCCTCGTGGCCGTCGTGGTGGTCCTGACGACGCCAGGCGATTCCAGCGGCCAGTTTCGCTCGCGTATGCCCAGCGCGGTCGGCCCTCCCACGCCCCTGACGCCCCGGAGCGTCACCTACCAGAACGCCACGCCCAACCCCGCGCCGCCGCTCCCCATTTCGACCACCAACATCGGCCAGGGGACGAATAATTTCGGTGGGGTCAACTTCCAGGGCGGCGGCAACTTCCAGCAAGGCGGCAACTTCCAGCAAGGCGGCGTCAACTTCCAGGGCGGCGTCAACTTCCAGCAAGGCGGCAACTTCCAGCAAGGCGGCGTCAACTTCCAGCAGGGAGGCTTCCAGCAAGGCGGCTTCCAACAGGGAGGCTTCCAGCAGGGAGGCTTCCAGCAGGGAGGCTTCCAGCAGCAGGCCGGCTTCCAGCAGGGCGGCTTTCAGCAAGGCGGCATCAATTTCCAGCAGGGAGGCGCTTTCAACGTTGGCGGCGTCGGCGGCGCCCTCGGCGGCGGACTCGGCGCCATCGGCGGGATGGTGGGCAAAGGAATCGGCCTCTCCGGTTCCAGCGCCATGGGCTTCTGAGACAGAAACCCGTAGAGGGTCCATTCAAGCCCAGGGGACCGCCCCTGGGCTTGCGTCGTCAAACCCGCACCTCTTGCGCCACCCACACATTCGCGCACCTCTGTCCCAGACGACTTTTCCTGGCAGGCAAACCTTGCAGGACAGGCGTCCCCCTCCTGAAAAGCGCTTGACCGACGTCCCATTCTCGTTGAGAATCATTGATGCAGGCAGCAGGCGTACAGCCCGTGATTCCGTGCGATCTCTGGCGAGGTTCCGGTACGCAACTCCTGATTGAGGGAAACATGTGGTTGCGCCGGCGCGCCAGGCGACGCCGGCAACCTGAGATCCTGCGTACTGTCTACGGAGTCGGAAATGAAGTTCTTTGATCGGCAACTGCTCCAGATCGCCTACGCGGTCAACCTGGTCGCCGTCGTCCTTTTGCTGACGACGCCAGGCGAGTCCAGCGGTAAGCGTCAGTTCCGCTCACGAATGCCCAGCGCTGTCTCGCCTCCCACGCCCCTGACGCCCCGGAGCGTCACCTACCAGAACGCCACGCCCAACC
>JADMIO011285665.1_pt1 | contig 17968 bp, 13 predicted proteins | sample 8958161 | NCBI WGS metagenome assembly JADMIO01 (sample SAMN16585339, study PRJNA669376) | soil metagenome | isolation source: Crop rotation soil | place: USA: Cullars Rotation, Alabama | collected 2011
CGGTGAACTGGTTCAGCAGCCGGTTGCGCGCGCCGCCGCCGACGACGCGGATCTCCTCGACACGCCGGCCGGTGAGCGTCTCCAGCTGCTCGAGGACGACCCGGTATTTCAGCGCCAGGCTCTCGAGGATGGCGCGGACGAACGCCGGCGGGTCGGGCGGCTCGGGCTGCGCGGTCTGACGGCAGAAGGCGGCGATCTCGGCGGGCATGTTGAGCGGGTTCAGGAACGCGTGATGATCCGGATCGATCAGCGAGATGAACGCGAGCCGTTCGTCGTTGGCGGCGGCCATCAGGTCTTCGTAGTCAACGCTTCGCGCGTCGGCAGCGATCCAGCTGCGCCGGCACGCCTGCAGCAACCACAGGCCGCCGATGTTCTTCAGCAGCCGAATCGTGCCGGCGACGCCGCCTTCGTTGGTGAAGTTCATGTCGCGCGCCTGCGCGGTGATCACCGGCGCGTCGATCTCGGTGCCGAGCAGCGACCAGGTGCCTGAGCTGAGAAACGCCGTGCCGCCGCCGGCGGCGACCGATGCGACCGCCGAGCCGGTGTCGTGGCAGGCGGGCGCGACCACGGGCGTGCCGGCAAGCGGCGCGGCAATGTCTTCGCGCAGCGCGCCGATGGTCGTTCCCGGCTGCACGATCTCGGCGAGCAGCTGCGTCGGCAGGCCGATCTCGTCGAGCAGCCGGCGCGCCCATGTCCGCGTCCGCGCGTCGACGAACTGCGTCGTCGTCGCGATGGTGTACTCGGAGCAGAGGCGTCCGCCAAGCCAGTAGTTGAACAGATCGGGGACCGTCACGAGGGCGTGCGCCGCGTCGACAACCTTCGGCGTCAGACGGCAGGCGGCGTAGAACTGGAACAGCGTGTTGATCTGCAGGAACTGGATGCCGGTGACCGCGTAGATCCGCTCGCGGCTGACGCGCTCGAACACCGCGTCCATCATCCCTTCGTTGCGCAGGTCGCGGTAGTGATACGGGTTCTCGAGCAGGTTGCCGCGTTCGCCAATCAGCGCGTAGTCGACGCCCCAACCGTCGACGCCAACGCTGGCGAGCCGGATGTCGGATGCTGCCTGCAGCGCCTGCGTGATCTCGGACCAGAGCCGCAGCACGTCCCAGTACAGCGAGCCGTTCTGCCGGATCGGTCCGTTCGCGAAGCGACGGATCTCGTCGAGCGCGAGCACGCCGCCGCGGAGCCGTCCGACGATCGCGCGTCCGCTTTCCGCTCCGAGATCGAACGCGAGGAACGCGTCGCTCACGGGATCACGCGGTTGCGGCGCCGCGGGTGGACGTCACAGCGCACCGGCCTGCTGGGCGACGCCGACCGCTTCCCAGCGGCCGCTTCTCGCCGACTTCAGCACCGCGTCGGTGACGTAATCGGTGGCCAACCCGTCGCGGAAGGTGGGCGCCGGGCTCGTCCCTCTCGCCGCTGCCTCGAGGAAGTCGGCAAAGTGGTGAATGAACGTGTGCTCGTAGCCGATCTGCAGTCCCGGGACCCACCAGTGCTTCATGTATGGGTGGTCGCTGTCGGTGACATGGACGCTGCGCCAGCCGCGCAGCTGGCCGTCGTCGCGATGATCGAACCACTGCAGGCGATGGAGATCGTGCAGGTCCCACCGCCCCGAAGCGTGCTCGCCGTTGATCTCGAGCGTGTAGAGCGCCTTGTGACCGCGCGCGTAGCGGGTGGCTTCGAACAGCGCCAGCGAACCGTTCTGGAACCGGCCGAGGAAGGCGCTCGCGTCGTCGATGCCGACCGGTTCGACACGTCCTGTGAGGTTGTGCTTGCGCTCCTTGATGAAGGTCTCGGTCATGGCGGTGACGTCGGAGAGCGCCCCGTTCAGCCACAGCGCCGTGTCGATGCAGTGGGCGAGCAGATCGCCGGTCACGCCGCTGCCGGCAACGGCGACGTCGAGCCGCCACAGGCCTTCGCCACCCTGCGGCAGCTCTTTCGAGATCGTCCAATCCTGGAGAAACTGCGCGCGGTAGTGGAAGATGCGCCCGAAGCGGCCTTCGTCGACGAGGTGTTTCAGCAGCACGACCGCGGGGACGCGGCGGTAGTTGTACCAGACGGAATTGGGCACGCGCGCCGATTCGACCGCGGCGACGATTTTCTCCGCCTCCGCCGCCGTGCGCCCGAGCGGCTTCTCGCACATCACCATTTTGCCGGCGCGCGCGGCGGCCACGGCAATCTCGGCGTGTGTGTCGTTGGGGCTGGCGATGTCGACGAGGTCGATGTCCTTGCGATCGACGAGCGCGCGCCAGTCGGTCTCGATCGACTCGTAGCCCCAGTTGCCGGCGAACGACCGCACGCGATCGGCGTTGCGCGCGCAGACCGCCTTGAGCACCGGTTCGTAGGGGACGTCGAAGAAACGCGGCGCCTGCAGGAACGCGTTCGAGTGCGTCCGTCCCATGAACCCGTAGCCGACGAGGCCGATGTTCAGTTTTTTCTTCATGCCAATACCTCGACAGCATTGATGTCGGTCCGGCCTTCAGGCCGGACCGCCGCGGCCGCCCTGAAAGGGCGGCGCCACGTGTCCGACCGCTACACCGTCGCCGGCACGCGCGCGTCCCAGCCGTGCGCGTTGCGGACGTCGATCAACAGCCGCAGCACGTCGTTCCACGTCGCCGCCTGCATCATCGTCGCGTTCGGGAACATGCAGCCGTCCCAGCACACTTGCTCGAATGCACGCGTCGGCTCGCCGCGTTCGTCGCGCATCCAGAACGCCGCGTGGCGGACGACATCGAGCTTGCCGTTCGGATCGCCCGGCAGACAGTGACGGCCGGTCTTGTCGTGCGTCCCCGACCCGAACACCGTCGCGTCGTTCTGCGCGACGTGGAAGTCGATCGTCCACGGCCGTAGCGCGTTCGTGACGGTCCTTAGCGCCGCGTCGAACTGTGCGCCGTCCTTCCAGTCGTAGTCGGCCGGCAGGAGGCGATCCTCCGGCGCGTTGTAGCCCATCGTGAAGAGCAGCGTGTGGGCCATGTCGGCCTGGAACCCAATCGTCTTCGGCCGATCGACGAGCTCGAGCAGCTGCACCATCCGCTTCCAGCTGTGCATGCCGCCCCAGCAGATCTCGCCTTCGGCCGCGAGCCGTTCGCCGTAGCCGGCGGCGATGTCGCAGGCGTCGCGGAAGGTCGCCGCGATGCGCTTCGTGTTGCCGTCAGGATCTCTTGCCCATTCGCCGGGGCCGCTCGCCGAATCGATTCGCACGACGCCGTAGGGCCGGATGCCGATGTCGCGCAGCGTCCGACCGACTGCGCACGCCTTGCGCACCTGCGTCAGAAAGTTTTTGCGGTCGTCCTCACTGCCCATGGCCGAGCCGCCGCCGGTCGGCGGCCACACCGGCGCGACGAGCGAGCCGACGACAAACCCCTTTGCGTGGATTTTGTCGGCGAGCCGCTGGAGGTCGTCGTCGGTCGAATCGATGCTGACGTGTGGATCGAACAGGAACAGATCGACGCCATCGAACCTGACGCCGTCCACCGATGCCTTCGCGGTGAGATCGAGCATCGTGTCGAGATCGATCGCCGGCTCGGCGCCGGGACTGCCTTTGCCGACCAGGCCCGGCCACATCGCGTTGTGAAGCTTGGGATAGCGGTGAGATGTCATGGCGCCCTCGTTCATCGATCAGTGGCGAAGCCGCTCGGCGTCGGGATTGCCGGGGCCGAAGTGCTTCAACACGACGAGCGGATCGGTTTCGCTGTGGTTCTCGACGCGCACGCCGGCACGCGCCGCATCTTCAGTGACGAACAGTTCGTCTTCGGTGCTCTGTCCGTAGCGGATCATCGTCGGTGCCGATACTGTGAGCTTGCCGAACGTGCCGTGGCCTTGCGTGACGATGAGGCCGTATGCCGCTGCGTCTTTGAGCGTGGCCGTCCGCGTCGGCAGGATCGTGAGCTCCTTGGCGGAGTAGTAGCCGGTGCCGTAGGTTACCCATTGCTCGCGGTAACCGTCCGCCTCGCTTTCGGCGAACGGGCGCACCGGGCAGGGAAACACGCGGTTCGATTTCGCGAACTGCGGGTTGACGTTGGCGTCCCAGTCGAGCATCTCGACGAGGTAGTCGAGATCCTGGTGATGCGCCTTCGGCACGTCTTTCGTCATCAGTTCCCAGGGCACGATGCGGCCGTCGACTTCCGACTGGAACATCGCGAACACGTCCGAGTTCACCTGCGGTTCATAAGTGACGAGCGATCCCGGCGCGTGAAGGATGCGCGGATTGATTTGCCAGCCGGTGCCCGGTTCGAGGCGGAACGCGCGCGCGAGATTCAGGATGCCGTTGTCGCCTTTGTGCCAGTTCTCGAGGCATCGCCGCACGTCGGCTTTCGTCGTGCCCGGCTCGAGCCCCATGAACGTGTACGGGAAGTCGTTGGCGATCTGGTTGTACTGCGGCGGGAAGTAATACGCCTCCGGTTTGCCGCGGCGGCCGACCAGCTTCGCCTGTTCCTCGCTCTGGTGCATGTGATGCGGAATCGCACCGAGGTTGTCGAAGAACTTGCAGAGCAGGTTCCAGCCGCCGTCGCGCGCCATCGTGCGCTCGCCGATCAGCAGATCGCCGGCGCTGTCGACGGCATCCTTTAAGAGGAACCGCTGGCCGTTGGCACGAACGTAGCTCAGCCCCTCGTCGGGTGGCGTTCCCGGTCCGTTGTCGGCGTTGGTCGTCGACGAGAACCAGCGCTCGTTGATCCCGCCGCGGTGTCCGCCGAGCGCGTAGACGTCGTCGGGGTGGAGACGAAGACGCCGGCCCGGGACCATGAAGGTGCGCGGCACCCACGCCGGCTCGAGGCGGAGCATCCCGCCGCCGGCATCGATTGCATCTCGAACGATGTGTCGGTCCATCTCAAAACACCACGCGGCTCGTCGCCGCATCGACTTTCGCGGCGTCGATGCCCGGTACCTTCTTCACGTCGTCGATCGTCTTGAACGGCCCTTTGTCCTGCCGGTATTTCACGAGCGCGGCGGCGACCTCCGGCGTCACATCCAGCGCGAGCTGAATTTCATCGGCTGGCGCCTTGTTCACCATCACCATCGCGAAGTGGACGTCGATGTACTGCTCGATGGCTTTCCACTGCTCGGGCGTCGCTTCCGCACCCTGCGTCGCCATGTTCTGCAGCGTCTCGTTCCACTCGCCAGGCGTTTTCAGGTTGGCGAGGATGATTTCCGCGTCGTGACACCCGCTGCATACCTTGATCACGTCAGCTTTACCCGGCCCGTCCGGAAACCTGTCCTGCGACGACACCGCCACCGACATTGCCAGGAGAGCAGCGACCGCGCCGATCGCGACGCTCGAGCGGGAGACGCGGGCCATTACGGCGTGCCGCCGCCCGCGGCCGGGACGGCGAACGAGTAGAGCGTCCCGTCGTAGGTCCCGAGATAGACGCGGCCGTTCGCGACGGTGATGCCCGAGAAATGATTCCACTGGTGCATCAGATCGCCGCTCGACCACAGTTCCTTACCGGTCCGTGCGTCGAGCGCATAAATGACCGCGCGCGTGCCTTTGGCGGCGCGGATCGAGGAATCGAACTGCAGCCCGATGTCGGAGAAGACCTGCGCCGTCTCCTCGCCGCTGCCGTAGCCGAACACGATGCCGTTGACGATCAGCACCGGCTCGCCGCGCTTCATATCGCGCGACACCCACGCCGGCGTGAACTGCAGCTTGCCGTTGACGTCCTCGAGCTTGAATGCCGCGACGCCGCCCTGGCGTGCTTCAGGCGTGTTCATGATTGGCGCCTTGAACTGCGAGTGCACCGGCCCCCAGAACGGTGCCAGCACCCAGCGCGTGCCGTCGGTGTCTTCCCACGTCGACACCGCGCCCCAGCTGCCCATGTCCTGGAAGTCCACTTCCTCGTTGCAGAACAGCGGCGTCTTGAAGAGCGGCGTGTGATGATCGGCGCCGCCCGCGTTCTTCGGATCGAGCAGATAGAGACGGCACTCCTTGCCCGACGCCGCAATCAGCTCGCGGCCCTTGTAGGTGAAGATCGTCGGCGTGTTGTTCGGATCGAGGTCGCGCTTCCACAGCCACTGCCAGTTCGACGGCGTGAAGTAGTCCTTCAGCTGCAGCTCGTCGCCGACGATGTGGACGCCGACGACGCTGTTGGCGTAGCGCGGCGGATCGTAGATGCCGTCGCCGGTGGTGAACCATGCCGTGCCGGTGGAGTCGACCGCCACGCCGCGCCGACCCCACGCGCCGCCGCTGCCCGAATTCCACGTCATGATCTTGTGGTTCGGGTCGTCGAGCTTCGTCGCGACCACCGAGACGCCCGCGTAGGTGTTCGCCATCCAGAGCACGTCGCCGACCAGGTTCAACGACCAGCCCTTGCCGACGTGAAACTTGAACGCGGGCTGCAGGTCCTCGCCGGTCGCGGCGTTGAGGATGTGCAGCATGCCGTCGCCGGTAACGAAGTAGAGCGGACGACGGCCCTGCGCGTCCGGCGGACCGATTACCGGCGTGTCGCCACGACCTGGCCGGCATAGTCCCAGGATCGCCGCCACTCGGTCTTGCCGGTCTCGACGTCGAACGCGGTGATGTTGTCGGAGATGCCGTTGACGATCGCCAGCTGCCTGGCACCGGACGCCGTGGCCAGGTTGCTGGCGACGAGCACCGGCATCAGCGCGTGCAGCGCGCGCGGCTCGTTGCCGGTCTCACGCTTCCACTGCAGCTTCAGGCTGCCGACGTTGTCCCGCGTCAGAATCTTCTCGTCCCTGATCCAGCCGGTGCGTTGCGAGTCGCCGCCGTCGGTGGTGTAGTCCATCAGCGGTGCCGCTGTCGTCGTCGCGGGGCGCTGCGCTCCGAGGCCGCGATCGACGAGGCCGAGCGCCGCTGCCACTGCCGCCCCGATGATGATTCGCCGCATCGTCAGTGCTCCAGAGGAATGCCGAACGCATACAGAGTGCCGTCAGCCGCGACGACGTAGACCTGGCCGTCCTGGCCCGAGGGACCGACACCCTGGACCGATGCCGTGATCGTTCGGCCGCTGCTCCACAGTTCCTTGCCCGTCTTCGCGTCGAGCGCGTAGAGGGCGGCCGGCGTCGAGCGCTCGAGCCGCTGCGCCGCGGGCGTCTGCGCGTCGCCGCGCGCTGCGCCAGTCGACAGCGCGAAGACGACGTCGTTGAGGACGATCGGCGGCGCCGGCGACGTCAGGTCGCGCGACGTCCACGCCGGCTCGAGCGTGAACGATCCATTCGCCGAATTGAGTTTGAACGCCGCGATCGTACCGTTGGTGATCGCGCCATTGTTGGCCGCGAACGTTGCGGTGGAGGCGACGGGGCCAGACGACGCGGCGGCAAGCCAGCGGACGCCATCCGCATCCTGCCAGGTGGCAATCGTGCAAACGTTGAAGTCGTTGCCGCTCATGTAGACCGCGCTGGCCGCGAGCGGCGTTTTGTGATCGGCGCCGCCCGGCACGTTGCCGTCGAGCACGTACACGCGTCCGTCGCGAGCGGCCACGGCGACGAGATCGCGTCCGCCGCTGTTGAACGCGACCGGCGAGGAGATGAACGGCGTTTTGCCGCTGAACCAGTCCTGCGCCTGCATCGTCTTCGGGTCGATGGCGACGACGGAGTGCGCGTACTGGCCGGCGCCGGCGCCGGTCGCGACGTAGAGCACGTTGTTCAGGCCGAGCGTCGGGCCGGCGCTGCCTGCGATTGTCGCGCCGCCGGTTTCCCACTTCCTGGCTGCTGCCGTCGTGCCTTCGCCCGACACGTCGAGCGCGTAGACGCCGTTTGCTGCGCCGCCGCACGCGTCGCTCGTCGCGGCGTACAACACGTCGTTGACGAGCACGGTGCCGACGACTTTCGCGCCAGCCGGCACGATGCGCACCGGCGTGCGCAGATCCGTGCCGATATGCGGGTTGAGCGCGTGGACCATGCCGCCGCTCGAGATCGCCCAGATTGCGCCGGTGATCGGCAGGTTCGCCGGGTTGATGCCGGTAGCCGGCCCGCGTCCGCCGCCCGGAGTCACCGGCGGTGCGCCTCGAACAGGAATCGCCGACTGCGCGAGCGGCGTCGCGCGCGTGATCGCCGTGAGTCCGCCGGGACACAGCGGTGTGCCGGCCTGCCCGCTTTCCGCCGTGTTCAGTTTCTGGCTCCAGTAGACCTTGCCGAGGTCGTAGTCGTAGGCGTAGACGACGTCGCCGGAGCCGCCGAAGAACGTGAGCGACTTGAATCCCTTGTGCGAGATCAGCGTGCCGAGGATCAGCGGCTGCGTCAGCGTGTTGAGCTGCCGCGGTTGATTCTCCGGCTTCACCTTCCAGAGAAACTGAAAGGCGTTGGCGCCCTGCACCCTCATCGTCTCGGTCGAAATTCTCGTTTCCGTGCGCAGCCAGCCGGTGCGCTGTGCGTCAGCGCTGGTCGTATTCCAGTTCTGGCCGCCGCGTCCCTGTGCCTGCGTCGCAGCCACGGCCGCGATTGCCAGCGCAGGGTAGACGAACAACCGTGCTCGTGCGTTCATGCGATTACCTGCCTAACGCCTTTGCGATCGCCTGCTCGGCGAGCGGCGCCATCACCGCGTATCCGGCCTCGTTGGGCAGCAGGCCGTCGGCGGTGAGCTCGGGTTTGAAATCGCGGCCGTTGACGAGCGCCGCGTAGAAGTCGAGGAAAACCGATCCGGTGTCGGCGGCCGCGTCGCGTAGGGCGCCGTTGAGGCCGATCAGCTTGCCCTGCGGCCGCGTCGTCGTCTGATCGGAGACGCAGTCGCACACCGGCGTGACCGAGGCGAGAATCACGCGGATGTCGTTCGCCTTCGCAATGTCGATCATCGATCGGACGTTGTCGACGACGAGCGCTTCGGTTCCGGGCGTGAACAGGCTGGCGATGTCGTTGCTGCCGCCCTGGATGATCACCGCCTTCGGCTTCAATGCGATGACGTCCTGGCGGAAGCGCACCAGCATCTGCGCGGTGGTCTGGCCGGCAATTCCGCGATTCACGTACCGCCGTCCCGGAAAGAATGTCGCCGCCGATCGTCCCCACGCTTCGGTGATCTGGTCACCGAAGAACACGACCCGCGCGGCGTCGGCGGCCGGCCTCGGCAGTTCCGCATTGTCGCTGCCGTAGCGGGTGAGCCCGGCCCAGTCGCGCAGGGCGTGGACGCACGACGTGAGCCGCTGTTGCAGTTCGGCAGCCGTCGGCGCCTGCGAGTTCTGTCCGGCCCGGACGATCGACGCGGCGACGAGCGCGAGCACAGCGGCAGACGCGATGGAACGGCTCACGGCAGTCGGGACGTTACTCCGATGCGTCAAGGGGTCGCAAGGCGTGGAGGCGGCGCGTCGGTCGTTTTGCGATGAGAGACGCCGGGCACAGCCGCAGCGGCGGCGAACGGCCGCGCGTGGACGGCCTTTTTGTCGCGCGCTGCCGTCACGCGGGTGTATTTCGGCCCCGATATCGGTCTCCGTGCGCGTTCCGCGATGCGATACGCGTCAGCGGCGCCGCGCCAGTGACTCGCCGACGCGCTCCGGGTCCATAATGCGCGCCGTGCCCGCCATCACTTGCCGCGGCCGACGTGCCGTCGCGATCGAGAACGACGAGCTCCGCGTCACCGTGCTTCCTGAGGGCGGACACATCGCCGAAGCGCTCGACAAGCGCACCGGCATCAACCCGCTGTGGTCGCCGCCGTGGGACCCCGTCGAACCGTCAGCGTTCGACGCCGCGGCTCACGCCGAGCGGTTCGGGCGCGGCCGCGACGCGCGGTTGCTCGCCGGAATCGCCGGCCACAACCTGTGCCTCGACATCTTCGGCGGGCCTTCGGACGACGAGGCAGCCGCCGGGATGACCGCGCACGGTGAAGGATCGGTTGCGGCGTACGAGGTCGCCGAGCACGGCCAATCGCTGTGCATGCGTGCGGACTTTCCGCTCGCCCGCATCGGCTTCGAGCGGCGCCTCGAACTGGTCGGCAGGGCCGTGCAGGTTGAAGAGCGCGTCGAATCGCGGTGCGACGTCGATCGGCCGATCGGCTGGACGCAGCACGTCACGTTAGGACCGCCGTTTCTCGAAAGAGGCGTCACCGAATTCCGCGCCTCCGCGACGCGATCTCGAACGTATGAAGGGCAGTTCGGCGTCGCCGATTATCTCGTGCCGGCGGCGAGCTTCGACTGGCCGGCGGCGCCCCGCGCAGGCGGTGGTGTCGCGGACATGCGATGCTTCACCGACGCAGCGAACTCGAGTGCCTACACCGCGCATCTGATGACCGCCGACGCCGACGCCGCGTTCTTCGTCGCCTTCTCGCCACACGCTGCGCTCGCGTTCGGCTACGTGTGGCATCCGGCGGATTTCCCGTGGCTGGGCATCTGGGAAGAGAACTGCAGTCGATCCGCGGCACCGTGGAACGGGCGGACTGTCGCGCTCGGCATGGAATTCGGCGTCTCACCGTTTCCGGAGAGCCGGCGTGCGATGGTCGATCGGGCCAGGTTGTTCGATGTGCCGACCTTCCGCTGGCTGCCGGCGCGTCGCACCCTGGCGGCGCGTTACGCGATCGTTCTGGAAGCGACAGATCGCGTGCCCGAATCGCTCGGTTGGCCGAATCGCACGCGCGCCGGCGGCGGACGATAGCGCAGACCAGCAGGACCATCATGAGCACACAACAGAGTGATCGGATCGCGCAGGCGCTCGACGCGTTTCGCGTCGAGCTGCCGTCGTGGGGGTTCTCCAATACCGGCACCCGCTTCGGGAAGTACGTGCAGCCGGCTGCCGCGGCGACGATCGAGGAGAAGTTCTCCGACGCTGCGCAGGTGCACGGCTTTACCGGCGCCTGCCCGACGCTCGCGCTGCACGTGCTCTGGGATCTGCCGAACGGCGCCGCCGACGCGCCGAAAATCGAGACGCTCGCGCGCCGGCATGGCATCCAGCCCGGGTCGATTAACCCGAACCTGTTCGAAGAGCAGGCCTACAAGTTCGGGTCGTTCGGTAACCCCGACGCCGGAATCCGGCGCCACGCGCTGCAGCACACGCGCGACAGCGTCGCAATCGCCGGCCGGTTGAACAGCCGCGACATCGTCCTGTGGTTTGCCGATGGATCGAACTACCCGGGGACGGCCAACATCCGCCAGCGCAAGCGCTGGTTCGAGGAGAACCTGCGCGCCGTGCACGAGGTTGTCGGCGATTCGCAGCGCCTGCTCGTGGAGTACAAGCCGTTCGAGCCGGCTTTCTACCACACCGACGTCGCCGACTGGGGCATGGCGCTGGCCTTTGCGCGCGCCGCCGGTCCGCACGCCCGCGTGCTCGTCGACACGGGGCACCACTATCAATCGCAGAACATCGAGCAGATCGTCGCCTGGCTGCTCTCCGAGGGCATGCTCGGCGGATTTCATTTCAACGACCGCCGCTATGCAGACGACGACCTGACGCTCGGATCGATCGATCCGTACCAGGTGTTTCGCATCTTCCACGAGATCGGCTTCTTCGAGTGGGAGTCGGGCGGACGCGCCGACATCGCCTACATGATCGATCAGAGCCACAACCTCAAAGGCAAGATCGAGGCGATGATCCAGACGGTGATGCACGCGCAGGAGTTGTACGCGAAAGCGGCGCTCGTCGACTACGAACGGCTCGTGGCCGCACAGCGAGCCTGTCGGCTCGTCGAGGCCGAGTCGGTGCTCCGCGACGCCTTCTCGACCGACGTCCGCCCGGCGATCGCCGACTGGCGTCGCTCGCGCCGTCTGCCGATCGACCCGCTGGCCGCGTTCTACCAGAGCGGCTACCTGGAGCGAATCACTGAAGACCGGCGCGGACGCGAGTCAGCCCCGTCCTCCTACGCGTGACGCGGCCGCAGGTCTACACGCCAGCGGCTCGCGCGCAGCGCTGCAGGAACGCCAGCGTCGTCTGGTTGAATTCCGCAACGCTGTCGTAGATCGCCACGTGGCCGGAGTTCTCGAAGATCACCAGCTCCGAGTGGCGGATGCCGTTTTTGAGGGCATCCGCGAACCGTGTCGACGTGATCTGATCGTGGCGGCCGAAAGTAATCTGGGTTGGCGCGGTGACGCGCGCGAGCTGCGCTTCGACATCGTGTGCGATCACGGCGGCGGTCTGCAGCATGAAATCCGACACGGCCTGTGCCGGCCGGCTACGAACGAAGGCGGATAAGCCGTCGATGAGGTCCGGGCTGGCGGCGTAGAGCTCGGGCCTGAAACACCACGGGAAGATCCCGCGAATCACCGTCTCCTGAACACCAACCGCGTTCGCCAACAGCTGCCAGCTCTCGACGACGGCGCGAAGGAACGCGTCGGTTTTCGACCACGCGCTGTGCAGCGACAGCGACAGCACTTTGTCGGGATACTTCGCCGCGAGCCACGTTCCGACCGATGCGCCGAACGACACGCCGCACACGTGCGCTCTGGAAATGCCGACCGACTGCATGAACGCCGCGACATCGTCGGCGAGCACCTCGAAGGAATACGGGGTCTGCGGTTTGTCGCTGTCGCCGGTGCCGCGAAGGTCGATGGACACACACGTGAACTGCTTTGCGTACTCGGGAACCTGGTAGGCGTAGCAGGCGCGGTCCGCCGACAAGTAGGGAATGAGCACGAGCGGCTCTCCGGATCCCTGCTGGTCGTAATTGATCGTGATGTTGCCGGCGCGGGTTTTCGGCATGACGTCTCCTTTTCGAATCAGCCCAGCCGCCGCAGTGCGACGCGGGCTGAGGATACTCGTGCCGCGGTGTTTTCGCACGTTCGGATTCAGTCGGGACGGGACAGCGGTACGGCCGCCGCCGAGACGACGGGCGTCACCGACAAAACCCGACTTCGGAGAGGGCGGCGCGAGTCGACGCGCTTTACGGGAACACGTCGTGCGCGACGTGCTCGCTGATCCACGTCGAGCTGACGCTACCGAGATCATCCGTGCGGCGGCGGCGAGCCGCCGCCCAGACCGCGAACATCGCGAGGCCCGCGCCGACGGCAATGAAGAACCTGCGCATGACAGGAGGATCGCACAAAGCCGCTCGAACGCGGCTCTTCTGTACACCGCAGCTCGACCGTTCGGCGATGGAGCGGCGCCGATGAGAGGCCCGTCTATAGCCATTGACAATATATCCACAGTGGCTATAGTCCGTGAATGGACGAGATCGCGAAAGAAGCCGCCAGCCTGTTGCCGCTGCCTCCTGCCACGTTCCACATCCTGCTGGCGCTTGCGGACGAGGATCGCCACGGCTACGCGATCATCCAGGAGGTCGCCGCCCGCACGGGCGGCGAGCTGACGCTCAGCGCCGGGACGCTGTACCGGTCGATTCAGCGCATGCTCGAGCAGGGCCTCCTCGTCGAAACGCGCGATCGACCGGCGCCCGAGGACGATGACGAGCGGCGCCGCTACTACCGAATCACTGCACTCGGGACCGCCGTTGCGAAGGCGGAAGCGCGCCGGCTGACGCAACTCGTCAAGATGGCTCGGGCCGCGGGATTCGCGTCCGGCAGAGCGTGAGCATCCGCGCATGAAACTCTACGACTGGTTGCTGCGCTTGTATCCAGCCTCGTTTCGCAACGAGTACGGCGGCGAGATGCGGCCGCTGTTCGCCCGACGGCTCCAGCGTGCGAATGGCGCCGCGGTTGTGGGCCTGTGGCTGAGCACCGTCGCGGAGGTGTTCGTCAACGCGGCCGCGGTGCATTTCGATCTGTTCAAGCAGGATGCGTCGTACACGCTGCGCGGCATGCGCCGCTCCCCGGGGTTCGCGCTCACGGCGATCCTCATCCTTACACTCGGCATCGGGGCGACGACCGCGGCGTTCTCCGTCACCGACTTCGTGCTCATTCGGCCGCTGCCCTTCCGTGAACCGGATCGGCTGGTGATGCTGCTGGAAACGACGCCGGGCTACGCGGGCATGGAACTGTCGGCGCCGAACTATCGCGATTGGAAGGCGGCGGCGACCTCGTTCGAATCGTTGTCGATCTATACGACGAGCGCCGCGACGATGACCGGCGGGACGGAGCCGAGGCGGTTGAACGGCGCGACGTCGAGCGCCGACCTGCTCGTGACGCTCGGCGTGGCGCCGACCATCGGCCGATCGTTCACCGCCGCCGACGAGCGCGAAGGGGCCGCGCGTGTCGTGATTCTCAGCTACCGGTTGTGGCAGACGGAGTTTGGCGGCGACGCCGACATCATTGGTCGGACGCTGGTGTTCGAGGATGCGCCGGTCACTGTCGTCGGGGTGATGCCGCGCGAGTTCCACTTTCCGCGCAGCGACGTCCTGTTCTGGCGGCCGGCGCGCTTCACAGCGCGCGACTACCAGGACAGCGAGCGGACGAACAACAAGTTTTACGGCGTCGGCCGCCTGAAGGCGGGCGTGACCGTGGAACGCGCGCAGACCGAAATGCGCCTCATCGCCGCGCAGTCGGAGAGGCAGCACCCGCGGGAAAACAAGGACACCGGCGCGTTCGTCTATCCACTCCGCGACGAGGTGTCGCAGCGGTCGCGGCTCCTGCTCCTGGCGCTTACAGGCGCCGCCGGATGCGTGCTGCTGATCGCGTGTGCCAACCTCGCGAACCTTCTGCTCGCGCGCGCGCTCGGCCGCCGCCGCGAGATCGCGGTTCGCGCGGCGATTGGCGCCGGCCGCGAACGTCTGGTCAGGCAGTTGATGACCGAGAGTCTGCTGCTTGCCGTCGCCGGCGGGGCGCTCGGGATCGCCGTCGCAGTCGCCGCGGTGCCGCTGCTCGCCCAGCTGGTCCCGGCCGATCTGCCAATCAGCTCGACGCCGACTGTCGATCTTCGCGTGCTGGCGGTGGCGGCCGCGCTCAGCGTGGCGACGGGCATTGTCTTCGGCATGGCGCCGGTGCTCCGCGCCGGTGGAAGTCCGGACCTGGACGGACTGCGCGAGGGCGCGCGAGCCGGCGGCGGCCGCAAAGAAGGCGTGCGATCGACGCTGGTTGTGATCGAGATCGCCGCATCGGTCGCGCTGCTGGTGTCCACCGGGCTGCTGATCCGCGCGCTGCTCACGGTGCAGGAAGTCGATCCGGGCTTCCGTGCCGACGGCGTGCTGATGCTGCAGACGGAACTGCCGCTGCCGGCGTACCGCCGCGTCGTCACGCGCGAGGCGTTCTATGCGCGGGTGATCGGGGAAGCCACGGCGCTGCCCGGCGTGACGTCGGCGGCGTTCATCAGCTTCATGCCGATGTCCTCGTTTCGCGGCGGGATGTGGCCGGTCTCGGTCAAGGGTGACAGCGACGAAGCGTCCGACGTCCGCAGCGCGAAGAACGTGGCGGCGATCCGCTACGTCACGCCCGGCTTCTTCAGGACCCTCGGCATCCCGCTGAAACGCGGACGCGACGTCGGCGCCGGCGACAGCCGCGATCGCCCGTTCGCTGCCGTCGTCAGCGAGTCGTTCGTGAACCGGTACTTTCCCGGCCAGGATCCGATCGGCCGCCACTTCACGTTCGCCTACGCCGAGCGCGAGATCGTCGGCGTCGCGGCCAATGTGAAGTTCCGCGGCCTCGAGCGGACCAGCGAGCCGCAGGTCTACCTGTCGTCGCAGCAGGTTGACGACGGCGAGATCACGTTCTACGCGCCGAAGAGCCTGGCGATCCGTGCCAACGGCGATCCGGCGGCGCTCGCGCCGGCGGTGCGCGACATCATCCGTCGCGCCGATCCCAGGCTGCCGATCACCGACCTGCAGACGCTGCCCGATCTGGTCGAGCGCGAAACCGCGTCGCGGTCGGTCCAGGTGCGCGTCCTCGTGGCATTTGCCGCGGTCGCGTTCGTGCTCGCTGCCGTCGGCATTCACGGGCTGCTGTCGTTCACGGTGTCGCAGCGCACGACCGAGATTGGCGTGCGCATGGCGCTGGGCGCGCAGCGCAGGGACATCCTGTCAATGGTTCTTTTGCGCGGTGTGACGCTGTCGCTCGCCGGGGTCGTCCCCGGAGTGCTGCTCGCCTACGCGGCAGGGCGCAGCATGGAGGCGCTGCTCGCCGGCGTGCACCCGATGGACGTGCCCACGCTCGTCAGCGCCGTCGGCTTGTCGGTGCTCATGACCATCATCGGCACGGCCGCGCCGACGCTGCGCGCGCTGCGAGTCGATCCGATTACCGCGCTCAGGACGGAGTAGGACCTTGCGGCGTTTCCTGAATCACCGCGGCGGCGCGGTGACGTCCGGCGCATCCGCTCCGATCGTCGTCTGCGTCTTCGCGATGCGCGAGATCCGAATCTCGTCGAATCCGCCAGCGTCGTTCCTCGAGCAGTCGCCACATTGATTCTGCGGCCGTCGCGACGACGGCCGTCCTGAACAGGCCGCGAGTAGTCCGCGGAGTCGAGGCGAGCCGTCCCGGCACCGCCGGCAGCGAAGTCGCGCGGATGCGCTGCCTTGCTCGCGACGGCACACGATTGGCTGCCGCAGCGAAGGTGCGCCATCGGCAGTGCCGGCTGCCGCCGATAAGCCGACTGGCACTGCTTTCGCCATGAGACACAACTTCCGCGCGCTCGGTCCGACCGGCACCGCCTATGTTCTCGCCGTGATCCTCGCCGGCGCGGCGGTGGTCGCCGCCTCGATCGCGCACCTGGTCCGATATCCGGTCGCCAACGAGTGGCTGATCCTCGCCGCGCTGACCGTCGCCAGCGGCTGGGCGATGCTGCGCATCCCGGCAATGCCGATCAGTTTCTCGATCTCCGACATCTTCAATATCGCCGCATCGCTGCTCTTCGGACCGTCGGCCGGCGCGGTCTGCGCCGCGCTCGACGGCCTCGTCCTCACCGCCCGCTTCTCGAGCAGCCAACGCACCTGGGATCGCGTGCTGTTCAACATCGCGGCGCCGACGATCGCGACGTGGGTGGCGGCGCAGGTGTTCTTCGCGCTCGGCGGCAATCGATTGCCGCTCGCCGGGTCGCTCGCGGCGCTGCGCTTGCTGGGGCTGCTCGGCATCTTCGGCATCATCGACTTCGGTTTGAACAGCGGTATCGTCGCGACGGCAGTATCGCTCGAGCGCCGTCGGCCGGTCCTGGCGATCTGGAAAGAGCACTTCGCGGGGCTGTGGATCACCTATTTCGGCGGCGTGTTCGGCGCGATGCTGGTGATGACGCTGGCGCGCTTCCGCACGCTCGACGTGCTCATCGTCCTGGTGCCGCTGCCGGTCATTCTCTACGTCGCGTTCCGGCATTCGCTGGGGCGCGCGCAGGATCAGATCTCGCACCTCGGCAACGTCAATCGCGTCTACGTCGCCGCCATCGAAGCGCTCGCGCTCGCGGTCGACGCCAAAGATCAGGTCACCCACGACCACACCCGCCGCGTCCAGGAGAGCGCGGTCCAACTCGCGCGCGTCCTGGCGGTCGGCGATGAGGGCGAGATTCAGGCCATCAAGGCCGCGGCGCTGCTGCACGACGTCGGCAAGCTGGCGATCCCCGAGCACATCTTGAACAAGCCGGGACGGCTGACGCCCGCCGAGTACGAGATCATGAAGCGGCACGCGCCAATCGGCGCCGACATCCTGTCGGTGATTGGCTTTCCGTATGCGGTCGCGCCGATCGTCCGCTCGCATCACGAGAATTGGGATGGCACCGGCTACCCGGACGGCCTGGCCGGCGAACAGATTCCCATCGGCTCGCGCATCCTCGCCGTCGTCGACTGCTTCGATGCGCTGACCTCGAATCGCCCCTACCGCCCGCGCATGGAAGATCGCGACGCGCTCCAGATCGTCAGCGAACGTCGCGGCACGATGTACGATCCGCGCGTCGTCGACGCGTTTTTCGCGCTGCACGGCGAACGCGCCGTCGTGGAGACCGCCGTGGAGACCGCCGTGGAGACCGTCGACGCGCCGGCTGTCGCCGTTGCCGCCGAGCCGGTCGCGGTGCCGCCATCGTCGCCGCCACCGGCGTCGCCGCCACAGAGCGAGCATGACGCCGAACTCGACGCGTACGCCTTCTTCGACATCGGCGTCGCGGTCGCCGGCGCCCGATCGGTTCACGACATCGGCAACGCGCTATGGACGCGCGTCCAGCCGCGGCTGCCGGCCTCGGCGTTCGTCCTCTTCGTCTACGATTCGGCCAGGGATGCGATCGCGCCCGGCTATGCCGGCGG